>Ga0208898_1001059_pt1 | contig 18959 bp, 37 predicted proteins | sample VirMetDEL_Mar_4_FD_184513 | JGI IMG/M metagenome (GOLD analysis project Ga0208898, IMG submission 184513) | Aqueous microbial communities from the Delaware River and Bay under freshwater to marine salinity gradient to study organic matter... | ecosystem: Environmental > Aquatic > Marine >...
AAAGAAATTTTAAATTTAATTGATTCGGATGTGCAGATTAAAGGTATTGCTCATATCACTGGAGGAGGATTCAGCAATATAAATAGAATTTTACCCGAAGGTTTATCTGTTGAATGGAAAGATAATATGCTTAGACCTTTTATATTTGATATTTTTCAAAAAGACGGTAATATAAGTGATGAGGAAATGACTCAAGTCTTTAATAATGGTATCGGTATGTGTATTATCGTTGATAGCAAAGAAGTGGGTAAAGTTTTTTCTCAAAAAATATCTCGTCCAGCTTTTATAGCGGGTAATATAGAATGAAAAATATAATAAAGCAAACTTTAGATGAGTTTATTACATGAAAGATATAATAAAACAAACTTTAGATGAGTTTATTACTTATTCTAAACAAATAAATCTTGACAGCGAAGCTGCAAGAGTTATATTATCAGAACAGATAGCAGAAAGAATACAATCATGGCAAAAGCAAAAGGATCAGCAAAGCACCAAGATAAGAAAGGATTGAATGACAAGATCAGCAACATGAAGGGTCGTCATTCTAAAAACAAATCCTCTTCAAACAAAAATAGCAAAAATTATCTTAAGCGCTACAGAGGTCAAGGTCGATAATATGGATAATTTAAATTTAAAGATTCTAAGGAATTTAGATGGGGTTATTGAATTTAATATTCCTGATTGGATGTATGCCGAAGCTATTTCCAGATCCAATCAATTAAAAATTCTAAACAATTCTATCACTAACGGAGAAGGCAATGTCGCCGGATATATTGGACAGCAAGCTTTTGTTCAATTATTCGATGGTAAAGATGTAGATACATTTGATTATGATATCCTTCATCCAGAATTAGGCAGAGTTGAAGTTAAGACTAAAAGACAAAATGTCAATTATGTCAATCTAAATTTTGAAGGATCTATTGCGGATTACAATCCTAATCAGAACTATGATTATGTAGCTTTTTTTAGGGTCAATATAGATCAGAAAAAAGGTTGGTTTTGTGGCTTTACAAGTAAAGAAGGATTTGATATGTTAAGCAGGAAGATGTGCAAAGGTAAAACAGATACCGAATCTTCCAATAACTTTGAAGTAAAAGCTGATTGTCGTAATATCTATTACAACCAATTAAGCAGAAAAGTAAAAATAGCTTAATACGCTAAGCTACCGTGGTGAAATTGGCAAACGAATATAATATTTTTTCTATGTTTGCCTTTTAAGTGTAAAATATAGTGTGGCTAGACATTACAGAAAATATAATAATCAAGATATAATTAATGCAGTAAATAAAGTTAATAGCATGGCAGGGCTTTTGAAGCTTATTGGGTTAAAACCTACCGGAGGTAATTATGCCAATATGAAAAGGAAGCTGCAAACAATGAATATTAACACGGACCATTGGACAGGACAAGCGTGGAATAGAGATCAAAGACTAAAAGATTGGACTGACTATACTAAAGTTCATAGCCTAAAACCTCATTTGATTAAATTAAGGACTCATAAATGTGAGATTTGCGGGTTGACAAAATGGCGAAATTATAGTATACCTTTAGAAGTGCATCATAAAGATGGTAATAGAACAAATAACGAATTAGAAAATTTACAGTTATTATGCTGTAACTGCCATGCAGCAACTGATAATTGGAGAAATAGAAAAAAATAATTTTATGCCAGTGTGGTGAAATTGGCAAACACAACAGACTTGATAAATAAAATTGAGTGCCTTTGAAGAAATTCAAAGAGTAGAACTGCTCAAATTCGGTGAAAGCTTTAAAATGCTAATACCGAGCCAAGCCTAGAAATAGGAAGGTGTAGAGACTAGACGGGCAGCACCTAAATAGAAATACAAGGTGAAGGTATAGTCCAGACCACAAACTTAAAGGGTAGTGAAAACTATAGTGGTAAGAAAATCTGTCGCCCATTAGGGCTTGTCGGTTCGAGTCCGACCACTGGTACCACTTTTCTAGAGTAGCTCAACGGTAGAGCAATCGGCTGTTAACCGATTGGTTGCTGGTTCGAGTCCAGCCTCTAGAGCCAAATTTTATATTCCATGACAAACAAAAAATCTATTGCTAATTTACTCAAACAATTAGAGCGCCGCAAAAAAGAATATTATGAGAAAGTCACGAATGATATTTGTGATAAATGTGATCTTGAATTGCAGAGGATTAAAAGATATAAGCCTTTAAGTATTCTTTCTCGTTATAGAAAAAAGCATGAGGTTGATTACCAGCCTCCTTTTTCTGGATTTTCTTTAAATGATCTGCCTGACCCGACATATGTAGGAGAGATAAATGATTGGTTAGAAGCATTTGAAAGATTTAAAAATAAAACAGTAAATATTTACGGTCAAAAAACAAATAGAACAAAAATGTTTGATGACATGAAAATGACGAAAGTTTTTAATTATGGAGCCAACGAATAAAAAAGGTCATAAGCATAAGCAAGAATATAAAGGTGGTCGCCCATTTAAGCATGACATAGAAGGCATTTTAGGAAGAGCTGATTTTGAAATAGCTAGATTAAAAAAGATTGAATCGTCTTCTACGAAATCATTATTTAGATACGAAGAATATAATAATGCTGTAAGAACAATCACTCATGGAAATGAATATAAATACTTTGATGATCCTACCTCAACAGTTTCTGTAACAGAATGGGAAAAAGCTTTCAAAAGATTTTGCAAGAAAAAAGTAAATATTTATGGACAAAAGGTCGATAGGAGTAGATTATTTAAAGAATACTTTATAAGGAATAAAAAATGTCAGGATTAGAAAATTTAAATAAAACTTGGTTTGTCGATATCGACGGTACACTATTAATTCATAAATCTAATGAAGAGTTAGATCAAATAATAGAAGAGAATAACATAAAAAGCCATTTATATGAAACTCCTATTATTGAAGCCGTTAGTTTTATTAACAATCTTCCTAAAGGAGATAGAGTTATTTTAACTACAGCTAGAGATAATCGCCATTTAGCTCATACAATGAGAACTTTACATCATTTTGATATCAGATATAATCAAATTGTAGATTCACTTGGAGCTGGACCTAGAATAGTTGTCAACGACATTAAACCAGCAGGAACTGCTGGCAATGAAGAAAATCTAGATACTGCTTATGCCATCAATGTAAATAGAGATCAAGGAAATATTAGAGAAAAAAACACTGAGATCGAACAAAAAATCCGATCCCAGTGTGAAGGTAAAGTAGAAATGATTTTTTAATTAAATTATTTGAGCGCCTTGTATATCATCAGGTGGCACAGGAACGACTCCTGTTGGATTCCATCCTGTTACAGGAACAGGATGGTCAACTGATCCAGAAACCTGAATCATTAAGTTGTTAAACCAATCGCAACCAGATGCATATTCATTGCAGATGGTATCTACGTTAGCGTTTAAATAATCGTAAGAGATATAAGGATCAAATCCAGTTGTTCCATCAATATATCTAGAAACGACTGTTTCTACATCTTGACTATCATGACCGCTGAACGTGCAGGTCATTCCGACAACGAGTGAGCTGATTCCTGTTTGAGCAGAATTATCCCATTGGGCATCTGTTCTTACGAACGAATAAATATATTCTCCAGAGATGTGTGACATAATTTTATAAAGTACTTTTCTTATATTACACGAAATTTGATATTTTTCTAGAAAGAGAATTAAAAATAATTTAATATAATGTGAAAGCCAGTTTAGCTCAGTGGTAGAGCAATGGTTTTGTAAACCATTGGTCGTCGGTTCGAGTCCGACAACTGGCTCCATTTCTTTATGAGGTTAGATATTTTAGAAGTAATAGAAAATGAAGATGGCACTTTATCATTTGAAATAGACTATGATAGAGAATTTAAAAAAGAATTTGAGCGCAAATATAAAAAGCGCTTGACAAAAAAGTCTTTAACAGAGTATATTACTAAAGCTGTTGAAGCAAGTTTTAAAGAAAGTAAAAATAATGAAAAATAGTACAATATTATTATGGTGGTTCCTATATATGTTGGTAGGAGCAGTAGCAGGATTCGGTGGATCATTTGTATCAGCACTAGTGCTTGGTATGATTGGAGTGCCTGAACTGCTAGCAATGGTAATCATTATTCCATTGATGATCTACATTAATTTCGTTGTTTATCGATGGTCAGTGAATAAAATTATAGAATCATAACATGAATAATTCAGATGTAAAGTATGATATTTGCGTCTGTTGTGGCACAGAATCGCAAGAACTAGAAGATCAACATGTAGATTATCGAAATTATTATGTTGATGGCACTGGACAGCTCTGCGAAAAGTGCTATATTGAAGTATATGGCAATTACAGCCACTAATTTATAAGACTAAATATATAATTCACAAATTCAACACACTCGATGTGCTTCAGGTATTAATTATAGTTTAGTCTTTTTTAGGGCCTTTAGCTCAGTTGGTCAGAGCATCCGACTCATAATCGGCAGGTCGCAGGTTCGAGCCCTGCAAGGCCCACCAATTTATTTACTAATAACTCACTAAAATAAAATATTATGTTTAAAAGAATAGATTACTTCTTCATTATTGCAGCTTATCTATCATTCATGATGAGCGTTGCCCTTTGGTTTCTCAAAGATCAATCAGCAGGAATGTATGTTGGTTTGTGGGTTCCAAGTATCTTGACCCTCTGGGTTGGTATCAAGCAAATCGTTTACAACAGAAAGAAATAACATGTTGTTTTCATTGTTTATGTTTGGCGTCGTCATGATGGGAATCGTCGCTTTGGGCATAATTGAAGCGGGTGGATTTGATGACGATTGATTTGTATGACAATAGTTTGGGTTTGCAGTGTTGATAAAGCGATAGGAATGGGCTGGTATATTGTTAAGAACTGGATTAAAGATGATGCAGTTTATGAACACGGCCCTTTTAAAACAATGACAGAAGCTCAAGCATACGCTAAAAAACATAAAATAAAATAAGTGACCGATCTTTTATTTTATAGTAATGTAGATTGTATTTATCGGCTCGCTATTTATTATGTAATTTTTGGAGGATGGTTATTTGTATAAAAATTTATTATTAACTTTAACATTTTTAATTTGCTTATATGAAAAAGAATATTTGCTTGGTATTTTTATTATCGGGTTTATCAACAGCGTGTTCCCAAAAGCATAATATACATGATCCTCTGCCTACCTATTGGCAAATGAAGCTCAAGCAAAAGAATCACAACACTATTGATCATCAATTACAAAAGAAACTTGATGACATAGAACAAGAAATAAATAAATTAAAAAATCCTGATTGGAATAATTATGTTCATGCTATTTATGGTAATATCCAAGAAATCAGGAATCAGCCAGTAATACCAAGGGAAACTTCAGCGCCAGACGATATTTAATTATACAGCATGCAAGGTACATGAATATAAATAAAATAAACGAGATAACAGAAAAAAGCCCTTGGGCTTGGAGCCACGGAGCAGATGATATGCATCCCGGCTTTGGTCTCATTTATTATTCTTTAGTTTATAGTTACTTATCTGAAAAATGTGTCATATTAGGCTCTGGTGGCGGCTACATACCAAGAATAATATACTATGCACAATCTGAATTACTCAAGAATAACCTGATAAATAAAATTGACATCTCTTTGGTGGATGCTGGTAATGGAGTGTGTGGAAACAGGCTTTATGACGAACATGGTTTTGAGGATTTGAAAGAACTTAAACTCTACAACAACCGTACAGATGATGTTTTCAATGAATTTAATGATATAAACTACCTGCACGTAGATGCTGACCATAGTCCCAATCAAGTTTATGCTGACCTTTGTAATTATGGTTCAAGAATGAATAAAGATAACTGGATAATTACCTGCCACGATACTCACTTTAAAAAAGATATATGGACCAATTCAGATGCATTGTATAAATCAGTAGCTAGATGGTCTGATGAAAATAATTATAATCACATAAATTTTAACATCGGGAGAGGCACCACTCTTATTATGCCGAATATAGGCGGTTTAGCTAATAGTGATTATCAAGAGATGGTTAGCGACAGGATAAAAAATAAAAATATAAATTAATATACTGATGAACGTAGATATCTTTAATGATGGTAAATTACAGTTCGATAAACCCAAGCCAGACCCTAAGCCTTATGGGGTTTTTTTAGGTAAAAATCATAAGTATTTAAGTCGTGGACAAACAGGGATGGCGCTATGGAACGATAAGTGGGAGCTTGAATTTTTTCCAGATGGAGAAGAGCACGGAATCAAGTTTAAGATAAATAAAAAAGATTTTTGGTTTGTTGATAGAAAAAGATATTGCAACTAATGTGTTTTAATCCATATATAGATGATTCAGAGCTTAAGAAAAAAGTGAAACTTTCTGAAATAATATTCGCTTTTATATTCGCAATTAGTTTTGTATTTTTAATTCTTACCACATTAACTGTTAGGGAGCAGCAAAAAAAACTTTACGAACTAGAGCAACGCATATATTATATAGAGGACGTAGTTAGCTTATGGATATATGGCCCCATAAATATAGACGATAAACAAGTAGATTTCGACAATTATTAATATGAGCAGGAGGAAAATTGATTTACATTTAAATATGTATAAAAAAATAAAGGATAATGCTCCTGAATTCCCTCCTTTTACTTGCCCATACATTGACAGCATTATTCTTGAATTAGAAGAATTAAGAAGTCAAAACGATCAATTAAGAGAATGCGCTGATTTCTGGAAAAACCAGACAAAAAAGCTTTGTAAAGAAATATTAGAGCTAAATACCCACATAACAGAGCTAGAAGAAGAAGACTTATGAAATATTTATTATTATTTTTAATCGGCGTATTAACTATTAATGCTGAAACATATACTATTCAGTGGCAGCACAATGATCAAGTAAATAATTATTCTATGGATGTCGGCTGTATTGAAACTGGATTTTCATCAATGAAAAGGTTCAGCGGCGATAAAAACTGGTTTGATGTTGAGCTATCTGCTGGTTTATCATATCGAATTGTATTATATGCCTATGGTAAAGATGGATCAAGAGCTGAATCAAATGTATTAATAATTAAAACTTTAAAAGAAAAAGCTGTACCCAAATTAAAATCACCTGAAATTAAAGCAATCAAACGGGATTAAAATGGAAGAAAATGAGGATTGGCGTGGATGTGGCACCCAAGAACCTTGGGATGAGGTTGTTTTAACTGATGAAAGATTTGTTTTACAGCTTGATATTCGAGAATTAGGCACTATGTTAACTATGCTTGGTTCTAATCTAGCAATATCTAATATAGATGATACAAAAGAAAAATCTATCAAGCTAGTAGAAAAATTCATCGAAAAATGGAAATACATTGAAAAATGAATGAATGGCCCGAAATAATCAAAGAAGAACTGTCTTATATAAATGAACAAGCATTATTTGCTGATGGCTTTGATGAAGCTCTATTAGGAATCGATGCTGTAGATTATATTGCAGTCTATGATGCAGAGAAATGCATAGACATCCTCATGAAGACCTCTGACATGACCCGTGAGGAAGCAGAAGAGTTTTTTGAGTATAACACCCTAGGAGCCTACGTAGGCGAGTATACGCCTCGATTTGTGAGAGTCTTTAATAGGTTATGATTGATTTCTTATATACATTAAGCACTGGAGAACAAATAACCTTAAAAGTTGATAAAATAATTGATGGATGGGGGTATTGGGACTATACCAACAATCTTGGCAATTTCAAGCAAATTCCAGTCATTAGCAGAAATAATAGTAAAAATTCTAAATATTATTACAGATCTAAGAGAAAAAGGAATGATAACAATCTGAACCCTCTTTATCAGAAGTGGCGGGATATGACAGGTAGATGTTTATCTCCTAAAAATATGGGTTATAAAAATTATGGAGCAAAAGGAGTTAAGGTTTGCGAAGAATGGTTAAATTTTGATAATTTTGTTAATTGGTCTTTAAAGAATGGCTATCACCCAAGTTTAGTGATAAGCAGAAATGGAGATCAAGGGGATTATACTCCAGATAATTGTTGTTTTAAGACTTGTTCTGAAAATGATGAAGAACGAGTAAAGCGTCACAGAAAACCTGTATGTAAAATATGCACCGTTTCTCATAAAATCTTAAAGATATATAACAGTGCCTATGAGACAGAAATAGACGGATTTTATTATAGTAGTGTCCATAAAGTTGCTAAAGGAAAATATACTACTCATAAAGGATATAAATGGGCTTACCTAAAAGATTTATCTAAAGAACAAAAATCAAGTTTAAATAATATACAATGAACATTATATTAGCTATTGTATTAAATAGTATTGAAATCAACTATGCTTGCATTGATCAGCATGTTGACGCTAAGTTTAGGACTTATGAAGAAGCTACTAAATACGCTGAGTATTATAAACCACATCATAATTATCAAATAATTGCTTTCCCGACTTTTAATATAGATGTCAAAAAATAGACACATTTATATTTTCAAAGTTGAGAGAGAATTAAAATTGCCAGAAAATGAAATGAGCGATTTCCTGTGGTACAATTTCTTCCAACCCACAGCTAGACAAATACTGAATTATTGGATAGATGATTTTCAGAATTATTATTACCACGATAAAGAATTATTCCATGATATTTGTAGCCAGCTTCATTACAACGAACGAGCTCTAGAAGATGTCATCAATTCACTTATCTTATACATCACTCAACAAGTAGATATGATATCAAAAGGTGAATATTCATATATACATTTTATACAACAACCCGCTCTCTTCTTTGAAATAAAAAAGCTAATAGAAAATACTCTAGAAGAGTATAATTAATAATATTTCGCCACCATCCTATTAAATATTCATGATTTTACAATATAACTTCTCCAATATTGTTACAGATGTATTAAATATTAGTATAATTTGATTAAATATTGTTTGCCATCATGTATCGTCAATTTCTAGTTATTTTATCAGCTTTATTACTTGGTTCTAGCTGCATTTCCCTATTATATCTACTATACCTCATCATAGCCAAATAAACACCAAATATATCACTTTTCCCAATAAATATACATATTTCTATATATACTACATATACAAGACATATACATATACATAATAACAATATAATAATATATAACAATAAATAAGAATAGATAAATAAGTAGTAAGAAATTTACGTACCACTTCTTCTTTAATAAATAATAAGAAGAGAATAAATATTAAATAATATGAAATCTCATAAAATGATGTTGTTTATACATAAGTATGGAATGTATTATTCTGTATTTTTGTATATGGCTGTAGTGCTTAATGCAGGAATATATCCAAACCAAATAAATTTTTGGATGATTTTATTTTGTTTTTGTTTGAGTGTGTATTTTGTTTTCCACAAGGGGATGGTCTATGCAATAGGTAAGCAAAATGAATTTGAAATATTTAAACAAGAAATGATTAAAGCTATAGCTGAAAAGACATATAAAGAAATAAATGAAAAAGATGAAGATGAAGATAGTAAATTGAATTAGCGCCAAAATGGGATTTCGCCACACTTTTCATATATTGTATAACTAGTTAAAAAACATAAAAAAAAATGGGATAGCGCCACACTTTTGCCAAATTAGACATTATTAGCCGCCGCCTTATAATATATTATTAAAAATAAAGCAGGATATATATACATAATAAGTAATAAAGCATTTGATGGTTATTACAAGATAGGTATTACGCAAGACATTAAAAAGAGATTGCGCACATATCAAACTTCTTCTCCATATAGAGATTATAAGATAGAATATTATATCTATCATCCAGACTGCCGCGCCGCCGAAAAACAAATACACGAAATGATGAAGTATTTCGCGCTTAATAAACGAAACGAATGGTTTGAAATAAATCTAGATATAGCTAAAGTAAGATTAGATGAAACACTAGATAATATTGAATAAATAATCGCGTAATATTTAATATTAATATTTAATACATTTAATAAATATTTGCGGCTTTTTAATATATTTTAAATACTTTTGTTATTGTTTGTTGTTTTTTCTGTAATAGATATATATGACATTTAAACAGCAAGTATTATTAAAGCATGAAGGCGGGATCACCGCGCAGTGGATAAGTTCAGATTTTAGTTGGATGGCAGTAGCCACGTACCAACAAGAAGAAAGAGAAGGAACGAATGTTGATGGAGAAATAGTTAAATATAATAAATGGGTATTAGTAAATTGTAGCGGCCCATGGACTGGCGTCACCCCAGATGGTAAAGAATTAACTATTATAGAAGGATATGATAAAATAAGAAATGAAATATCAGGTGAAGCTACATTAATATTAACATGTATTAATGCTACAATAAATGGCGATAATGCTTTAAATGCTATATGGAGATCAAATAAAATTGGATTCGAATGAAAAAAAGTCAAATAAAGTGTTGACAAATATGTAGAATCTGATACTCTATCTCTTGTATGACAAATACGCTAGTAAATACGCTAAATAAAATGGGAGGGCGCTTCACGACCCTCGTTGTTAACCGTTCCAAGGGACAAGAGACCTATTGCGCTCGCATCACCAAGGCATCTGAAAAGATGGTATCCTTCTTCGATGTGAATAGCAAGGTTAATCGTCGCGTTGATACTGATCGCATTGTGTTTGCCCGTTCAGGTCAGACCCAATATCGTAAGGCTCGCAAGACTGCAAAGTCAAGCAAGTAATCAGTAAATAATAACGATAAGACACACAACCCACAGGGCAACCTGTGGGTTTTTTGTTTGATTATAAATAAAGCGCGGCCAAATAAATAATAAATACTTATCTAATATCTAATAAATAATATACAAATAATAAATATTGTTTTCTTTTTTATTTTAATGATGTTTGATTATAAATGAAATAAAGCCAAATAATGAACAAATAACACCGTAATACAAATAACCAATATTGAACGCGAAATATACAAATACAAATAAGTAATAATATATATAAGAAAATATAATTATATAATTAATTTTTATAAGTCATTGATTATCAACAACTTACGTTGGGGCCCCCGCGAGTGTAACTCGTTGAGTATCAACAAGTTACGCGAGCGCGGGTCTAAAATTTTCGAGGTTTGTCAAGAAAAAAAACACAAGACAAGCAAAAAAAAAGGCCCCCTTTCGGGGGCCTTTGTGGTGCGTTTATGCTTGACTAGTTAGCCATTGCAATCTGATTTTGAGTCTCCTGCTCGACCTTGCGACCAATCTCCCTGAGATTCTTGAATCCAGTTGGATTGAACGCTGGCCTTTCATCCAGAGTTTTTGGAGTCGTGAACAGGTGCTTGAAAAAGTCCTGCTTGGCACGGTTACCAGATCCAAAGTTGCTGGACTCATTCTGCTTCATGCGGAAACCGTCCTTCTCTTGACCTCCAGAGGATTCATGACTGTAGTAATCAGTCACGGCTGAGAAGGCGTCCAAGAGGGTTTCACCCTTGTTACCTGCACCAGTCACAAACAAGTTGCCAAGACGCTCAACTGTATTACGAGTGCGGGTGGACATTACCTTATCTTTGCTATCTTTCATGATCCAACCAGTGAAAGCTTCAGAAGCTTCTTCACGATTAACAGGAACAGAGGCGGCAACTTCCATTGCGTGTTTGAATTGCTTGGCAACACCAATGAAGGATTCGATACCCTTCTCCATATTCTCGATGCCCTCGATCATGTTTTTAGAGTGGCGAACCTTGAATCGGAAAAGCCCAGACTTGTCCTGCATAGCAGCGTTGAAGCTGTTTTGGCAGACAATACAGATTGAGGTGTTCACGCCGTAAAGCGAAGAACTCATGTCGATGCTGTCCAATAGGCAGAAGCGATTCTTGAACTCGCGTTGTCCGACGTAGAATTGATCCATGTCAGTGCCGAGAGCCACGGTGATATAGCGTCGCGCACGATTCTTGAATGTGCCGACATTCTCAACCTTGGCATCTGTGCCTCCCACTGCATTCTGAACAATATCCCAGAACCTCTCGTTGCTCAAATGTTGGTAACTATCAGGCACGGGTTTACCAGTGAAGTCGCCAGTATCAGAGCATCGAAGTCCCCAGTATTTGGTTCCATTGAAGTCAGCTTTATTGCCAACGCCATCAAAAAGAGGAACACGCTCAAGCTCGTATGGGAACGCATTCTCAAAAGTAATCTCCTCGACAGTGTTTTTGCTGACCCAGCCAGCACTGGTGGAGATGTAGTGATCGGTGTTTTTGCTTGTATACTTAGGCATATCTTTACTTTCTATTTTGAGTTTCAATTGGTGAATTAACTTACATAAAAAATTTACCACATTAGGGCCTGAGTGCAAACTTTTTCTTCAATTATTTTTCACCCCCAAGAAACAAGAATCATGCCAACCGAAGGTTGGCATGATGTATGCTGTAGAATTATTCATAAGTTGTTGATTATCAACAAGTTACGCCGCCGGGGGCCCCAACGTAACTCCTTGCTTTGCAAGGAGTTAGGGATTGTCAAGGATATTTTTTTAATTTGCAAACGCGGTTGGCATGGATTATGTTATGAGGATGAAAGCAAGCTAGGGATTTGCGTCAACAATGGGGTTGACGTATAGTAAAAAAACATGTATATAATGCTTGCAATGGTGGCTGGCTTATGCTTAGCCGTCCTTAAAAAAGACCAAGATTAATCTTGGTTATTGCACCCCACCCCTTCGCGGGGGTGGGATTTTTTTTGTTGACTTTTTTTTGAATCTGTGGAATATTTATTCCATGAACAATACGATTACCTTTACAGTTAAGCAAGCGGTTGAATTTATTGGTGGATTTTCTAAGCCATCAAAGATGCCTTGTCACGGGTTTTCAATTCCTGCTAGGCATTGCAAAACAGGCTCCAAGTTGCGGAACGTCAAAGATTCAATCTGTTCTATATGTTATGCTCTTAAAGGGCGTTATGTTTTTAAGAATGTGCAAAATGCTTTAGATCGTCGCTTTGCTAAAATCAAGGATGCAATGTGGGTTCAAGCCATGACTATTGCAATTGGTGGCACAGAGGCAAGCGGGTATTTCCGTTGGCATGATAGCGGCGATATTCAGGATGTTGAGCATTTAGATCGTATCGTTCAGGTAGCAAAAAATTTACCACAAATTAAATTCTGGTTGCCTAGCCGTGAGTATAGCATCTTATCGCAATGGAAAAAAGAAAACGGAGATTTTCCTAAAAATTTAACTACTCGTTTGTCAGCTCTTAAAATTGACGGTCCTGCTCCCACTTCTATTGCAAAAAGATTAGGCTTGACAACTTCGGGCGTTTCAAAAGAAGGTTTCACCTGTCCAGCTCCAGATCAAGGGAATAAGTGCTTGACATGTCGGGCATGTTGGGATAGCTCAGTCAGCAATATAAATTATAAAAAACACTAACACTTAACCTCCTAACCCCTTGAGTATCAAGGGGTTATATTGGGGCCCCCCAAGTCGTAAGTTGTTGAGGCTTAGGAGGTTACATAAAAAACCCCTCCGATTGGAGGGGTTTGTCAAGGTTATTTTTACCTATTTCCCATCGTTATGTGAGCTTTGTAACTGCCAAGTCTTTTCTTAGATATGCCATATTTTGCTAGTATAACGCCATCTTCAACATTATCTTTAAGACATGCATATACTTCTTCTTTGATTTCAGGATTTAAATCATCCAGCTTATTTGATATTCTTTTTCTGCCTTCAGTTAATTTATTAGCATATAAGTTGATTATTTTAGGAGAACGTAGTTTTTCATCATTAGTAAGAGCGAAAATTACCATTGGGGTTCTTGATGATCTGTATTCGCATTTGAATAATAATTTGTACCCATGTTTTTCGGCCATCGAAGAAAAGTAAGAACATATAGCTTCAGCTTCTCCATGTTTTTTAGCTAAAGCTTTTAGTTCTTCAGGTATATTTTCACTACGTCTCCAAGACGTAGAGAAAGTGAAAATAAAAACACTTTTTAAATTTGGGTCATCCTCAAACCATACATCATCTATTATTTTTTGAGTAGGTAACCCACAGTAATCTTTCCAAGCGAAGTAAGGATGTTTTTCAAAATTATTTGGAAAACCACTTTTGAATTCTCCATACCGATAAGATAAACAATCTCCATTTACTTCGCTTACTTCAATCCGCCAAGCATTACCTCTCATATTACGCCATTCATACTGCGCGTTATGCCAAAAAGAAGTTTTTGTTGCGATATTAAAAGCTTTCTTTTTTTCCTCTTCAAAAGTGAAGCGATCTTTTTCAAAACATTGTATCTTAAAATTTCTATATCCCATGTGCCAACTAGAAGCAATTACATCTCTTTCAAATTGCCATGATGTCCCCGGCAAGCTTTGTACATATACTTGTTTTTTGTCTGATATAAACTCGCGATACAGATCTGTTACTGCCATACGAGTGATGTCTTTAGCAAATGTTCCATTTATGTAGTGCATGAATAAAAAATACTCCACATGAATAAAAAATGCAAGTAGTTTTTGAATTTTTATTTAAGTACTTGATACGCAATGACTTACAAATGCCGGGGCCCCAACGTAAGTCGTTGGTTATAAAAGAGTTAACCCCCCTCTCAGTGACAGAAGAAGTTTCACTGAGAGAGGGGCCACTAGGTTAGCGATAGACGGCTTTTATGCGATTACCGTCTAGGGGTTATGAACTCGACCCTCCCAAAGGCCACCGCAATCCCTATTTCAAAGTGGTGTGGCTTTTATGCAGTTACCACACGGGCGATGAAAATAACCAGTCCAATTCATTGTAAAGACCGCTGCATTGCCCAAGATAATCAGGCTTGATGTTGAGCCAAGTCCTGTTTTAATTCTTCGAGACTACTATAACACGCTTCGTCATCATAGTCAACATAAAAGTAGTCTTCCACATATTTATGCATTCCAGCTTCATGTCCACGGCCACCAGATTTAATGCACTTCAAGACTTGGTAATTTTCAAGACCTTCGACTTCTACGTCTTCATACTCTGCAATATCCCACTCTTCAAGGATTTCCTTTTTACCATTCGTTATAGTATAAACTTCACCATAACCTTGTTCCTCTTCCCATTCTACAGTGATGACATGCTTGGGAAATTTGAGACTAAGATGATGAATCCAGTTATAAGGCTCTTCCCACGGAGTTTGAAATCCAACTTCTTCAGAATTACAGTAATCTGTTTGAGCATTCCACTTACATCCCCAATTCTTTACGCACCAATCATACCAATCACTTGCACCATACAATTCAAGAAATCGCTCCTTGTCTTTTTCAGTCATTGGAATTAGATGCTGCCGATTACCATATTCCAATTTGCCTTTTATAATCTCTTTTGCTTGTTCTTCCAGTGATACTGTGGAACCTGTCCAGTAGTCTTTAAGGTCAGGTGGGATAGGCATAATAAGCTCGAAATCTACATCCCTCGTCCCGAAATCACCATCTATTTTACCGAATGTGTCATTAGTAATAGCGTTAATGACATCAGTATGTGCAGATAATTTAACATTAACCCAATTTGGCATATATTTTAGTAAGTAGGTGGGGGGCAATGCCCCCCACGATTGTTATTTAGACACTATTTCACGACCCATATGGAGAACTGCTTCCAGCTCTTTTAGGTCACCGATGGAGATACTATCCCTTCTTTTCGTCACCATGTCAAACAATTCTTGAGTCAAACTGCTGACCACATCCTTCAAGAACACATTTGAGTGCTCTTTGGGAATAGACCCCTTATCGAGTCTTTCCTTGAACGATGATTCGATCAGGTTCTCAACTAGAGCGGTGATACTCACATCCTCTATTGAGGACATGACTTTCGCAGCTTCCAGATGCTGACCTTTTAATCTGAAACAAGACCCTTGCTTTGTAGAAGTCGCTTTTAAGGGCAACTGCTTTTGCGAGGATTGTTTATCTGTGAAAACAATCCTACTCTTGGTCTCAGGGCGTAAAGTCGCCACAGGAGCATAGTAGTGATTGCCGTATTTGCTTAGGACCTTAACTGTCTTAACTGTTCTTTTTGGCATATGTATTTTAGCTTATTGTTCTCACTCTCCTCAGTGAATCGTAGGCTTGGCCGATACGACTCACATTAGATTCATACATGTATAACGCAGTTGATTCTGAAATGCAAGCTTTTTTCATCCTGCTTTTTTCTTGGTCAACCAACTTGTGGGCGTTATTCAGTGCTGATAGAATCACAGATTCTAAAAGCGTGTGGGTTCTCAGATCGAGCTGATTATCGGAATGACTCATATTGACGAATGATTGAATCTTCATTCAGTATCTGAGGTTCCACGGTATATTGCAAGCCATTTTTTTCCATAGCTCTTGAAAACACACCCCAGTCGCAATCTTCTTCCAAAAAGGCATAACCAGCAGCCTTATATGAGTAATGCGAGATTTTGTCAACTATATTTAGTCGTTGTAGCAATTTGATTGGCACACGCAGCCAACCGTGACCCGGATCTATTGTAGCAATAAGTTTCATATTAGAATTGTGATTTGTTGTAATTGTATTTCAATAATGCGAGCCTGTCAACTTTTTGTCCTTTAGTGTTTGTCTTTTTTTTGCAGAATTTTTTAAATGCTGCTGCCCACTCTTCTCTAGTTCCCATGTAGCTTTCTTCATCGTATGGAGTGTGTTGAAAGCCATACTTACTTGTCGCGTAGTCATGAACCTTCTCTGGTCTCCAGTATTTAGAAGTCAAGCTAATTTTAGCTTTTTTTATTCTTGCAAGTTCCGCAGGAACTAAGCTAGTCCAAGGAACTTTGTCTTCGTGTTTTTTGCCTTTGCTTTTGAAGTTAATCTTCATAACTCAACTATACGCTGTGAGAATAAGGTGTCAAACTAATATTCTAATATTCTAATAGAATATACAACTCCTTGCGAAGCAAGGAGTTACGTTGGGGCCCCCGGCGGCGTAACCCCCTGATAATCAAGGGGTTACGTGATATAGTTTATATTAATTCTTCTATTTTAAGTTTTTCCATAAAGTCATCTTTATACATGTCTGCCATATCATGGTCGATGCGGCGATTTAATTTATCATTCAAGTAGTCGAACAGACCAATAAGCTCATGAATAGAAAGATCCTCTACCCAATCCATGTAGACAATTTTAGGATCTAGCATTAATGCTCGCCACGCAATCTCTTCCACATAACCTTGCTCCAATAAAACAGATAGTTTTTCTTTTTTCATATTAATCTTTTGAAGCTGAATCGTAGAATAATCCATAAGATGGACTGAAGTGTAACACTTGCTCAATGATCATGTAAGCTAAATTTTCCATCAGCTTATTGAGTCCCTCAGAGGTAGGATATTGTTTCAATTCTAAGTCACGATCATGCAGGTGTGCGTAAACCGATTCGTAAAAATCGGGATCTTCAAATCGAATCATTTCAACCAATTTCCAACATGCCCGATTATCTATTGTGAATAAGCTCGCATAAGCGTGAGGGCTTCCAAAACCTTGATTGATAGCCTTGGCCAAGTTGCTCATGGTCTGATTGAATTCTTCGAAGGTTTTCATATTAATCTTTTTCTATTTGATCAGTGATATCATCAAGTATGTGAAGTATGCCACCAAGACTCTGAATCTTTTTTGGCAGAGAGATTGGGTAGTCATCATAATGTGATTCAAGAAATCCAATAACATCTAATAAATCGCATTTTTGCTCGAATAGCAGTTTTGCATCAATGTTTTCAATGGTGGCGGTGTGTCTCATATTATTGTGGGCAAAGTTCTCGAAAGATCTTTTTCATTTCTTCTGGGGATATTTCGTCTGTCTGTTTTTTAGTCTTGGTGGCGACCACCTTCTTCATTTTTAATTGTTGAACAGGTAGATCAGTCGATGTGATTTCTGACACGATGCCTTTTTTAATGCACCGCTTAACAAGGGCTGCGTATTTTTCTTTTGTCATAATTTTTATTCAGCTAACCATTTGGCCTTGATTTTATTTTTGTCATACATTTTGACAAACTTGTTGATCTCATTAGCAAGATCATCATGGTAGACATCTTTATATGCTCTGGCCAAAAGGTCAAGAGCTTTTTCAAATCTTAGTTCGGTGGGTTTTTTGAATTTATAGCGAAACATTACAATTTCATCAATAGCACGATGATCCCAATCACCATTGAAGTACTGAGCTTGATAACGAATCAACTTTGCGACTTGTTCAACCGTGCATTCGATTGGTTGAAACTCTTTTCGTCCGTAACCCTCAAAATCATCTATGGATAAATGATTTAGATCGGCGTCTGATTTAGCGATGCGAATCGCTTGGTTCATATCGGCAATGTTCATAAGCAATATTTAATAACAAAATGAGTTGAGAGTCAATAAAAAATAATCAATGTCAAACGATAAATAAGTAAATAATAAATAATAAAAAAATACAATATAATTAATATCCATAAGTCCTTGAGAATCAAGGACTTACGTTGGGGCCCCCGCCGCTGTAACCTCTTGATAATCAAGAGGTTATGAATTATAATTTATAAAAGGGGCTCAGTCGCCCGTGTCGAAGCGACTCTCGAAGTAAGAGTCAACGTCATCCTCGCGTAGCTCGTTACGCGCCAGCCAGTGGCCGTAACAATCGTGGTCGAAGTCGTCGGGGTAGACCTCCTCGCAGGAGGGTTGCCAGTGGTTCAATTCATCGTTCATAAGAATAATCTACTATAAAAAAAGACCTTTGTCAACAAAAAGTTTAGTGGGTCGCGCCACATGACAGACAGGTGCGTGGTGCTCGCCAGACCAGCTCTTCTGTGCCGTCGGCGTTGTGGCACATCACGCTAGTGCCGATCAGAGCGGCACGGCGAATGGCTGCGTTCAGCCCCCTGCGCGATGCGCTGTAGCGCATGGTGAAACCGGGGATGTAGTAGAATTTCATATTTTCCATGCGTCTAGCATAGCATAAGGGGTAGGACAAAAGCTGTCCAACCCCAAAAAAAGTGAAACTTTTTTTT
>Ga0208898_1001066_pt1 | contig 18900 bp, 11 predicted proteins | sample VirMetDEL_Mar_4_FD_184513 | JGI IMG/M metagenome (GOLD analysis project Ga0208898, IMG submission 184513) | Aqueous microbial communities from the Delaware River and Bay under freshwater to marine salinity gradient to study organic matter... | ecosystem: Environmental > Aquatic > Marine >...
TTAGAGGAGGATTTACTAGAACTAAATCAGTTAAGCGTGCTGCTGGTGGCGAAGTTCCTGTTAGAATTTCTAATGGTGAGATGGTTGTCACGAATCCAAGAGAAGTAGCGGCTAATAAAGGCACTTTGCAGTCAATCAATAAACTTGCTGCTGGTGGATTTGCTTCTGGTTATGTTGCTAAAGGACCGGGAACTGGAACTTCTGATAGTATCTATACCAGCTTACCAGCGGGTGCATTTGTTGTCAATGCTAAATCTACTAAAAAGTTTTTAGGTCGTGCTGCTGGCGGTAGTATTCCAAGATTTAGAAAGGGTGGAACTAGTGTAGCACAATTACAACGTAGACAGGCTGGATTAGAAGTGGCATTACCTAAAGCTCAAGCTGCTGGAGATTCTGCTGCTGTTGTAAGAATTGAAACTGAATTAAAAAAACTTGAAAAGGATCTCAAAAAAGCTGCGCAGAGTGCAGACAAAAAAGCTAAAGCTGATGAGAGAGGTGCTAAAGCTGCTGATAGAAAAGCTAAATCAGATAATCAAAATAATAAAAAGGGTGGTGGATTTGGAAGTATTACTAAAAGATTGGGAGACAATTTATTAGGTATTACATTTGCTGCTCAAACTCTCAGTAGCACATTATTTGAAGCTGATAGCACTATGGGTCAATTTACTAATCAAGTATTGACTGCTATTACTACTTTGTCTTTAGTAGGTAGTATTGTCCCTCAAGGTGGATTTGGTAAAATTGGAAGCTTTTTTAAGGGTATATCTGGTAAAGGTATTACTGGTGCTACTGCAACTGCTGGAACTGCTGCTGGAACTGCTGCATTTTTAGTAGCGGCTCCAGTCATAGGCGGCGTGATAGGAGATATGGTTGGTAAAAAATTAGAGGAGTCTGTTGCTAAAGGTTTTGAGCCTCTTGAGAAATTAGGTGATGTAGAAGGTAGAAGAGGTAGGAGTGCTGCGCGAGCAGCAGATGAGGGTAGGGCTAAAGGTCAGGCTAGAGGTGCTGGTGTTGGTGGAGGGATTGGTCTTGGTGCTGGTGCAGCTATTGGTTTTCTGTTTGGTGGTCCTATAGGTGCTGCAATTGGTGCTGGTATTGGTTCCGCTGCGGGTGCTGCTATTGGTGCATATTTTGGTGGAGAAGCTAGAGCTAAAAGAGAAGCTGTGGAGCAAAAATTATTTTCTGCTAATCTTAAAGTTAAAGATTCTGCTGATAAAGTATCAGAAGCTTTTGATGAATTGACTAAGAATGTTAATGCTAATAATCTTGCACAATTTAATAAGCAAGTAGAATCATTTATTCAAGCCGCTGGTTCAAGAATAGATTTAAGTTTTCTTGATAATATTATACGAGATCAAGCCAGTGGTATATTAACAGAAATAAACCCCGGATCAGCAAATGCTATAAAAAAGATTATTGAACAATTAACAGATTCATCACAAGATTTTTTTCCTGAAGATCTTTTTAAGGAACCCCGTCGATCAGGTTTGTTAACAGAAGAAAGAGCAGAATTTGAAATAGCTAGCTTTACTGGTGGTCAAAATTTGTTGAGAGAAGCTTTAGTAAAATCATTTGATAATTTGGCATCTCAAGATATTGTTAGTAAAGAAACAAGAAAGGCACTTAATGATGCACTCCAATTTAGTGTTGAAAAATCTTTCCAAAAAATAGATTTTAGTAAAACATTAGGTGAAGATTTTGATTTTTCAACTTTAACATTAGATCAGTTTAGTGTAGCATTAAATGATGCTGCTCAATCTGGGAATAAATTTGCTGAAGAGTTACAAAAATTACAAAGTCAAGATGTTTTATCAAGATTATTAGGATCATTAGGTACGTTGAATGAACAAATTAATGAAGCAGGTGAATTAGTATTAACTGGACAACAGACTGGTAGGCAAGATTCATTAGGTTTAAGTCAAGATGCAACTGAAGCTTTTAAGGCAGGGTTAACTACTATTCTGAATCAAATTGAAAATCAACCATCTTTATTAGATAATGACAGTACTTTAGAACAACAAATCAGAGAAAATATCAGAAGTCTAGTGCCAGAAGAAAATATCAGCGGTGCAGATAGAGAAAAGACAATACAAGCTTTAAAATCGTTTGTTCTAGCTACTAAGAAACAAAGTGAAGAAGCATTAAAAATTGGGTTTGAGTCAGGAAAAACAGCAGCATTATTAAGAGAGGCAAATAAAGGCATTGATGATTTTGTAGAATCAATCAGAAAGGCTACAGAAAATTTAGCCAAAGCACAGGAACAGTCAGCAGATGCTATCACAAATATAGGTAAAACCTTTGATTCTTTAAGTGGTGGTAGATTATCCGCTATTCAAACTACTACTGGTGTTGGTCTTGGAGATGCTGGTGCTTCTCTAAGAGATCAGGCATTAGTTTCTTTAGGAAATTTAGCTGGTGCTGGTGATGATGCAGTTAAAAATCTCAGGGCATTTAATAATCAAACTGCTAATTTTAACGAATCTGCTAAACAAACTTTGGCAAGATTAAAAGAAGAAGAAAACACTGGTAGAACATTTACTGCTAAAGAAATCACTAATGCTATTGTGGATGATTTTGAAAAAGCCGGTCAACGATTACCAGAGCAATTAGCCAATTCTTTAAAATCAGGTTTAGAAGGTGTTAGTAGACAAATATCTGGAGATGAAATTGTTAATTTAACAGGATTGCAAGAGGCTATTGAGAGTGGTGCATTAAAAGAGCTAGGTGATGAAGCTTTTAAAGAGGTAACTGAGGCAACTGCAAAACTTATTTCAGGTTTTGAAGATCTAAATAAAAGAACTATTGATGTAGTTAATGCATGGGTGGATGCTAATAAGAGATTGAGAGAAGCTAATTTAAAAGCACTAGAAAAAAGACAAGAAGGTGCAGATATAGTTCGCAGAATTGGTGGTGATACATCTGCACAAACTTTTGAACAGGCAACACAGAATTTAACAGAAAAATTAAATGTTGTTCTTGGTCCCGGTCGTGGTGCTGGTGCCGTTCAAGATCCTGCTGCACTATTAGCTAGAAGACAACAACTCCAGCAAGATTTACAAAAAGCAAGAGAGCAGCAAGCTCTTGGGACTACTGGTAAAGATGCTTTGGGGGTTGCTAGTGATCTTCAACTTTTAACTACACAATTACAAAAAACAGATGAGGCGCTGAATCTATTAGCAAATGAAACCGGGAGACTATCAGCTATACAGGCAAAGGCAAATGATTTATTACAGAAGCAACAACAGGCACAACAAACTGTCAGTGATCTCGTTAAGAGAGCAGCAGAAGATCCTGCTGCATTAGCAGACTTAAATTCACAAATATCAAATCTTGGGCAATTTATTGATGAAAATGGCAAGCTAAATCAAGAGGCATTAAAAAATGCTAGTCCAGAAGAGCTATTGCAGGCACAAAGATTTTTGCAAGATTCTACTGGTCGTCAAGTTGCTGGTAGTGCATTTGGTGGGGCTGAAGGTATTGATCAGCTAGGCAATGCTTTAGCAGAAAGATTTGCTGGAGATCTTGCTGAGTTTGCAGAAGCAAGAGGTGCAGACCCAGCATTGGTTAGAGCATTCCAAAATTTAGAACAAGATTTAAATCCTTTAGAAGAACTTGTCAGATTACAAGAGCAAGCTAACAGCATAATTACACAGCAATCTACAATCTTAGAAGGTATGGGAAATCAAGATTTTCAAGTTGTTATGGGGCAGGTATTGAATGCTCTTAGTGCAATTAATAATGAAAGACAAGCATTAATACAAAGTATCGAAGATTTAAATAGAACATTAACTGAAAGACCTTTAAAAGTTGAAATAGTAGATGGTTCTGGTCAGGGTGGAACTGGAACAGGTGCTGGTCAGACAAGATTATTACCTGAAGTAAGGGGTGCTAATTTAAATGCTAGGGTAATGGCAAACTTACCACAGGAGCAAAGAGGTGACTTTATGAGGAGAGTAACATCTACCAGTTCCGAATTTGAGAAATCTTTTGCTGATAGTATTCAAAATCTACCTGCTAACATTGTCAATGACCCACAAGGACTTGGAAAGATTGTTAGTCAAGCACTTGAGTCAGGATCATCAGAAGTAAAAGTAGCAGCAGAAAGCACCAAACAAGCAGCAGATTCTGTAGCAAGTGCTACTTCAGACGTTAAAGATGCTTCTACAACATTAAAAGATTCATTAAATGGCACTATAGAAAGGATTGATGCTATATCAACTTCACTAGCTAATGTAGCGATTCCTGAAGATATTGATGTTGGATTTTCTCCTTTAGCAGTTACTCTAGCAGGAGAGAATCAATTTGCAGAAGTTCTTGGTCCAATCGTGGCACAAAAAGTAGAAGAGTCTGTTGGTAATTTATTATTGCGAGCATTTGATAAACTTAATCCCGGCGATTTAACTATACAGAATAATACTGCTGGATTATCATAATTTAAATAAAGGATATTAGAAAATGGCAACATCCGTCAATATGACTTTTGGAACTTATATATTTGATCCGGTTCCATCTTTTTCATATACAAGATCAGCAGAAAGAACTCCCGGTGAGAATCTCTGTTTGAGTACTAAAATGAATATTACTCTTGAGGGTGTATTTGTACCTACAGTGCCGGGATTTACAAATGTATCTGCTGCCATTGCTCTTTTAAATGATTATTTTGTTTGTGGTAATTGTAAAGAATTTATAGTAGAGTGTGGTGGTAATTACTTATTTCGAGGTCCAGCTACTGTTACTAATTTATCAGTGCAGCCTAGAAGTGATGGTGATTTATATGTGCAAACTGCTGCATATACTATTGAACTTGAGATGCAAGACAGATTTGGGGATGTATACGACAATCAACCATTAGGCATTACATCTATTAGTGATACTTGGAGTTGGCAGTGGCGAGAAGAAAGAGTTGGAGGAACTGTAGATACTTTTGGTATTTTTAATGAGGGTCCAACTAATAGTCCTGAAGATGATACTCCACCTGCTGGTGGTGGAGAAGAAAATGGATTATTAGGTCCAGCAGAAGATCATACAATATTTATTGCTAGTGCATGGGATATTACTCACAATATGACAGTAACATCTCCTTATATTTGTAAATATGCTGGAGATGTAAAAGGTTGGGTGAATGCTGCCAATGCTATTTTATCTAATGAGCCAGCTACTTTGGATGGAGCTAGAGATGGTGTAGCTAATTTATTTAGAATTCCATTAGAAACTATTGATGATAATAATAATGCACTTACTACGAAATTATACAATCATTTTAGAACACTTAATGTAGATAAACATGCTGGTAGTGTTACTATGAATGAAACATGGATTGCTTCTAATCAAAAGGCTTTAGAGGATTTTACAGTTACATTAGAACAAGATAACGTAGACATCAATAAAAGTATTACGGTTAATGGAACTATCCAAGGTCTAATTGATGATATGACATATTCAGAAGCACCATTTGGAACTACTAATGGAACACCAAAGTTACAAAATGCTTTAGAGTACTGGACATTTGTTAAAGGTCAATTAGTCAATAGAGCCAGAACTATTTATGATGAAAGTCTTGATAGATATACATCTGGATTAAAAACTGTAAATAGTATACCAACATCACGATCTGTTGGATATAATACTGTAGCAGGAACAGTTACATATAATTATGTATTTAGTGATAGGGCTAAAAATTGTGTTGAAGATGCGGCGTTATTTGAGGATATCTCAATTACTGAGAATGAGCCACCAGATATTTTCTCTTCTTTAACTATTTTAGGAAGAGCAGGTGGTCCTTTACTTCAAGATATAGGAACAGTTGGTCAAAGAACAAGAACTATTAGTGTCCAGTCAGTATTACCAACACAAACTGGTTGTGGTGTGACAGGTGGTAGTGGTGAACCCGGAACAAGCAGTGGATTATTATGGAGTGCTCCTACTGGATATGATAGCTTGATTAATGAGTATGAGCAATATTTAAGAGATACATATGATCAAGTATTTATTACTCAGAATCAAAAGCAATGGGATTTAAAAACAGGAAAATTGAATTGGACTAAATCATTTACCGTAGGGGATTGTCAATAATGGCTTTTCAAAATAATTGTACGCCTCAACCAATTTATGGTCCATATAGGCAAACCTTATTTTTAGGATTATCAGTTAGAGATTTTACATTAAGTGCTGGTTTAAATCAACAGGCTACTAATGTGACTGTAAATCTTGTTAAGGATGTATGCTCTGGCATTAGAGATTATTTAGATTCAGATTTTATTTGGCAAACTGGAGTAACATTTGCTACTGGAGATCCGGGTTACAATAATCCTCCTCTTGGTTCTCCTGTTATATTTAAGATTGCAGAGTCATACAGTGGTGCTGATAATACTAATCCAGAAGATAGGTCTATAGTAGAAGCAGGTTTTGAATTTGCTGGTGTGCTTCAATCATATAATACAGTATCGGGACCAGACGGTTTAGATTTAGTAACCGTTAATTTAAGTAGTCCAAATACTATACTTAATGGCGTTCAATTTATAGTTGATAGATTAAGTGATGAAATACCAGATATTAGTGGTTCTCTAGATGTTGCTAATGATAAGCTACCTAATATCTTTAATGTGTATGGATATTTAGAATCTTTAGGTGGTGGATGTTTAGATTATAAAGATCCTTTTACTGGGGCTGGAATTGGTTCTCCTGCCGGTGGATTTGGTAATTCTCAAAGAACTGAGCGTGGTATTCCTTGGGTTTGGACCAAAAAAGCAATACAAGTGCTGACAGGTGGGAAATATTCTGCTAAAAATAAAAAGTTTGCTTTAGAGCCGGGAACTATCAGATATCCTTCTGGAGTAGGTACATATGGTAGTATTTCTTCAACTCATTATATTTTAGATATTAGTGAATTGCCCGGAGAACGTGATCTAAATGTTGATACTGAATATGGTCTTTCAAAACAAGATAACAATCAATTTACTGGATTAGACAATTTACAATATAAAATTGTTGGTCCAGTGATTAGTGCATCTGATATTATTTCAACTGTTGCTGAAGATGCGGGATATGATTACTATATTGAACTTTTACCAACTTTTGATAGTTCTTATAATGGCAGTAATATAGTTAATATTATTAAGGTTAAGGTAATACCAAGAAATAACTATACAGATGCTCAAACTTTATCTGGAATACAAACTTTTATCAATAAGAGTAGTGGTGTTTTAAATCATTCTATTGGTACAGAATTTGTGAATGAAAATACCAATGCTGTATTGATTGGTGGATTGAGACAAGATATGTTCCAGTTATTTCCAACTGGTGATGAAAATGCAACACAAGGAGCATATGGTAAGGTGCAACCATTTTTTGGTTATCAGCCAAGAGGTGTGGGGCAAACACCATTTGTATCTGGTCAATTTGTTAAAGAACCTATTCCTGTTTGGTGGGGACAAGATCCTCCTACTTATGGTCCAAATGTCTCAGAGGCTGCAAAGGCTGAAGCTACTGGCAATGCTTATTTGTATCAGTGGTTTTTTGATTTAGATTATGATAAATTACCGTTAAACTTTAAATACGATGCGATTCCAGCATATTACAAAGGAGATCCAGAATCATTATTATGTGCTGCTTTGGGTGACTGGGAAAGTTTTATTAGGTGGTTTTTCCGTTATGGTGCTGGTCCTGTAGATGATAAATGTAAACCTAAAGTAGGTTTTGAAGAGAGAAGCACTAAATTATGGTATTTACTTAGAAATGTTGCAGAAGTTCAAGGGATTGCCAATAGTGGGTTTTTTGATCCATTAAAACTTCCGCTGGTAGATGGTATTTCACTTCCGTCTCCACAAGACGAATATCTTTTAGAGTATTCTAATGCTAGAGGATTAAAGGATAAAAGTCTTGGAATGTTAGATAGACAGTCTATGCTCTATCAAGATTTAAAAACGATATATGAATATTTAAATGATATTGCTGAAAAATATTATGGTAAATCCTTTGCTGTAGAAGTTCCTTATGTTTGTAGAAGTGTAGATACAGATACACAACAAGTTATCTATAGTGATTTGCCATCAACTGATGGTGGGTGGGTAGATGAATGTATAGAATTACCAGTTGGAACTGCTTCTCCCGATAACCCCGGAGACAATCCTAATAGTGATCCAGCTAATGGATCTGGAAATGCCAACAGTGGTTGTGCTGTTGGAACTTTCAGAAATATCATGGGATTAGATCATAGAGATGAAACAGATATATTTACAGATGATAAAGGTAAACTACCAGTAATATTAAAATATAATCCTTTAATTGGATATGGTCCTTATCATGATGAATATCAAAAATATTTAGATTCTGGTATAGCAGCAGGCAAAGATTATGCTGAATTAGTACAAGGAAAAGGTGCTCCCAATTTTATCAGAAATACTCATATTGGTTTTAACGATGAATTCTATACTCAAGGTGGAGGTGGTTTTGATAGTGTTGGTCTTATGACTGATCCATGGAAACCAATTTATGCTAAGGCAGAAATAGATCCTGAGTGGTTGTTGATTAATAAGCCAATTTATAACACCGGCGAAAGTGGTATTGCTCCAAAACGATATGAATATGCAAGTGGTTACAATGAAGATGCAAATTTAAGCTCAGGACTAACATTTAATGCTCTAGTTACGTTAAGTGATAGATTATTACTGGCACCTTCTGTTAGAAAAAATGATAAACAAGGCCCAGATCTTTCAGTGTATGTTAGTGATGCTCCATACTTTGGTAAAGATGAGGTTGCGGCTGGAAGATTTTTAGGTAATAACTGGAGACTTGCAACATTTCATAATAAAAATGTAATTGAAGGTGGTTGCAGTTTTTCTGGAGAAAGTGAATTTAATCCTGATAGTCCTGCATCAGATCAAAAAGACGAATTATCTAGTGGTAATAATACGATCAAATACATAGAAGATAGTCATTTAAAAATTTATGGTAATTTTCCTTTTGCTTTACCTTGTAATGCTTTAATTCCAGTAAAAAGTAATACTAGAACATATGGTCCATGGAGTAAGTTTTCTAAAAAAACAACTACTGTTGATCCTGATGATGAGTTTGGTGAATCTATTCAAATTACAGATATTATTTTAGGGAAAACTTTTACTGCTCAAGAGGATGGACTTGTTCCATGGGAATATGGTGCTACGACATATTTAAATCAATCTGCTGAAGCCAAATTAAATCAAATTGTTATGCCTCAACAGCAAATTGAAAGGGGCAGCATCACAGTCGCTGGCTATCCCGCTGTACAACTTGGCTATAATGTCAATCAAAAACAAAATCATTTGGATAATGACGATAAAGGAGAATATAGAAGATTAGATCTTGGCACATATAATTCTCCAAATGGACCTCAACGCTTTGGATATTTAAATACAGACCGTTTAACAACTGGAACTGCACAGGTTACAAATATCACTGTTAATGTAAACCCCGGTGGTATTACTACACAGTATCAATTAAATTCTTTTACTAATTTATTTGGTAGATTTGATAAGGGTAATGCAGAAAAAATTAAGTCAGATGGTTTAGAGAAATACTCTAGAGAAAGATCTATTAGAGCTAATAAAAGAGAAGGTCAAAATAATGCTTTAATAGCTAGAAATAATACAGAAAATAATAAGTATAGTTTTAAGCCCGGAAATGCATTTGCAGATAGATCACCTGCAACTTTATTGGTTGGTAAATATGGTGATAAAAATACTTATCCATCTGGATACACAAGAAGTAATGATAATACTATCATAGATTTTCCAGATGTAAACAATGTTGCCAGAAAAGAAGTTGCTACACATTCTAATACTGATGTTAAGTTCTTCGGTAAGGTTTATGATAACTCATCTATGATGAGTATGGATGGTTTCTTTAGGCCAGTGCAAACAAGAAGTAGTGCTAATTCTGGTCTTGGTAAAGGTATACCTATTGAAAATGATGCACCATTCGTTACTGAGAATAATACAATATATCGTTCTGGACCATATAATAAGCAGGTTAAGCAAAGTGAATCTCCACCCGGACCACTTAATCAGTATACTGGACTGGTTATTAATACAGACTATTTGGACTTTTTAGCTAATCCCGGTAGTGATTTAGCCAATAGAGGTCAAACTGGAATTACAACATCAGGATTTGTTCCTATAGGGTCTGGTCATGATATAGAAATAGTAGCAAGATCTAGTTTAGAAAACATTTCTAGAAATAACAATATGAGACTTGGTGTGCTTGGTAAAGACAGCGACATCACATATTCAGAGGATTATAGATATTTAGCACATAGAGGACCATTAGTTTTACATGGATGGGGATATGATGTTTATGGTAAACCTGTACCGAATGCTAATGAAACTGGCGTATTTACAGGAGTTCCGGGTCAAAGTGGATTACCTGTAAATGAGTGGGTTTCTGGAAGTCCATACAGTGGATTACATCGTAAAGATTATAACTTATTAAGCGATCAATTTCATTCTGGATTTCTAAACCAACCAGAAACTTGGCCTGTTGGACCTGTTGATTTGAGATGGGATAGAAAAAGAAGTGTGTGGACTGTACCTAATAATTTTAGAATTTATGTCGCTAATCTTTATAGTGGTTTAAGCGGTCTAGGTTCTACGACAACCGCTTCTGTTTATAATGCTGATGATGTATATGATGCAACTGGTGGTAGACCTCTAGATTGGGAAATTGAGGTTACTATGCCTCTTCCAGATGTAGCTATTGATGCAGAACCAATATTAGTATATTATAGTCATGAAAGTGGTCAGTGGTGGCCTATTAGTTATTGTTGTTCTACTAGTGGTAGTCCTCCACCTCCACCACCACCACCACCTCCACCTCCATGTACTCAGTGTGAAAATAATGAGTGTTTATGGGAATGCGTGGGTGGCACATGGGTTCAAGCGGCAGGTGCTGGATGTAACCAAGCTGATACGGCACCGGATGACATATGCAACTGTAAGCCACCCGGAAATTGTATTAATTGTGATAATACACAATTCCCTCCGGGGACTCAAATTGTTGGTGCTTGTATTAGAGCCGAATGTGACGATCTTCCTCCGCAACCATGTGATATCGGCGGTGGCGGTGGCGGTGGCGGTGGTCCTCTTGTATATTCTTACTCTGAAGCACAATATGCATTAAATCAGACTGGTGCTTTTGATATTTTGACTCATAGTTCTAAAAATGGTAGTGCTGGATTTACTGAGACTGTGACTGCAAGATTATCTCAAGACTTTACAAACTACAATGTTACTGGTAATGGTATATTTTTAGCTCAAACTTTACCCGGAGAGTCTGTAAAATATAGTGGAGCAATGACAGGTATTATTGTTGGTTCAGATAGTGATCCCAGTATAACTGATTGTATATTGACTCCCGGTAGCAGTAATTCTGGATTTCCTTTATGTCCTCCTTTCGGTGGTAGTGGATCTGATAATTTTAGAAATGCTACAATTATGAATCAAGGCAGTTTAGATCATATTCCTTCAGGCTCATATGTAACTTTACAATTTAATTATAAATACTTATTATATGAGATTGTAGACTGGAAACCAACAGCAACTTGTATAGAAGTTACAGGTACTGATTCATATGCACTATTCTATCCATATATCAATGCTAATGCTAACTCTAGCGATGTAGTTATTAGATTACCTATAGCTACTGGTATTGGAATACCCGGAAAAGAGTTTACAATTAAGAAAATAGATGCGAGTATTAATACCGTAACAGTCAGCGGCAGCGGAGGCAATCTAATAGATGGACAGTCTTCATATACATTATACAATCAATATGAAACTGCTAAGTTTGTTGCATGTGGAGATAACTGGTATGTGTATTAAGATTTAGGCGGTTTCATAAAAGACAGGACTCCATTAAGGAACTTCTGTCTTTTTTTACATCCACACTCTTCAATACCTAACCAAGTTTGTACTGCTTGAGGAGTTACTCCAAAAGTATTTAATACATTAGCAACCTTATTTCCAATATTTATATCTTTGATACTGTCTTTAGCATCAACACCTTCTTTTTCTAGAGCTTCTACAACCTCATCTAATTTATCTTCTTCATTAGACATAATAAACTCCTATTAAAAAAGGGGGCGATTGCCCCCTTCATCAGTGAGAAATCTTACAATGGTGTTTGAATTGTTTCTCTTTAATTTTTCGTGACTGTTTATCAAGTAATAAGTATTCCCCCGGATGCCACATTTTAAATCTATCTAAACTATCTGACACTTGAGAGATACTCATACAACGACATGGGAATTCAACCTCAACTGTTTCATCATCTTCAATATGGACAACCTGCCCAAAAGCGAATTCTTGTCAGTCAAAAGGTGGCATTCCCGGTAAGGGTTCTCTAGTTCGCTGAACCCAATCACCAAGTTTTACCATATTCGTCTCCATTTAAAAAAATAAAATGACCCGTTTTGTTATTGCTTACATCTCACCCAAGAACAGGTCAGAAACTTGGTTTCGTTGATGTAAGAACTGCTTTGTTTTGGCTCATACCTCACCCAAGAGCAGCAAACTTGGTTTTGGTGGTATGAGATTATTGTTCTCTTTGATAATTAAACCATCCATTATGAGGAAGATAACCATAATGCTTTTCAGCATATGCTTGTTCATTAGCACGTTGTTCTTGTTGCTTCTCAGAAAGTTGGTCCCATCTAATCTTAGGATAAATGATTCCACCCTTCTTTGCCCTACCAAAGATAACTTTAGCACGACATTCTTGACAAACAACTTCTAGCCAATCATTTTCATCCTTGTCAATTCTACATACATACTTTGTATGATCATGACCACATTTCCCACATTTATTATGGTCAAAAACTTCTTGGACTCTAGCGATTTGCTTAAAGATTTCAGCTTCACTATCGCCCTCTACCTCAAACGATACTTTACCGTCTGCACCAACAACAGCTTTCATAATAACGCTCCTTTAGAAAGAACTTTGCCAACTCGCATCATAACCTAAAAGTTCTTCTGGGATTGACTTTTCCCGTTGATAAGAAGTGATCTTATCCATTAGAACAGATGCTTCCAAGTTAGTCAATTGCTTTAAAGTCTTTGCATTATTATATACACTTTTCGTAACTTTTTCTACATTTAAATCATGTTTTCTACACACAGCATTAATAGCCATAATCTGTTGATCATTAATATGGTCTTGTGCTGTAAGGACTTCTTCTTCACTAACTTGTGTCTGTGCCTCTTCAGCAGTCACAACACGAAGTTTCAATGCACGACGTAAAGCTTTACCTTCTGCCCTAGTATCAGCAGTAGCAACAACGTGACGATTAAATGGATGAGGAACACCACGATAATCCACATCAATACAAGCATCAACTTCAGCTAATGTTCCAGTCTTATATTTGCGAATCAATAAGGTATGTCTTACAGTACATCTCAAGCCATTACCATCATGTTCTGTATCAATGACATCACTTTTAGATTTTACAATCTCACCATAGAACTTTTCAGTAAGTCTTCTCAAACCATCAGTAGTTGGATTACCTTGAACAAGTTCATTCTCGTATAGATTATCAATCAGGAAATCATACCAACCTTCATCAGTTGGTTCTGGTGCTGCCATTACTTCTTCAGAAATACCATACTCTTCTGCTTCACTCATCTCTTCAATCATTCCTACAAAATCATCATTCTTCATAGTTCAAAATACCTTTCATTTTCAGGTGGATAACTTTTCTCAATCCTACTTAACAAGTCCAATAAATTATCTAGGGTATCTCTCATAACCTTTTGCGATAATCTTTTTACTTGTTTTACTCTAATCATAACCATTCCTTGTCGCAATACTAAACCATCTTTTTGCATATCAGATAGTTGATTACGAGCAAGATTCTCATGACCCCATACTGGTGCAAAATGTGAGGGTCCATCAACTTCAATAACAGTTTTTAAATCTGGAACATACAAGTCGATTTCTAACTCTGAATTCTGTAGCCAATGTGTCTTATGAAATTCTACCCTGAAACCTTCACTAATCAGTTCATGAAGTAAATATTTTTCCATCTTTGATCCAGTTTTTGCAGCGTGACGAATGGCATCACCAGCCTTCTGCAAGAACATAGATTTCTCTTCTGCTGTTTTCTTATTCCAAGATTCCTTACCAATCAAAGACCTTTGTAATCTTTCTTCATCAGATAGGTTATCCCATACCTTTGCTTGCGATTCACTAATCTTGAGTTTAGTTTTTTCAGATCTTTTCTTACCTTTAGTAGGGTGTGCAGCTACACCTTTTTTCAAAGCATTCTTTTGAGCCGCACTTTTATCTTTCATCTCACATCCATTTTTAATGAGGATACGACGAATCTTATTAGGATAAGTATCAAACTCTTTAGCTATTTCGTATGTGCTTCTATTTTGATTTTCATACATATCTACAATCTTATTCTCATTCATCTGCTATTTGCCTCAATACATTGACATCCCAATTATTCATTATGTACTTAATTTTTTTATTTGTAATTTCTTCAATAATTTTTACCTGACTTTGGTCATTGACTATTAAATCAAGGTTTGGATGTAGAAGTGTATTTTTCATAATTTGATATGGTAATCTTTGTGCATTAAGCCATTCATAGTTTCTTATATAATAATATCTTTTTTTACAATAACCTAAATTTTTTAATTGTTGCGATAGTCTAAAATTATCTGTTATAATTATTCCGTTGAAATGAAATGCTTCATATCTTTGCATCACGTTTGTATTTAAAGACGGAATAAGCGATGATGAAAATACATGACATGTTTTTTCTTTAGCTATCATGTTAATACTGTGTGATACAAATTGATCGTTTCCGTTTTCTAATAAAAACCCTAACATGTAATATCCTCCAATATCTTATTTAACTTTTCTACTTCATTATTATATTTAAGTTTTTTCAGACAATCTATAACAAATACTAAATCATTATTTACATAACACTGTTTTTTCAACCCAATCAATTTGTCTTGTATTATTGATTGATTGACTTCATCTAACACATAATCTAATGATGACATTAAAGATGTTAAATTATTAAATGATGTGTACATGTTATCATTTTGTTCATTAGTATAAATTATTGGATATGTATCTAAAAGTATTGCATTATAAAAATCATATGTTCCTAAATCAACAATTATTTTTGATTTATTTATAATTTCGTATTTATCCATTAGTGACACCATACCTAAATATCTTGGATTCCTCATAGGAACATTTCCATATACTTTGACATTATAGTTTAGGCATAAAAATTCTGCTAAAGATAACTCATGTGGGTCATTTAAAAAGATAGATATATCAGTCTTATTCACATTTTCTTTAAAAGAAATAGTTTCTAGTGTTGGTCTTTTTTTATCATAAAAAATATTATCGTTTGCTATAGTTGTATCTTGAACTATACAAAGATTTGCAATATCATTTTGACCATAACTAATAATTTTACATTTATGTTTATCTGCATATGCTTTAATCACAGAATTAATAGTTGTTGTATTTAATATCAATAGATCAGGTTCAAAGTCATTTAAGGCTTTATTGATTTGTGATGAATCTTGTAATTTTGCAATTTTAGATATAAAAGGCAAATATCTCAAAAAATATTCAATTGTTATACCTAAATTTTCTTCTATAATCACTTTCATTAAATAAACTCCTGTGCTTTTTGTAAGTCCTTAGAGGTATCTATATCCATAATTTTTATATTTTTATTGACAAGACACTTAAATTTTCCACCCTGATTTATTATTTCATTTATTATTTCAAAACAGAATTTTTTATCACTTTGCTTATTCCATGTTAATTTTTTAAATAATAATAATTCTTTTGCTGTTAAATAAACTATATGCCCCCATTTATTAGGTAAGTCGAACATCATATATTCTAGATAACCTTTTTCATTTATATTGCAACCAACTTCATTATCTGACATATGATTTGAAATAATTATAGAAGATTCTGAAAAATTTATATTTTCTAAAACAAATTCATTAAATAATATATCTCCAAATACTATTAAAATGTGATCATTATCTTTAGTAGCCCTAAGTCCTATATCAATACTTCTTACTACATTATTTTCATAATATTTTTCGTTTTCTATTTTAATTATATTGTTTGGAGAGTTATTCATTAATCTTTCTGTATCGAATCCAGTTATAAGAATAATTTCATTGTTTGGTAAATTTTTGTTTATTAAATTTATTTGTATATCAATCAATTTTTCATTTTTAATATTTAATAGAGATTTACATCCGTATGATTTCATTCTTCTACCAAAACCTGCTGAAGGTATAATCACATATATAATAATATCTTCTATTTTTGTATGTATTTTTTTTATGTGTTTTTTCATAACGTATTATAATCAATAATAAATTTATCTTTTAGACTTTTATCATTCACTTCTTTATTGCTGATATCTGACCATGTTAAGTTTTTATTTTCATGTTCTATTTTGTATTCAATGGGAACCCCATTCCCATTTCCACCATATTTCATATGAGCAATTTTACTGATGGTCAAATGCTGTATATTATTGTCATTTTTATTCTTAATAATTCCATATGTATTCATATCTTCAATAACAAACTTGTGTATTTTTTCATAATAATCCAAGTCAATTGATTGGGTAGATTCAAAATATGTATAAAACATAAATCTATGTTTTTTCATTTTATCAAAACATATATCTGCGGTAAATCTATCCGGTAAATCTTCTTGTAGAACTCTTTGTAAATACCATAGATCAAAGTTATCTTCCATCATTTGGTGCAAAGATCTAAAGTTTTTTTGATCAATATCTTTAGGATCAATTACAAGTGTGACTACTTTAGGTTGTACCTTTTGACTTTTCAATTCCTTAATTCTTTGTTCTACTGATTCGATATCGTTGTGCCTATAAAATAAAATAGCTGCCCAAGGCATGTATACCTCTTCTTTAACTTTGGATATCTTATCATGGTCTTTTGTATGTATCCAAGTATTCGTTCTTTGGTAAGGACATACATGATTATTAAGAATGTAAAATTCTTTTTCATCATCCTCTACTTCTATTAATTCGTAAATAGAATGATTTTTAACTTTTTCTACTCTTCCAAGCTGACAACCTATTTGAGTTTTATTATTATAAGTTGCAAAAAGACAGTTTTTACACGCAGTTGATATTACACTAATTTCTTTCATTATTATTCGCCATTTCTATAAAAGACTCTGGTTGTATAGTAGCCATTCCAGACCTTATTTTTTCTAAAATAATTTTATTCATAGCTTGTTGTTTACATCTTTCAAATAGTTTTTGCCTATCAATAGGTTCAATAACTCCATGATCTACTTGTGCTCCAATATTTAAGTCTCTAACTAATTTAGTAGCTTCATATCCAAATGCATTGTCAGGTTCATTTAGTACATTATAATATAAGAATTCTACAAACTGCTCGTTAGATAAATTGTCTGGGACTTGTTCTGGGATTTGAAATAATCTTGGGGGAGCATTCCAATGTCCCTGTAATCCATTAGGTTTATATGTGTCAATATAATCCATCCAAGCTTTAGCACAGTCATCCCAATCATATCTTTCAATAGTTGCTTGACGAACTTCTGCACTTTTCTTTTCTTTTTCTTCTGATGAAAGCATAAGGTGCTCGATCATAATTTCTACTAAATGATCATTATCAGGGAAAACTCTTTCAGCATTTGTTTCAAGTTCACGATACATCTTTTGAATCTTAATTGGATATCCTTTTGTCCATTGTAGCACATCTTCCATAGCACTATAATTTGATGATGCGATAGGGACACCACAAGCAGTTGCTTCGACTTGAGGCATTCCAAATCCTTCACAAATTGCATACTGCACATAAAGATCCATAACATTATAAATCTTTACAAGATCTGGAACATCTAATCCAAGACCAACAGAAGGCATAACACAAGAAATAGATTTACAATCAGGACAATAATTTAAACTATCTCTAAAGAAATCAATTCTCCACTTTCTACAATTTTTACAAATATATGTAGATAATATTTTTCCCCCTACTTCTTCTTCACTTATATGATATCCAAGATTCCAACCCATCTTTTCTGGATATGAAGTATGAAGTAATAAATATGTATTATCTTTGATTTCTGGAGGTGCAACTTTAAGAAATTTAGAAAAAGATTTTATTAGCTCTGGAAACAGTTTTCTTTTTTGATTTCTCATGACTGTTCCAACAATATTAATATCTGGCAATAATCCAAGTTCATCACGAATTTGTTTTTTATCGTATGGCTTATAAATCTTTGGATCAATACCGGGAGATGCACAACCTACAACATTTAATAAATGTCCAGCATCTTTTTCAAGTGTTTTAATACCAAATTCTGAATAGCACATAATAGCATCTGTTTTAGCGAATCCTTCAATCCAAGATTGTTTTTGTGGGTCAGAATCAACAGTTGGCATCCATACCCAATGAAAATAAGGTAGAAGAGGACTTTTAGAAATAAACATATCCATCCATGGATCACGATATGTTAATACAATATCTGGTTTAAAATCAAGAACAACTTTATCAAATCTCCAAGCACCAAACTGATTGTTAGGATTACCATTATACAAGTCATGTTGTTCTTTTGGTTCATCTGCTTCTGGTGCATTACCATAAAATTTCCATGGTAAATCTTTACCCATAGATGGTGGAGCATAAATACAAAATTCTGCCAGTTCATACTTGCCACTAGCATGTAATCTTTCTAAAAGGTTTTTTGCATAAGTACCAAATCCAGATGCTAAATTATGATTCTCTGCTACTAACAGAACTTTCTTTTTACTCATTTGTATCCCTCAGTTTCTCTACAGCACTCATAAAGAGTTTCTTAGTATAATGT
>Ga0208898_1001067_pt1 | contig 18892 bp, 29 predicted proteins | sample VirMetDEL_Mar_4_FD_184513 | JGI IMG/M metagenome (GOLD analysis project Ga0208898, IMG submission 184513) | Aqueous microbial communities from the Delaware River and Bay under freshwater to marine salinity gradient to study organic matter... | ecosystem: Environmental > Aquatic > Marine >...
ATCTGCCTAAAGGTAAGAATATAGAAAAATTTACAAAATCTATAGGTGAATCTGATGAAACTATTTCCCCAGAACCTATTAGTAATACATGGAGAGATAAGATTGTTAGAAGAGGTTTAGATTTATATAATCCTTTTGCGATATTACAAAAAAAAGTTAGAGGTATAGGGGAATCAGAAGAAGCTCTAGCTAAAGCCCTAGACAAGAAAAAAGAAGTTGGGGGTGTGGCTAAATCAGAAAAAGCTCTAGCCATTGAATACCAAAAAGGTGGAACAAAGATTACCTTAAAAGAAGGTGATAAAATTTATGATAAAAGAATTGATCCTGTTTCTAATCCTTATTATCAATTTAGATTATTAAGTAATTCCACAGCCAGAGCTGAAGATTTTATTTCTGATGGAGTTAAATTACCTGAAGGTGTTTATGGTAGAGTTGAGACTGTAGACGGAACTACTGTAGGTATTAATGAATTTACTCCTACAGGCAATAAAGGAATAGTTGATGTCATTAAACCTTTTGATGCAAAGGGTGAAGCTGAAAGTTTATTACTTTATGTAGCTGCAAAAAGAACTAAAAATATTATAGACAGCTATAGTAAAAAACCTAAGGATAAAAGAGGTCGAATACCTACTACCCCAATGGATTTAAAAACAGCAAGAGAAATGATTGATTGGGTAGAGTTAGACGATGCTAGTCATATAGCTAAATATGGAGAAGTATCCAATAGATCCAGAGATTTAGATTATCGTCAAGCAACTAATGATTTAGTAAAGTATTTAGATGATTTATTGGCATATCAAGTACGTTCTGAGATCATATCTCCTGAGGATGCGTTAAAAATAAAAAAGGCAAACCCTATCTATATTCCTTTTTATGGATTTAGACAAATGGAAGATACAGGAGTTGTTCCTTCTTTTAGAGGAACTTTAAAATCAATAAAAGCTCCCGGTAAAAAAAGAGTAAAGACAGTAAAAAAAGGTCAAATAAACCCTTTCTTTACAAGTATTATAGAGTATAGTGTTGGTTCTGTTGTTGCAGGAGATAAGAATAGAGCCAAAGTATCTCTTTATGATCTTATTGATGAAGGTGTTTTGAAGGGTAAAATAGGTAAAGACGAATTAGTCAAAAAAGTTAGTTCGGTAAAAGTTGGTTATGCAGAAGTATTAACAAAAGATTTAGTTAAAAAATTAGATAATATGGGTATTAAAATATCTAAAGATGATTTAAATCTCAATGATACTTTTACTACTGCTGCCTTTTTAAATAATTTTGAAACCAGAGATGGTAGATTTATCGATGTTGTTTTTAGAAAAGGTAAAGCAGAGTTCTACGAAGTATTAGATAAATCTTTATTAGAAGCCTACCAGTCTACAGGAGGTTTAGTAGACACACAAGGTTGGAAAATATTTGAGGCGTTTTCTAGATTACCTGCAAAAGCTATTACTTACTCACCACCTTTCGTTGCGTTTAACTGGATCAGAGATAGCCTGAGTGCTACTATCAATTCTTCATTTGGTTTTATACCTATTTATTCTAGCTTAAAAGGATTCTTTAAAACCTTTGGTGGTCGTGTTGATCAAAAAGGTTTTATCAATATGTTCAAAAAAAATGATGACTATAGAAAAGCCTTAGTCAATGGAATGGGTTATGCATCTAGAGGAGAAATAGAAAGACTAGGAATTAAGTTTGAAAACTATGGTAAAACTTTAGCTAATGCTCATTACAAAAAATCATTAAACAATGTATTTACTAGATTCCTATCTAAAGGTGCAAGAGGTTATGTAGAATTAGTAGGAAGAATTGAATATGCATCTCGATTAGCTCATAGAGAACTGGCTAAAAACAGAGGCTTTAGTGAAATAGCTGCATCTTTTGCAGGTAGAGAAGTATCTACTGACTTTGGTATGAGAGGTTCTAGTAGATTCTTACAAGCCTACTCTAGTATTACCATGTTCTTAAATGCAGGATTACAAGGGTTTTATAGAGGTGTTAGAGCCATAAAAGAAAATCCAAAGAAATCTATACCTATGATTGGTGCTACTATTGTTGCTCCTGAATTAGGTTTATGGCATATGCTTAATGGTAGAACAGAGTATGAAGAACTACCTGATGAGATTAAACAATTAAACTATACTATACCTTTATTCCAAGAAGATGTCGGTGATGGTTCTCATTTAAATAAAGATGGAACTAGAAGAATAAAAGATTTTCTCTTAATACCAAAGCCTTATGATTTTGGTGTATTTGCTAATATTGCAACAGCTATTGCTGAAGGATTTAAAAAGAATACTCCTGCAGTTACATATGAATATGCTATGGAATCATTAGCTAGAGTACTTCCGGGATACAATCAAGGTACAGTAGTTGCTTTACCTACTGTAGCTAATCCTTTCTTTCAATTAGCATTTAATACTAACTGGACAGGAAGTCCTATTATTCCATACAATATGGAAGAACTAGCAGAAGTAGATAAAAATATAGTTATCAAAACTAATACCAGAGAAAGTGCTATCAAAATGGCTAGACTATGGAACAATATGGTAGACGGATTTGGTCCTAAAGTAACACCTATTACAGTAGACTATGTCATGAACTCATATCTTACAGGATTATTAAGTTATCCTGCAGACTTAGCGGATGCGATTATCTATGATGAAAACTTATTTGGTGAAAGAGTAGATGAAAGATCAGATAGAGCTGACTTTGCTAGAAAACCTTGGACTATTGTAACAAGAAGATTCCAAGCTAATACTCCTGTAAAAAATAGTAAATATTTACAGAAATTATATGATATTTATCAAAGAGCTAAAAAAGAATCGACTGCTCTTTCAAAGAAGCTAGGAGATAAAAGACTTCTCTTAGAGATAATAGGAACTGATGAGGTTAATTTAACTAATAAGAAAGCTGTAGAATACATGGCTATATCTCCTTTCTTATCTGATGTCGTATCTAAGTTAGCTGAATTAAGAAAGCTAAGACTAAATATTAAATATGATAAAGGTTTATCAGGCTCTGAAAAAAGAACCCAGATAGATGAGATCATAGCCATTGAAAATGAAATAGCAGAAAAGACTATCAAAGCTATTTATAATTCTAATTTAGACTCAATAACAAAGACTGTGTTTGGTGTTACTGATGATGATCCAAATGCAGAAGCAATAAGGTTATTTGGTGGTGAGTAATTTTAGAAGTTATCGAGCTGTTGAAAAGCTCTTTATGGACAATCCTAATTTAGTCAATGCATTTAAATCTAGTCCTATATTTTCTTTAGGATTTGAGCCTAGTGCATTAATTCAATATTTAGAAAATCCTATTCAATCAAATAAAGTTAATTTATACGACACCACTTTACAAGGAGCTTATAGCCCAAATGCACCTAAAGGTCGTTCCATATTAGCTAAAGAAGCAGAAAAACGGGATATGGAGGAGTATGTTTATGCAAATCCTTTAGATAGAAACTTTATTGATAAAATGGACAGGATATTACAAAAACCTGAGGATCAATTAAAAATGTCTAGAGAAGAATTTGATAAGCTAAAAGACTATATGGGATCAGATAATTACACTCATAGTACTATGTTTGAAGAGTTTTTTCATAGAGGTATGCGACAGATAGATCCTGAAATAGGTAATGACGATCAGGATATGTTATTAAGTGCATTAAGAATAAAAAATGCACCTGATGATCTTAAAGATTCTATGAAAAAATTTGTTAAATATATGGAAAGAGGATTACCTACTAAATCAGCTTATAATGCCATAGAAGAATACGAACAAAAAGCTAAAGAAGTACTGGATAAAAAAACTGAAGGCTACACTATAGGTAAGCGTAAAGGTTTATTACAAAACGCATTAAATATATTTAAATAGAGGAGAACATGAATAACAAAGATATAACAAACGCACAAACAGAAGCAAACATTAAGCAGTCTATTGGTGATTATGATTTTAAATCATTAGCCAATCAGTATGCGTCTACTCCTATGACTAGAGATATCCGTAAGGATGTGCCAAGTACACCTCCTACAGAAAGACAAACATTAATGGGAGTTAGGGATAAAACACCTGAAAATCATATGATGGCGTATATTACTCCAGAGGAAGGTGAATTATTAAGAAGAGCAGGGGGTAGTGGTAATATGACACCTGAAGGTATTCCTATGTATGCAAATGATCTTACTGCTGATGAAATGGAAGATGAATTAAAAGAATCTGAAACTAATTACAAATCTATCATGGACAAAGTCTACAAGGAAGCAGAAGAACGATTATCTCCTGAAACAAGAGATAGACTTTTACAAGAAGCGATGGAACAGAATAGAAAGCTAGAAGCTAGTGATGACTTTGGTGGATCAATGTCTAATGAAGCTGCTAGTAATCGAGTAAATTTAATGTATGACGCTTTGTTAGAAGATGAGTTATCTAAATATGGACCACCCGATTGGTTAGTAGAGATGAGGGAAAAAGTACAGAAAATACCTGCTAAACTTAAATCCTTAATGGGAAGATTTGCTGATTAAACAGTAGCAATTAATTTTCTTAGTTCATCCTCAATTCTAGGTGCTGTAGATTTACAGTGATTAATAATAGCTGCTAAAGTATAGCTATCATCATAGGTTTTAAAAGTCTTTAAACTTTGTACAAGTTTTTCAGGATTGATCCATTCGTGATCAACAACAATACAATTATCTCTGTTTAGGGAAATGGTTAAGATATATAAAGGGGAGGTTTCATTGCCTCCCCTTTTTTTATTCTCACTTAGATTTTTTATCATCTTTTTGTGCAATAAAATCTGCACCAATGTTTTTGTCTATTGACTTTAGACCAAACAAAAGATTAATTAATTGAAATACTTCTGCATAAGGTCTTGAGAACATATACTTTAAAATATCTTGCCTTGTTCTCTCTGGCAAAATAAAGTTAGGGCTTGGTTCCATTGTGTATTTCTCCTGCTATTCCTGCATATCCTGCCATATCAACATAATTGTCAATACTTCCAGTACCTAATTGTGTTCTTGCAATCTTTAATAAAATCATCATTAAAGCTACATCTTCAGGTTTTATATTTATTCTAAGATAAGCCCCCCAAAGTCGAGCAATATTCTCATGATTAGCTTTCTTACTACCATAAGTAATCGCTCTTTCATCTGACACTATCTTAGAGGCTTGTTGTAAAAGCTCTGATGCGTTGTTCATTTTCCGTACGTTCTCCTTATATCTTGAATACTATATTGGGATAGATCATAGACACCTTTATGTACATTATGTTTTACGACTAAACCTTTCCACCATAAAGGTAGAGTGGATTTAGCATAAGGCTCGTTATGATCTAAATAACATCCTGCACATAAGCCCATGATATGTTTGCCTTTAGGAGTTCCTCTAACAGCATGATCCCATGTATGAGAGTGACCTACTGTTGCTGACTGATAAGTTTTCTTGAGAAGCCCAGAAGCGATATGCTCTCCACTAATGGGCTTTCCCAAGACGCCAGAAGGAAAGTGATGACAATACAGTATCCCGTCTATTTCTACGGGTTTTTCGTATGGGTGATACTCCCACCCAAAATCCTCAAATCCTATATCTCTTACTGCCATTTTGCCATCTAGTTCAGGATTACTCTCGACAAATCTTGTTATTCGATGTTCATGATTACCACCTAACATGACCATTCTTGTTCTATCTTTACCATAAGCCTTATTAAATTTTTCTAAGGCATCTTGAGCATAATCAATTTCTTTTTGGTATCTTCTGTTTTCAAAAGACATCGAACCTCTATCAAAGTGAGATAGAGAATCCATATTTACCCAATCTCCTAAGCATATAATAACGTCTGGCTGTACATCTTTGGCTAACTTTCCAGCCCATGTAAAGCGATCATTGGATACTCCAACTTTACAATGGGGATCTGGAATGACTAAGTGTTTCTTCATTAATGAAGTCCTTTCTTTAAGGATTTAAAAAATTCCTTAATGTCTATTACTTTTCCTACGTTTTGTTTCTTTTGTTGTTCTTCTTTAGCTTCTTCTTCCATATATCTAATACCTTGAGTAAAGACATATTCTGGCTGTTCAATAGCTAACTGAACCATTCCTCGTGCAATAGTACAACACATATAGTATTGCTCATTGTCCTCGGATTCTTGTTTATCCTCTGATATAGTACAGGCAAATCCTGCATCAGTAGGATCTAGAGTGACGTTTACAGAAGGCACAAACGACATTTTACTTCTAGGCATTGTCATTCTCCTTTGGATTACTAATCTCAGTGTACCATAACCATTTAGGATTTTTACCCTGAGATTGTTGTTGAGGTGCGTACTTTAATCCGTCTCCCCAACAAGGTTTTTTATAAGGACAATAACTGCATGTTCTGCCCAGTACTCGATTGCCAGTAGCTTTTCTGTTGAAATATTCTGGCTCATCCTCGAAGCATCGCTCAAATTTCTTGTTTGAGTTTACTGCGTGAATTGTTTCTTTTGCTTTATCAATAGCTTCTTTTTCATAACGATCACTTATTAAAGGTGTTTCAGTAAGAGTCCATTCTCCAGTACTTTTATTAATAGCAATCCAACCACCAAACTTAGAGTCAGACGCCTTTGCATAGAGGAAGCCTTGTGCCACATAACCAAACGCATCGTCTTGATATATAGCATCAAACCCCCCATTTTCACCAAACTTATTATCAAAAGAATACTGAGATGTACTTTTAATATCCCATATCTTATCCTCAATCTTAACATCAAACTGCCCTTCTACAGAATCACCATTAAATTTATATTTAACTTTTTCTTGTTCAGCTTGAATTTCTATACCTGCAGCACTCATAACAGCAACAGCAGCAGCCTCAATTAAGTCACCAAACAGATTTCTCATTTTAGCATGGTAAGGCATACCCTCACCTTTGATGCCCCTTTTTTCCATTTGTAATTGACATAGAGGTCTGCCGATGTTGCTCATCCTTACTTTAAAGGAAGGATCTCTTTCTTGAGTAAATTGTTTTTTAAATGCTTGAATACAATCTTCTCCAAACTTTTTAATTACCTCGTCAGAAATCTTGACAGAACCCTTGTTAGATTCTGCCAAGAACATCTGAACTTTGTTGAGTATTGAGGAACTCATTAGTTAGCGAATGCTTCCTCAGGATCAATATCTTCAACAGTTTTCATCACTCTTTCAGCATTTTTTTCTGAATGAGCAGATGCTTGTGCCTTCTTCCAAGACTCGACTACTTTTTTATTTTCATCATCGATGAGTTGAGAGAACATCTCCATTGTTTGTAGGTCTTGTTTAGAAAACGCAATTTCTTTATCTTCAACATTTAGTATTGGAGTATACCAAACGGTTGAACCATTCTTCTGTCTTTTACCACCCATTCGTAGGTGTATATTCTGCATAAGTTTTCCACGATTTTTAATAGATTGAATGATATCTCCTACAGGCTTAAAGCTAGTACCACTAACTCGCCATAGTACAGGCACGTTCTTAACCTCTACAGGTTCACCTTCAGCAGTCGTAGCATCCATTGTCAATAGACCATAGATTAATCGATAGCATTTAATATTCTTCTGTAGTTCAATCTCTACATCACTAAGGCGATCTTTGTCTTTACCAATAACCTTACCACATCTCAATGTACCTTTTGTATCTAGAGGTTCATCTTTCCAAGATTTAAAGATAATTGAACTATGAGGATAGTTATTTTTCTCTGGATCATATTCCATGTATTGATAGGAATTGATAAAAGGTCTAAATAAAGTCTTACCTTCTTTTGTACCATAGACTCTTGATTCAGACTCAGGATTATAGATTGTGTAAACACCTGAGGGGATAGTATTTCCGTCATCATCCTCAGCATCTTTATTGATTGATAATCTCGGTAAAGTATTACCTCCACTTGACGAGTCATCTTCTTGACCTGTCAGTCGCATTATTTGTTCTTTACTTAACGTATCGTAATTAGATAATTCTGTACTCATTAATTAGTACTCCTTTCAAATTATTATATAACTTATCCACAGCTTTGTCAATAGATAAGATCATACGCCCACACCCTCGCCATATGATATCGTTAGCCTACGATTTGAGAACACTTCCTGCATAGTAATTCTAATACCCATCAAGCTAACCCCATGTCCAACCAGTTCTTACCTATTTTTACTTCTACATCTAAAGGTACATTGAAGTCAATATCATAGACATCTTTAAGTGTTTTTGTTACATCTAACGCACCTTTAGTGCAAATCTCTTTCATTATTTGTTCTTCCCCCGGATATACATCGATGACAATAGAGTCATGAACTGTATTAATTAATAAACTTTTTACATTCTTTTGTTCCATTAGAATATCTACATTGATACATGCCATAGGAACAATATCAGCAGTCGCAAACCCTTGAACAGGGTAGTTCTTTATTTGTGTGCCATAACTTGAACCACCCCATTCTTGCCTTTTCGCATAAGGAAAGGCGTACTCACGACCAGTGGGCAACTTTACAATCTTGTATTTAATAGCTTCATTTTGTAGTTTCTCATGCCATTTAGCTATATCTTCATACTTCTCTAAGAAGGTTTTATAATATCGTCTTTCATCGTCTGTACCTGACATACCACCATACAAAGGTTTAAAAGTATGGGCTTTAGCATCTTGTCTAGAACAACCGATAATATCTGCTGTAAATTGGTGAACATCTACACCATTTTCTATATCTTCCATACCCTTAATATCCTGAGCTAAGAATACAGCAGTTCTAAATTCTAGCTGTGCATAGTCTATTTCCATGATATGACCATTCTCCCAACGAGATATAATAGCTTTTCTAATAGGAAAAGTAGTACCTCTAGGTTGGTTTTGGAAGTTTGGGTCTTGACTAGCTAATCTGCCTGTTACTGTTCTATGCTGTAAAAATCTAGGGTAAAGCATACCTGACTCTCTAGTATGCCGTTTTAAGCCGTTTACAAACGATTTTAGATAGGTTTCTAAGGCACTGTGCCTGATTACCTTACGGATAAATTCTATGAGTTTCTCGTTCCTTGAAGTGCGTAAAATCTTTAATAAGGTATCCTTATCAGTCTTGAAACCCCCTAAGGATACATCCGATATAGTCTTTGGGGATATTCCAAATCCTGCAGGTTTATTAAGATTATGATAGACCACACCTTTGGTACCACATTTAGTGCATTTACTTCTTTTGACATAGGGTTCTTTATTTTTCTTATACTTTTGGATAGTTCCTACACCTTCACATGCATCACATTGTTCTGCCTTAGTTTTAAAGATAGGCTGAGTGTGTTCCATAATTAGTTTTTGGAATTGTAAGTTTGTTAGTCTAGGTCTTTTCTTTGCCTTTTTAGTATCTTTATCTGTTCCAATATTAAATACTTCCGACCATTTATTTTTATCAATAGGTTTTACACCATAGAACAACCAAGATAACTGCTCACTACTAGAAGGATTAATTTGGGTATCTCCCATATGTTCCCATATTGTTTCATTGATATCCTTTTTAACAACAGCCAATTCATCTTGAAATTCTTTTTCAATAGAATTAAGTTTCGATATGTCAATTTGAATACCATTAGATTCCATTTTTATAAGTGTCTTACAAAATTCATTAACCATTTTAACAGTCTTAATCATGCCTGAGTTTTTCTTGTCTTTGAAATCTTGCATTTGAGATTTAAATAAACTTCTTGTAACAATAACGTCTTTTCGACCATACTCATCTACAATGTTAATGGGTATATGTTCAAAGCTAATATTTTTTTCTAAGTATTCATCTACAATATCAGACTTCTGTTGAATACGTCTACGCAAACAAGAATCTTTTAATGAAAAACCTTTAGGAAAATGTCTAGCTAAAATATACTCAGCCAACATAGTATCATAGACTTTTCCTTCATAAGTAAATCCTGCTTCTTTCAACCACATCAAGTCAAACTTTATATTGTGGGCTACTAACAATGTAGTCTTGTCAAGAATATCTTGTATCTTTTGTTTTACATTTGGATCTTTTTCAAAAGGCTCAGTATGATATAGAAAAAAGTATTCATCATTAATACCAATACTCACTATTCTATTCAGAGGATTCTTAGGTGATGCATCTTTATCACCATCTTTATCAACCTGAAAAGTAGTTTCTATATCAAATACTGTTATCATACATCATACCTAGATAATTCTGGAATAATGGTACAAGGTATTACACCATGCCAACCTGTCATTTTGTTTTTACTGACTGCAATACTTCTCAAGTTTTCATCAGTGTCTAACAAATTTCTATAACCGATACCAAGAATTAAATCAGCTTCTGCTGCCTTTCCTGTTTTACTATTTTCCATCATATCAAACGATATGTCAAGTTTACCAGATGCCTCTGCCGATGCTTGTGATATTGCTAGGATACAACAATCTCTGCGTTTAGCTATCTCTCTAGCCCCTGTGTAGATAGCTCGTAACTTTTCATCTGTTCTTGCAAAGTTTCCACTTACATGAACTTTATCTAACTGATCGATAACTAATATATCAGGCTTAGTTTCAGCAGCCAAAGAGTCTACCTTATCTAAATTCCAATCTACTGTATCAGCAATATGAATATTATCTTTTATCTCTGCCCATTTCTTTGAAGCAGTTTCAGGATCTTGCTCTACATCATGGAGTGTCATGCCTGTAAAAGAGTTGATAATCCTCATTTTTGTACGATATCCTGATTCTTCATTCACAAGGGCTACAACCTTTGCCCCTTGGTGGGCGAATCCGTTTTCATTAGCAACCAAACTAACCCAAAAAGCAGTCTTACCACTTTCAGGTCTAGCAAAGACTACAACAAGATTGCCCGGACCCACACCACCAACACGTTCAGCTAAAGATTCCAAATTAAATTTATACTTACTTCTATCTTTTAAACATTCTAAGAGTTCATGAATATCGGAGGTTACAAATTCATAATCCTCTTTACTCAAATTATCTTTAGCCGAATCTAGTAAATTTTGTATATCATTAAAACCACCATCTCTACCATTAAATATTTCGGTGGACAATACTGCTATCTGTTGTGCAATATTTCTTTTATGTAAAGAAGATAATATCTCTGATGCTATCTCCTTATCAGAATCTTTTTCTTTTTGTATTTCCTCAATGAGGTTTCTAAAATTATCTCTGGCTGTTCGTGTGAGTGCAGGGTTGTAAACATCTACGTGTAATGATTCTACTTCTGGCAAAGTTAAATCTTTTTGTGATTTGTTATGGGCTTTTGTTATTGTTTCATAAAGATTTCCTGTTCCATTGGTAAACATACCTTTGGATACTTTTCCTTTATTCTTTTCATAGAAATCCTTATTAAGTAGCAGTTTTATTAATTGTTTTTCTATCATTTTAATCCTTATAATCTGGTTCTTCAATCCTCATTTGCATGTAAGATTGATCATATTGTATACCATATTTCTTTAAAAGCAAAACCTTAGCTTTTTGTTTTGCTTCCTCAAAGAAATCTCGAGATATGCCTCTAACTTCTATATCTTCGATTGGTATCTCAACAGTAATTAATAAATTGTGTGTTTTCATTAGTATTTAAAACGTACTGGGTATTCTTCTTCGTATTCATATTCATTTAAATAATTTTCACTCTTTTTACATTTATCACATATTCTGTGAAATTTATTATGAGAGTCAAATTGTTTAGTGCAAGACATACATTTTCTTTTTTGTGTAGACCTCCACTGAAACTCTTTCGTAGTATTTTTAGCATCTTCTCGCATCAATGGATTTTCAGCTCTATTGATCGCAGCCCATTCTAATTCGTAATCTATTTCCATAGTACACATTCCCTTTCAAAGTCTTGTTCAAATTCATCTATGATCTTATCACCAACTTTTTCTTTTAGCAAATCAATCAAACCATTGAACATGGCTTTTTTAACATTACCAACTGTCAAATCATGTGTAGTGTTAATGATATAACTTCGGTATCCTGTTTCTGTAAAAGGTAGTCTATATTTTTTTGGTGGTCGACAACCTGTAAATTCTTCATCTATAACATTATCTAAATCTCTATGTTCAAATGACATAAACCAAACAACATGTCGATCTCCTGTGTCAATAGTAATGTCCAAGACATCATTTAATTGTGCTAGGACAGGTTTATTCATAACGTCTAAAACCCTTGAAAATATTGGGTTTCTTGAGTTATTCTCTCTAGTATAAGTTAGTTTAGTGGTTTCATCCATGTTGGTTTTTCCCTTCCTTTACTCCAACGAGCAAATCTGATTTTATCACCACGATAATAGTTTCTGTATGCTGTCACGTAATCTTTTGTTTTGTATTGATCAGGCATACATTGTGGTGGTTCTGTAAAAGTACTACTAGGGATATCTCTCTTGTAGTTATTATCTACAATAGCATTAATAACACTAGCAGATTTGTGTTCCTTATCATATCGATAAGTATATTCTTCTGCAATAGCACGTGCATGATCTAATGCCCATACAAAGTTTTCTCTACTCCCACTTACCCAAATAGTCATTGGGTGTTTGGGATATGCCTGTTTGTATATCCCTGTTGATATACCAATAGTATATTGGTGAAGTGCTGTTGATAACATCTGAGCAGTTTCCAATAACATTTTAGGCACATGCTTATCACAAAGGTACTCAGCAGCAACTTTGGGATCTTTATCTATAAAAAATATATTCATAGGTTTATTATATCCCTTTTCTTTTCGTATGACAAATCATATAAACATTTCCTTTATCTTTTCTTTTTCAAAGTATTTAAGATCATCTTCAAGTATCTTAACTTCACTAGGAATAAAGTATCTTAGTTTATTGGATATGGCAAATGATTTGGTTGTTGCATCTCGATCTAAGGCAACAATAACTTTTCTGAATTTAGTTTTCAATATCGGGATATAACTGTCTGGTAAAGATGTACCCATTAGAGCTACGCCAGTATGGATTTCAGAAACAGCACAAGCTGAGGCACAGTCCTCAACCAGTACAGCTATATCACTATCGCCACAAATGAATGGCGTTTCCTTTTCCCCATAAATATACCATTTGGGGTAAACTTTTGAATTAAGACCTCGACCTATTGCACCACGAATATTTTTATCTTCATCCTGAATTAGAAATGCAATTCTATTTTGTCGAGGATCATACATGAAGGAGGCTTTTCCTTTTTTATATGCGTCATAACAATTATTTTTTCTTATGTAATCAATACACTTTTCATTTGATAAGATAGAGGTAAACTGTGGGGGTACAGAGAAACTTTTCCTTTTCCTTTTCATTTCCTCGTCACTACGGTCATAGTTTTCTATCGTAGCTTGTACATCTTCCATAGTCAGTTTGCCTGTGTGTTTTCCACGAGCATTACATGACGCATGAAAGCAATACCACGATAATTTAGAATTATTCTTTTTGATTATAAATGTATTGGAATGAGTACAGAATGGGCAATCCATTCGTATGTCGCAGTCAGCATGAGCAATGCTTTCCACAACTGCTAGTTGTTTCTGAAAATCCATGACCATAGGTATATACCATAAAACAGAATTTGTCAAATGAGATAAAAAAAAGGCGACTGGTAGAAACCAATCGCCCTAAATTATTCTATATAGATTTAAAATGATCTGACTTAGGAACTCTTGCTTACGTTGTGAAATAGTCACGACTTATTAGTATCGATAAGGTTCTGCAGAAGCGAACGATACGACAGTCAATCACAATCCCATATCAGAATCATAAGGTACTTTGCGTTGCGTTTGAGTTTATACTAGGTTACGAACCCAAAACCTACCAAATGGCTTACACCTAGTTTAGCACTGCTAAATGAAACACTTAATAGCTTTTTAAATGTTTCACTTAAAAGTGTAGGTAGGTCATCAAACACTAACTTCCCTACCTCTCCCTCGCACAGATTACTGTGGGTGTTTGGGATTACACTTGGGTAGTTTGTAAAGGGAAGAACGCATATATCTTGCTTTATATATCCTCTTCTGCTTGTAGGCACTACCCTAGCCGTTTAAGTAAGCGTCTAACCACCTGCTTTTGCCTTACATATAACTCTGGCTCAATGCAATACACTGTTAGCTTCTGTCTTTCTTACTTATTCCTGTACAGGAAACTTTTATCCCCAATAGTTTTCAAACTTTCTTTGTTCATAATCTTCTGCATAATCTTGTGTGATATTTCTAACACACGCATCTAAATCTTCTATAAGATATTCTTTACCCCATACAAATAATGCACATAGTTTTACAAACCAATTCATATTTTTGTATGACTCAGCCACGATTTCATCGTGGTGTTGAAACTCATAATTTTCTCTAGCTGTTATATCAATCTGATGTTCTAGCCAAGATTTAAAGCCTATTCGTTTAATATATTTTATTTCTTTGACAAAATTATTAAGTTTTCTTTTGACCTTTTTCATTATTACCTTTCCTTTTTTTGTTGTTATATATACATTGTACACTATATTCTTCTATGTGTCCAATCAATTCAATTTCTTTCAAAGTTTCTTGCTGATTCAATTCACATTGTCTTTTGGTATCAAAGTATGCCTTGAGATCAACGCAAGTACCAGAGATACAAAGATATGTTATCAATAAATAATTCATTTTATAATCTTTGAGTACAGTAAGCACCCACTATCACTGCAATTATTTTCATGATAATAGATGCCTACTGCTATTAAAGTGATAAGGATAGATAATGCAAACAACAGTTTTACCACTTTAAACTTTTTTAGCTTCCTTTATTTTATGCACAATATCACCTATGGCATAAATCATAACAGCAATACCACAAAGAACTAATAAATTGAGTATTACCATAGTTAATAATATAGCGTCATACATAGACAACTTCCTTTACGTTTTCTTTTGTACCATTATTTAAAACATAATGCTGATTTCCTACTTTAAGATATTTAATACCTTCATAGTTTATGTTGATGTAATCGCCTTTGTCGATATCGAAAGCTAGTAAGTATTTACTGCTATCATTTTTAGACGAGCCACCTTTAAGTTTACGCCATTCACCATTCTTTAGCTTCCAACGATTTCTTATTTTGAAATCACAATAAGCTATGCGTACTTCATTATTTTTCTTACGAAAATAAACTCTGAACTTTTTATTTCCGATTAGTCTTTTGATGTCCTGAGGACTATAAGTTTCTATAAACATATTTAACTCCTTATACTGTTAGTATATCACCAAATGTCTTGTACTGCAAATCAATCTTAGTAATCAAAGATCGTATCAAGCCTATCCGAAAACTTATCTAGCCAAGGGGTGACTAAATAGTCTGATAAATCCTCAATACTATTGTCAGAATAGTGTTTAATATAATACGCCCAACAATAATCGGAAAAAACAATATGAGCCATATTTCCTATATCCTCTACGTATTTTATTGTTTCTTCTATCTTATCTGTAAATTTCCATTTTTTTTCGTCATATGGATTTACTTGATCAGGGTATAACACTTCCCCTGATTGTTGAACTAGCCATTTGAGATTACGTTTTGTAGCTTCTTCTAAAAGAAGTTTCAACACGTTGGGTTTGCGAGATTCAAATTCATACATTTTACTTTCCTTTCTCTAAAGTGTAGGCGACTTTTGATAACAAATCACACGTATTCTGAAGTGTTTTCAAAACAGTTTCTATCCTTCTCTTGTTGTTATTTTTTATGTCAGGGTGATTTTCTACCCTTTCATAATTTAACATAGTGTTGAAGAATTTTTCCGTATCTCTCACAGAATAAGCACAGATTTTTACTGTGTTTATAACTTCTGCATCATTGATAAAATATTTAGGCTTGTCTTTTTCCATTACAATAAAACTCCTCTGGATCTCCATTCATAGTTTTTCCGTCTACCCAAGTTAATCCTACATAATAATTTGTTGCAGGACAATGTATTAAATACCTACCAAGTTCATCTTTAATGACATGATACTGATTATTAAACCAATTAACAAGATATCCGTCATCTACTTTCCTCTTTATTTCTTCTAGTTCCATTCAAGTATTCCTTTCCTATTTCTATTACTCTATTTCTTCGTCTTTCTAATTGATCAAACCTTGCTCTATCCTCTTTATAGACAAACAATCTATTTGTTTCATCTAACATCTGTCTAGATATCTTGCTCATCTTTATGGCAATCTTTAACTGCAATTTAAAGATTCTATCTGGTAAACTGTATAAATTCATATTTCATCTCCTAATGATAATGGTAGCTTACATTCTTTACTCGTTTATCCCAACAGGCACGACAGTCTTTACACTCGTTATCTTGTTGGTGGGCAGGGCAAGGATAACCAACAGGAGATTTATCCTTATGGATTGTTGATGTATGAGTAGCCCGTAAGGGTGGCTGTCCGTCAACCATTGTTGCCGACATGCGTACAACGAGATTGCTTGGGAATACTTTGCCATGACCATACAGATACTCTTGTATCAATCTATGCTCTCTTGTTGGTATCCAATGTTTTATCCAAGGGGTATGACTTACAACATTAACAATTTTGTCTAAGTGTTCTACGTCTTGGATATCCCCTGCATCATGCCAACGGAATACACGTTGCTTTTTCGGTAGTGTTTTGGGTATTCTCTTGGTTAAGAGAAACACCATAGCATCTACCCAATGCTCGTGTCGTATGGCACGAAACCTGACATATTGGGCTTTACTGATAGTCTTTTGATAGACTTTGTAAAAACCCTCAAAGGCATAACAGCTTTCACAACTGCTACCCTTTTTGTTTCTAAGTTTACTACCCACCTTACATTCTTGGGGTGGTAGTCCGTAAGAATAGCTAGGCATCTTTGAGGGATTACTCAGTGAGCCTATTATTTCTAACGCTTGTTTCTGTGTTTTAATCATTTATTATCCTCAGTTAATATTAGCACAACTATTACTGTACACAAAATCAACATAAATATATCCAATATATACTCCTCTAAAATTTAATTTGACAAATCTGAAATCCATGCTATAATCTTAAAACTCCTTGGGGGTTACTATACCCCTAGAATACTGCCTCGTGGGTTAGTACAATCTCATACCAAACACTATTATCTTGTTTACTTAATTGAAAGACTATATTGTTTTCATATAGGAATTTTACCATTTCTTGCATATCTTTTTTGATTAATATCATTCTACTTGGTTGCATGGTCAAAGTCTAGTTCCAATTGTTTGGGTTGATTATCCTCTGGTGCTTGTTCTACGAATAATATCTTTTTATCTTTTTCTGATATTGATGTAGGATTACCTTGATCTTTATCAAGATAGATATTCCTTGCTTCTAGTTCGTTTACTGCGTCTACTGTGTAAGTTTCTGTGTAGCTTACCTCTACATAAATATTATACTGTGTCATGTTATCCTTTCATAGAACGTAGGGGATTGATTACCCCTACGCATTAATTATACTATAGTTTGTTCTATATATCAAACAGCTTCAACATAATAAACTGATCTATTCCTGATCGCTACAAAATTGGTCTTGTTGTTTCGCCAAGAAGCTATGAAGTCTTGCATGTTCCAAACAACTTCCCAATAAGTGCTTACGTGTGTTGCATCAGTTTTTTCCAAGATTAAAGATATCTGATTTGTTTTATCAAAATGAATATGCCTGATCTGATCTTTAGTGAACTCGATATGCCTTTGGTTAGACATATCGATTTGTTCCCTAGATGTCCAAGAGTCATCATCAATTGGATGTCGATTGGCGTACATTGTTTGATACCACAACAAAGGCAGTGTCATCATTATCTTCTGATGAACTACGTTTTAATTGATCTTGTTTGATACGTTCTAAGGCATCACTTGATACAACGGATACAGCATTATCTGCAATCGTTCTACCCATTTGCTCAGATACTTCTGATGCTTCACCCCATACTTCCAACACTTGCTCGAAGTATTTACTTGATCTGATCAGTGCATAATAATCATCAAGGACTGATTGTCTATCTTTGATGATAGCATTAGCTGACTTTTCTGCATTTTCTATAAGAAGTTTGTAATCAGTGAATACTTTTTCTTCTTCTGAGTTAATAGATAATGCTCGATTATGACAATAATGACCACTTGAAGCTGTCGTAAAAGACGTATCATCACCACCAAAGCCGTATTCTGCGTTGATCTGTTTAGTTAGTGGCTCAATCTTATCCCGTTCAGCACAAAACTGATTGTATGATACACGCCTACCTAGAGAATTATCTCGGTATGCTAGGTAATTCATTGTATCAATACCATTGTTTGCCATTTCGTCAATAAACAAAGTACACGCTTGTGTATCTGTGAAAGGCGTAGATATAGAATTAGATGAACTATAATAACCAGAGCCTTCTTTGAGATTCACATAAATCTGATCGTTATCTGAGTGTGTATTCTTAAGATAGAAGCAACCCTCTTCTCGTGTGACATTGTACTTAGACAATATTTTCATATCATCTGCAGGAAAATTCCTATCTACAATAGTCTTGAGCGTTTTCTTCATCAAAGGTACGTGGTCTTTGATTGCTTGTAAGTTTGCCTTGTGTTCTTCCGTAGACTTCAAAGGCGTTTGTGCCACTTTCTTACGAGCAAGAGCATAAAGAATAGGTCTTTTTACTTTGTCGTTAAGAAGTGTTCGTTTCTGTTTCGTCATGAGAAACCTCCTTTAGTTAATAGATTAAGTATATCAGAGAAGTACCCTTGCGTCAAATGAACTCAAGCTATGTCAAATCGACACTAGTAAAAATGTTGAACAGCGATATAATAGATATAGATAATAAATTAAAAGGAGGAGAAAATGTCAAATGTATTTGGTATTACTAAAAAATCTGTCAACTTTTTTGTTAATATGTTTAATTCTGATAAACGGAATGAAGATAATCTCAGAAAGT
>Ga0208898_1001068_pt1 | contig 18877 bp, 21 predicted proteins | sample VirMetDEL_Mar_4_FD_184513 | JGI IMG/M metagenome (GOLD analysis project Ga0208898, IMG submission 184513) | Aqueous microbial communities from the Delaware River and Bay under freshwater to marine salinity gradient to study organic matter... | ecosystem: Environmental > Aquatic > Marine >...
TTGACTTTAATTTCTTCTTTGCCGTCTTTGACAACTCTCTGAGGATGCATCTCTAACCATCTACCGCCTAAAGGCTTAGGACTTGCCCCACGTTCAACGTGCCAACCTCCTTTGCCTTCGTTGTATTCTTCTTTGTATGTGGCTGTCCTAACCATTAAAATATCTTTAAGTCTTACCTTGTTTTTTTGTGTTAGCCTTTCCACTGTGTACGTAAGTTCATGGTCTTCGTGTACGTGACCCATCCAAATCATGTCTGCCCCCTCAACAAAGGTCTGCATTCTGTTAAACTGAATGGTTCCCTTCGTCACTGGTCCACCACCTCCAGACCCATGAAAATACTTAATGTTAAAATTAACAGTTTGTTTGCTAGCCTCACGAGCGAAGTTGTAAATAATCCAACCGCCATAACCTCCAACCTCAACATTGGTATCGTTGGTTGAGTTAAGCCCATAGACAAAACGTTCAATCACATCTGTTTCTTGTCGCTTCAAAATGTTGGTTTCATGGTTGCCATACCCTACGACCTTGATTAAATGAGCATAAGGACTAAACCACTTGACCGCATCGTTTACAACAGCATCTAAATAGTTAGATTTGTTGTGTTCTGGTCTGATATCTGACTTGTTCTTACGAGGATCATAGGATCCCTGCATTAAACAGAAGGTATCGCCATTAAGCAATATGTCCGCCCCGATTTCTTTTGCTTTTTCGAGATGGCTTCTGAGTAGCTCACGGTCACACTTTGGATTGTCCCAATGGGCATCACTGATGAGTAATACTTTCTTAGGTGCGAATGTGTTTCTGAGGATGTGTACATTTGTTTTCATAGTATTAAAGCCAAGACAAGTAAAGCAAATTGAACAGCGTTTATTTTTTGTAGTGTTTTGTTCTTGCTTTTCTCTTTGGCAATGGTTTGTTCTTGATTGGTTATGATTGCAGCCTGGTTCATTATCTGAGTGCTGTCTTGCTTGGCTAAGTCTTTGTAAAGCGTCAACTTCTCCTCGCACTCTATACATTTAATCAGTCGTTGATTTATTTCCTTGATCGTACTGTCTGAGTATTGACAAAAGGCTCTCTGTGGTTGTAGAGCTGCCAATGCTATCAGAGTAGATATTGCGAAGGGAATCAATCTTTTTATCAACTGCATAGATTTCTCTAATTATTATTACTCTACTCGTATCACGTTGGTATGTCGCAGTAACTTTCGAGGTAGGGCGTATTGATAACAAAATCAAGACCATGACCAGCCACAACGTCAGTTTTTGAGTCAAAGAAGGGTTCTGCTTGTCCATTTACATTTATATCAAAATCGGAATCTGCCACGTTTCTTTTAAGAAGTGTGACTATATCTATGATAATACCAGCCGTATCAGATAACACCTCTATCGTGTTAGAGCTACTTTCAAACTGCCTATCCATTACTAACATTGCAAAGTTGTAAGATACCAACCGCTGCTCAGTGTTAAACGTGAAGCCGTTTGGAACTAACCACACAAGAGGGTAGTATTTAACCTCGTCAACTGCGAAGTCAAACTCTGCCCCTACTGCGAACTTTCCCACCATTTTGTGAGACTCCGCTTGGGTTTTTATCTTTTCGATGATTTGGTTGAGCGTCATATTTTTTAAGCTTGGCTTCGTTTTTTAGCCTCCATTTATTTTTTGTAGTCATCAGGGAAATCGTAATTGTAGAAACAGTCGTCATCCGTACCCGGTAGATACATTCCTCCAAAATAAGCCGTGTTCTGTGGTCTGATTACATCAAAGCCAGTGCCAGGGTTCAGATACTTCGGATAGATAGTTGGGTTCTCCTTGAGGAAATCTCTTAATCTTTCAGCATAGTATTCAGCCTTATCTCTGTATCTCTGCTCAATCTGTGTTAATTCTCCTGTTGTGATAGGTGTTGCGTTTTCAGAGTTACGAGAAGCGACTGACTTATTCATGAACTTAAACGTCATCGGAAGCATCGACTCGGTGAGTGAGTAGTATTTCAAACAAGGTGCAATATAACTATCAAGTAAAGTGGTGTTATCGCTTGTTAATGTACCGTTATAAGCCTGATCTTGCAACTCGTCGTATATACCCGAGCCAATCACATCTCTGATGTAAATCTCTTGAGCCTCTTTAATCGCTGCCTTGAGAAGCTTATCGTCTAAGTTCTCGTTGATTGGTGTGTTATCCTTTAAGTAGGTAACGGAAACAAAATATACAAAGTTAGCCATTGATTCTTCTTCTTAATAGTTGTGGTTGCCAAATGTGTCTGCAATAAGGAACGTGAGTGGTTGTGCCTTTAATGGTCATCCATCCGCCCCGTCTTTTCCAAGCTGAATAACCTGGGTCGTTGTACTCTCTTGCAAGTATCACAGAAATTTGGTCGATTTCCTCTCTTGTGTAAACTCGGTTTAAACGTATCATCCTCTGACAAAAGTCACGAGATGTAGGCAACAAATCGCCACCGCTTATTCCTGGTGCCTTTTCATAAGTGTAACGAGTCACAATCTCTGTTCCTACATTTGAATTTTCAAGAGTGGTTGTTCCCTCAGGTGTGATTCTGAAACCATCATCAACAGATTCAATCAAGCCTCTCTGTGCCATATCATCAACCTCTCGCATTATCTCCTCAACAGGCTTCTGAATGTTGTTTGAGAGCGTTTCTAAGGTGATACCCTCGTTACTATACAACCACTGCAAAATCATTGCTTGTAGAGCATCTCCGAACTCCAAGGGAACAGACTCAAAATTGGAAGCATCTTCACCAAACTCAGCAAATACTTTTAAATCTTTGTCATCATCCCATCCAAAAGGATTCTCACAGCTCTCACATTTTACTTGTTCTGACATTGCTGTTGTGGCTGACATTCCTAACTCAATACGAGCCTCATCTCTGTCTATGATGCCTTTCTCAAATAGTTGAACGTAGTCAAGTCCTATCGGTGGCTTGTTCTTAGTTTTAAGCTTTACAGGTGTAATGTATTTGAAGATAGAACTCAAAGCCCTGTCCATCTGATTCTGTCTTGGCTCAATGTAGGAAGTTTGGAACGCTTCAAAGGCTTCTATTAACTCGTTACGCCCTCCAAGTTGCCCCTCTGTTTTTATACCGAAAAGCATCGGAGAAGTAACTCGGTGACTCATTAAAATCTCCTCTTGTACGGTGTTATTTAAAATGTCAAACTGCTTGTCAAAGTCTGAAGGTGCAAGATTGTTAACTACTGAAGGAGTTTCGTTCGGATCGTTGAACTGAATAATGATAGACCCAGCGTTATCTGTTCCGCTAAAGTTGTCTTTAAATCTTCTTATCGTCTGCCTAGCTTCCTCAGGTGATGGAATGCCTTTAAATAATTGTAAAAGCGTCTGAGCAGAAAATCCTGATTTGATTGAGTTAAGATGGAAGTTGGCAATCTCTGTGTCTATCTCGATATATTTAAGAGCTGACTGGTATGGTGCTGTTGGATACTCTCCGCATCCTGCTTTGTACATCTTAAAATAATACACTTGCTTAGATTCTCTCGTATTTGGATTCCAAGGGTAATAATGTTCAGGCTTTACTTTCCTATCACTCCAATCCTCAGCGTATAGATAGTGACCATCTAACGAGTGACGGACATTCTGAAAAGGCAAGTGATAAATCTCAGCTATCTTGGTCTTGGCTTTGTTCCAAATGATTTCAAGAGCGAACCCATCAAACAACTCAAGGTCTTGAGCAATCTTATTTTTAAGGCTGTCAAAGTCCTCATAGGCATTAATTGAATCTAATGCATCGTTTGCTTTTGCAATGTCCTCTGTGTTGTATGCGATTATCTCGGTTTTATCACCGGCTATGAAGTCTGCTTTCTGAGTTACTATTGCTCCGTGCTTTGGTGAGCTATTAAATAGATCAATCAACATTTGAGGATAAGCATTATCCTGCCCATAAGTCAAGAAGCCTTTAGCCTTATTTTCCTTGAAAATGGGTATTTTGCTTTCCGCAAAGTTGATCCTTATGAAGTTATTTTCCATTTGTTTTATCTTTTGCAAATATTGACCCAACCCCAGCGACGATAAACGCCCCTGCCTCAGTAAGTGTTGCCTTATTGAAACCAACAAGTAGCAACGCCCCTACTATCAGTAGGACTCCTAAAGTGGTGGTCTTTGTGTTTTTAAATATTCTCTCAAACATTTTTCAGCCTTTCGTTTTCTTTTTCCAAGTTTTTAACCCTCTCCCTTAGTGTACTAACCTCACCTGTTAATGAGATCACAGTTGCTTGTGCCGTTTGTAACTCTTGTTTTAATCTGTCAACCTCACTGAGTATCTGGTCACGAAAAAGGTTTTGGTCTTTATTTTGGTCTTTATTGTCCTGATGCTTCAACTCTAACTTTTTGGCGTAGTATTGCCATGCTCCTGCTCCTCCAAGAACTCCGACGATTGCTATTAATATACTTGCGATGCTGTCCATACTAAATTGACTTAGATACTCCACGATGTAACTTCTCGTTAAATGTTCGGTATAAATTTATAAATGCCATCAAGGTGACCAATGCCCAACCTAATTGTGAACCCGCCATCATACCAACTAAAGCATAATGAACAACGGTAATCATGGCTAAAATAAAAGCGGCTAAACAAGCGTAGTATCTGCACTTCATATCTTTCATACCTACCGAGTACAACTGAAAGCCTCCGATTAAGACTCCTAAAATCTGCACATCTAACAACCACCCTATTTCAAGGATTGCTAACGGCAAAATAAAGAAGTGTAATGCACCAACGAATAACTCGAACAGATAGGAATCCGAATAGAGCAAAATATCTCTAAGGTTCTTGCCGACTATTCTTAGCCTTTGGATGTTTCGTTGAGTAATGCCAGTAGCCATAATAGGTATTTTTTAAATTTCTTCATGTGGTGTGATTGTGATGTCACTCGGCTCACCCAATACCGCTTCCAATCCTTCAACGTGACGGATGTAATAAAAGCCGTCAGCCTCAGAATAGGAATAGTTTACCCAATAGATGGTCGTATCTCCTGGGCATATGGGATAGCCTTTATAGTCTGCCGCTTGTTGTCTTGCGTTGATTGCTTCTTGTTCTGTGTTAAATGTATATCCTTGCATTAGTATATAGAGTAAAAGTTGTTTATGTTAGTTTCAATGCCAGTACGGTTGGAGGATTGGTCGGAAAGATAAAAAATAACCTCTTGCAAATAACCTATTGAAGTTGAATTTACATCGCTTAATTTCTGATTATTGCCTGAACTACCCGACATTAATTGAAATCCACTACTTGTCTGAATGTTTAATCCACCATTACCAAAACTTGAAACAATCAAAGAACTTCCATTTATTCGCGAATCAAAAGCACCACCACCACCTTGATAGTTTGTATTAAACAATAATTGTCCGCTTGTTGTATTGTCGTAAACTGTAGCTCCGCCATATAATCGAACTGAAATTGTTGATGCAGAATCAACTGCATAACAAAAAACTTTCCGTCGGTCAGTTGCACCTGATTCATCGTTTAAAGCAAATAAATGGTTACTATTACCCGATGATTGTTGATTCATAACTGCAAAAAAATCCAAATCTATATCTCCGCTTACGGGTAAAGTTAAAAGACCCGTGTTTAAATTTTTAGCCCCTAATGTAGTTGTGTAAACTGCGGTTTTTCCCCCTTGAGTTATAACACTTCCACTTGAAACAATCTGTGGTTGTTGACTTGCTGTTGTTTGAGTCGCATCGTATCCATTCCCACTTTGGTCATACCACGTTGTTACGAAGCCATTTGTCCCACTGCAAAAACTTTCAAGGCTTGTAACGTCTAACTCGTTATTTACGAAACCTATATCTTGAGTTGAGTTGTCTGATGCCCTTCTTACCTCAATAGCACTACCCGTATATGCAGTTGTTAATAATCGCAATGAATAAGCAGCAGCCGCATTTGGGTAATCGTCAAGTAAATATAAATATCCAAAATCCTCACTGCCTATCAATCCCAACTGAGTAGGCAACTGTCCAGCGACTAACTTATCGCCAAACAACTTCTCGTTAAATCCTCTGAATATCCCGAAATCAGGCATTTAGTAATCTCCTTTTATTGCGAATATGTTCACCCCGTCAGTTTGTGCTACGGTGATTCCTACCTGTACTTTCTGCCCTGCCTTAAGTTGTAGGTCACTATATGCCGTTACTTGTCGCTGAGATGTTGTTGTCGTTCCTGCCGTTACTGCCTCCATTGCTATCTCATCGTATAACTTTGGATTTGCCCCTGCTGTATCTGTAATGAAAATTAAAACAGCGTGAGCCGTGTTATCTCCTCCAACCTTTGCCCCTATTTGAGTTATTTTAGTGCCGTCTGTGGAAGCCGTTAGTAGGTCGGATAGATTAGCCGTTGTTGCTCCTGTTCTGTCCGTTGTCGCAGCCGTTACCGTTACGATTGCCGTTTCTGGGGTAAGTGCGAATATGGGTGATGTGTTTGCCATTAGTAGTTGTAAAATAAGTATAAGTCACCGCCCGTTGAAGGTGGTATTTCTAAATTTGTTAAATTGCTTCCGTCAACCGCAGGAAGTTTGCTATCTGCATCCAACTGCACGAGTTCAGATGCTCCGTTGAATGTGTTCCCTTGCTTGGTTACGCTTTGAGCTGTAAGAACTGCCTCAACCTTTGCGTCAGTGTAATACTCGTTATTCCCCTCTGTTAGATCATCGGTGGTCTTAGTTGCTAACGATGCATCAAATTTCCCCTCAGTGTAATAAAAGTTAACCGCACCTTCTGAGATGTCATCGGTGTCAAGTGTTACTGCTCCCGTTTGCCCGTTTACGCTCTGGACGTTGCCTTGAGATGCAATCGTAATCGTCTGCAAGTCATCGTCAAAAGTGATGGATGTGTTATCTCCTGCAATCAGGGAAGCCTTAACCTTGCTGTAAACTCTTGTATCCGTGAAATAAAGGTTGGTGCTACCTTCTGAAAGGTCATCAGTGTCGTTTGCTGCAAGTACTCTTTGTCCAATGTTTTCTAAGTTGGTTCGTTTTGTTAAATTCTCTGAATAATCAACCACAACAAAACTATCCTGTACAGGGTCAATAGTTCCGATTGGGTCGAGTTGTGAAATTTTCTGGTTAGCCATAGTAGTTAACGATACGCCCTCCTTGTTCTAAAGTTAAAAAATCACCGCTTTCAGTAAGCAGAAAGAAAGCCGTCAAAGCATCAACATCATATATCTCCTTAGTAAGGTCAACATTACGCTGAAACCCTGTATCTCTCTGAGTAGTGTACAGAGATTTTTCAAGGTCAACGTCATGCTCCTTGCCGATTGGTCGCTGTGTTGTATATATTTTTTTAGGCAATTTCGTAGAATAGTTCGTCGTTTCTCAATGGTATTACCTTCATAATTCCCGTTTCAACTACCTCATCCGCATTATTTGGATTTGTGTTTGTTGGGTCTTCTTGGGCATATACCGTGTAAAGATGCTCACCCACATCAAAAGTGGTTGCATCTGTATCTCCTTCTGTTATCTCAAACGAATTAAACCTACCGGTGTAGGCTGATGTATCCGCTAAGATAAAGTTCTTTATCGTGTCGGTTTGGCGTGACTTCATAGAGAACAAATAAGTCGGGTTAGAAATGGTCGTTTTCTCAGTAAGAGTCAAGTACCATGTAACCGTATCTTGCTTTGTAATCGTGATCATCTATATATAATTAAGATTTTCCGCATTTTGGCGTAAAAAAAAGAGGAGAGCCGAAGCCCTCCCCTATTAGAAACTATGAAAACAAGAAATTAGATACCTAACGTCGTAGCAACAGCAGCCTGTACCAAGTATGGAGATTCAGCCTCAATCGCACTTAATGTGAAATTGTAGCCTTGAACGTCACCCATTGCAGTTCCTGACTCTGAAGTCATTGCAGTGATGTCGCATCCGTACTCAGAACCGGCTAACCAATAGTTGTCGTTGTTGTCCTTCACGATGCAGAATACTCTGTTTTGTGCTAACAACTTCAACTCATTACGCTTTGTTGTTGACAATTTACGCAAACGAGCAACGATATCTGTTTGGTTGAACACTGTTCCGTTCTCTTGTGAAACATTAGTGGTAGTAGTCATACTACCCACGCCCTTCGGAAGCTCATAGGTGTAAGTGCTTCCACTTGCAACTGATCCTGTCGCTGTGATTCCTGTAACTTCTCCGTCAGAGATAGCGAAACCATCCGCAACCCAATCAATCAAATGAATGCTCTTGATTCCACCAACGGCATCCTTGCAGTCAAGTGTAAATCCTTGTGTTAGATTACAAGCCATTGGTTACCTCCTTTAAGCTAAAGTAAATGAAACTAATTGATCTGGGAAGGCGATTTGCACTCCATATTTCATGGTTGCACGGAATCTTACCTCGTCGTTGTCTTCTGAGAACCACATACGGAAAGATTCTTCTTCATTTGCTAAGTCTGTGCCTACAAAGAAGTTAGACAAACGAGCACCGAACATTCTGTTAGTTCCGCTTAGTCCACCTACTCCGATCAACTTCACGTTAGTACCTGGAATCATGATCTCCATTCCTTCCATATCTACTGCGTAGTGGAACAAGTTAGAGTCACGAAGTGCAGTTGTGTACTTCTTGAAAGTGTCGATACCAGCGAAGATTACTAAGTCATCAGCGTCAGCTACGTCAGCAGGTAAAGCGTTGTAAATGTCATCAATCAAACCTTCAATGTTTGAAGTAGTGATGGCAGTTGCAGAACTTGTGTTTCCGTCAATAGTAGAAGCAGAAGCAGCGTCGATGATTTTGTTGAAACCATCAAAACGGTTTGTGTTTGGATTAGTGTTACTTGTTGCAGTGTCACCTTGCCACATTGATACTTCTAACAACTTAGCGATACGAGATGCCTTCTCGTTACCGATTTGCTCCTCAAATGGAACAGCCTCAGGAGAACCTGGTGCGATTTGAGTCTGCATCCACTTAGCTTCTAAAGTCTTAGGGCAAAGAGTTTCTTCAACCTTAATCTTTCCTACTGTGATGTCACGCTGAGAAAAAGTTGTGTTTCCTGAACTCGTAAATCCACAGCCGTCTTGCTGAAAAAATACGTCAGAACTTAAGATGTTCAAAGCCTCAGCAGACTTTACACCTACTTGCACCTGACCAGCCGCTTGTAATACAGCAGCGGTTTTTGAGCCGAATAGACTCTTAACTACTAACTCGGTGCTTTGCTCGTTAGTATAGTCGGTTAAACCAGTTACGTTAAATGCCATGATTTTATTTTTTTAGTGTTTTTGCGATTTTAATAATGTTTGCGAATTGCTCCTCTTTCTTTGACAACTTTGCTGGAGCTTTAGTTGGTTCCTCAGATGGAAGATCAGCAACCTTCTCAACCAAGTCAACAGTTTTACCGAATGCCTCTTTCATGTTTGAAAAAGCACTCTCGTTTGAGTTTAGTTTCTCCTCCAATGCGTTGAGCTTTTCAACGGCATCTTCAAAGCGAGTAACTAAAGAATTGAAAGCCTCAAGTGAAGCAAACTCAGCAGGTGCTTCTTCAGCAGCTACTTCCTCAACTTCTTCGGCTGGTTCTACAATCTCAGTAACAACACCGCCTTCGGTGGTTACGAGCATTCCGCCCTCTACTTCGTGAACGGCATCAGGGGCAGCAACTAAGCCTTCTCCTGTTTGCACAAAGATTTCAGTTCCAACAGCTAACTCACCTTCCCACTCAACGATGGTACCATCTATGAGTGTGGCAGTTGCCATTTCAACTTCTTTCTTTTCTTCTTCACCAAATAGAAGTGAGCGAATTTCGGTCAATACTTCTTTTGAATTCATCTATATATATTTAAGGTTTAAAATAAAGTGGCTCAGTTTTTACCATCCCATTTCTCGACTGCCTTCTTAACAGCGTTGTAAATTGCGTTCAATTGCCTTTCTTCTTCGTTAACATCAAAGTCAAAAAAGCCCTCAACTGAGAAGCCTTTGAACTCTCCATCTTTTACCCTTCCCCAAATGTCATCATCATTCACAATGTAACTCAAAAACCAAGAACCATCAGCAACCTCGTCATAGCCTTTAGGTGGATATTTGCCACGCTCACGATCAACAATGTAAGACTCAAACAATGAAAGCCCTTTTGTTTCCTTTTCGTGGTGGATGTTTACTGAATCGTAAAGGTCAGACTTTGCCCACTTCTTAGCAATTTGGAAGATGGTGTCAGCGTCAAAGTACACATAGTATTCCCCTCTTGCCGCATCGTAGCGATAGATCCTTTTCTCCGCTTCCATTGCCATACCTGTAATGATTCTTTTCTCCTCGTCTTGAATAGCAAAACCAATCTGATGGCTGTGAGCTTTTAAAGGTGTTTCAATGTCTGTGTGTGCTTCCTCTGCTGAACATGGCATCCACTTATCACCCATCTGATGTGATCCTTGACACCCAATCTTCTCAGCATACGCCTCAGCCTCTGCTTTTGTGTTAAACAATGGCAAGTCCTCAGTGATGTATCCAGGTAAGGTTGAAACATCAACATCAAACTTTCTTGCCTTGTTCAATTCCAATTCCTCAAGTTTTCTCTCTGTGTATCTGAGCATTTCATCTCCACCCCATAACAAGAAAGAAATAGTTCCACACGCTTCTGTGTCGCTTGGGTTGTAGTATTCCTTTGCTCTACTCAAATAAGAGTAAGTCCGTTTAATCGTTTCAAGAGATAGGTTTTCTCTACCTACCAACTGCCTTGCTCTGTTTTTTCCGACTAATGTCGCACAATCGTTTCCGACTTTCTCGTTTAGGTTGATTCCACGTTGAGCGTTTTGACTTGCTGCCTTTGGGTAATCATCAAAGAACTTCTCACCTTTCCAATAATTGTAGCAGATAGCGACTGCCTGGTCTTGATCGTATCCTTCACCGGTTACCACTTTAACACATCGGCTGATAAAGTCATTCTCAGACTCTCCGCTTCTTGGTTTCACAAAGTCTTGGTTGAAGTATTGAAAATCTCTCTCAATGGCTGGATTAGTTACAAGGCTAACAAAGTTTACCCCTGTTTCATCCTCATCGTTTATGATTAGTTTGTAAACTGGTAGTTTGTCCATTTATATATAATTAATTTTTTGAGTTTATTGGTTCTATTCTACAACTGAGATTTGACGATTTCGGTTAACTGTGTTCTGTGTTCTTGTGATGTCACCCTCAAGCACAAAAACCCTTCTTTCTGATGTCAATAGCTCCTCACCAAACCTAATACTTGAAGCTTGATATTGATTTGCAGCAGGTGCTTGTCCTCCTGTCGGAGATGCTGATCCTGTTGGTGCTGGTGCTTTTAAAATGCCATAAGCTCTTTTTGCGTTGGTCAAAATATTAGTTGCTAAAACTAAATATTTACCAATACCAGCAAGTCCACCCGTTGCAATATTATCAGGTGTCGGGCTTTGCGTATTTGCCAATGCTGAAGATAAAGCTCGTGCTGTGTCTGCCCCAATAGCAGCAAGTGCAACAGCTTTCCCTAATTTACTTTGTTCTCCAGCAAGTGATACAATAGCATTAGCTAAATCTTGAGATTGACTAAACAGTTCTTGCTCTAAATCTGCTTTTGCTTGTGCGGATCGTTTTTCCTCCTCGTCTGCTTCTTTTTTCTTGTTTGCTACATACTGAGCATTTGCAGCTGCCATTTCCGCTTTTTGAACTTCGTATTCAAGCCATGCTTGAAATGCTTCTTCGTTGTCTTCAGCTTCTTTTCTTCTTTGTTCTTCTACATATTTAGCATTTGCTTGTTGAGCTTGGTTTTTCTTTAGTTCATTTGCTAACCAATCTTGAAATTCTTTATCTCTCTCACGTTGAGCGTCTTCATTATCTTTTTTTGTTTGTTCTTTCTGCCTTTTCCTTTCTTCTTTCTCTATTTGCTCAAGTTCTTTTTGAAGCTTTTTTTGTTGGGCAGTTATTTCTACACCTGCTAAAACATTTGCATCTATTTGTTCTTGTAAGGCTGCTTTTTCCTCCTCCGTTTCTTGGTATCTTCTTTGCTCATTCAGTCTTGTGTTTTCCTCATTCCATTCTTGATAAGCCTTTTGTAACTCATCAAGATTTCTTTGAATAGTTTCTTTTCTCGTTTCATCTAACTGAGCTATTTCATTATATAAATCCTTTAAAGTGTTATTGTATTTTTCTTGAGCTTCTGATGCTTTTCGAGTCGTTTCCGCAACATCATCAAAACTTTCTTGTAAACTATAAACTAAAGAAGTTATCGCCCCAAGTGCCAACCCTACTAATGACTTTTCTAAAGTGGTTAAAGCTGCAAACCATTTCCTTGTAGCACTTACTGCACTTAATATAGCTGGTGTAAATTCTTTGATATCTCTTAATCCTTGAGAGAATACCATTGCCCCCTGCACCTTGATTAATATTTTTTCAAGTTCTTCTGATTCTGTGCCAAATAAAGCTGCCGCTCCTGCTGCTACTTCAAAACCAGCCGCTACACCTTGTGCAGCTCTAAACATTTGATCAACTCCACCTCTTGCACCATCAATAGCAAAATCAAGCTCCTCCATCTGTTGCTTGTATCTTCCAGCAACCTTGATGGCTTCCTGTGTACGCTTGTCATTGATTCCAAATTGCTGGGCGAGTTTTTCAGCTTCAAGTTGCGTCTTGCTTACCGCATCGCCTAAATCTTCGTATGCGTTTGCTGCTTGTTTTACCGTTGACGTTCCGTTTACGTCAATATCTATGTTTACCGCTTCGTTTATTGCCATTTTAGTGTCCGTGAGTTAAAATCCAGTATTGAGTGCCGTCGCTAACAACCTGATCATATCCGTTTTTAGCGTTTGATGTGTGAGATGTTGCATCGTCTATTAAAATAGATCCATCCCCTGCATTGATTGTGATTGAGTTTGTAGATTGTGTTTTCTTTATTACATACATCTTCCCACTGTTGTTAGTTGGATCAGGTAGAGTAACCGTGATGTTTCCGCTTGTCGTATCACATAGGATCAACCAATCGTCATAAGTTGGCGTATATGGTGAATCTGTGTTTGTTATACTGACAACCTTACCACTTCCCAGCCATGTTCCAAGTACCGGTTGGTTTTCTACATATACCCTATCAGTAAAAGGGATGTCGTAATCTGTGCAACGTATAGCAGTGACGTTTGAAAAGTTCCCATCAAGTCTGGTTTCAGTTGAACCAAGCAAACTGTTGTAATGTCCTGCAATCGTGTTAAAATCTCCTAATACTATATTGTCTGTACTATCTCCTTGATTCTGTCCACTACCTAATCCATTTGCTCCTCTTGATGTCAATAATGAACTTGAGCCATTGTTTGGGAATCTATCGTTGCCAAATCCGTTTTCAGTATCTTGACCACCTAATCCAACAGCTGATTTTCTCGCTGTGCTTGTGTCGTAGAATTGAGAAAGTAAAAACTCGCAATCATAAACATCCTGAGTTAGTGGGTTGTAGTTGCTTACCTTGTTAAGTTTCCAATATTGATGCTCAAAGAAATAAAGCCTATCAAAAGTAAAGTTCAACCAATCGCTTGGAGTTATTCTAAATTTACCTTTAAATATTTTACTGTTCTTGTCTGTGACCTCTTTAAGATATTTGAACCAATACACATTCACAAGGTTCTGATTGCTGTATTGATCACCTAACAATCCAACTTCACGGGGCATTCCAAAGTTCAAATCAAACTGCATATTGGAAAAGTCATCAACGTGAGTAATCAGTGGGTAATAGATTACATTGGTCGTGCTTGGCTTTGTATAGTCATAGAAATAATAAGCAGACGTTTCACGAAGTCCTCCATAGTAAAGGATTCTGAGATTGGTATTTTTACCTTCTTGACTTGTAAAGGTAGAATAACGCCTGTTTACTCCTTGCTTTTCTCCATTTGTTATAAGAGTAGGAGCAAAGCTTACTTCTATTTTCTTTTCTTTCCTTACAAAGTCATTATCAACCCTTACAACTCTTTGTCCGTATGTTTGAGCAAATTTCTCCTTGTACTGCTTGTTTTCTAAATCATCCCCATCCTTGTACTTAAATAGGTAAGGATTATGATCAAGCTCTCCCATTGGAGTTATTTCATAGGGCTGTGATTTGTCTAATTTAGTTGATAGGTCTAAGGTGTTATTGTTAATGAAGTCATCCCTGGTTACTATCCTCAGCGTTCGTGGTGCTGCGTCTTGCTCAATGTAGAGATTAAACATTTTGACGAAGTTCAAGAGGAACTCCTTTTGCGTCATCTCGTCATTGAAGAAAAATCCAAAGTCAACCGTTTCGTTATATGCTAAACTCGTAGCTTGTACCGCATTGTAAAATTTAGTATCTGCGAGAATATCAATACTTGTTAAATATGTAATACCTGCCCATGCTCTCCAAAACTGAACAAAAACCTGATCCCCTTGTTCTAAGTCATATACACCTCCAAAGACTTCATCAAAGGTTATAGTAGTAGGATTTACAGAACTTGCGTAGACTGTCTGTTGGTATGTTCTACCTGCCGCTCTAATGTTAAAAACCGCACTGCCTAAAGTGTTGTTTGTGAATGAACCCGTGATCTCAGCTTTAAGGTGAACGTAAAAAGCGTAACGCCCCGAAGCAGGAGCAACAAACCATCCGTTTACAGGATCGTAATTATTATTAGGGTCAAAGTTTGGAGATGTACTATCGTCATCAAATAATAAACGCTGCCCTTGTGTTCTTGTAACTCCACTACTAAAAGATGCTTGGAAAGTTCTACCCGTAGCGGATGACTCCTCAATATTTAAAGCATCGTTGTTATATGGAACAACTAACCTTTTGAATCTGTCAGAATTAAAGAAAGAATCAGTAGTATAGGCGTATCCCTTATTTGCAAAAATCTTATCTACTATGGTCTTAGCGTACAAGCAAGGTGTGTGATCTTCTGCCGCCCAATCAGTTAAATCATTGTTGTTGGTTTTTCTCTTTGGTAGGAATTGCCCATAAACATAGCCATTTCCATACTCAAACGTCACAGGTGAACTATTTACATAGATTTGGTTATCCCATGAATCTTTGATATTAACAATGTTCAGAGTGTGGTTGTACTCGCTGAAATCCAAGTTTGCTAACTTCTCACTTTCTATATCTGTGAAAAGGTTTGCAGCTTCTCCGTGGATCGTTGCTTTATACTCAATATCGTCGTTGTTAGTGACGTTTATAGAAGCCAAACGAATAAAACCGCTTATCTGTGTTGTTCCATCTACTAAGACAGTGCAACTTGCTTTTAAGTTAGGGTTAAAGTCTGGGCTGAATTGATCAGTACCTTGTATGAAATTGGATATCTCAAATAGATTTCCAAATAGTTTATTATTAGATGCAGTTCCTGCAATGGTTACAGTAGTAGACCAATCCGCACTACGTTTCTCAGGTTCCCTAACATCAGCGATTGACCTATTTAACTGAATGCTAAAATCATCGGTTAATTCAAGCTGTTGACCTTCAACAATTACTTCTATCATATACGTTGGCTCTTGTCTGCAAATGTATGTTCTACCTCAAGCGTTAAATTAAAGACCTTGTCATTAACGTGATACCTTTGCTCATATTCGCTTGTTGCTATATTTATGGCTTTGAGAGAGCCGTCATACATCCAAACTCTCGGACTCATTATTAATTCCCTGAGCCAAACGGCTTCCACCTCACTTATAAGATTAGAATTTAAGGTCGTTCGCTGAACGCTATCTGTGTAGAAATCTGTTTTGTTGTGGCTTTGGTTGTCGTAGGTGTATGTAATAGCACTATTATCCAAAGTATAAGGGTTAGCCCGATAGCTCTTGCGATTTATGCTAAAATTATCACGCCTTATCATATTGAATCTAAACGACTCAACCCCTCCCAAGCGATTTAAAAAGAATAAATCAACTGTTTCGTATTTGGAACAGCGATCGTCTAAGTTTATCGTGAACGAAGAACCAACCGAACCACTCGATGAATCCCTCGGCTCAATCGTGTAGCTCGTAACTCCAGTCGGTATACCGCCCGGTATATTCGCCCCAATAGGGAAACGAACGATGTCAGAAGTGGGCGAAGTGATAGTAGTGCTACCACCCCCAGAAAAATCAACATATAGATGATCGAGATCACCATTGTTGAGAGCATAGAGCCAATCTTTTTGATCATTATATATTTTTTTACTTGTTCTATTAGTTAGGAATTTGGCGGAACTACCTGCCCCCATTAAATAATCATCTTCATCGTAATTGATGAAATCCTCAGGTGAGAGTGCCGCATTCCAAATCTTTTTACCAGTTAGTGAAACGTCACCGGTTGAAAGAATAGGAACATCTGTCGCTCCTGTGGCGTACTCGTAACCAAAGTCAATGTTGTATTCAAAGATAGAGTTAGGACATCCTGACGCTGCTGAATCGGTATAATTCCAATCGTGTGAAACGTAGCCTTCTATAACTTTTGAAATGTTAAATACGCCTTTATTAGTTGACCCATAATGAATAGGCACTTTCAGCATATTAATCACGACATTAGAACTGTCCTTTACTCTTGTATTGAATTTGTAGTTATAACCGTTATACTTTGAAGAATCTCCTTCGGTGGAGATAAAGATATTATCATTATAAGCAGGAAGGTAAGTTGTTCCTGTTGGTTGATGTTTTACCGTGATAGCCATCTATATATAATTAAGGAATCGCACGAAGTGGCTGAATTAAAGCAGTTCAGACAGACAAGCACAGACGTAAGTTTCAAAACCTTGTGCCGCTGCACTCTCTAAACGCTTGTGCCTCTGTTTGCTTATCGTGGTGTGAAATGCAAGGGTATTCAAGAACTCAGTTAACGGCATCTCAAGTATTGCGTCCCACTCTTGCCGTCTACCACCTGCTAATCGGTCAACGAGTCCGAGCCATCCGAAAACATCTCCTTTGCTTTCTTCACCTCCCCCTTCAAATAAGTTAGGGTAGTTTTTAATAATTTCGGATAGAGAGCCGAAAAAAAAAGCGAGTATTTGTAGAATTGTGGTGCAGGTAAATCCTTGAAATTCTCAACCTTCCACTGATAGTCATCCTCTATTTTTCGCCCAAAGATGTTCACTCGGTATGATAAACAAGCAATGATTTTATGCAATGCTTCTATCTTGTCGCTATCGCCTAACTCTTGCAACTCAATAAAGTGATGTGCCTCCATTGACTTCGCATTTTTGACGAGCTTAAATCTTTTCCCCTTGTGTTTGAATGTCCACTTCAATCGGTGCTTTGGTTCTTGCTCTAAAAACGACAAGTCAATTTTCCTCAAGTCGTTTAGTGTCCACTTCTCAACTTCCTCGTATGGCAGCCCTTTAATTATCGCCACCGTGTGAGCTGTTTTCTCAATAGGGTTTAGGTCATCAGGAAGCTCTCCAATCTCTTGGAGCATTCCGATTGTAATATCTTTCCATTTAAGCATAGTAAAATAGTCCTGGTTTGTTGTGTTGTTTGCAATCATTGGCAAGAGCTAAAGACATAACACAATCATCATGTAGTCCTTGTGGTGCTGTGTATCTTACGCCTGTTCTTGTGTATTCAAATTCAAAGTTACGCATTTCATCCGCAATCACTCCCTCAGGGAATTTAACTTGCTGCCCTTGTACTGCTACGACTAACCCCTCAATAAGTTGCTGCTTTGATTGGCTTGTAAATTTAAAGCCTTTGATTCTTGGGTGCTGCCTTTGTAGTTGCTCCACGATAGGATCACCAACGCCCGTGCTATCCACAAAAGCAGGTGTATTCCCTATGGTTGCCGTTATCTTCTGAAGTGTCTGTGACCAGTCAGCTTGAAATCTATCAAAGTGAACGACCTCGCCCTTTTCGTTCAGTCCTATGATAACTGTCCAGTCTGTGTACTTGGCTAAGTCAATTCCGTAAGCCGTGGGTGTGCCGGTACTCTGTTGGATACAAGCGTCAATGTTCTCATGTCCAAATGGGTTGGAATTATCGTCAGCAGGTTCAGCCAAATATAGCTCACGAAATACATACTCAGGAAGATCACGTTTAGCTTGTTCTATCTCCTCTCGTTCAATGATGCCTTCATCTGCTGCATCGTAAGCCGTGATTTTGAAATACTCCATGTTAGGATCACCAGACTTTGCCCTCTCTCCTAACTTATAAAACCAGTTCTTTTTCCCCTTGACGTTTCCAATGAGTTTGCATTTCCCTTGTGTTGCCGTTAGGGTTGAACGTAGAGCGAACCATGAATCCTCTCTTGCTCTTGATGCCTCATCAAAGACTGCTGAGTACACATCGTCACCGTAAAGGTTGTCAGGTTTCTCTGCCGATTTAAACTCAATCCTTGAGCCTACTGGTGTTATCAGTGTTAATTTGCTCTCGTTGGATACAAAGAAGTTTTTCTCTGTGACCTGTGCCTTCATCCTTCTGAATGCTATCTCCGCTTGTTGATACACAGGAGCAACCCACCACACCGATTGATTCTCTTTTAAACTAAGCGACTGCTCAAACAACCAAATGATATGACTTGCCGTTTTCCCCGTCTTTGTAGATGCAGCCGTTATTGTGTAACGTGCCTCACTATCTAAGATGGCTTTTTGGTAAGTGGTTAACTTTGGTCTTGAGTAGTTTATTTGCATTTTTAACCCCTTATTTACGTGTTAAAAAAAACCGATTTTGTTTCACGATGTAACACTCCTTAGAAGGTCTACACGCTTTTTGTTGATCATATCAAGGTTGTGATGTTGGTTGCAATACTGGTAATTAATCTCCCCTACCTCTTTGACTTTGTCAGACTTGATTAGCTTTCCAATCTCTGACCAATCGTTATTCTTGACAAAGAAACATCCGAGGTTATCTCGGTGGTTCGTGTATGGCTCAACTGCACTTACAAAAATAGGCAACTTGTAGGCTGCTGCTTCTAAGATTTTCAGCTCTGACTTGTAACGGTTGAACTGTGTTTTTTGAAGTGGTGCCAAACAGATAT
>Ga0208898_1001071_pt1 | contig 18862 bp, 19 predicted proteins | sample VirMetDEL_Mar_4_FD_184513 | JGI IMG/M metagenome (GOLD analysis project Ga0208898, IMG submission 184513) | Aqueous microbial communities from the Delaware River and Bay under freshwater to marine salinity gradient to study organic matter... | ecosystem: Environmental > Aquatic > Marine >...
CCCCATTTGGGGAGACAGTATATCTTAAAAACTTAGGGGAGTAATGATATGGACTTGGATAGAGTGAAACAACTTATGCAGCAGGGAGTTAGTTACGAGAAGGCATACGGTTTCTGTATGCTGCAAAAGGCTAGGGCGGAAAACCAAATACCCAACCACAAAGTTCAAGAGGCACGAAGGAGCAGTGCTAATTTCGGAGCTTTGCGTACCAGCACTGGCGCTTCAGACAACCCAGAGATTGTTAAGAAAATAGATATGTTCTTACAAGGCAAGATACATCAGAAGGACATAGCTAAATTGCTGAAGATCAGCCAGTACACCGTTTCTAAAATAAAGAAGCGGCATAACCTACCTACAAAAAGTTGAATGATGAATAAAGAAAACGCGAAGCTGCAAAGCAAGATAGCTATTCAGCGCACTGAGATTGCAAGGTTAACCCAGAAGTTAGAGAGGTTAACTAAAGAAAAAGCCGAGTTACTACGGGATATAAAGTGGATGAGAGGAGAACGTAATGAGTAAAGATGACATGGAAAAGATTTTGGATGAGGCATTCCGAAAAGTGTTTGGAGGTAATCGGTGATGGAATTTTTTACTGCACTGTTAATCTATTATCCGCTTCAGGATATGGATATGCGAGGTGAGATTTGGTTTGAGAACTACGCTAAGTGTGAGCAGGTTCTTAGGTCTGATGCGCTGCTTGTTATCTACGACAACCCAAAAGATGTTCACATGAACTGCACTCAATCAGATCAAGCGAGTTCGTCCATACGTCCAAGGGCAAGACCGGAGGGTTTGAGTGATGGGTGATGAGGCACTGAACCTACAGCAAAAGGCAGAACTTACCTTCCTCAGAAACGAGGTGAACAAGCGAGAGTTCGAGGCCAACCTAGTTGTCCCGCACCCTAACGTACAACAAGACCTTCAACGTGCCAGAAATGAGTTGCGTGAATACACAAGCAAACTCAGGATGCAGGGCATAAACATATAAGGAGTAAAACCATGACGAACATGACGCGAGGTCAGATACTAGACAAAGCCAAACAGTATGTGACGGAAGACAGGGCATCTGATCACGGTAATATGGAGGATAACTTTGAAACCATAGGTGCTTACTGGTCGATACATTTGGGCGTCCATGTGAGTGCCGTAGATGTGTCAGTCATGATGTCCCTGTTAAAAGCAGCCAGAATAAAATCAAACCCAGAGCATATAGATAATTGGGTAGATGGATGCGGTTACTACAGTTGTGGTGGAGAACTTGCCACTAGGAAATAAAAAATGGAGTGAAGAACATGGAAGTGCAATTAAGAAACTACCTTAGAATAAAACAACTCAAAGCAAACATAAAAGTATTTTTGACGGTGAACGGCTTCTCGCCTGAAGAGAGAAAAAAGATATCAGAAAATCCTCATCAGTATCAATGGAAGGGTTTTGAATATGAAGACGCGCCATTCGGATTAAGAATTCTACCAGAGGGTCAAATGAGATTGGCTGCTAAATACGGTGGTGGCTTATTTATTTCCTTGCATACCATCAAGGAAAGGATGAAGTCCGGCAACATACAAAAAACTGTTACAGATAAAGCCATGGAAGCGACAGAGCTGTATGCATCAACAGAGCTGAAGCGCGCGTTCCCATCCATGTTTTGGTACGTCACGTCAAGCCTTGGCGGTGGGGTGTCCGCTAATCTACAAAGGTCTTACATGTCAGATGTCGATGTTCATCTGCCAGCCACATGGGCAAAGAAGATTTATGATAAAGGCATCGCACTAGTAAGGGCTGGTGATGGCATGCGGTTCATCATGAACTCTCAAGAGCGTAAATTATCTCGCATTAACGATGATGGCATCAGGGTTTGGTCAGTCGTAGCAATGAAGGTCAAAGGCAAGAAACCAGATATCGAAGCTGGTTGGGTAATGAGGTACGAAACCTCAGATGGTGCCATACTATCTTATCAAAAAGAATTCTCCCGTTGCGAAAGTTTGCTACGCAGAAGAATAAAGGATACTGTAATGAAAGAGTTGATGAATTGAGCGATCTAAAAAACGATGTGGGTTCAGACATGGATGATAAATTAGGTCACGAAGAGATACTAAAAATCTTATCGTCCATGCCTGAACAGGCATCCCCTCATGAGGTTACCGCGTTAATCACAAACATCATTCTTGCATACAACCTTCAAGGCGAGTGGTATATGATAGCTCACATGACCCATGACACACTAAATGAAATAGCCAACATGAATGGATACAGTACTATTCATTAAAAAAAAGACCACCCGAAGGTGGCCTAAAGTTCAGAGTGGAGAACATTGCATTCTAAAGCCATGTGCGAACATATAGAAGCGGAGCAATGTACTGGCACAAGATGTAGCATCACCACAAATAACCGTCAACATCAGAATGGATATTCATCATCCACTTCAGTGTATGGGGTTGGTGCATCCAGTATGGGATCGGGGACATACTTCTTATAGGTCGATGTCGGAACATCAAACTCAAGGTTGGTATCACCTTGCTTGCCTATCCAAGAGAACCGACACTTCCACACATGAACCTCAGAGACCCTAGACCCTGATGGGTTTGGTCTGTGAACCGTTAGGCCAACGTCAGCCTTTGCGAACCAAGCCGCACTCCCTGATATGTCATACCCCTTTGGTGCTGGCACCTTGCCAGTGTGATCCCGCATCATCTTGGTGGGATGCGCAACAAACCAGAGGTGTATGCCATGGGACTGAGCAAACACACGAAGCCTAGTCAGAACTTCTGATATCCAATCAGTCTCGCTTATGTCTCCATTCTTTTGAATGTAATTGTAAGGGTCTATGATAGCGCCCCTGATGCCATGCCGCATCACGGCAACCCGCAACCTTTCGATGATGCTTTCAACAGAGGATAGCGATCCGTCAGCTTGGTAAAGAAAAGAAAAGTGCGATTGAACAAAATCCTTACCGACAGTCAGCTCGTCCTCGGTCATCCTCTCTGTTGCACCTTTAAAGAATGGCTTGCGTGTGTACTTGCTTATCAACTTTGCGATGTGAATGCGTGGCTCATTTTCAAACGAACAGATTGCAAACTTCCATCCAATGTTCTGTGCCATGTTCACCATGATCTGATCTATGAACTCTGACTTACCTGATGATGGATGTCCCGTCACAACAGTGAGCTGACCTGTGACAATGGTGTATAGTTCATCGACATTGTCGTACCCAGTACTCTCGCCCCGGCCCATACCTTTTTCGTAGATGTCATCTATCTCTTCATAGAAATGGGATGCATCAAATAAGCCTGCGATGGGCCATGCCTTTGCGCCGACGATGATTTCATCAACAGCTTCCTTGCCATGCTTCATCAATACATCATTGGCATCCTTGCAACCCTCTGGGTACTCAACCTTGAAGCACCTGTCCTTCCCTATACGCCTAGCAATTTCCTCTGATGTGGCCTGACCCGCTTCATCATTATCGAGTGCCACTATCACCCGAGATGCCGACTTTATTTTCTTCTCAGCAGCCCATAAGAACTTGAATTTGTTATCATCTTTAGGGTCTATGGCACCGTTAGTAATCTTGTTTACTGCACCATTTGGTATGGATACTACACTCTCGTATCCTGTTTCCATGTAGGCCAGCGCGTCCATCTCCCCCTCACAAATTATGAGATCGTCGTTGCGCTGAACCGCTTCAATGTTGAAGAAGGTTTGAGGCGCACCGTTGCAGATGAACGCTTTGGCTTCAATCGATCTGACTTTGTATGCGTACTCTTGTCCCTTGTTGGTGTAGGGGAACATGATGCTCTCTGTCTCTTTTCCGACAGGCTGCATCCATGATTTGGTTGATACTAATCCAGCCTTCAGTGCCGTGGCTTCGCTGATACCTCGGCTACTCAACCAAGCTATTGCAGCTACTGATAGAGGCATCTTGTTTACGTTCTTTGCGACTGACATTGGCTCCACTTTCCTAGTCTCTGGCAAGCTCTCCCGCATAGGTACAATTCCCTCCTGATCACAGTGCCAGCAGTTAAAAAGTATCTTGTCTTGTTCTATGCGGAGAGAAAGCGTTTTATCGTGTTTGTTTTTGCGGCCTTGGCTACAGCTCGGGCATTTTATTTTGTGTTGTCCTTGCCCTAATCTGTAAGCCTCGCCACGAACTTGTTGTTCGATTTGCACGGCTATTCTCCTACTCTGATCCGGCGATCATACGAGACAAAAACGGCACCAGTCAACGGGTCATATTTTTCCCGCCTAATATATTATATTATAATATACTCTACCGTTATAATTTATCGACTACCTATACTCTACCGATAACAAGGTAGTCTGGAATATCTTTTACATCACATGAGCGGACGCGAATTATTGTCCTTGGGTTCTCTCGGTCCAGCCCCCAGTATATAAATTTCTGTTTCACCTGTCGATCATTTTTGTAGATGCGGCACTGCATGCAATCGAGGATCAAGCTCTCATCAAGATCGGGCCTACGGCTGGCGTAGTAGATCATCATCTCAACCTGAACATCTTCAGTCGTTGGCACCTCTAGCTGGGGGCATTGCAGCTCAAACTGCTTGACGTAATCCCTAGCCTTCTGAGATTTTATTAATGCCGGACGCCCACGAATAGTAACCATTTTCCTAGAGTTAGCCTTAGATGCTGGCTCTCCAAGAGCCGTAAATGTTATGTCGAAATGACCCATATTGACCCTTAAACATTCTATTTGACTTTACATTCTGCCTATGATCTAACATCAAAACAGTGGAGAAAACAATGAAAATTACAAACAATCACAACCTGCCTGATGCGTTCTTAAACTTTGCCAGAGATGACAAATACTCACGAGGCAAGGCGGACATCAGTGTCACAACATTGATCGACGGCCCTCGCATCAGGTTGATGAAAGACTTGCATTCCGAAGAGATCGAGACAGACGTAGTCGATATGATTTGGGCTTTGTTTGGCACTGCGGTCCATCATGTTTTGGAAAGTGCCGACGATCCCGCGAATGTCCAAGTCGAAGAGCGGCTATACGCAGAGGTTGCTAACTGGACCCTGTCGGGGGCGCTCGATCATCAAGAGGTTTTGCCTGATGGCACCATTCAAATTACGGATTACAAAGTTACCTCTGCTTGGTCTGTCATCCTTGGCAAGGTTGAGTGGGAGCGTCAGCAGAACTGCTATGCTTGGCTGGTAGAGAACTCACTAGCTGGTGCCAACCGCCAGAAGAAAGTTAGCAAGCTGCGCATCTGTGCGATACTCAGAGACTGGCAGAGACGCCGTGCGCAATTCGATAAAGAATATCCGCAGTCACCAATCGTAATCGTGGACCTTCCCCTCTGGAGTGAGAAGGAGCGCGAAGATTATATCTATGATCGTATCGACGTACATCAGTCGGCCCAGATGGACTACGATTTGTATGACAAGGTTCCACTTTGTTCTGACGGAGACCAATGGGCCAAGCCCAATCAGTGGGCCGTGAAGGAGAAGGGAAAGAAGAGAGCGTTGAAGCTATGGGATAGCGAAGAAGACGCCAATGAACACGTTGCGTCCAGCGATAAGAAGCTGGAGATAGAATTTCGCAAGGGCGATAAGACCCGGTGTGAAGGGAACTACTGCAATGTCGCAGAGTTCTGTGAGCAATTTAAAGGATGGAGAACATAATGTCTGTATGGAAGACACTATCAGCGATCAATGTTAATGATCACACAGAAAAGAAGAATGGCCTTACCTACCTGTCATGGGCATGGGCTTGGGGTGTGCTGAAGAGCCACTACCCAGAGGCCACATTCACCAAGCATATACAGCCTGATGGCTCACCCTGCATAAAGGACGATGCTGGTTACTCATTCGTTCAAGTGACAGTTGATGTCGATGGGATTAGTGCGACAGAACTATTTCCTGTGCTGGACTACCGCAACAAGGCGATCCAAAACCCAGATGCCTTTTCAATTAACACGGCATTTCAGCGCGGACTAGCCAAGGCGATCAGCTACCATGGCTTGGGGCATTACATCTATGCTGGCGAAGACCTGCCTCAGAGCGATGGAGAGGCCCGTCAGGAGGAGGTAAAGGAAAAACCTAAGCCAGACCCAGTGAAGAAACAAAAGGCTCCTGCACCGGCCCCCACAGCGGCTGACAAACCCATCCTTGGTAAGATGATAAACACATTTGCCTATAAGGATGCGGATCGGGAACCTCGTGCCGTGTCTGAATGGGACACTTGGTCAGACGTTGCATGTTCTTGGATCGGCTCCGCTCGGAGCGAGGACATGTTGAAAAAATTCTACGTTGCCAATCAAGCTATGTTTGGCCTAGCGAAGACCGAAGCAACCGCTGATTACGATAAAGTAATCAATTGCATTTCAGAAAAGAAAATCAAACTTCAGAAGGAGAAGAAGTAATGGCTCAATATCCAGCATCAGGTATCCTGTTCCAGAATGACAGGAAAGAAAAGCCAACCCAGCCAGACTACACTGGCAACATAGAGCTAGAACCAGAGGTTATTCGTGATCTCATGGCGCAGCTAGATGAGGGAGTGGAGCAACCCAAAGCCAACTTGGTTGGATGGAGGAAGACAGGTAAGACTGGTCGTCCTTTCCTATCTCTAAGAGGCAGCATTATGCGGGAGCGTCAGGCAGAAGGCTCTGGGTATCAATCACAAGCCCCTGCTAACACTGCGGTTGCTGGCTTGGATGATGAAATCCCTTTCTAAAACAGGAGAAATACCATGGAAAATAATGAAGGTAGAGGTTTAGTTACTTTTTCTTCTTCCCGTGAGAAGGAGATTTGGAGAATGGAACGCCTGATAAATGTCTATTCTTGTGTACATGAAGGACATCGTTGGTTGATTTCATCAATGGATGACAACAAAGGTGAACTCACTGTGACCATCAAGAGGCCAGATGAAGACCTTGCAGATTCAATTGTTAAGTTGTGGCATATACAGAACGAATATGAGGTAGAAGTAATATCCGAATAAAAACATGCTTATTCCGAAACATAAGAACATTCGGGATGAAGCGTACCTGAATACTTTGCGAGGGGAACCTTGCTTAGTGTGTAGGCGCGGCGCGGAAGCACACCACCTGCTTTATGTTGGGGAACATGGAACAGGTATGAGATCGGGAGATAACTGGGCTGTGCCTCTGTGCCGCGACTGCCATTCGGAACTGCACCGATACGGTGACGAGAAGACTTGGTGGGACTTGATCGGGATAGACCCTGTCGATTGGGCGAGAGTAAACTGGGATAGATACAATGGTGACAGTGACTAGAGAAATGGTTCAACAGGTTGAATGCCCCGCATGTGGTGCGAAGCCCTTACAGACCTGTGGTCACAAGAAAGACAAGACAAAGAGCCATGTTGACAGGCTGCAGGCCGCTCAGTTGCACTTTAATAATGATGATGTGGCACCCGATAAAAGATACACGGGAAGAAAAGTTTTTCATAGGAGTGAGAGATGACATCTCCAAATCTAAGAAAGTTGAATGAACATTGTCGAAAATGTGGAGCTGTAGGTGGAGAATACTGCAAGCACTGCAGTGGCAAAAAGAGAGAAGTAAAACCAGAAGAGCTTATGTTTTTTAATCCTATAAACTTTTTAAGGGAGGACGAAGATGAGTAGCATTAAAGACGCAGCCATAGGCTTTGAGGCGGTGAAAGTGTCGATGTCTCAGGACAAGAATGGCATCATGCTGCGCCTCAATGTGCATCCAAATGATTGTCCTCAAGAACTTCACACTGACTGGGTTGGCACTAGGTACATGGTTGCCATGGTGAGGCTCAACGATCAGGACGAACCTGAGCCTCGTGAGGAAGCGGTGAATGTTGAGAGGTTGATTGCATCGGCAGGTTTGCTGTGCCGCAATGATGACTTCCATGACTACCTGTACAGCATGGGCATGACTGAGAAGACAGATGTGTTTAATCAAGAGAAAGAAGCAGTTAGTGCCGTCAGAACCCATTGCGGCATTAAGTCGAGATCGGAGTTTAGGGATAACCCTGATGCAATAAACAAGTTTGAAGAATTAAGAGAGGGGTTCAAAGAATGGAAGAAAAACTAATGAAGGTAAGCGAGATAGCAAAGATGCTATCGATGAGCTTACGGTCTACCTACAGGTTCATAAGCAAAACAGAAGACTTCCCAGAAGGAATTAACTTGGGCGTCAGAATGAAACGGTGGAAGAGAAGTGAAATCTTGGAATGGATAGAAAAGAAAAGTGACAAGGAATCATGAAGGTTCGCTTGTCTCCTAGAGAAATATCTATTTGCAAACAAGCCGCTACGTTTCGTTGGCAGTTGGCGAGAGCCTCTGGAGTTGTCAATCAAAGAAGAGATCAAGGGAGAAACGATAATGACCTTGATCTTATAGGCATCAAGGCAGAGCTTAGTGTGGCAAAGGTATTCGACATAGATCACAATCCCTTTCAGCTTGGCGTTGATAGCGGTGAGGATATGTGGCTCGGTGATATATCTATAGATGTTAAGTCTACATTCTATCCAGATGGTCGCCTCCTCTTCAAAGACATTAATGCCTTCAAAGCAAACTGCGCAGTCCTTGTGTGCCAAGAAGATGAAGATACTTACAATGTATCAGGGTACTGCTCTAGGGACAGGTTCAAGAAAGACAGCAGACAAATGGACTTAGGCCACGGAATGGGATCAGTTATGGATCAGATTGATCTAAGCCCATTAGAAAAGCTATGGTCATACTCCACCCAGAGAAGGCTACAAAAGTTCAATTGAACTATCTGTAGTCCTTCATCATCATATTGCCACGGGCATACAGCATCTGCTTTTGCTCATCTAGCCTCTCAAGTATTAACTTCTTCTGACTGTCTGGTATGTTGACGTTGTCACGAACAGCGTTCTGCTGTTTGGAAACCTTCCTTATGGCATTGTTAATAGCCTTCACACGAGGCAACAAGGCGATCTCATCAGAGTATTTTTCTCTTGCTCTCATGAACCTGTCTCGATCACCAGCATCTTGAGCTGCCTTGATCTCCTGACCAACACGAAGAACCCTGTCACGCTTCTCAACGAAGATACCAATGTCTTCTCTTTCAGACACGCTGCCGATTATCTTTCTGATGAAAGGGATTTCGCTTACTAAGTCTTCAGTTAAGCCATCGTTGTATGCAGAGATTGGCACATCAACCGCTGCTCTCTGAACAAACCTACCTATACCACCAGTCAAATAATCGAACCAGTAATCCATGATCTCCGGGTTCCAATCAATGAAACCTGACATCTGGTTTGTGCCGCCAGTAAGAGAGTTTAAATTCTCGGCAATCCATTTCGAGGATGGACTTACGCTATTGAAGTAACGCTGACTGTCGGGTGATTGATCACCGGGATACTGTTCTTTGTATATTGGAATGCCTGCAAAGTTTTCGTTCCTTGTGATCTCTACGAATGGATCAAGAACCGTTGGCGCACCAAAGTTCAGCAGGTTCTCGGTGCCGCCTAGTGGATTGAGGGAATCGACAAGGGTCATGATAGCAGACTTGGCACCCTCTGAGGCTGAGTACTCACCCCGTAGCGTTCTGCCAAGTGCGCGGCCAGCATTCACTGCTGAGTTCAAACCATACGGCATTGGTATGGCGATGTAACCGCGATCCGTCAGGCCACCCGTTGCTATAATTATATTATGTTCAAGAATATAATCTGGTATCTTGTCATATACTAGAATCTCGTCATCATCCTCTTCAGAAAACATAGAGTTTATAACGTCTTGCATCAAGCCGAAAGCAATTAGATATCCCCAAATCCTTCTAACTTTTGGAGACCGAAGCAGGCCGTTGAAAAGTGCAAATGAACCCTGAATAGATGCGTTGTAGAACAAGTAGAAAGAGTTCATGGCGGCCTTATTTTCACCGCCCTTACCGAAGTTCACCGTCACATTTCGAGCTGCCTGTGCGGCTCTCTCGTTGGTGAAGCCCTTATCCTTGAGGCCTTTGTAAACAGCTACACGGATGGCATTCTCAGCAACCGTGTTATAGTCTTCTAGGAGCCTAAAAAGAGAGCTAACTTTTTCACCAGCAAAGCTGTTCTTCATCTTATTGAACTTGCCACGAGCGCCATCTTCAGCGATGTCACCAAGAACATTTTCTATGTTTGCTATTTGATCTGCAACACTGTTCATTGGGTTGGCAGAGTTTTGACCACCATCACGAACAAAGTCTGCGTATATCTTGGCCCACTCACTGTCCTTGTCACCATTTATTACGGCTCTTTTGATGCCCGCAAAGGCTTTTGTATAGTCCTTACGCATACTTTTAATCATGCCCTTGGCATCGAACTGCTGGACGTTAACCCCAGCGGTCTGAATGTCTCGGATTATGTTGGTTATTATGAACTCTGGGTTATAGGACGTATTGATAGAGGATAGGTAGCGGTTCATCTTGCCTAACGCTCGTGTTATTGAAGCGAGAGAGCTTGATCCAGTGCCATCAGAACCCTTCAAAGCCCTAGCTATACGGGCATCGTTCAGCTCTACATAGACATCTTTACCGTCTACCTTAGCGACGAAGATGTTTTCGTTTTGAGCGGCAAGAGGATCACGAACTCTTACTACGTTTCCGTATTCATCTTTAGTTCTCATAGTCGGCAGGCGATCTAAGATGCGCCCGAACCCGCGAGTTTTTTCCGGCTCTGCCTGAAGCAGCTTGATGAATGCCTGACCTACTCGGTTCCTCTCACCCCGAACAACGGTGTTTTGGTTCTGATTAAACACTGTAGCAAGTATGTCTCTTGCATAGTCGAACCGACCAAGAGCGCGACGATCCTCTCTTCCTCTAGCGCCAAAGCCCTTAGCGCCAAGTCTAGCGCCAGAACCAACTTCCCCATCCGTAGGATCATCCTTGCCTTGCAGTGGGACATATGAGTTGAAGTTCTTATCCTCACGAAGTTCTTCCGGGGTGAGTCCGTAGTTGGCACGACTATCGTTTGTGTCCTTAATAATAGCCCTAACTGAAGACTGAATGCCTTGAAGTGCCGAAATACTAGGGGCGTCAAGGGTTGCTACCCATGCTAAGATTGCATCAGCTTCGCCATCAGTCATGCCTGACCCAGAATTATTCTTTGGGTCCCCCTTACGAATGTATGCGTTGCGCTCCTTGGCATGAGTTGCGTAAAGAACCGCATCAGCTATAGCGAGTTTCTTACTTGGATAACTTTCAAGAACTTTACTGAAGAAAGAAGACAGCGTTTTAAGTTCATTGACCTTAGAAGCAGGCACGTTGAGAACTTTAACTGCATCAACCGCGTCTTTGTATATGGTTTTCTGGCGAGTATCTACCTCGGCACCAACACGACCATGGTATAGTTCTTCCTGTAAGTAGGCGTCGAAGGCATCAGTTATCTTGGCACCTGCCTTCTTCAGCTCCTGTATCATCCTACCTACAGGGAGCATGTCATCTTGGAACTTGCGGATCACCGCATCGGCAGCGTCCTGAGCCTTGTCCTTTGGCAGAACAAATCCCAATCCCTTGCCCAAGAAATCAGCAGCCTTAGCGTAGTTTAGGTTGTACTGCTTTTCTTGTACGTCTTCAGAAAGCGTACTGTACATGATCGACTGACGAACAACTGGCGAAGTCTTACGCGCTTTCTTCTCCAAGATGGGAAAGAAAGTCTTTATGTAGAATACATCTTTAGCTGGAGCGTTGGGCAGATCACGACCTGACTCCAAGACAAGTCGCATAGGTGGCGCACTGAACGCTATGTTGTTACGCCACTCAAGCACTATGCCGTTCTGACTTGGGTATGAGATCACAGCGGGACCATCGTCATATCCTTGATCCTGCCAGCGACGAAGCATGTCATAGATAGCATTCTCAACGCGCTTGTACTTGGAATTCTCGACAAGCTCCTTGTCATGGTTGCGTTGCTGTATGTGGAACAGACCCTGACCAACTTCCACACCACTCTCATATGTACGGTGAGAACCCTTGGGCAAGACTATCGGACGCAGTCTGCCGCGATCCATGAAGTATCCGTACACAGGATTAGAAGAACCATCTTTTAGATTTACTGGCGCACGAACCGGGACCAAGGCATCAGCCGTGATCATGCGTGAGAACCTCTGAGGAGGCAGCTCAGGGTCTACTTCAAGACCAGACATGTCCGCATTAGTCTCTGATAGTTCCTGCTGTGTAAGCTGCTCCTGCGCAGCCATTGAGCTATCGAGTATTGTTAGCTCTCTTGGGGCGAAGAAGTTCCCTTCGATTGGCCCTCTTTGTATCTGATCAATCTCTCTGCCAATTTCAGCATCTCTCTTGAGCTGAGATTTGACACTACTGAGCCTTCCTCGCTCTGAACTGGGGAGTGTGGCTTTGATTTTGTCATCTGATACACCTTTGCTTTCTAGTATTGCTATCGCACCATCGGCGTAGTCGTTGTCATCACCACGACCTTTACGCACACCACCCGCCTCAAAGATACGCTTCTCAGCGTACCACATTAGAGCTTGGAAGTCGGCGTTGGTTATGTCGAGGGCAAGCTCATTACTGTTACGAAGTATTTCGCGAGCGCGTACAGCGGTTGCTCGCATTGCTGCGCGTTCTGTTGCGTTGCGTGGGTCTTCCTGAAGCTCTGGCTTTAACTTAGCAGCTAAGTTCTTAGCAGCTAGTGACAGATCAGTAGATGATGGCCTTGCTTCTTGAGCCAACTTCTTAACCTTGGCAGCATCTTTGCCAGTTACTGTGCCAGTGCGGGTCACAACGAAATCGTACTGATCTGACAGGCTTTCTAGCTTGTCGTTGAATGCCTTGTTGTAGAAGTTCTTGTCCCAGATTTTCTGAACCTGTGGCGCTATAAGTTCAATGTCACTTTTCTCAATGGTGCTGATGTCAAGTGACTCTACGGTATCGACAAGCAGCTTCTTGTCCGTGTCAGACAAGCTGTCAGGGTTAGATATCATGCTCCATAGCTTGTCTTTATTCGCCTGAACAAGCTCATCATTATAATCAACAATAGGATTACCAGTGATGCGGTTAACAAACCTCATCCACCAGCGATCCATTGTTAGTGGAGAGAAGTTTCCACGAAGGTTCTGATAGAAACCGTTACCAATCTTAGGCCCAAGGACGTAAGCAACTCCAACGGTTTCGCTGGCTAGTTCTTTACCATCTATCTTGAAGGGCAAGTCCTTCACTCGCTCAACACCAAACACCTCAGTCATGAGTCCAGCCAACTCACCTTTTGGTAGCTGCGTCATGAGCAAATCGTTTATTTGATTCGAGTCATAGCCGAAGTCAGTCAGGTGGTTCCAGAACTCCCAAGCCTTCATCATCGACTGGCCCTGCTTGCCCGAGGCAGCGAGTGGGAACCTGCCGTCTGTGCTGTTCTTCCAAGCATCATACTGGCGAGATGCCAACAGGTAATTGTCGATTACTGACAGGCCATTTGAGGTAATTGCTGTAGCAAAATCAAAGGCATGCTCGGATGCGGGATCATACAAGGCATTCTCTGTGCCGTCTGGACGTAGAGGAGAGACCTCTGGATAGACTGGAAAGAGTATCTGTTTGGCTAATTTAAGTGTGCTGTCGTACCAGCCAAGGGCATCGCTACTGGATAAGAGAGCGGCCTCGGCTTCTGCCGCCATGATCCTTGCTACTTCTTCGCGATCATCTGGTGAGTTTAGATCGTATGATCTAGTGCCACGAAGTTCGAGGAGTTTGTTGGCGAAGCTAACCAAAGTCTCTGAACCCGGCTTGCTTTTGAACTTAGGCTGACCAGTGTCAGGGTCTAGATAATCAAGAACACTTGCAGCACGTTGTTCAGGAGTGAGTGGCAGGGACAGGCGTGACTGCCTGTAACCCTCTACTCCTCTAGTAAGCTGTTCTTTTTGGCGGGAGTTACGGTTATCCCTTGCTTCCGCAAAGCGGCGACCAACTTCAGCAAGGTTTCTCTGGTATCCGACTGCGGTGTCACCTCTGTAAGTACCATTGGCTTGGAGTTGTCTGATTCCTTCATTGGTTCTTATCTCCTCAAAGTTATTCAAGTTAAATATTGCAAGTTGATCTGCGGCTTCAGCTATATAAAGAGCCTCTTCTGCAGTAGGAACTATTAACGTGTTGTCTAGGAAGTATTGCTGTGAGTCCTCATCAAACCACCCACCTAAGTAGACTGGCTTGTTGGTTGCTCTTGCGATATCCTTATTGTCATCTATATACCCTAATAGAACCTCTTCAGGCAAGGTCTCACCGACAATTATTTCTGCTTCTTTCAATGGAGCAACAACAAAGCCGGAAGATACAGGTTCCATAGTCACAGGATCAATAGTGAAGCCATCAGGATTGCTTCTTATAAAACTCTGTAAACCTGATACACTGGAGGTGCGTGGCAACCTAGAGAACTTAACTTGGTTTTCTACTGGAACACCTGTAACATAGTCATCGGAGGTAGATAACATGGCTGCACGAGCGTTAATAGAAGACGGAACGGAACGAGCTGTTCTTTTCAGAGATGGTTCTGATCCAATATTTAGATCACTGGACGGCACTTGGGTTCCCAAGCTGTCTCTGGAAGAGACCATCATGCCAGACGATCTGCGTGAATTCAGAGCCGCATCAGATATGGAAGTCTCTGCGTTTCTCCAAGACGCCTCTGCTTCTTGAGGCGATAGACCCATGCGATCAAGGGACGTTAAGAACGCATCGTTATAGTTCGTCCAGCTTGTATCCAAAGCCTTCATGAACTCCACTTGGTTCGCGTTCATTTCTTCTTGGGTCTTGTTGCGCCACTCTTCAAAGATAAGGTGACCACGAGCCTTCTTCTCTGCCTCTAATTCTTTGAGGGGCAGATACCATTCTACAAGCTGTCCGTTTGGCATACGAAGATCAAACGCAATAATGCGCCATCCCCATTCACCCGGTTGAAAGAGCTTGTTGGTATCGATCTTAACTAGGCCAATGCCTTCAGCCAAAAGCTCATCAAAGATTGCCGGAACATCTCTGAAATCTGGAATGACTGTCTTGAAGCGATAGCTGTCCCTGATGTGTGATACATCATGCCAAGGCTTCTTGGCCTTTATGGATGGACGATTGGCCTTTTGAGTAACCTTAGACAAGTCCTTAGCGTTATCACCCGACTTGGTTCCGAACCTTTCGTCTATGCGTTTAACCATGCGCTTCACAATAGGGCGGTTCTGATTTGTCATGCGCTGTATCTGAGCGCGTATCTGATCGTTAGGTGCCGTCGAATCAATCGGCATTCTGATCTCTTCTAATGGGCGGACCTCTTCCTCAGTCGCTGCTAGTCTAGAAGAACGAACTGCTGGCTGTGTATCTTGAGCTATAGCTTGACCCCTATCGCGGCCCCCAATCTCACCAACATTAATATTATCAAAGATACTCTGAACGTCAGTAAATCCATTATCAACTGAGCCGCCGACTATAGACTTGAAGAAGTTCTTGATTTTATTGAACAAACCCTTTGGCTTGCCAGCCAGCTTTAAGCGACCAGCGTTGTAGTCACGAAACATTTCTGCCACAGCTTCTTCAGCTTGCACTTCCGCAGTGTCCTGTGAGTACATGCGTTTTGCTCTGTCGAGGTACGAGTACTTTCTCTTCTGAACCTGACCGTCCTTGGTCTTTGCGTACTTCACTTTCCCCGCAGCATTAGTCAAAGAACTCCACTCAGACGGAGTGATGACGTTCATCTCTTTCAAGGCATGCGTTGTCTCATGATCAAGAACTTCACCGACACGATTGAACAGTTCTGTCTCAGAAAGTTTAGGATCGTATATACCCATAGACAAAGCAATCACTCTACCGAATGGGTTGTAGACGCCCTCAACTTCTGCACCATCTGGGGCTTTAACTTGTTGCTCTACGTTTAACTTAACATCCTTTAGACCATAGCCATCAAGACGTTTGCGAATAGACTTGAGTACCTTGTCTTGCTTTTCATTGATGGCAGGTGTGAAAACAGGATTGTTCGATTGAACTTTTTCTTTGACCTGATCGGCAACGCTACGAGCCTTAGCCGCTGCAACCTTAGCCTCAAGGGACTGAGCCTTACCCGTTTCGGGTGTAACCTTTGGCACATATGGCAAAGTACCAAGTCGCTGAAGACCCTGCTGCGCTCCATTAACAAGCTCTCCGTACTGAGCGTTGCGCTTGTTCAGTCTGTCCATCTCGTACTGGATTGCGTTTTCACTTGTACGTTTACCCTGTAGGTCACGCCCATATTCACGAACCGAATCCAAGTCCAGCTTGAGTCCAGCAATGATCTGATTGTTCTTCTCTACCGCCTCATTTGCGATATCAATTTGCCTACGGTATGAGACATCTGGTGTCTTCAGTTGTGGCACCATGTTTTTGGTTGGTTGATATTTAGCCGCTGGCTTGTATCTGACCCCAGTCTTTCTATCCGTTACTGTACTCTGTTGTGGATCAGACTCCAAGTATCCACGAGACTCCATCTCAGCCATGATGTCACGAACCTGAGATACTTTAGTACCCGGCAGGTCTTTTTTAACTTGTTGCTGAATGCCCGTGACGCTCAGAGATTTCTCCCGTGCCATGTCAGCCTTAATTTGCTGCATCACGCGATCATACTGCGCCTTGTCAAAAGTATTGGACTCGAACTCTTCGTCAGTGGTGACTTCAGAAATCCCCATGCCTTCTGCTTGCTGCTTTACTTGAGGTGTTTCAGAGGCAATAGCTTCATCATTCTGCTTCTCAACCTCTGATGTCAGCTCTTTGCTTGTAGTGTCTGCATAGCCCAACCGATCCCTTGTCTCGGAGGCCGACTCCAGCAAGTCTTCATTTAGTTCTTTAGAACCTTCACTCTCTCCACGACCAGAAAGAACCGCACCAGTACCACCCAGAGTGCCACCCACAACGGAACCCGCTGAGAACGCCTCTGCATATTCCAGAAGGGCATCTTCAGATGTGAGATCGAGGCCAGCCTGCGCTCTGTTAACTACGGATTGTGATACTTCTTGTGCGCCCTCTACACCTGCGGTTTTGCCCCCTTCTACTACGGCACGTTTTAAAGCACCTGCGTCAACACCCGGTGGAATGAACTTGCCAACGACAAAGTAGTCAACAATAAATTCTGAAAGAGCGTTAGCTGCCGTGGCACCCAAAGCCTTAGTCAGATTGATGTCGCCACCAGCTTCCTTCTGCTTGTCTATGGCTTCAGCAAACATCTGAGGGAGTGCCTGTGCTGTAGTGTACCCAACACCCAAACCCCTACCAATGCCTGCACCTATTGCCGTACCGACAACAGGAACAACTGAACCTATGGCAGCACCAGTCGCAGTAGCACCCACCTGAATGGCGGCGTCTCTCGCCTCACTACCCAACTGTTCACCAGCAAAACTTGCTGCCGTGTCTAGTCCAGTGATGTCTCTGAATCCAATGGACGGGTCTTCCGCCTCTAGTCTCGCCAGCTCTTCCTCAGCTAATCTTTGACGCTCTATACCCGCTTCAGGGTCAAGACCTAATGCCCTACCGATTGCTGTGTCAGCCAAATATTGTTCAGCTACACCAAATCCACGTTGCCGTTGCGAAGGCTCTCTTGCAAACCCACGACCAAACGCGGTGCGATCAGTGTCTTCTGGGGCTGATGCGACAGAACGAATACCACCGTACTGAGCTTCGTATCTTTGCTGATAAGGAAGTTCTTGTTGACTTAATATCTGGGATATACGCCCAGCCTCTTCGACAGTCGGAGTGTCTCCAGCTATTTTAAATGAATAAGGATTGCCAGAGTACTCGCCTAGCTGTTGAATAACGCCCAAGAGTATTCTCCTTACTGAACTGCGGTGCTTGTACTATACAATAACTCACCTCTAGTTCAATTTCCAGTGCTTTGGCTTCCACCTGTTACGTCGAATGCTGACCCAGAAGATGGTTGACCGCCGCGAAGTGCATTTCGATAAGTCGAAAGCTCTAAGCCAACTTGGAAGAGATTAGTCTGCAAGCGTTTGCGAATCGCTTCTTTTTGCTCTTCGGTTCCCATGAAGGTGCCAGTATCTAGCTCGTCTAATTTATCTTGAACATCAGACTGTTGTCTTGCTAGGTCATCAACGTAACTAATTATATTACCTGCGGTCAGTCCGCCTTTGCTGCCAGACTTGCGGTTGGCTGCATCTATTTGAGTTTGCAGCTTCAACATATCCATCTCAAAGTCTTGCATGCCCTGTCTGGATTGCTGCAGTGCGCCGATACCAGCAAGGCCAGCTTCACCTATAGCTCCACCAAGAGTTGGTTGATCTGAAGCCATCAATGCCAGACCTGTCTGGGCCAGTGCCATCCACTTATCCGACTCGGCACTCTTCTGTCTGTCTTCAAGCATTTGAGCTATGCGGCCTGATGAACCGACACTTGTACTTGTATCTGTACTTGTATCTGTATCTGTAACTGGAGCTGTAACTGCGCCCTCCCGACCACCGATACTTGTTATACCAGTTCCAAGCATAGAATCTGCGGCTCGACGATTTGCTTCTGATTCCGCCGCTGTGCTTTCAGCAAGAGGCCTTTGGATCGGCATAGCCATGAGCGTATCCTCATCCGCGCTATCTCTCTCGCGTCTCGCTCTGTCCCCAAAACCTCTGGCGTATTGCACCTCTTCGATATAGCCGGGCAGGTTATCGACTCCGTACTCAAACAGATCAGCCGCAGAGCGCCCTGCATATCCTGCCCCAGCAATCATATTTTCAAAAATCGGATCGACAACTCCAGTCATAAACGGACTGTCGGCAGCGTCCTTTTCTTTCTGAGCCAGCGTCCGATACCCAGTCTCGGGTATTTCGTTTATGCGTCTCATCCTACGAGCTTCAGCCTGCCTAGCGATTTCATCTAACATCGGTGCGTCCGACGCAGCGTCTTGGGCAACGAGAGACGCTTCCGAGCTACT
>Ga0208898_1001072_pt1 | contig 18860 bp, 16 predicted proteins | sample VirMetDEL_Mar_4_FD_184513 | JGI IMG/M metagenome (GOLD analysis project Ga0208898, IMG submission 184513) | Aqueous microbial communities from the Delaware River and Bay under freshwater to marine salinity gradient to study organic matter... | ecosystem: Environmental > Aquatic > Marine >...
AGTTTGCTGGGGAGATTATGACGTTGGCACCGCACCGCACGGTGTACAACTTGTACAAGAAGACGCCTAAAACCCGTCACGCCCAGATGGACAAAATACTGGGAGCAAAAGAGGCTGTGGTGGTGGTCAATTTTGAGATTTGGCGCAGGGATAAGGATTTGTTGGCGAAGCTTGTCGGTTGGCAGATTGACAGCATCATCGTGGATGAGGCGCACAATTTGAAGAACACGGCGACGTCTAATTTCCGGAATGTGGAGACGATTATCAAAGCTGATAATGAGTGTCCGAAGTGTGGTGATTTTATTGCTGGTTTGTATGACCCGAAGTATAAGCCTCGGTTGGTGCCTCGTTTGTGTCCTTCGTGTGGTTGGCGCAAGGGTGACAACACTGGTGAGGTTTACGATTACCAGTTGGATGAGTGGTTGTCTACAAAGAGCGTGAAGAACTTGTGTTTTACGACAGGTACACCGATTCTGAACTCGCCTTTGGATATTTATTCGTTGTTGCATTTGTGTGACCCGCTTTTATTTGCTCGCAAGTCGCAATTTATCCAGTCTTTTTGTATTACGAATTACCACTCGGGCAAAGTCGAATTTCGTGATGGTCAGTTGAACAACTTGAAACCTTTGATTGCTGGCAGGTTTTTGGCTCGTGACCGTGAGGATGCTGGCATCGTGTTGCCTGCACAACGCAAGCATATTGTGCGTGTCGACATCGACCCGGAGTCGTACAAGAAGCAGTACAAGATTATTCGCCAACTGTCGGAGCGTGCATCCATCATGTTGGAGAGCGGTGAAGGTATGACAATTATGCATTTGATTGCGTTGATTACTCGCAAGCGCCAAGCAAACGTGTGGCCTGCTGGCATTGAGCTAAAAGATGTTGACGGTAACGTTGTGTTTTCTGTCGGCTCTGAGGTGCAAGAGTCAGCGAAGATGGATGCTGTTGTGGAGCAGGCTGTTGCACTGCATGGGCAAGGTCACCGCCAGGTTGTGTTTAGCCAGTTCAGTACAGCTTTGGAGGCTTTACAGGATAGATTGCAGGAACAAGGATTGAGTGTGGCACTTTTGACAGGTGCGACACCTAAGAAATTACGACAGGAAATCAAAGATAACTTTTATCTAGCTAAGGGTGAGGAGCCAAGATGGGACATCGTGTTATGCAATTACAAAACTGGTGGGACGGGGCTGAACCTGACGTCTGCAACTGTTACGCACATACTCGACGAAGAATGGAATCCAGGCAAGAGGGACCAGGCTTACGCGAGGACAGACCGCATTGGTCAGGAGCGAGAGAACGACGTGTACATTTACAGGGTGCCAGCGAGCATCGACACGTGGATGAGCAACACAATCAACCGTAAAGAGCAGATGGTGTCGGCGTTCAACGATACAATGACTGACGAGATGACGGCGGAGAGTTTGAGTGAGGCAATGAAGAGTGGTGAGATATTGTGACGTTTGATTCAGATAAGTACGAAGAAGCGTGGCTAAGTTTGCATTTGAGATTGTACGAGCCTCACCAGGACGAGCCCGTGATTCTCGAAGTTGAGCGGGGTGTCGGCAGACCTATGGCTGAACCCAGCGAAGTCAAGGACATCACGTCGACAGGTCGCAAGCGAGCTGCAATGATGTACCCAATTTTCAAGGACATGAAGTGTGAGTGGGCGGGACTCAAGTATGCGGGAGGTGGCGTTGAGCCAATCATCGGTTGTCATGGCAACATTATTCAACCAACTAAAGGCCCCGACAAGGGTGACCGTCACCATGGGCCTGACAAGAACGTCATCAACAATGCGCCCCACAACGTACACCGTATTTGTTCTACATGTCACAACAGATGGCACGCCCTGAACAACAAATATTACGGTGAGAGACCGCCAGCTGACGAGCCGTTTGTCCCGCTGGAGGAGTACAAAGAGCACGATGCTGAGACAAAAGCTACAACTGAAGAGATAAATGAAAATGAGAAATGGTGGGCGACACGCCGTAAATTGACAAAGGATGTTTCGCTCGATTAGTGTTACGCTAGTAACAGGACGGAGATGATAATGCAACTGTGGATTGATTTAGAAACTACCGGATTGAGCCCTGACAGCGATGAGATTATTGAGGTTGGCTGGTTCATTGCGGACAACTGGGAATGGGTTACCCAGCCCCAGTCAGCTATTGTCACGCCCAGTAAAACAACCTGGGAGCTGATGAAGCAGGACTTGTTTGTGCAGTCAATGCACACACAAAACGGATTGATTGATGAGATGATGCAGGGCGACACGTTGATGATTGAAGACATTGAAGACCAAATTCTTGACGACCTTCGTCCTCTCATGGCGTTACAGCCAGACGAGCCAGTGATTCTTGCTGGCTCCAGTGTTCACTTTGACCGTGGCTTTATTCACGAATACATGCCACGCCTCGACAAGGTGCTGATGCATCGCCACTTCGACGTCAGTGTGTTGCGCATGTTCTTCGACGACATGGGTTACTTTAGTTTCAAACTTGAAGGCGATTCGTTGCACAGGGCAGAAGAAGATGTCCGAGCCAGCTACTCCCAGGCACGCAACTACGTTGAACTAATCAACGAACTGTCGGAGGCTGACTAACAATGCCAAGCGTAAGCCACTCAGAAGTCGACAGCTATTTGCTGTGCCGACGCAAACACTATTACGGTTACGGGCTTAGCCTTGAGCGCATTACTCAAAGCAATTCGCTTGCCACAGGTACAGCTGGGCACGCCGTACTAGAAACTTTTTACCGATACTTGCTCGACCTTGACGACAGTGCCGAAGGTCAGCTCAAAAACTTCGAGGCGGGTGTTGCTGCTGCTCGTGATGCATATGAGGAAATAGTCAGGGAAGGCTATGAAGATGCAGCCAATCGAGCCCGCCTCGAAGACACTTTGTTTCACCCAGAGTACGGTTACTTCGCTAACGAATTTATGGTGCGTAAAGGCTGGCAAATACTTGCTGTCGAAAAAGAGTTCAACCTTTTGTACGACGAAGAGAACCAGTCAAGCTACCCATTTGTTGTGGACATGATTGTCAAAGACCTCGAAGGCAGAATTGTGGTCATTGACCACAAGTTTGTGTACGACTTTTACACACCAGAACAAACAGACTTGCAACCACAAATCCCCAAATACATTGGTGCGTTGCGAGCGCTGGAGTACGACGTAGCTTATGGTGCCTACAACATGTTGCGGACACGCAAAGTCAAGACACCTACAGCTGACGGCAACAACTACTTTATGATTCTCAAGCCCAACGCAGAGCGTGTATTGAATACTTTTATGGAACAGCTTGGTGTTGCAGCTGAGATACAAGCACTCAAAGAACTTAGCCTTGATGACCAGAACAAGCGGGCTTACCGCACAGCCAACAAAATGGTGTGCCAATCCTGTTCGTTCCGTGACATCTGCTCAACAGAATTAGTCGGTGGCAACGTCGAACTAATGAAGAAAACTGAATACAAGATACGTGAACGGCGAGAGTTCGCTCCCGCCACGATTGAAGGAACTAACAATGAATAATCGCCTTGATGAAATCCTTGGGCGCATGACTGACCTTGGGTCGGAAAAAGTCAGCAAGAACCTGATGGCAATGCTCTATGGCAAGCCTGGTACTGGCAAGACCGTCCTGTCCGTTGCGCTCGCACAACAAATAATCAAACCCAAGCAGAAGGTACTGTACATCGACACAAAGGAAGGTTGGGTATCTCTTGAGAACCACCCCAAGCTTCTCAAGAATGTCGTACGTGCTGAGTACAATTCATTCTCTGACTTTGCTGTTATCGCTAACGCGATTGCAAACAAAGACAAAGGCTTGGACAAAGTAGGAGCTGTCGTTATTGACGAGTTCTCCACTGCTGCAGACATGTTGCTTGACGACCTGTTTCGACAGGACGTAGGCGCACGAGCAGACGAGATTCCGACAGACGCACTAGATGCCAGGCTGTACAAACCTCTTGGTGATGCGTGCCGTAAAGCTGTCGAAATGTTCCAAAACCTTGCAGGTGTCCACGTCATTCTTGTCGCTCACGAGCGCGAGACTGTTGACCACCGCAAAGTCAAGGTAATCAAGCCAGGCTTCACACCCAAAAACAATGACGGGTTGCAGAAGCTGATGCACGTTACCGCACACGTCACCAACGAAATTAAGGGAGCTGGTAAAAACATCAGCTACGAGCGTCTCGTACAGTCTCATCCGTCAGCGTTGGTTGACGCCAAGTCACGTATTGGTGGCTTGCCCCTAACTTCCACACCCGAGGACTTCATCGCAGTCATTAATGACTGGCTTGGAGACAACACCAAAGGCGTGGTAGCAGAGGACAAAACATTGGCCTCTGATGAACTGCCAGATGAAGGCGTGCCCGTCTCTGAAGAATACATCGAAGACGACGAGCCCGTTTACGCTGGCGAATAACTGATAACACTGAAAGGCAAAAACAATGGCATTACTTGAAGACTATGGCATTGACACCTCTGACATTGAGGCACCGTCATACGACCTCGAAGACGGCATTTACGAATTCGAGGTTGGCGACGTCTATGTGAAGCAGGGAAGTCAGGCATACCCTGACCGCTCCTGGGTCATTATGGAGTACCTCGTCGGAGACACCGGAATCAAAAAGAGTGAACTCTTTGAACTTCCGCAAGACCCAGAGAACATCACGGACCGTGAAAGGACGAAGCTAGGCTACTATGTGGCACGGCTTATGGACCTTGGTGTCGAACGCGATGAGGTCAACAACGTTGACCGTGACGACCTCATTGGTTTGCGCGGAACACTCCAGCTTTACAGCTCTGCTGGTAAGGGCAAGAACGCTGGTAAGATGTACCAAAACATTAAGAATGTTAAGGTTGGTAAGTCTTCTGAGGCTCCCCAGCCAGCCCAGAAGAAAGCCCGTGCGACAGCTGCCGACAACCCCTTCGCCTAGCAGCTGACGGGCCCGGTGGCCCTGGATTCCTCACTTGTCCAGGGCCACCAATCTCTAAGGACGAATATGGATGCGACGACAGAACTAACAGAGTTTTACAATTACATTTGGGGAGAAGACCCAGTACAAGACGGACCCACATATGTGTACATACCTGTCGAACACGAAGGTAAGTGGACGCCGTACATGTTTGCGTGGCCTCGCCAACGCAGCGGTGTAATCAAACACACTTTAAAATGGTCGGCAGTCAAAGCCAACGTGTTCTACTCACCTGCGCTATACAAAGCAGCCAAGCCAATCAAAGAAAACGTGCTAGGCAGCAACGTGTTGTGGGTTGACTTCGACGGTAACGCGCCAACGGAATGGCCTGACGAAGAGCCAGACGTAGTGTACATTCCACCACCGACATTGGTAGTGCAGTCATCAATTGAAGGGCACGAGCACTGCTACTGGAAACTGGACAAGTTTCTGGACAACATCGAAACATTAGAAGACCGAAACAGAGCGATTGCGTATTTGATGCACGCGGATACGTCAGGCTGGGACGCCGACCAAATCCTGCGTCCGATAAGGACAACTAATCACAAGCGCAACATGCCAGTGATAGTTAAGGAGTGGGAACGTGAAGACACGGTATAGTCTCGAAGACTTTGACCAAATACCGTCAGCCAGAAAAATTGTCAGCACTGACATAGTTCTTGGTGAGCTTCCCTCACTTGACGATGTGCGTTCCCTCGCACACTGGACCAACGAACTGCTGGACAAGTTTAACCGTGGACCAGAATACTTTGCTGGACCACCAAAAAAAGACCGCTCAGCGGCCATGTCAGAGCTTGCACACATTGGTGCTGAGCTGGGGTGGGCTGACGAACAAATCGCCACAATGCTGTACAACGCTGACGATAGGTGGGGCAAGTACAAAGGGCGTTATGACCGTGACCGTCGCATGGCTGACTTCATCAATCGTGCCCGACAGAAACACGGGTACAACTCGCTAGACAATGTTGACCTGACCAAGATGATTGAGTCAGCCAACCAGACCACGCCAATCATGGGTGAGTCCAAGCTGATTTATGGGTATCAAGAGTTTGTTGATGCCGAGTTCAAAATTGAATGGATACTTGACGGCCTGCTTGCGCAGGGCGGATTAGGTTTGATTACTGGGTACCCCGGCACAGGTAAGACCCAGTTTTCTATAGGCGTGGGGGCGCACCTAGCACTCTCCAAAGAGAAGTTCCTGAAATGGTCCAACGTCGCAGGGTCAAAGAAGGTTCTCTTTCTGTCGCTGGAGATGGGTGCGGCCCCACTTAATCATTTTATGGGCACGATTGCCAAAGGGTACGACGACATGAACACGCTTAACCGCAACTTCCTTGTCGCACCTTTTGGCACGCCCGTGTATCTCGACACGCCCGAGGGTCAAACATTCCTTGACCAGATACTTAACGAGCACATGCCAGATGTCATCATTATTGACTCGCTGCAAAAGGTGTCGTCTAAAGAGCTGACAGACGAGCAAGCGGTGAAGACGCTAATTCACTATTTGGCGACGATACGTGCAAAATATTCGTGCGCCATGCTGATGATTCACCACAACCGTAAGAAACCAAACGACGGGCAAAAGAAAGGCGTGGAGCTGTCGGACGTTTATGGTAGTACTTACATCACGACAGACGCTGATTTTGTGGTATCACTCAAGATTGTCGAAGGTGACCTGTTGCAAGTCGACACGCTGAAGAACAGGTTAGGGCCAACCTATGACCCATTCCAGATTGAACGTAACCCAGAAACACTTGGGTTTACAACAGAGCTAGGCAGAGTATTTGAGCAGTTTGGGGTAAAAGATGGCGATATTGAAATCTGACAACATTGATGCGGAGAGCCGCAAAATATTAGAACTCATCGCAAAGCATCCAGGCAGCCTCATAGCGCTTGATACGGAGGCTACGGGTATCCGTGTAGCAGCAGGCGAGGACACATGTATTGGAGCAAGCATCGCCGCTGTAATAGGCAACAATGCGTTCAGTCATTACTTTCCTTTCCGCCACGAAGTAGGCGACAACATTGGAACAGAAACCTTTAACCTGTTCAAACAGGTTATGGAAGAAGGCGAGCACACTTTCGTGTACGTCAATGCGCAGTTCGACATCCTATCGCTTGAAACAGTTGGCGTCTACCTTGGCCCAGAAAACTTTTACGACGTGCCCACTATGGCGCACCTAATAAATGAAAACAAACCGTTTGCCAAAAGCCTGGAGCAACTGTCGCAGTTTTATATTCACAAAGACATTGGCAAAATTAAAGACCTCAACATTGAGCGTGAAAAGAAAACCGGATGGACAAATACTGATTGGCGTACTATTTGGGAGTATGCGGTAACGGATGCGCAGTTGACGTGGCGGCTGTACGACATTTTGCGCAAAAAACCTGAGTGGTTGGCGTTGCCTGAAGATTTTTGGCAGCACAAACAAAAACTGATTCGCGTGTTGTTGTCGATGAAACGCGAAGGCGTACAAATTGATGTACCGCTGGCTATGGAATACGTGACCAAAGGCGAAAAAGAAATGGCTCGCATCGTGGAAGAGCTTGGTATTAACCCTGCCAGTTCTAAGCAGATGCGCAAGCTGCTTATTGATGACCTGGGGCTCCCTGTCGTCAAAGCTAGCCAGCGGACAGGTGCTCCCAGTTTTGACAAGCAAGCTATGACTAAATACGACGAAATGCTGGAAAAAATTGATTCTCCTGTCGCCACCCTCATTAAAGAGTACAGAGGCTGGCAGAAAGCCGTCACAGCGGCGTACAGGCCCTATCTGAGCCTCCGGGGACCAGACGATAGGCTCAGATGCTCATATAAGACTCACGGGACCGCTACGGGCCGTCTGAGCTGTTCTGAGCCCAACCTACAGCAGATACCAAAATCATCCGACAAACCCTGGAACGGCAAAGTTAAAGAATGTTTTATTGCCAAACCAGGATTCGTACTTATTAACGCCGACTTCTCACAGCTAGAGCTACGGCTCGCAACAGCTTACGCAGGTGAAGAAGAACTCAAAAAAGTATTTGAAGAAGGCCGCGACATCTTCACTGAAATGTCTAAACAACTTGGCATGTCACGTCACGACACCAAAACACTTGTTTACTCCATGCAGTACGGTGCCGGAGAACAACGCATCATGGATGCTTTCAACGTCGACAGGTCAGAAGCCAAACGCATCAGAGAAAACTACTTCGCCACCTACCCAGAGTTCCGCCGATTCAACGAACGATGCACACAAAAAGTAGAACAAACAAACACCATCAAAATCTGGTCAGGTCGCGAACGACACTTTGAAAGCACCACAGAAGCCTACAAAGCAATGAACAGTGTCATCCAAGGAGGTGCCGCCGACATTGTAGAACGCATCATGGTTCGCTGCTACGACGAACTACAAAACGAAGATTGCCTCATGTTGCTTCAAGTCCACGACTCCATTACATTTGAGGTACGGGAAACCAAAGTACAGCAATACATGGAGAAGATACGGACAGTCATGGAAGACGTTAACGCCGTAACAGGTGAAGTTAACTTCGATGTTCGATTTGCAGTAGATGTAGATTATTGGGTTCCCCAGGAAGGACGGTAAACAAAATGGCAACATACATATTCGAGTGCGAACATTGCGGTTACCTTGACAGTGACCAAGACATAGCAGCCAACCACTGCATCGATAACCAAAGCAGCCTGTGGTAATCAGTGTTGACCCAGGAGAAACAACCGGCATCGCCTACTGGAAAGATGACGGCGAGTTTATCGAACGCGAAATGCTGGACTTTGACAATCTCCTCGAACGGCTCGAAGCACTAGAAGGCGTCACCACTGTCGTATGCGAAGACTACCGGCTGCGTCAGGGCAAACAAATGGCCCAGACCGGCAGCAGGTTCCTCGCCGTACAGATAATCGGAGCGTTAAAAGCTTACGCGAAACGACACAAAGCCAAAATGGTGCTACAAGACGCCACAATTCTCACAGTCGCAGAACTGCACTCGGGAGAGAAGAGACCGAGTAACCACGCCAAAAGCCACGACATAGATGCTTACAACCACGGCTACTATTACTTTGAAACCCAAGGACTCCTCCAACCAAAGCCTTTATGGTAGCATTTAATGCACCCTCAGTTTCCGTCCTAGCTGAGGGTGCATTAAATTTTATTTAAATGTTCTTCAATACGTTTCACGGCGTCTTTAATACTCGACCCGCCGTTAGTTTTAACTTCTTGTTCAACGCCCATCAGACGCGACTCTATTTTGTCCAACCTGTCGGGAAGTTCAGCAATGATGTCGATAGTGTGCACAACCTTAGAAATAAACGGCCAAATTTTAATAAGCGCTCCAACAAAAACCACAATAAGAAAAACGGTCCAAATAATTGGGCCGTAATCCATCAGGAATTGTGATGCTTGTTCCGGTGTCATCTTTTCATCTACCTACCAAATAGTTGGTCAATAAAGCTTTGTTGTTCTTTACTGGCCGCGTTGCGCCTTTCTATTTCAGCATAGTTAATAAAACTTGACCGGCTGTAGTTTCTAAAACCTAAACCTGTTAGCCAGTTTATAGCACTCAGCGTTTGGTCGAAACCTGTCTTGCTTCCCCGAGCGACAGCATCCTGTTCCTCAAAACCACCCGTCACGCTTCTACCCGTAACGTTAGAAATGTAGTTAACTCCAGGGATTGTGGAGTCAATGTAATCACTAAAGTCCCGGATGGGTGCTTGTGTTCCAAGACGCGAACCTGCCAAAAGTTCGAGGGGAACTCTCAGATACGGGTTCATCATTTGGATGCCACCCTCGACCACGCCACCGCTAAGAGAACCAAACACGTCTTGTGTAACAAACCCAGGGTTTATAGCAACATATTTACCGTCAATTTCAAGGTGCGGTCCGACAGCTTCTTCAGTAAGGAAGCTGGGGAACAACTGGTCTTGCGGGAATGGGTTGTAGATAGAGTCGGGGTTAATGCCCATTGCCATCGCAAAGTTGTAGTTTGCTTTAGGAATAAACGTGAGGGTACGGCCAGGGTTAAGTACGGCTGACTGTACAAGAGCGACCAAAGCTGGTTTGTACCACGAATAGAACGGGATTAGCCTACGCCAAAGTTTAGATTCAGCAGCGGTAAGGCTAGCCGCGTTGGGATGTGTTCTTAATGTGCTTTCTACTGCAATACGGATAGCGTCTTCTTTGTTTTTTGCTTTAAGAACACGGAAACCAACAGCAATTCCTTTGCCTTTCGACAGTTGGTGCATGGCTTGTAGGAAGTGTGCTCCACGTGCTTTGTGTTCTACAAACTCAGAAACTGTTAAAGCAAGTTTTTCACCGGGGCTTCCCGGTCCACCTAAACCAAGCGTTAACGCTGTTTGACCAACCTCGGCAGCACGAGCACTACCAACTTTAGATTCTGTACTCAAAAAGTCTTCAACTGTTTTACCAACATCGAACAGCTGGCCTTCCATAACCTCAAACGCTTCGTTAGCAGTTAGGCTAAATTTTTTGCCAGATATAATAACTTCTGCATCGTCAAAAACATTTAAACCCTCACCCTTAATTGTGTTTAACATGTCAACAGACGTGTAGTTTTTTCTTCCGGCCAAAAGTCGGTAAATTTTGCGCTCTGATGTTAAGAAACCGTCACCGCCTAAAACAGTAAATCTAAACGACTGTCCACCAAGTTCGTTTCTTACGTGGTGACCTGGCCTAAAAATGGTGACTGTTTTTTTCCACAAATCAAACATAGGGTCAGCAAAATCTTCAACAAACTTACCGATAGGCGAGGTAAGTCTACGGCTTGCTGTCATGGCGGTGTCGAGATAAGCCAGTTGTTCCGCAACTTGCTCGGGCACATACAAGTTGTCGGGCATAACACCCTCAAAGTAAGAACCCTTACCAGAAGTTACACGAACAAACCCATCAGCTTTAGCCTTAGCCGCGTTTGTCGTAGCCAAACCAAGCTCTTTCAAACGAACATACGTTTGGTTAACAAAAAGAACTTTATTGTTAAGTTCAAACACAGCAGTTTGACTTTGAGCAAGAAAAACTTTCAAATCGTCAACAGGCCACGTTTTCCACTGGTCCAAAGCAGCCATAGTTTCCGCTGTTTTACGTATAACAGACTCGTCAGCAGAGCCAGTTGCTTTGCGTGCTGCATCCAAATATTTTGGTGCTTCCCGTACAGCCAAATCGATGTCAATAAGTTGTCCGCTTGCGGGAAGAATAGGAGAACCATCTGACATTCGGCCCAACACTGCGTGTCTTTCAAGCGTGCGAGCAATTTGAGTCAACGTCGCACCCGTCCTAGCCAAACCACTACCCAAAATAGTGTTAGTCAAATCTCCAGTCACGTCATAAACACGACCAACCTGTGCCAGCAAAGCTTTTCTCGCAGCTTCCACTGACGAACCAGCAGGAGCAGACTCGCCGCGTTGAATCAATTTAAACGCCTGCTGTATGTCTGTAAGATTCTCGTCGACAGTGCCCCGGAACGTATCAAACAATTCATTTATTTCTCGGGTAACAACAGCCAAAAACTTTCGCGGCCCAAACCCAAGTGAAGCCCTGTCGGTAGCAAGATTAATTCCGTCAGCAGGGTCTAGTTTGTAGAAAGGTCTAAACGTACGGTTTAAGTACTCCATACCCAGGGTCATGCTTGAATAGCCGTCAGCATCTTTAATGTAAGCCGTGTCGTAAACAGTAAAACCTTCTGGCGCTGCCTTACCAGAATAAAGCGCTTCTTCTACAAGCTGTTGCTCGCCTTGATTAATTTCTTTTTCCATCTTTCGGAATTCTTCAGCGTTCTTTTCGGCGGCTTCCCGCACGGCAGCGTCATCCTTGCCATGTGCTTGAGCTGTTCGCTCAGCAGCCTTAGCGTATTCCTTGTTGCCCTTTGGCACAGCGTTAATAACAGTACCCTCAGTCATAACCTGTGTAGGCTCAGTACCATCAATAGCCCGCACATAATCCTGCACCATCTTGTGAGCGCCATTAATCTTTTTAATCTCAGACGCCGCAGCTGAAGGACTGTCCATATCGCGCAACAAACCACGAGCAATCTCAGGCGAAACAGTACCAGTCTCGGTTACGACACGGGCTGTAAAAGCTTCCCGTCTAGTGTTCATCAAATCATCAATAACAGGACGCATTTCCATAATCGCGTCAGCAAACTCTTCAGCAACCTTAGCCGGGTTCCAAAGAACAAAACGACCCTTATCTGCAAGTTCGTAAGAAATAAAATCAAGGTTTTTAGAAGTTTTGGCACTGCCGCGAATAAAACCAAAACGACTTGGTTCGGTAGTAGCAAACCAGTTTTGTGGTTTGCCGTTTTTTCTCATTAATTCTTTTTTACCCGTGCGGTCCAAATTAGATTTAAGAATAGAAAGAATTTCGTCTCTATCAGCGCCCTGGACAACACGAATAAAAGCATCACCGAGTTTTTCTGACAAAATACCCGTATTTGCGTGAAACAATGTCATGTTTAACGCTTTTAGATAGTAACTAATAGCATCGGGCGCAACATTTTTATTTTTAGCAATTTTTTCTAAACCACGAGCCATAATGTTATACACGTCAGTAAAACTGCCGTATTTAATAGTTCGAGTTGCCCCCTTAACTCCGAGCTGTTTGTAATCCAGAACAAGCGGGATACCTTTACTTGTCAAGAAAGCCTCGGCAGCCTCCATAATTCTTGTTGCAGCAATCGATTTTTTATCGACAAGTTGAAAACCTTTATATTCTTCAGCTTGTGTACCTGGCCGCACATATTTTGGTATTGGAGTATCTTCTGTTTTTTTAAGAAGAGCGGCAACTTTCATAGAGACAGATGCCTCCAAATCCCTAAACTGGGCATACGTACCAGCAAGATTCTCAATCTTAGTTACACCCTCACCAACCTCTTCAAGCGTGTAATACGTCCCACTACGAATACCAGCATAAAACTTCTTAAGAAACGCGGGGCTAAAGTTTTTAGTCAAAAACTCCGACACTGCAGAAGACATAATGTCCAACGCATCGTCCTCAAAACCAGGAAGAGAAGTACCAATAGTGTCCCTAAAGTAGCGAACAAAATCAGCATCATCAGCAATGTTCTCAACAGACGTAACCACGCTCTCTGGTTTAATACCAGCCCGCACCCGGTTAATACGTTCAGCCAAGTCGTCGCGAGCAGCACGATAAGTGGGCAGGTTAATGTCAAACAGTCGCAACAAGTTCCATTCAGCAGTGTTAGGAAGAACATCGCCCAGTACATCTTCGACAACGCCATTCTTAGCCAAAACTTTCTGAGCAGTGTCAACAAACGTCGCCAGCTCAGGAGCGTTCATAGCTTTAAGCGAATTAAACAACCCAGTACCAATGATTGCTTTAATGTTATTCTCTTCGTTCTTAGCAAGATGAAGAATCCTGTTAACCCCAAGAATTCCGTTAACCGACTCAGCAACCTCACCAGCAGGCTCGCCAAGAATATTAATAAGGCCGGGAGAGTCAGAAAACTTGCGAGTGTAAGAATCGTAGTATTTATTAAGTTCGTTAACGACAGTATCTACAGCTCCCACATCTGACTCAGGAGTTTTATCAGCAGCCTTAACTAGCTCGTAAAGGTTAGGCTCTTTAAGCTTGTTACCACTAATAGCAGTAATTTCAGGAGAGATAGGAATAGTTCTTGCAACATCGTCTGGCAGCGACAATATTTGAGTCATCCACTCATCAGAACTCAAAAGCGTTTCAGGAACCGGAATGTTGTCGGCAACATCGACCCGTTGCGTTACAAGTTTGCCAAGTTCTTTAGAAACAGCGTTAGCGAGCTTAAACTCTCTAGCGCCCTTCTTCTTAGCAAACCTCTTGTTGTCAATAATTTTTCTAAACGCAGACGTAGCAGCAACACCAGGAGTAACATCGTCACCACGAGCAATAGTTTCAGCCAACCTGTCGGATATTTTCGTTGCCGCTTGTGCAGGGTTTTTAACGTTGTCCGCAACATCGGCGGCTGCTTCGCGCATACCCTCAGGCGTTTTAACGTCAGGTACTTCGTCGGCAGCTTTTCTCCCCGTAACTGTGCGTTTGACAGCTTTGCCAGCAGCTCCAACAGCTTTACCAGCACCACCAATAGCTTTAGCAATCCACGCTGCAGGAATAAGGTTAATAGGGTCAAGAACTACGTCGCCAACAAAACCGACAGCTCCTTTAATTTTGGGGTCTACATTGTCGTCAGTGTCGACGTAGGCGGGGTTGTTGCGGTTAGCAACATCTTCGTTTTTTTCAATAATGTCAGACCACAAATTTTTGTTGCTCTCGTCTTGAGCAAACAACCCTGTGAGCGGAGAAGCTGCCAAGTTACCAAAAGCTTTAACAACAGTGCCCGCAGCCTCGCCTGTAGCTCCTTGTGCCCGCAGTTTTTCTGCCTCGTCAAAAGCTCCTGGCAAGTCCAGCGCTTTATCTGCAATGTTTGTGGCTGCGTAAAGAGGGCGGCTAATAAAATCAATAGCTTTTTGAAAACCGCTCATGTTGGCTTCGGCAACACCAGGACGTTCTGGAAAAGCAACTGGCGCAGCAGGACCGGCCCCGGGTGTCGGGCTTAGTCGGGCAAGATAGTCCTGATAATATTTTGAAAAATCGTCTGTGTTAGGTTGTGTTGCCACAATAACCTCCGTCCTTATTGAGGTATCTGACGCAATGCTAACGCAGCAGCCTGTGCCTCTTCAAAACTCATGTCTGGATTGTCTGCTGCAATTTTAATAGCATCAGCAGCAATATCACTAGCAAAACGTGCCTGTGCAGAAGCTTCTTGTTCGGCCATACGAACAGCCAACTCACGCTCGTTAAGAGGTATTTCGCCCAACACATCACGACGATAAACCTCGTCAGCGTATTCTTGCAAACGCAGCATATCGGAAACACTGGGAGTACGGCCACCTCCGCCACCAGCTGCAGCGCCCTGAGCCTCAGCAAGCAACGACTCGTTAAGCCTGTTCTGCAAAGCAGCAAGAATAGCAGCGTTCATCTCTGTACCCTGCTGCTGTGCAACCTGAGCCATCTCAGACCCAAATTGAGCACCAGAAGCGCCGTAACGCTCAGCAGCCGACAAGCCGCCAGCACGCCCAGCCTCAAGACCAGCAACAGCCTCAGCCTGCGACAAAGCCTGCGACGGAAGCACTTGACCGGCAGCCTCTTCAATACCTAAACGCGCCATCTGGTCAGCAGCCTGCTGCTGTGCCGACTGGTAAGCCTGCGCAATATTTTCGGCAGCCGAACCATAACCAGCCTCAATACCGGCTGTTGCTCCGCCATAAATATCTTGGATACGGCCTACGTTAGAACCAGCCTGTTCAGCCAACGTGTTGTACATTGCCTGAATTTGGGCATTAAGTTGTTGGGCTTGGTCAGTAATAGCTGAACGATAGGCGCTGTAGTCAGGGCGAGCAGCTCCTCCGCCGCCCCCGCCAAGAAGACCAAGCTCAGCCATAATCTTATTTAAAACATCTTGTCTAGTAATTGTTTCTGTTTTAGCGCCCTGCCCTGGAATACCCGTACCAGCTGTCCGACCAGCTAAACCATAAACTTGAGGATTAGTTGGTACACGACCAGGCATATTACGGCCCACAACCGGCTCTGCGGTTGCTTGCCTATTGCTTTCAAGACCTTGCTGTACTAAATCAAAATACCCTCCAAGGCCAAAAGGGTCACTAAGAGCAGAGCCGCCCGCACCGCGAACAATATTTTCAATACGACGCTGGCGTTCTTTTTCTTCAGAAGATTGTGGTGGGACATCGCCGCCCATAATCTGTACGCCACCAATTTTTACACCGTCTCTAGGAGCCATTAGAAACCTGCACCTCCCGCAGCAGCCATAGCCGCACGCATCATCGCCTCACGCTGAGCAGCCTCACGGCGCTCCTGAGCACCCGTCCTCTGAGCCGCAATCTCCTGAGACAAATCCTCAGCAAACCGACCACGCGAAGTCTCCATCGCCTCCAACTGTCGGTTAAGACGGTTCTGAAATTCGCCAAAGCTGCGAGCAAAATCACTAGACCTAAGCGTGCCGCGCCCGGCAAAAACATCACGCATAGACCTAGTACCTTGAGCAGCTGTACTGTACGGGTCATACTGTCCCTCAATATCAAAAGCACCCGACACGGGGGTGACAAGCGGTGCTGTTTCTTCAGCTGCTTGTGCTTCTGCTGCAGCTTGGGTTGCTTCCACAAGGTTAGGCATTGCTTCAAAACCTTCACCAGGACGGTAACCAAGACGGCGAACACTGGTCATGTAGTCTTGACCGTAGCGTTCTCCTCGCCTGGTTGCGCCGGTTTCAAAGTCGCGTAGGGCTCGTTCTACTGCTGCGATTTGTGCGTTGTATGCTGCGTCACGCCAATTGAGTGAGCGGGGTGCGGAAGGCTGTTGCGAAGGTGCAGGTGCTTCTTGGGCTGGAATGTCACGCACACCGCCAGGAGCAGGAGCAGGAGCACCAAACAAAGCTTCTTGATTGCGTGTAAAATTGCGTTTTTGCAAAGCTTGAACGTCTGCTCTACTGGGGACTCCAGAAGGACCATAAGCATTTTGAGCCGGTGTAAGCGAGGGCGTAGGTTTGGGTTTTGATACCGACACTAAAGAACGACGCCTAGCGGCATCGCGAGCACGCTCTGTAGCCATTTCCGCAGCAGTCAAAGCCATAATTTACCTCGTAACCGGAGAAGGAATACGCTGAGAATTTTGAATAGCACGCAACATCGCAGCCATCCGCTCATCAGCCAAAATACGTTGCGCCTGCTGATTCGACATAGCATTAGGCATCACACTACCCGCAGCAGGCTCAGCAGCCATCATCAACGTCATCAACGCATCCATGTCAACACCAGGACGCCCAGGACCCATAGTCCGAGCCCCACGAATAGCAGCCGAAGCTTTCCTGTCGTTAGCCATTAGTACATCCCCGAAGAAGTCTTACCAGGGCCACCAGAAAGCTTACGCATCATAGCCTTCTTACGCTCCTCTTCCTCATTATACTTAGACTTTTGAGGAGCAAGACGATTGCCCATGCTTTTCTTATCACGGTACATTAGGACAGCCTCTTTCGTATAGCTTTCTCTTTAGCCGCTGCCATATTATCCACAAGATTCGGATAAGGCCGTCCTGCAGCTTTCGCTCTTGCTTTCGCCTCAGACTTCTGTGCAGGAGTCAAAGACTTCCGCTCGCTTTTCGGTTTAGGGTTTTTTGTTTCCCACACTTTTTTCAAGATAGCCTCCTGAGCAAAGCGTCCCGTCTGGCGGCAGCTTTATTGTCACGTATAGTATAGCCCGCCCTGTTCCTTACTTTACCAACAGTAGGCATAGGTCGTCCAGTTCCATAATGCTTTTTTCCGGCAGCATAAGCGTTAAAACCGCCACCAGCCTGAGCCGGACCGCTGTACTCTTTACGAAACTTATTCATTACGTAATTTCCTTAGACACTGTTTGTTTCGGGTTCACGTACGTCATCAACGAAAACAGTCTAATAGGAGCATCCGCATCAGTACCTGTCGTCTCAAACGACACGGTGAAATAGATTTGCCTGAATCGCAACGATTTTAAAAACTTAGTAAAAATACGGCGGAATGTGGGGGCAACTTCAGTAACCGATGTTGTCACAGGGTCAGTACCCGTGTTGGGCGACTGCCACACAAAGTCAAGCATTTCTTGCCAAGTATTAGCTAACAACGTACCCCACTCGGTACTAAACGTTTGAGTAATAGGATACGCCGTACCTACGACAGTGCCCTTAAACCTGGCATCCAAACCCCACCAAAACAGACGTTTGTAAATGGAGCTAGCTTGGTAATTAAAGTTTTTTGTTTGAATATTGCATGTCATGGTTTCTGCCACGCCAGGAACATACTCGTCAGTGATGCGCAATAGTGGGGCAGAACGAGAACCACCAGCAGGTACCTCAATGTTTTTATGTGTCAAAACAATGGCTTTATCTTCGTTTGTGTTCCATGTAGCCATCTTGCACAACGAACCAAACGTTGTAGACGACCATGTAGTCCACGAACGGGTCCGCAAGTTATAGACAAACATGCTGTCAAAATACGTGAAAATAATGCGCCGGTTAAACTCAGACACCGCATAATTGTTGTGAAAACCAGACGTAGTAGTCGACGTAAAAGGTGTTTTAACGTTAATCTGTGACGCCCTGTTATTACTAAACTCGTACGCTTTTTCGTCATACATAAAGTAAATAAAAGACTCAAACTGTGCAATCGCGTACCGAGAGTTCAACCCCACTGTCGGCAACACAGACGACACAACAGCAGCCGCAGGGTCAGACGTGTACTGCAAACCAAACGTAGAGTTAGTGCGGAAAATCAGCAGCGTGTTAAAGTACACGACAAGTTGCACAATGTTCTGACCGTCACCAGACCCAATATCCACAAAATCATTACTTGCTACCCACAACGCGGGGTCAGCCAACGTCTTAGACCTGTACAATCTTGTACCCTGGTTTGTGCTGTTTTGGCCTTCAGCAACCCACAAACGACCCTTAAACGACACAATACACTCACCCTCAGGCATGTTCGCGTCAGCCACAAAACCGCCCGCAACAGTCCAGTACCCTCCAGGGTTAGCGGAACCGACATGGGCTGTCAGCCAAGCTTTATCATCAAACTGCACAAACCCGGCAGCAGCAATAGTGTTAGTAATAAGAGTCCACGACGTACCGTCAAAATAGTATGTACTGCTGTCGTTATCGCTAGCAATCAAATACGACTCTGTTTGAGAAACCTGAAACGTCCCCAAAAACTCCATATCGCCCGTCGCAGCAAGTGGAAAATTGATGCCTGTGTCTTCGATAGGTGGGCGCGATTTTAGCGAACCGTCAAGGTCCAGCTCAAAGTTGTTGCAAACGGTAAGTTCGTTGTCTGCGATGGCGGTAG
>Ga0208898_1001073_pt1 | contig 18859 bp, 19 predicted proteins | sample VirMetDEL_Mar_4_FD_184513 | JGI IMG/M metagenome (GOLD analysis project Ga0208898, IMG submission 184513) | Aqueous microbial communities from the Delaware River and Bay under freshwater to marine salinity gradient to study organic matter... | ecosystem: Environmental > Aquatic > Marine >...
AGATTAACTGTTGCGGTTGAGAGTTTAAGCGAAAAGCTGGGTGATCTTCACGCTGATCTTCGCCAAAACAAGCGGGAAATATACGACAGGTTGCAAGCTCATGAGTCGCGCATCTCTGGCTTGGAGCACATAGTTGATAGCAGGCGAAACCAGTGATCAAGGCGCGGCAGCTGCTTTTGATAATGCTTGGCGGAATCATGATCGCTCAACTCAGTGTGTTCTGGTTCGCTGGTGTCGAATGCGCAAAGCTGGCAAGGTTTCAACCATCTGCAAGCGAAAACCCTTCATGCCAGAAAGTGAGCGACGATCTGCAACGTGCCGTCGATGCTTACATTGCGGTGATCCTTGCGTTGCTGATACCGACTGATGGCGCGCCGTCTTAGGCCTATTCGATGGGCCCTTTATGCAGCCAGTCCGGTATCGCCGGAAAGCTTTGATCAGCTTTGCGCACCAGGAAGCGGCCAACCTTGATGGCGATCGGTTTCACCAAGACTTCAACGGCCATCAGCGCAACAAACGTGCCAATGGCCGAGTCTGCAATCAGTTCAATCGACTTCATCCGTGGCCTCGATTTCTAGTGTCGGCTCCTCTTCTTTGAATGAGCGGCGGCGGCGCTTGGGCTGCTCTACAGGCGCAGGCGCTTGCTTCTCTTCAATTGGGAAGCGCTGCTTGCCGATGTAGGTGTAACGGGTCATGCGTAGGCTATGGCTACGAACAGGCTAAGCGGTGAACGAGCAGCAACTGAAACTGTTCATCAGCCAAGCGTTTGCACTGGCCAACCGTGAAGCAAAGGTCGTTTCGGCATTGGAGCCACAACTGCTGGCTGCGATGAAGCGCGTTCAAGATCTAGTGGCCAGCCTGCCACCGCCTGGCGATCTGTTCCGCGAGCGCTCATGGCGCGAACTGCAGCCGTCAATCTTTCAAGCGCTTGCGCCTTACAACCAGCAGTTTCTGAATGAGCTGCAGACGCAGCTAGCAGAGGAGGCGCCTGCAATGGCCGCCGAAGCGGTGAAGATGCTTGAGGCTTCAGGCGCTAGCGTGCCTGCTGCGCAGGTCAGAACTGCTGAGGCCATTGGACGTGGCTTCCCTGGTTTGAACGTACAAGACAGCGTGCGCGTTGCCCTTGAGTCAAGGGTGAATAACCAGCGCGTGGTTGATTTGTTTTCAGTGACGCCAGAAAGCCCGGTTTCGTCTTGGATGCGAACCAATCAAGACGTGATTAACAAGGTTGTTACTCGCGGCATCCTTGAGGGCCAATCAACGGAGGATATTGCCAAGGGCATCATCAGCGTTACGACGCGCAACGGTGAGGAGTATGTGAACACTCAAGGCGCAACGGCAACTCGGCGTGTGTTGGCTGAAGAGCGAGCGATTGCACGCACTGCGGTTCAGGATGCAAACCGCCAGGTAAATGAGGAGGTGTTTCGCGCCAACGAAGAACAGCTAAGCGGCCTGCAGTGGGAATGGGTGGCTGCGCTTGATAGCAAGACATGCCCGACATGCGCACCACTTGATGGTCAGCGCTGGGATAAGCGGAGCGATGCGCCAGAATGGCCGCTTCACATCAGCTGCCGCTGCAGGGTTGTTGCCGTTGATCCTGATGACGCTGCAGACGTTAGAGCAGGCTTGCAGGTGTCGCCAACGCGTGATGACCTGCCGGCTGGCAGAGAATACAAGACGAAGCTGAAGGTTAAAGGCAGCAAGCTTCATCGAGTGTCAACCGACATCAAGGGCAGTGATGGCAAGCCGCCAACCTATGCCGACTTTTTGGCGCAATCGAACCGTACCACCCAGCAGATGTTTTTTGGTGGCGGCAATGCTGGCAGCATCCGCGCTGAGCGATTCCGTCAGCTGATAAAAGCTGGGCGATCACCAGAGTCAGCGATGCAGGCATTGATCGTTGGTAATGGCTTCAGGCCTGTAGACAAGCTGCCAAAGGTGACTGCCCCGCGTAAAGCAGCACCAAAGCCAAAGGCAACACCGAAGTCAGAGGCAACACCAAAGCCAAAGGCAACACCGAAGCCAAAGGCAACACCAAAGCCAAAAGAAGCACCGAAGCCAAAAGAAGCACCGAAGCCGAAAGAAGCACCGAAGCCGAAAGAAGCACCGAAGTCAGAGGCTCCTCTGGCCAAGGCTCAACCCCAACCGAAAGACAAGAGGACTGCCAAACAGATTCTTGACGATCAAGTCGCGGCAGCCGATGAGCGCCTAAAAGGCAGCAAGGCCAAGGCACGCAAGATTGCGGACGAACTGGAAGGGCTCGCCTTGCAGCGTGAACTGCAGAGCCAGCAACTAGACCGACTGTTGGGTTACAACGAAGAACAGGTCAAGATCAGGTCTGCTGATCGAATTGCAAGACGAGCCTCTGAGAGGCAAAAGCTGGCGCAGGAGGTAACGGCTAGAGCCGCTGAAGAGGAGGAGGTTCTCAAGCCATTGCGAGAGGCAACCTTGAGGGCGACGACGCCAGAGGAGATCAAGGCAGCAGATGCCGCATACCTGAAGGCACTGAAGCGTTTTGACAAGAGAAGGCGGGCTCGCACTGAAATTGCACTACAAAATGCCGACAGGGCCATGGGGATGAGCCCTGAAATGGTTAAGGCGAGGGCTGCGCAAAGAAAAGCCAGCGCTGCAGCGGACAAGCGAAAAGCCAAAGTGGCGGCGGATGCTGAATACGACCAATGGGAAAAAGCCTTTAATCGTGATTTCCCGAACAGTGTTAACGCTCAGCGCATTAGCAGACCAAAGCTCAACCTGAAGACAAGGGCAGGCAAGGCGGAGCAGGCGTTCAGGGAGGCGATTGACTCTGGGAACGAATCGCAGATCAAGAAAGCATGGCTTAAGGCGATGCAGGCAAATCACCCTGATGCAGGAGGGACTACAGATGCCGCCGCCAGGATCAATGCGGAATATCAGGAGTGGAAACGTAGTCTGCTTCTTTAACCGCAACAGGGCGGTTAACATTTGCGGTAGCTCCTGTGGAGCGCCTGAAGCCCTGACCCTGTATGTCTGACAACACCGAGATGAACCCTGTGGGTGAAGCTCAGCAGCCTGTGGCTGAACCGAACGACCTGGCAATTCAAATTGATTTGCTAAAAGCGAAAAACGCCGAGTTGATTGGCGAGAAGCGAAGGTCAAACCAAACCGTCGAAGACCTACAGCGACAGATTGCCGAGCTACAAGCCAACTCCAAGAAGCAGAAAGAAGCCAAGCTTCAAGAGCAAGGTGAATATCTGCCGCTTTGGAAGGAGGCCACCGCAACCAATTCACAACTGCAAGAGCAGATTGCTCAACTGCAGCGAGAAAAGGAAGAGATGGCCGCGGCCCATCAGCAGGCAACCATTCAAGCTCGCGCCGTTTCTGCTTTTCAGCAGGCAGGCGTTCAGCAGTCGGAGCACATGTATGCACTGCTTAAGGACAAATTGAGGATGCGGGATGGTTCCGTGGTTGCGCTCGATGGGGGCGTCGAAACCGACCTTGGATCCTTCCTCAACAACCTCAAGGCTCCTGATAGCCAGTTTGCATATATGTTCGCTGGCAGCGGAGCGCGTGGAATGGGCAGCAGTGGCTCAACACCTGTCTCTACTGGTGGTGGAGACAATCCTTACGTCTCGAAGAACTTCACGAAGATCGTGGAACTTGAGGCCAATAATCCTGAGCTTGCGGCACGTCTTAAAGCTCAGGCATCCTGACCCAGTGGGTCGCCATCGTAAAAACAATTTGACAGACCGATGGGCATTTTCCCTGGAAACCTCAACCCAAATTCGACTTTTACTTCTGACATTGGCTCAGCCACTCGGCTAGCCACGTCTGCTCCTTTTGCCCGTTATCTGGCAGAGGAGATTTTTGAGCGTTCTGCTTTCATCCGCTCCGGTGTGCTTCTGCGTGATGCACGTCTGAGTGGCATTGTCGGCAGCCGCCTTGAGGTGCCTTTCTTTGATCCCATTAACGCTACTGAGGAAGTAATTTCCTCTAGCGATACTTGGGGCACCAATGGCAATGGTTACTTCACCAGCCAGAAGGTCACCGCCTCGACGCAGTACGCCACCCACACGTACCGCGGCTTTATGTTCAGCTGTGATGATCTGAGCCGTTATCAAACAGGTGAAGATCCTCTGGCCCATTTCCGTAGCCAGCTGGCTGCTGACATGGACCGCAAGATGACCGCGAAGCTGCTTTCGCAGCTAACTGGTCTGCTTGGCCCTAGCGGTCCGCTGAACGCCACCAACGCCTTGAATAAGTCGGTTACTACCGGCGCAGCTGAGGCCAATTATCTGACCTCGGCCAACATCACCGAGGCCAAGTACCTGCTAGGTGATCGGGCTGGCAGCCTGACCACCATTGCTATGCACCCCACTGTGGCTGCATACCTTGAGCAGGTCGGTGCTTTGACCTTCTCCACTAGCGCTCTGTCGACTGGTGGTGCTGTTACTTGGGGTGGCGGCGGAATCGGCGTTACTCGCGCTGATATCGGCTTCATGATGGGCCTTCGGGTGATCGTGGACTCGCAAATGCCGATCCGCGGTGCCGTTGGCGAGCAAGAGCAGTTCGTCTGCTATTTGTTCGGCGATGGAAGCGTGGTAACTGGCGATCAGTTCCCTGTGCGCATCGAAACCGATCGCAACATCCAATCCTTGCAGGATGCAGTTGCTGTGCATTACAGCAACCTGATGCACGTTCCTGGCACCACTTGGTCTGCCTCGGTGGATGGTCCGACCAATGCGCAGTTGGCAACACCTGGCAACTGGGGCCTTGCTTACAGCGATGCCCGCTTGATCCCAATGGTCGAGCTGACCGTGAACAGCCCATTTGGCGGCGTTGTGGCCTGAGCCATACTGGCTTTGGACTGTTCGCCCTACGGAGCCCTTGCGGGCTCCTTTTTTTTGCATCTAGACTGCTGGCAATCGCATTCCCGAAATGCCAGGTCACTACGGCGGCAAGAAGCCAAAGCCAAAATCAAAAGGAGGCAAGAAGGGCAAGTGATCTTTTGCTGAGGAGTGGCGCCTAGCCTGAGGCTTCATCCCCGAAGCCTCGGCAAGATGGTCAACATGGTTCGCATCCACGCCTACAAGTCAGGCATTTTCCAGCTGTTTGACGTTGAAAGGATCGACCTTTCTAAAATGAAAGAGTACCTGCTGAGTGCAGGCTTCGTAATTACTCACACTGAGCTTGTCTGATGCCTGCTTTTGTCTCTACGCTTGGAAGCAGCACAGCCACCAGCTACATCAGCGTCGCTCAGGCTGATGATTACTATTTGGGGTCAATGCTTGAGGCCAAGTGGTCTGCATTGACTACAGCGCAGAAAGAAACTGCGTTGATGGCTGCAACACGCAACCTTGAGATGCTGCAATATGTAGGCAAGCGTTGCACACCATCAACTAACAATGATGATTTAGAGCAGGCGCTGCAGTGGCCGCGATCGAAGGCAACATGCCGTGATATCGAGGCCAAATGCGACATGCTGCCCAAGGAGATTGTTGAGGCCACGTCTTATCTGGCGCTAGAGCTTCACACGACACCTCCGACAGTTGGCACGGTTGAAAGCGGAACGCTTGGTGCCGTGAAGCGTCAGCAGCTTGGCGAGCTTAGCCAAGAGTTCTACGACGTGAAGGAGGGTTCTTCAACCAAGGTTGATGCAAGCGCGCCTTTGATCCTGCAGAAGTATCCCCAGCTAGTGGACATCCTTGGCTGCTGGTCTGACACCTCGACAGGCGCCGGTAAGGTTGCCTTGAGGGTGAGGAGCTAGCCATGGCCTTTCAAGATCAATGGGCAAAGCCTTTGGCAGATAGCCTGGTCGATCTGTACCGGGTTGATGGCCTTCAGTATGTCAAAATCCGGCAAGGGTACGACCCAAGCACTGGCGATGTATCAATAACGCGGCAGATGTATGATGCTGCAGGTGCGGTCACAAAAAAGATGGTGACCAATGAAGGCGGCGGAGTCCAGCAAGTCCAAGCGATTGAAGTGTGGATCAATTCTGCCAGAATCGGTGAGATGTGGCCGACAACATTAGACTTAATCCGTTACGAGGGCTCTGACTGGAAGATTGTTGAGATCAACCCGCAGTTTTCAGGTGACACAAGATACGCCTGTAAAGTAATTGCGAGGATGTCGTAATGGCTAAGTCGGTTCCGCTAAACCAGCAAGTGCCCAACATCCGCAAGGCGCTGAACAAGGCCTTTGCTGAGCACATTGTGGTTACTCAGGGCAAACTGGCCAAGAACAACCCGGTAGCAACTGGCAGGATGGCCTCGTCTTGGTATATCGGCCAAGACCAACCAAGCAGCGAAGTGCGTCCAAAGGATTGGCAAGGCACTGAAGTGCCTGAGTTTTCAGGCGTGATCGAGTTTGATGGGAACTGGTACATCACTAATAATTTGCCATACGCCGAACGCGTTGCCTTTGATCCAAAATGGGCAAAGAATGCCGTAGGTGGTGCAGCTTGGTTTACGACGATTGTCGGTCAGATGCCAGCAGACTTGCGTAAGCGTATTGTCGCTTATCTTCCCAAATGAGCTACGCAACGATCCGATCGCTATTTGAGAGTGCATTTGCCGCTTCGTATGGCGGCATTGACTCGACTGCCGCAGTTGACTACAACAACGCCGTTGCCGTTTGCATTACGACTCCCATTGCTGACTACAGCAATGCAGACGTAGACAATAGCGTCGATTCGCTTTGCATGGATGCGCCAGGTTACAGCTCACCAGCATTTGATCCTGGCACCGCAAATTACGATAACGCAGACGTGTTTCCACGCGACCAAATCAATGCAGGCGTTGCGCTAATTTATGACAACGTGCAGGAAGCACCGCCAGATTCTGAGCACGTCATCTTGTCGATCGGCTTTCCTTCTACCGCATTGCCCACTATCTGTTCAGAAGAAAGCAACATTGAGTTTATCCGCGGCTCAGTTCAAATCAGTTGCTACACCCCAAGAGGCACCGGCATGAAGCGCTTGGAGGAGCTGGCTCAGATTGGCATTCAAACTTTGGTAGGGATGCCCAAGGTGAGCGATCCAAACGGCGTAAGGCCACGTATCGGCAACATTGAAGGGCCAACGCCTGTTTTAGGTGGTGCGCAGCCATATGCCTTGTCTGTGGTTTCGGCGACCTTTACAGCCAATGGCTAGCCTAAGAGTAACCTGAGCCCCCCGCAGGTCGCCCCCAAACAACGCCCCCACCTGTTGTTTTTTTGAGGCTTTCAAATGCCTGTTGCATGTTCACAGTCGGCCATCTCGGGTTCCGAGGGCTCTGTATATTTCATCCCATCCGGCACGTCTTGGTGTCTAAAGGATTTCTCTGATTTTCCTGCAGGCACTGCAATTACGGTGCCAACTAATCAAGACTATCGCGTTGGCGATCCGGTCGTTTTTGCCGAGGAAGGGTCCGCAAACCTTGATTCAGCATTGACTGCTGGCACCACGTATTACGTGACTGCAGTTACCGCAAGCACAATCAGTGTTTCCGCCACTTCTGGCGGCACACCGATCACTCTTCTCGGTGACGGCGGTACTGGCACTGCTGACACTGCAGGCTCTGCCAATCACATCGCGATTTCGTACTCAACCTATGCGGCTGTCTGCCAAGTCGCAACATTCTCTGTTGACCTGACACGAGACGAAATCGAAACGACAACACTGCCTTGTGGTGTTGCAGCTGTTGGCAAGTATGCACCCACCAAGTCATACATCCCTGGTTATCTCGACGCCAGCGGATCGATGACGGTGTATTTCACGCCTGATCAAAGCGCCCTTTCAAACCGTTTGCTTGCGAATAGCTTGCTGAAGCGGCAAGATGGCGCACGCGTGAAGCTGTACGTTTCCACCATTGATGATGGAACCGGCCAGCCCGATGACAACGCATCGTTGTTCATCGAAGCTCACGTGAGCATCTTTGGCTTTAGCGTCAGCTCTGCTCCTGAGGATGCAACACAGGCCGAGATCAATTTCCGCCTAAGCGATGCCACAAACATCTTTGGCAATCTGATCTCCTAAACTGCAACTGCTGGAATGGGAAGGGGAGGTTTTCGGACCTCCCTTTTTTTTGTGTCTTTAGACTGTGCCTGCGGTTGACCTCGCCGTGGCAGTGCTATAGGAGCAAGGCACTGGTCCAAGCTCCTTGGCCTGTTTATGCTGTGCAAGAGGTCACAAAAGACTATGCGAGCGCTTGATCAATTGATGGCTGCTGTGACAATGCAGCCGCAACGTAAGACCATCGACTTGCCTAATGGCGATGTTTTTGAATTTTGGATGACACCATTGACATTGGCAGAACGCACTCGGGCGCAGAAGCAAGCCAAGAGCGATGATGCCACCGATTTTGCCATGCAGCTGCTGATCAGCAAGGCAAAAGACAGCAGTGGTCAGCCGATGTTTGTGGCTGGCGAATTAGCGGATTTGCGCAACAAGCTGCCATCCTGGCTGGTTGATGCGTTGCTGCTAAAGCTGCTTCAGCAGGATGAGGCAAAGGATGATGCCGAGGAGGAAGAGGAAGATTCCCCTTTGGCATCGAAAGGTCGTTCGAAAAGGACGACTGGCTGAGGTTTCAGTTTTACCTTGCTTCTTATCTGCATATGACAGTTGGCGACCTGCTCAAAAGCATGACGCACGAAGAGATGGTCCTATGGAACGTCTATTTCACCGTGCAGCATAAGGAGCAAAAGGCAGCTGAGAAAAAATCGCGGATGCGCCGGCGTTAGCCTGTAGGAAATAGAGAGCGGAGCAGTGGCTGAGAGTCAGGTAAACATTCAGGTCGCCGTAAAAGGCGCCAGTCAGCTTGACAAGCTCAGCAATCAGATCTTTGCCGTTGACAAGGCGGCCAAAAGTGCTCAGGGCGCAGTTCCAAAGGCAGCCAATAGCATCCGCGCATTCGGCACAAGCGCTACAGCTGCATCAGGTGGTGTGGCCACGTTAGGTGCTGCAATTACTGCAGCACTTGGCCCGATCGCCACAATTACTGGTGCGATTGCGCTGCTTGGCAAGTCATTCGCAAAGGCCGGTGAACGCCAGGCAGATTTGCTGGTACTCGAAAAAGGCTTGCAGAAGTTTGGCGTTGCAGGTTCGCAAGCTATTGACGATGTGATCGCCAAGGCCAACGAGTTTGGCAATCTAACGCTCTTCACACAAGAGGATTACATCCAGTCGGCCAATATCCTTACCAGCTTCACCAGCATCGCTGTGAGTGAGTATGAGCGGGTAATTGGCGTGGCGGGTGACGTTGCGCAAGTGATCGGCACTGATGTCACCTCTGCCACTACTCAATTGGCAAAGGCTCTGCAAGAGCCGACAACTGGCCTGACTGCTCTTAGCCGTTCTGGCATTCAGTTCAACGAATCACAGAAAACGCTGATTAAGTCGCTAGTCGAAAGTGGCAACCAGCTTGAAGCCCAAAACTTGATCCTGAGCGAAATTGAGAAGCAATATGGTGGAGCTGCTATTGCGGCAGGCAGCGAAGGGCTGGCAGGCAAGATCGACTTACTAGGCGAAAATTTCAATGATCTGTTCGAATCAATCGGCAAGGCATTAGCCCCATTGGCTGGGCCTTTAATTGATGGTGCAGCCGCTGCGGTTGAAGGCTTCTCTGTAATCGTTCAATCGTTTGGCGAGTTTTGGCAGTTTATATCAGACAAAATTTTCCCCAAGTTTCTTGAGGCTTTGCGGCCAGTTTATGACACGTTGCGCGACGTGTTCGAAGGGGTCGATTTTGAGACAATCAAAAACGTCATTGAGAACACGTTGATTCGCGGTTTTGAAGTAACTGCGGAAGTGATCGGCGCTGCGGCACGTGCATTTCAACGGCTGGTGGAGTTTATCAAGGCTTCTCCATTGGCGGCGGCAATCAATGTTGCGGTAAGCGCAGCAGGGTTCCTTGCTGATAAGTTTGGCTTTACAAAAGATACGGTTGCGGAGTACAACAAGGAGCTTGAGGCAGGCCGAGCAGATCTTGATGCACAGAAGCAGGCCGCGGCCAATCTGGCTAATGAGGCCAGGTTGCGTTCTGAGGCTGAGGCGCAAGTTGCGTTAGAGCTTAAAAAATCAACTGAGGCCACGGTTGATCAGAGCAAGTACAGCCAAGCGCTGCTTCAGTCAGAGATTCAGATTGCACAGGCTAGGGATGAGGGCGCTGCTGCGTATGAAGCTCAAATTCAATTGAACGATGAGATAGCGAGGCAAAAGATTGCTGAGGTTAGCTTGCAGCAGCAGGCTGGGAAGCTTACTGAAGAGCAGGCTCGGCAGCAAGAAGTGATTGCGCTGCTTACAGCAAGAACAGCAAACGAAGTGGCCAGTATCGCAGAACAACGCCGCCAAGAATCAGAAGCCTTAAAGCAATTACGTGAAGTTCTAGACGCAATTAACTTGGCAGAGAAGAACAGATCTTCTCTTGTCGATCAACAGTTGTCGCTTACCCAAGCGAGGGCAGCGGCTGAAACTGCCGTGAACGATGTTCTTCTGCAGCAGCTAAACCGTCAGCTTGATGGCGCCAAGACACAGGAACAACGCAGGCTGCTTGCGCAGCAGATTTACAACCTGACTGTTGCGCAGGCGCAGATTGAGCTTCAGGCAGCGAGGGAGCAGATAGCTGCTAACACAGAGAAGCAGCGCATTGAAACGCAGGCCGCCATCCTCAAAGAAAAGCAAGTTGAACTTACTGTTCAGCTTGCGATAGCTGAAGGCCGTTACAACAGAGAACTGGCCAAAGCTTACGACATTGCAGTTCAAACTAGGTTGATTGCTGAGCGGCAGCTACAAACAACCATTGAGGTTGGAAATTATCAAAATCAAATCGCAGAAGCGACTTTCGCTGCCAAGGTTGAAGCCGCAGGGTTTGCCGCAAACATGGCAAGCGCAGAAAAGAGCACGTCTGGCACAGCCGATCAAATGGATAGGCTAGCCCAATCAACTAGCCGGGCTGGCAACCTTGCAGGGCTGCTTAAATCTCAGTTTGGCGAAGCTGCAAACAACCTGTTGTTTAGCGCAGCATATGCAGCAGAGCAAAATGAACTTGTCAAAAAAGGCATTGTAGGCTTTGGCGAATACAACAAGCTGCAAGAGAAATATTTGAAGATTGCACGAGACATCAACCAGGAAATTTACAGGCGAAACATCCTTGCCGCTCGAAGTCAGCTTGAAGATTTAGGCGTTAGCAGCGCTGCTTTGACAGCGATCGTGCGCAATAACAACTCTCGATCAGGTGGTTTCAATGTGCCGTTTGCTGAAGGCGGTTACGTCACGCGGCCAACTCAAGCCATGATTGGCGAAGGAGGAGAGCCTGAATATGTGATTCCGTCTAGCAAGATGGATGCAGCCATGCGAAACTACAGCGCAGGTCGTCGTGGTGATGCAGTCCTAAGCATGGCAACGCCACAGATCAACCTCACCACAGGCCCTGTGATGCAAATGAATGGCACTGATTACGTCACCAAGGCAGACATGACCCGAGCGATGAGCAGCGCCGTTAATCAGACGATTCAAACGATCACAAGCGATCCTGGCTTGCGTCGTCGTATGGGAGTTGCACGATGAGCAAAGGCATTGCCGCGTTTCTGACGATCAGGCAGAAAAACTTCAACACGGTTGTGGCAAGGTATCAAAACTATTGGCCTAACATCGTCGTCGATGGTTATTGGTTCAAGCCTTTCACTGCTGGTTCGATCACTTCAAATTCATCAGGCGGTCAGCAGTCGTTTGCTCTTGAGTTTGGGTTGCAGTCATCAATTGAGGAGGTAATTGATGCAAGCGCCGTGAATGGTTACATTTACGATTGCGAACTGAAAGAGTTTGCGCCAACTCAAGCAGGTCTACCACCTGGAAACCTTACAACTTTTGCAAGGTTCTTGGGCGAAGTATTAAGTGCCAGCAAGACGGACCAAGGCATTACAGTTGAGGTTGGCACCAGCCTAGATCCGGTCAAGGCGCAAGCGCCACCACGTAGATTCACCACAACGCTAGTAGGGGAACCACCGCAACTATGACTGGTTACATCTCGCCGCAAAGCGCATCATCGCCGATCACCGCCAACCTGCGGAGAGATGAAATTGTATCGCTGCAAACGACAGACAATAACAGCACACAGCAGCAGCGGGTTTTGCAAATCGGTGGTGCGATACCCCTTGTTTTTGGTGTTTATGAGTCATCAACAGACACCGGAGGCGTTTGGCTGACACCGCCTGCTGCTCGCTATGGCATCCAATACGACGAGTCTTCAGACGATTTCTTTTCGTTTGGTTTGATCATCAGTGATGGTGAAGTGCCTCGGATCCCAATATCCGACATATACAAGGGGGCATTGTCTTTCAATACGTTGCTTTCGCCTAGCGTTTCGACAACGTTTGGCGGCCTTGCAACTGTTGGTTTTGACTATACGCTGACCTTTTTAGAGGCTGGCAGCCCAACAGTTGGCACGCCTGGTGGCTTTAATGTTTCCAGCTTGTCAAGCTCACTCCCAAGCACATCATTTACTTCTCCATTCAAAAATATCGTTTTCCCGCCAGCTGGTGGGCCCTTGCATTACGAAAAAACGGTAGAAAGCGCGCAGTCGCAAACCCTTTTATTTGGCGTTGACGTAGCGATTATTGATAATTTTACAATTGGTGTGTTTGATTTTAACGATCAACCAATTCAAGTGACAGTTAATTTTTGGGTTGGCAACACTTTGATTCAGGCCGTAAATACGAGAAACAGCTTTGAGCTTTACGAGCTTACAAATGTTGGCTCTCAGATTCCGCAGGGCAGCGGCTCGTTAATAGCGACTTTCACTTTGCCAGAAGCCGCAAATGTTTATTATCGCCTTGCTTGGAAGGAGTGGATCTATACTGCGCCGTCTCCTGATTATTCACCTGGCACGCCTCCGATCAACAGTGGCATTGGGTTGTTCCCTGGCAGTGGTGGGACATTTGGCGGCATGACGACTCTTGCCGTCACGGGTGGATACGTGAACGGCACTGATCAATCGTTCCTTTCACAGCAAATACGTTGCTTTATCAGAAATGGCGTGATTGTAGACAAGGTGCTTGGCGGCAGTGGAAGCTCAAGCAGCTTCCCTGATCTTGCTTATTACTTGCTGAAGCGAACAGGCAGCGTTGTTGAGCAGCTCATTGATTTGCCATCTTTCCAGGCCGCGGCAACGTTCAATGAACAGATCGGTCTGCCGTTTAATGGTGTTCTATCTAACAGCGTAAACCTGCGCGATTACCTAACCAGTGTTTCGCAGTATTACTTGCTGCGCTTTGTGCAGTCAGGCGGTAAGTACATGCTTAAGCCATTGCTGCCATTGGCCGCGGATGGCTCGCTTGACGTAGGAGCTATTACCCCTGTCGCGACCTTTAACAATGCCAACATTGTTGCCGGTTCATACGCGAAAGAATACACGCCAACAGACTCATTGCGCCCGTTCTGCGCGTTGATGTCTTGGCGAGCACAGACCAGTGCAGTGTTTTCGCAATCACAGGTCACAGAGGTTCGCTACGAAGGCTTTGCTGTTGATGGGCCATTTGAACAGTATGACATGGATGAGTTTTGCACTGATTCTCGTCACGCTGAGGCTATTGGTACTTACATCATTTCTACGCGTCGCTATGTTACGAACACTGTAAGTTTTCAGACAACATCCAATTCTTCTGGTTTGTTGCCAACTGATGTGATTGAGGTGGTTTGGTCGTACGAGTCACAAGGTGTGACAAGAGAAACTACGGATTTATATCAAGTCGATTCGATCCTTGAGGATCAGCAGGGCGTTTACCGCATTCAAGCAACGCATTTTCCGACAGACGCAACCGGCAGGAGCTTGGTTGCTCTTGATGTGCAAAATGTGCTTTCGACGGCATTGCCTGCATTGGAGGCGCCATTGCTGGGGCTACAGGCCAGCTTCTTTGATTTTGAAGATGGAGAGTCTCAACCGGGCGTTTTTGGTCTTGATACTAGGTCGACCCTTCAGGCATTCAGCGGTGGCAAGTCTGCTGAGACAGCCTTTGCTTATCCAGACATCAAATTTACCAACGCTTTCCCCGACCCGAACGCGTTTTATTACATGTGGTCGTGGCGATCGTACAATTCAGGCAGTTTTCAATATCACACATTTTTTGGCATCCGAGATGTTGCCAATGGTGCCGGATTTGACATCATAACAGCAAGTTCTACAAATATCCTGTTTGTTGGCTCAGGATCACCTCAAGTAATAGGCACTGATACGTCAGTAGCAAACAGCTGGAATCATTATTTTATTCAGCTTAATTGGGTTAACGGAAACCAAGACCGGCCAGAGATTAGCTTGTGGATCAATGGGGCACTTGTTGCCAATGTAATCATCAGCCCTAGCACTCCATATTCTCCGCCAGCTGGCACCAATGCTGCGCTTGGTGATTTCAGGGTGGCAAGAGATGGGAACACGATCGGTGGGACAAAGTATTACGACTATTGCTTTGGTGGGACAGCCGATACGCCTTTGGTGCCAATGAATCAGCCTACTATTGTGCCGGCAGACATTGAAGCGCAACTAGATGCAGCAGCGCCTGATCCTGTTGCAGCTGCAACCAGATTCAGCTTTGAGGCTTCAGAGGCTCAGGTTGGTGTGTACGGCGGAGCCCAGCGTGTATCAACTAGGGCTTTTGATGGCGTGATTTCAGCCATATCTTCCAACCCTACTCTTCAAGACATACAGTTGTATTTCCAAAACGCATTTCCGTTCCCTGAGCGGCCTTATTACTCATGGTCCGTCAGAATTTACAACAATGTCGTTTCCTCAAAAATTGCAACCTTATTTGTTATTGCAGGTCAACTGAGCGAGGGTAATCAACCTTACGGCTGGCGGCTTGCAGCTAGAGGCGGTGGTCAAAATCTCGGAGACCCGACGATTATCCGTGTGCAATTGGGTGATGGCATTGGCGGAACTGTCGATAGTAACTTGGGCATCATTACTATTCCCGGCGACCAGTGGAATCATTATTATGTTCAGCTTTATTTTCCCAACGGCACCAATAATACGCCCATTATAAGCTTGTGGTTTAATGGTGTGCTTGTTGGTACAAGCAGTGGGACTGAACCGTATGATTACCCTAGGCAAACGAACGGTCCAAACCCTTTGACAAAAGCAGATTTTCAAACACCTTTTAGTCAATACAGTTCTCAATTCCCAAATCCTGGGTTTGCTTATGCATATTACGACTACTGCTTTGGCGCAACCTTAAGCAGCCCATTGGTGGCAATGAATGCTCCAACCATCAACCCAAGCGCTATTGAAGCGGCACTTTTTGGCCTCACTTCATAGCTGCAGTATCATGAATGGATAGGTGGAACCGCTCTGATGACTTGGACCCTTGCTAATGCTGTTACGTGGACCGGCGACAGGGCGGCCAACAATACGGCAATGGAATATCTGTTCGATACTTATCTTCCGTCTAAGGGTTGGTTCACTGGTGCCCACCCAGATGGCAGCAGTTTCAAGCGTGTTTTTTCGTACTCTGCAACCGATAGTCTTCAAGGCGGCATTTGGGCAAGCTATTTTTGGGCGAACTGGTCTAGCGCCACGACTTCGACACAATGTGTAATATATGAAGACGCAACCTATACGACAGCTCCAGGCGATTTGGCGACTGATACGACCGACAGAGTTGATATGGTATATAACGATGCATCCTATGCGTTCTATGGTTCTAACTGGCGATTTTGGACAAGCGACGAAGAGCCCTCCGCCACGTTGGTGACTAGGAATAAAAAGGTGATGTGGTATCACCCAGGTTTTAGCAGTGCTGCATTTGTTCAGGCCGGAACTTGGGATGGCACCGTCGACAATCCTAATACTTGCATTTGGCCCATGTTAACTAATGGCGCCATTTCTCAGACCAATGCGCCTACCATCGCAGGCACTATTGGTGTTCGGTATGCCATATCTCCGCAGCCCTATTACGGCAGCACATATCAAAATTTGATGCCAGAGATATTTTTTACAAACTTTGGGATGAATTACTATATTTCCAGTGACTTCGGCCCGGCTTTTTTCATCAACCAGTCAGATGTTCGCTACCAAGTACCTGCTAGCCTTAGCGTTAGCTCTAGGAGCAATTATGGATCTGGTTTTACCTTAAACGGAATCTTGATGCTTGCCAACGGTCGCTATTGGATCCGCACTCAGTCAGACACTAACTATCCAAGCCTTATCTTTGATCTTGGCACCACTGAGCCCGATCTCACCTGATCATCATGGCAGCTGATTACACAATCACAGCGACAGAGACAACGCTGCCCGGCGGGATGCCAACAGCTGAAGTCGTAGACGCTCTTACGCCTCTCGATCTCAGCTTTCTAGATATTGTTGAAACTAGTTCATACTCTGGCAGCAGTGGTGGCGTTGCACCACCAGGCGGCGGCCCGGTGTTCCCTGCTCTCGCGCCTTCAAGTCGCACCTTTACGCAAGGCGTGCAGCCAATTAGCGTTTTTCAAACGTACTCAGGTCTTGAAAATCGTGTGCTGCTTGGCGCTAATCAATTTGGCCTTACCCTTGAACTGGCCTTTCAAAATTTAACTGAAGCAGAATACAGCCTGATTTTTGCCCATTACATTGCCACACAAGGCTCGTACCAAGACTTCGACTTAAGCGCAGAGGTTTTGGCTGGGATGTCAAACACTGCATATTTGCAACCTACAAATTACACCTACCGTTACGCCTCGCCGCCTTCTGTTCAGTGGGTGGCACCTGGCATCGGCACTGCATCAGTGCAATTGACTGCATCGGTTCCATTTACCTAGACTCCTTGTAAGGGCTCAACCGCGCCATGGCAAATAAGCAATACACGGGCATCGATGGCGCTTTGTACGTCAACGGCAGCAAGGTCGCACGCGTTGAGTCTTGGAACCTGACTGGAATCGTTGATAGCCTAGAAACCACCAACCTTAGCCAGTACGCCAAGACCTATATCAACGGGAATCAGTCCTACTCTGGCAGTGCCACAATTTTCTATTACGAGAACGCAAGCAACCAAATCGAAGGTGCTGCGTTGCTCGATGATGTTTTGCGTACCACTCAAACGCCAAATGCTCCGGCCACAGTGCTGAAGCTGCAGCTGAACAATGGCGGAGTAGCTGAAAGGGTTCTTGAATTTACCTGCTTGATCTCCTCTGTTGACATCACGGCACAAGCTGCGCAAATTATCCAGGCAAACATTCAATACAATGTGACTGGACCCCTGACCACCGTGACCGTTGTCTAATGGCTCTTTGGCTTGGTGAAGCAGGTGGCCTACGTTTGGGCCGAGCATATGCAGGGCCTGCATACGGCTTGCTGGAGGCGGCTAACGTTGACATCCCTGACAAGCGGTTTGATCTTGGCTTGGCCAAGACAACCTTGATCACTGGCGATCAGGTCAAATTCACACGCGTTGATGCCAATGGTGTGTCAGGTGGGCCGCTTGACTTCATCGGTGGCGTGACCGACACGGAAATTACGCTGTACGTCAACGTGGATGGCGTTGGCGGCATCAGGCTTTATGACTTATGGAGCAATGCCCTTGAAGGCAGCCTTGATGCAGCGCTAACGCTTGTTGCACCTAGCAGTTCGTACCGAATCTCCTATGAAGTGGTAACTGATCTGGATTTGTGCTTAGCGCAGACGACTGCTTGGACACTGAACACCGATCGCGATCTTGCGGATTTCACCAGCCTTGGCGATGCCTTCCGCCAACAGATGGGAATGCTTGTCTCGGGCAGCGGTGACGTTACCTGTTTTTTTGATGCCAACTGGCGCCTGCAAGACGGCTCATACGACACCGAATCACCTGTCTACATGCATCGGCTGGCCATTCGGCAAGAGATTGGATCGGATTTTACGGGTGTTTTTCTGCTAAAACGCACTGATGCCATCCCGCTTGATGAGCTGTGCAACACCAGTGATCGCGCCTTGTTTTATCTGGCAAATTGCGTGGTGACATCAGTGGCAACTCAGCTGACGCCTGGCGAGCTAATCCAAAGCCAGATCCAGTTTGTCACAACAGGCCAGGTCAGACTGTTGCACGACGTTGCCGGGAAGTACCTCCTCTAGAATGCGCTTAGCGCGGTATGCGCCTTTGACCGGGAGGTTTATCCATGTCTCTGAACGTCCGACACAAACACAGCTCTGTTCAGGACCAAGCGCCTCAGCCGTCTGATCTTGTCAATGGCGAAATCGCGCTAAACATCAACGCCAATAGCACTGCGCTCTACACAAAGGACAGTGCAGGCAATGTGGTCAAGCTTGCGCCATCTGGTGGCGATGTTGATTCAGTGTTTGGCCGCACTGGCGCTGTTGTGGCGGCAGATGGTGACTATGACCTAGGCGAGCTTGGTGATGTCGATCTGAGCACTGCTGCACCTGTCAATGGCCAGTTTTTGGCCTATGACGGTGCCAACTGGGTGCCTGGTGACGTTGTAAGCAGCGTTGACCTCGGTTACACAGCATCAGCCACTGATGGCACTGTGACCAACAGTGCTGGTGCTGACGCAACTGTGCCACTGGTCACAGGTGCTGATGCAGGCTTGATGGCACCTGGCGATAAGACAAAGCTTGATGGCATTCAGGCTGGTGCTGAGGTTAATGCTGTTGATTCTGTCTTTGGCCGAACAGGTGCGGTCATTGGTGCAGAAGGTGACTACAGCCTTGATCAGCTTGGTGACGTTGATTTAACGACGACACCGCCAACGACTGGCGAGGTGTTGCAGTATGACGGCAGCGAGTGGGTGCCTGGCACTGTTACTGCATCAGTGCCTGACCCGCTGACGCTTAATACGCTGACGGTCAACACGCTGCTTACTGCCGAGCACATCCACGGCAACATCGCAGGCAGCGTCTACATCCACGTCAAGAACACCGACACGGTACAGCTTGCCAAGGGCACG
>Ga0208898_1001074_pt1 | contig 18849 bp, 14 predicted proteins | sample VirMetDEL_Mar_4_FD_184513 | JGI IMG/M metagenome (GOLD analysis project Ga0208898, IMG submission 184513) | Aqueous microbial communities from the Delaware River and Bay under freshwater to marine salinity gradient to study organic matter... | ecosystem: Environmental > Aquatic > Marine >...
AATGTAGCAGTAATTGGATTTGTATTTTCAATAATTAATCCATCGCATGGTGTGGAGTTATCAGTATATCCATTATCTGTTTCATAACTAAACAGTTCAGAGTTTTCAATAAACACTTCAGTATCAGATGTAGATACGTCTTTAATAATTCTTGCCGTTGGGAAGACTAGAGATTCTAATATATCTCTCGATTTACTTACAAATTCTCCATTAATTTTTCTATCTGCTTTTTGTTTAGTCCAAGAAAGTGGTCTATAATTTATTTCATCAATTCCAAGTCCAAAATATCGATCAGTTTCAAATTTATCAGAGAATGATAAGTTATAAATCGTTCTCTCATCTTGTGTTATTGTACTTGGATATGAATTGTTACTTATAACCTGAACAATATCTCCAGTTTTGAGAGTTTCTTTTATATCTACCTGATTAGAGTCAACTCCTTTAACTCCTCTGTAAAAATAAATTTCAACTTCATCTTCAGGTAACGGTGCTTTTGTAAAGATGAATGATGTTCCACCCTCAAAAATGTAATTTGTTACTGGTTTTTGTAAAACACCATTTATAAAAATTACAAGAATATTATTAATATTTTGATCTACAGGAGAACCATCTTCAGCCTCAATACTGAGAAGTTCTCCATTATAAAGAAGTGGGAATCTAACTCTTGATCCATCTTGGAATTGTTTTATTGAATCGATGTAATCCAACTCTCCAAATGTCCAAGATGCAAAATTATCAGAGTATGTATCGACTACAGTGACTGTAAAATCGGATAATGGGAATGCTAAAGAAACATCTGTAACTAATCCTACAGGTTTAAATACATCACCTCTTCTAAACTTGTATCCAGGTCTTGAGAACTTGAATTCAGTAACTTCAAAATAAGTAGACCCTATTCCAGTAGTTGAAGATCCTCCAACTTTAATATCCATTAATAATCCAATTCCAGTATCGGTAGTTGAACCAATTCCCTCTCTATAAACTCCTGTAATAGGAAGATTATCATACGATGGATCAGATACAAATATTTGTGGATTGTTATATCCGGTTCCACCAGTACCAATATTGAAAGAAAGTGTTCCCCCAGCACCAACATTTGCTGTTATTGATGCAAGATCTCCAATATGTCCTTCTTCAAAGACGGTTACTCCAATAGAAACTAATCCATTATATCCAGAACCGAGATTATCAGTTGTTCCCAGTCCAACCGATACGATAGATCCTCCAGCACCCACAACAGCAGTTACAGAAGCACCTACAAGTGGAGCAAAACCAAGTCCTGGAGTAGATCCATAAGAAACTATAATTCCACCTCTAGGAGTTTCATTTTGATTTGTATCATAATCGGAGATTATATATTGAAGTGGATCATCTGGATTAGTAATTCCAGAAAATTCTGCAGTTGTTATTCCTGCAACAGAATCTTCTAAAATTTCATAATTAAATGCGGATGGATTATTTTGAGTTTTTGGTGATTGATAAATGCTGTTGATGAAAATAAGACCATTTGAACCCTCTGTTCCAATTCCAGTTGTATTGGCACCACCAACTTTTAAGGTGAAAGTTCTTCCAATTCCAGTAAATTCATCCGATATATCATCATAAACTTTATTATTATCATAATTAGATTTTAAGAATACTCTACCACTGAATGATGAAGTTTCGAAATCTAAATTATTTTTGGTTTTGTCAATTTGTGGATTTCCTCTTGGAGATTCGGTAAAATAAATTGCATCGTCTACAATATTAAACGATCCTTTATAGATTGTTACTGCAGATAAATCGGAATGTGTTGATGCAGAAGAACCAACAAATCCTCTATCAACTTCTACCAATTTTAGAGATCCACTGTTTGTAATTGGGCCAACATTAGTTGTTCCTAATCCAACATTAGTCACTCCCATATATTCATTATCAATCAATAATATATCTTTTGGATTGATGCTAGAAATTCCTGTTAAAGAAACAATAGTGGTACTAATTCCTAGTGAACCTCCAACATTTCCAGATAAACTATGTGCTATTCCAGTAAATGCTAAAGGATATTGAACCAATTCATCAATAGTAATGATACATTTAGAATTTCTTTCTGCCATAGTAAATCTATGTGCATTTCCTTCTCCAAGAGAGGTAAAAGTTGTTCCAATACCACTATATGCTGCTCCAACAGTCGTTGCAACTTTAAATGTATCTTCTGTTAATTTAATTGCATATACTGTAGATGGTAATTCTCCACTAGGAGTAACTATTGCACTAGTTCCAACTCCAACAAATGTTGAGTTGGGAGTATATATTAATTCTTCTCCAGTTACAAAGAAATGATTTGGAATTGTAAATATGCCAGTTGTTGCTGCCAGAGAAACTGAATTTGGATTGAACTCTTTTGAGAAAATAGGTATATTATTTTCTCTCAATACGAAATTATTTTTATTAATTCTATCCAAATTAATTGCATTATAGAATTTTTCATCAATACTTTCCGTCACTGAACCATAATTTAAATCCGGATAATCATTTACAGAATCTAAATCTGTGTACAATAATTTACTGAATACTTCAATATCAATTTGACCAACTTGAGATGCGTCTGGATAGAATTTAATAATCATATCACTTCCAGTTATTTCTCCCCCAAAAGTTCCAATTCCTACTGCACTATCTAAAATTTCTGTGCTTCCTACCGAAATTAATGGAGACTGTTGAATGTATACATCAGTGCCATCATGTACGGTCATAATCTGATGAAGTGCCTTTGTTGAACCTGCACTTACTTGAACTAATGTTTTTGATGCATTAAAAAGATTTTTATTTGTAGATTCGATAGTTGTTGCAGCTGCTGAAACCGTGGAAGTATAATTTGAACTATAGATTATACTTCTTTCTTGTCCATCAGATTGTCCTGAGGATTTAATTCTATAAGTACCTATTCCAACCGAAGTCGTACCAAATCCAACAATATTGGTTTGTATTTCAATAGCATTTGGAGAATTATTTTCATGCGTTAAAGAAAGAATTCCACTATCTAAATTTGGATAGAAAGTTCCTATTTGATTTCCAGTGAATGAACTCAGAGCAGATCCATCAATATAATATTCAGAAGTGAATGTATCTGTGCCATCATGTGTTATATACAATCTTATGTAATTTGTGTCTTTAGTAATTGTATCTAAAACTAAAGCATTTACATATAAAGATTCAAAATTGGAGGAATCTAAAGAAACTATAGTTGTGGTTCCAAGTCCAACCGATGTAGTTTTAATTCCAATTAAATCGACAAATCCAACAGATTCTGTTCCGACCCCAGAGTCAAATACTTGTCTAATGACTTTTACATTATAATTTGTATCATATGGATCCACTGGATAGAATCTTAAAAATGTCTCTTCAAATTCATTAGTATATAAATCAAAAGAACCATATTGTTCTCCAACTAAATGTAAACTTGTTGATCCAAGACCAACTATAGATTCATTTTCAACAATAACAGTGTCAACTCCATCACTAAGAATAGTTACATCAGTCAATTGAATTTCACTACCATCTTCACTAGTTACTCTAAAAAGGTAATTGTAATATGTTTTATCATCTACTTCTTCTATAGATAAAAATTCTGTATTTTGAGATTCTGAATTGGAAAATTCATTACTAATATCATCAATATTCAAAACATTCATATTTTTTAGTTCAACATAATCTGCAATTCTTTTGTTTTGAAGTTTTATAAACTTTGATTTTGAATCAACTACATCAACATCAATAACATTATCAAAGTTATTAATAGTGTCTACTCTCTTTTTATCAATTACATCATAAACAATTGTGAATCCATCATTAGATTTTCCTAAACCAGCATTGACATTAGAAGATACTTGAGTATCTGCAAAGTTCTTAAGTCCACTTGTGTGAACTAAACTCTCGACTGGAGATTGTTGGTCTTTATAAGTTATAGAACTCTTTACAGAATATGAAAGATTTTGGTAATAATCATTATTTGGAGTAACTTGGTAGTCTTCGCTCAACTTACCAGTTTCATTATCCCAACCAATATTTTTCAGATTGGAATATCCTACATTAAAAAATCCTGAAACTTCATCGATTGTGTTTACTGTAGCAATATTTCCGGATTGATTTCCAACAATAACTTCACCGACCGATAAATCATATTGACCAGAAACTTTTAAAGTATTTTCATCACTTGCCGACACTTTCAAATCTCTGACTGTTCCATTCGAAGATAGAGTTTCTCCGATTAAAAATTCTGATATTTTTTGGGATATTTCAAAAACAGGATAATCGGTTTTATTAATAATAGTTCCACTAAAATCTTGAATCGTTTTTGCGATGCCAGTATTTGTGGTAAGACCACTAATGTTTATTGTTACTTTATCATTAATTGATGATGTTGAATCATAATTATATACAGTAAAAAACTTATATCCATAATCTGAAGAATTGAACCCATCTCCATCAGAACTATATTTCTGTATTCCTTCAATAAAGACCAAATCATTAACTTTAAATGGAACAACCCTAAAAGTGGTTCCTGTTCCAGTAACTGGAGTAGATATGTAGCAAGTAAAAATGCCAGAATTTGAAGATTCTACTTTTTCAATAGAAATGCCATTACTATTATTGATTGTAAATAATTCTACAGTTTCATCAGGAAGACCCTTAGGTGGCACTACAATTTCTGCAGAATTTATGGCATTTTCAGATACACTAAAGTTTATTAGTCCAGAATTAATAACACTTCTATCGGTAGAATTTACAATTACAGAATTTGGTGATGATGTATATCCACTTCCTCCACTAATAAGTGATATCTGATCAATAGTATTTGTGTTTTTTAGTGTAATCTTTGGAGATATATTAGCTTTAGGTCTAAGAGTTTTATCTGACGAGTAAGTAAATTTATTACTAATAACTTTAGTTTCTTTTGTCGAACCAATTTTATTTGACTTGACATTTACAATTAAGTCAGATCCAGAAGTTGAGTTTGTAGACTTTAAAGTTGGCAATCTCTTATATCCAGAACCTGAAGATAAAATATTCAAAGAATTTACAGAACCGGAAGATAAAGTTGATGTTGTTGAGTATTCTAATAAATCACATTCTGTTGACCCATAAGAAACTCTTTCTGGTTTTTTGGTTAAATTTATATTGAATGTTGTTGTTCCTATTCCACTAATCACATATGATCCATTATAATCACTATTAACAAATTTTATAGAAGAACAATTTACTACATCAATATCGGAGTTAATTAAAGTTCCATTTTTTTCTAATGTATAATATAAATTTTGAGGAATCTTAGAATCATAATTGATTGTTAGTGACGCATCTGAAGAAACTCCAACTGTTCCCACTCCAGAAACATTAAATACTGAAGATTCTCCTGTAGAAATAAATTGATGCTCAAATTTAGAATCTGTATAGATCTTAAGATTATAACCAGATAAAGAAGAGTCTGTTAAATCAAATTTTAAATCATTATTCTCAATTGGTCTCAATCTTGGATTTATCAACGATAATGTTTGGGAAGAACCACCAGTAGAAGCAAATCCTATAGTATTTGGGGGATTTTTTTGAGAATCAAGATATGTTTCACAAAGTTTAAATTTGTTATCATTAACTTTATATACAAAGTATTCCTCATATCCACTATCTTCATAAAGAACTTTATCACCAGTCTCTAAACCATGATTTGTGATTGTAATTTCATTTGTAGTTGTACTAATACCAGTGGAATTGAATCCAATTGGATTTACAACAACCGCATCAATTTCAGACTTATAAAGTACTCTAACAGCAGTTGAAGTGCCAATTCCTACTGAAAGATTTGGTTTTACATTTAAAGATATAGAATCTCCATTTTGAAGACTATGTGCCGTAGAGACAGAAACCGTTACTTGATGTTTTTCAACATCTCCAGATATTTGGGTATAATTTGACTCAAGTGAATATTGATCATTGTCGTCCCCATTAGAATGGAAATATAATTCTTCTCCATTTATAGAAGTTTTTAATCCAATAAGATTTGGGTTTTTGTTAACGACAAAGAGATTTGGAAATGTATCAATAAAAACTTGTGATGCGACCAATCCATCAGTAGAAACTATTAAAGTTGTTCCAGTCCCAACAACATAAGTAATAGATTGATTGGTTTTAAATGGATGATTATCAATATAAATTCCTTTAGATGGAATACTTCTAGTTACATTAGAAATATTACCAAAAACAAATGATGTACTATATCCAACACCATCAATTGTAGAAACACCGACAGATTCTCTTGGATTGAAGAATACTTTATTGTTTATTTTAGATTCAAATTTATCTACAGATTTGGAAATAGTAAAAGAGTCCGGTAAGAAAGAAACTGCTGTACCTATCGTATGCAATGTACCTACTGATCCTCTTTCAATTCTTAAAATGTTTTCATTTCTGAATATACCCAGAACTTTTAAGGTTTCTGTTCCAATACCAATACTACTACCAACTGATATTTGCTCCGGAATTGGTGCAACATAAATTTCTGTTGTAATTCCGGATGACGTTATTGTAGATAAACATCTTCCATTTGTATAGGAGGGAACTGAAATCTTATGTGTCCCATTTAAAGATGAAAGATTTGTTGAAAAACCGGATATTGTAACATAATCAAGATTAGAAAGATTGTGATTTGGTAATATTGAAACTTTTATTCTATTAGGAGAGTCCCAAGTAAAAATGGAATTTGGATAATAACTTGAGTTAGTATTTAATTCTGTAATTTGCTTTCCTTTAATTGAAGCAACACTAACATCCAATCCACTTCCTGAAGTGTTTGTATTATCAAAAACAAGTTGATCTCCAACCTTATAGTTGGATCCTGAATTCTGAATTTCTATTGATTCTATTGATCCTGATGTTACAGATGTTATTTCTATTTCTTGCTCTAAAACATCACTAGTCTCATTTACAAAATCATAATCAGCATTATTTTCAGATACTTTATATGGTAAAGTATTTCTCAGTAAATTTGAACTGTTAAAATCAAATGACTGATTTAAATCAGAATCTGAAATTAATTTTGATTTGTACTTATTTCCTATAAAATATGGAAATTGATTTATTGTTGCATGGTATGCATAAACTCCATTTGGGAATTGTTCATTTTTTTCATATCTTCCATTATGCTCATCCAAATCTCCACTTCTATTAAATTGATAATCTTCCACAAAAAATCCATTATCAAATCCAGAAGGTCTATCTACAACATTTGATACATTAAGAACGTATCCTGATTGTAGTTCTTCTATTCCCAATGTATTTTCTGGATCAGAATATCCATATGGTCCATATATTGGATTGCCATCATAAGCCCACCCAATAATTCCAGATAATTTATCATTCTCTTCTAAGAAAGAATTTCTTAAGTCTTCAAAATATTTCGATACTGAATATTGAAGTTTATCTTTACCTTCCAATAAAACTTCTCCAGATACAAATCTTTTACTATTCTCATTGACACGTAACTTTCTTATTTGAGGATCTAAGAATAGATTTTTTCCGGAGGAAGTGATAGTTATTTTTGTACTATTTTCATCATATCCAATGCCAGGATTAATGATTTTAACTTCTGATATTTGTCCATTATTGACTATGGCTCTCAATTCTGCTCCTGTACCACTTCCAGAAACAACTAAATCTGGAACTGAGTAATATTCAGAACCAACATAACTCAAAATAACGTTATTAATTTTGCCATCAATAATAACTGGTGTTAATTGTGCAGATTTTCCATTTTTTAATGTTATATTTGGATTTTTTTTAAAATTTAATATTGTAGATCCATATCCAGTTCCAGTCTCATAAACATATGCGTCTACAATTTTACCCTTTACGACTGGTGTTGTAATTAACTCTTGATATTGTTGTGTTATTGTTCCAAACCCAACACTAGTATATTTGATAGATACAGAAATGTCTGGATATTTGAAATATTGGTATCCAGTTCCGGTGCTACTTAGTGCTTCATATTTTTTTCTTTCATAATTTGAAATGATTGTTCCTCCAACTCCAGCATTGCACAATCTAAAAGAGTCATCATCAACTTTTAGGACATAATATTGATTCGTAGTTGTAATTCCAGATATAGAACCATTTTCATAACTATATTCTACAATTTCTCCATCATTAAATCCATGATTTTTAAAATTGATAGAATTATTAGTCGTTGATATTCCTGCAGGTTTAACAATGAGTTTTCTGTTTGTATATCCCTCACCACCATTAAGAATTTTGATGTATGAAACTTGATTTTTTACTGATGCTGTAGAAAATTTATGTGTTCCTGAAGATCCTGTGTAAATTCCTACGGTGTTTATTCCAGATCTTTGATCATTTAAAGAATAATATAATTTTATAGTTTTATTATTAGTAACTCCAACAAAATATGATGAATTATCTGGAAGATCAATGTTATCAGATATTGTTCCAATCTTTATAGGATTATTTCCCAAAGAATTATATACAATTTTCTCACCATTGACAAAATTGTGGTCAGTTAAAAATGCAATTTGATTGGTAGTTTGATTGACTCCACCACCACTGGAAAATTCGTCCGCATTAAATAAAACCTCTCTAGATCTTTTAACTAATACGGGGTCAATTACTGCTCCAGTGCCATTTCCTCCAGTAATATCAATTGAAACGATTTTGTCTATATTATAATCTTGAGAATCTACATATACTTTTTCAAAATTGCCACTAACAACTGGTTGAATTTTTGCCGTACTTCCAAGTCCAGATGCAACTTCAATGATAGGTGGATTTATTACGTCAAAATTTTCACCTCCAGAAAGAATATCAACATTTTCTATTGGACCATAATGAACTACATCTTTAGATTTATAATTATGAATTTCAACACCATTAATTAACATCCCAACTTTTCCTGGGGATGTTTCTGTTTTAGTTTCTTCTTTAATATTTTTCTCTAAAGGAAACTTTCTTAAAATCTTTTGTACTCCAAAAGTAGAATCTTTTTGAGAATATAGAGTAAATGTGTGAGTCCCAACACCCGATTGTGGGATTAAAAATGTTTTACTAGATCCAGATTCAATAAAAAATGGAGAACTATAAAGTTGAAACTGTTTATTACTTAAAACTTTAACGTAATATGATCCGGTTTCCAATCCAACCAATGATTCCGTTTTTGGAGAATAAAAAATTCTATCTCCAGTTAAGAAAGGTACACTAGAATCTACTTGTATGGTATTATAAATTCCATCTGAACTAACACCACCATCAAATTTAAGATTCTCATTATCTTGAGAATTATTAATTGTAAATGATTTGATGGTTTCGTCAATATTATGACGATAATTTGATATATTATTTTTTTCTTCTGATGGTAAAGAATTTGATGCTAGATAAGCATACTCATCTTTATCAACATAAAGATTTAGTACATCAGACAACAAAGATCCACTTGCAAATTCGGATCCTGAAGAATTTGTTTTATTTAATTTTCTTCTTACATCATATAACTTATTAGAATCTAGTGTTGGTTTATTTTCCAATCCATTAAGTGTATTCCCATCAATAGATGTAATGTAAATGTTTGATGAGACTACAGTTTCACTATCTCTTTCTAGTATTTCAATCTCATCCCCAACTTTTAAACTTGACCTATCAATGGCAGATCCTAATTCATAAGTGGCATTATTTAAAATTTGATGTCTTGTACTCGTATTGTATATAAAAGAATTTGCAAAAATTTCTTTCCAATTTGCATTCGTATTTTTAATCTTATCTCCAAGATTTTTGATCGTAACTATATCACCCTCATCTACCTTAAAGTTTTCACTTTCTTCTACTAAATCCTTTATGACTCCAAGGAGTATTAACTCTACCTTTTTGGATGTATCACCATCTTCATATGAATAATAAGTATCATTAGATCTAACATTTGATGTAGATAAAATTGTGGTATTAATGCCACTACATCCAAAAAACTGATTAACAGTTTTACTTGTATATGAAATTGTATTATTTTCGGAAATTAAAGTTCCTGATTCTGGGAAACTTAATGTAGAATCTACTGTTAAAATAGAGGATCCTGCCGATACACTTTCAGTTAATTTTGTGTTTGGGGTAATTTCAAAACTTCCTTCGACTGAAGATGAATTTTCATCATTACCAACATACAATTCAATTTTATAATAAGTTTTACCTTTCCTTGTAAAAGGTTCTATTGCAGAAATTGATGCATTAGTACCTTCATCTGTAGTTTTTGTAAGAGTCTGTCCAACTATTTTTGTAGGTTCTCCAGATATTACTTCTACAATTCCAATCTCTCTTTTAACATAATTTGCAGAAGAAGGTTTGATCAAATAATCTTCTAGATTTATAACGGAAGGAGTTTCCCCAAAAATAACCTTAAAAAGAATTTTGATGGATTCATCTGTTCCTTTTGAAGCATAAAAATCCTTTGCCCTTCTTATGAAGTTTCCAGCATTAATTTCGTCCACCAATGAAATATTTTCAAATCCTGGTGTAAATGTGGATTTTAATTTTTTATAAAATTCCTTTAAAAATAAAGAACTTAAATTTTGAACAGAAGAACTTGATGCGTGTTCTGCTGCAGTTGATGTTGAAAATACTAACTCTTCATTATCTAAATTTTGATGGTAATTTGTAATACCACTAAACCCACGAATACATCCTGTAAAAGAATTTGTTGTAATTCCGGTATACGTAATGATCTCATCATCTATTTTAAGAAGACCATACTGATTTGGAAATCCTTTAGTGCTAGAAACATTAACAGTCGTTTCTTCGGAATTTAACGAAGAACTTAATGTAGTATTATCAACAATAACTTCAGGTTTTAGATTATCTAACTTTAAGTATTGATCTAAATTATCACTAATATCAATTGGACCACCTTGATATTCTTGAGAGATATAATATTGCTTTAAAAATTCTAATGCCTTTGGACTTTCGTCCAAGACAAATTCTGGCAACTGATTGGAAACTATATCCTGAATCTTTACTCTAGATTCAATTCCAGTCTGTATCATATTACTTTCTTATTGAATTTCCGTTTGAATAACTTGATGTGTAGAAATCATTAACAAATCTGGTTCCTGATATTTCATCACCAGAAGCAACTACATCTCTTACCATATTTATTGTGCTTTTTGGAATACTTAATGAAATGTACAAATCTCTAAGACCAACAACATCATTAGATTCTGGGAATGCTTGAATCTCTATAATATTATTAGGAGATGAAGTTTCTGTAATGTTTAGTGTATTGATAATAATCTCTCCCTTCAAATAATCAACTGTTCCAACATTTTTAACAACAGTAATCATATCTCCATTGTCATTAAACTTGAATATTGAAAGATTTCCTGTTGTTGCTCCAATATTATTTGGTCTACGAAGAAAAACTCCTCCAGCATCAGATGCATTAGTTATACTCAAACCATCAGAAACAATATTAGAAGTATCTGTAAAATAAACTGTGGATGATTCACCGGCAATTTTAAATCCTGTAGATTTAATATTAGATCCTTGCGGATTCACATGAAATCTATTTCCAAAACACAGTTCATACTGGGTAAAAGTATTCAACAATACCTTTAAATCTCTGCGAATAATAACTTTCGTGATATTTGATGTAATTGCAGTATCCGTATTATCAATAACTTGCTGTATTTTACTATACCTAACTCTTCCTCCAAATTTATTTAAATCCAATGATTCTGAATATTTCTGAAGAGAATCAATAACTAATGTCTTTAAAGAATCTGAACTTGATACTTGAGAATAGTTATAATAAACAGAACTATCCAGTTCAACATAGAGTATCTTGAGATCTACTATTTTTTGATTTATACCAGAAACTGCGTATTGCTTCAATTTAGAAAGAATCTGAGTTTTATTGAAGTCGGAAACAAAAAGTCCATTCTTTGGTTTGATGCTGATTTGTACCGTGCCAAATTGTGGAGGATCCATTTGCTCCCCACCAACTACAGATACAGATTCTGTATTTGGATATATTCTTTTTATAATTGCCTCATAATCTCTTGATGTAACTGCCCTATATTGAGAAGAGTACAATCTTGGAGCATAATATTTGATTGAATCTATGGGCTCAATATCTCCACCATTAATTGATGATTGATTTGTTGTGATAGTAACTGTTCCTGGATCAATGACTTTCCCATTTGCAGATTCTAATGAACCTGAGAATGAAAAATTAGAAGCCCCATTACCATCTCTTCCGTCAGTAATAATATAGTTTGCTGTAATATATGTTCCGTCTCCATTTTCTCCCAATTTTTTACCAATAATTCCGTCACCAAATCTCAATTCATATCTTTCATCTTGAACTTCATTAATGAAAAATATTCTTGAATTGCTATCAACATTAAAAATATTTTCGGAAAGAAAGTATTCAATTCCTCTAGTACTTTCAGTACCAATATAAACTCTGAGAGTTGATGTGTCGATAAAAGAATTATTTAAAACAAATCTTTGATCCAAAGATCCATCATATAAAAAAGTTTTAGTTAAAAATATTCCTTGATAAACATCAATATTGTTGAATGATGCTGTTCCATTCACAACATTTGCCGTAATATCTTCTGGTATTGCAAATGTATATGTTGTATCATTTGCATTTCCTACGCACACTATACCTGCCTTGAGAGTGAGTGTAGGAGTATTTACTGTAGTTAATACATTAAATGATATCTGTGCAACTGATGCGGTTCTAGAACGAGGTACATATCCAATATTTCCTGCAAGAGAAACAACATTTTCTCTCAGAGTTGCGGAATCCAAAAAGGATTCATTCACAATCATATTGGAGTTAAATGCTGTAATATAAGTATTATATGCTAGAGTATCAATTAAAACAGAAAAATTTGACCCCTCAAAGTCAAAATCCGTGAATGTAGAGTTTGCACGGAGATAGTCTTTGATAGAAGTTTTTATCTGATCAAAATCTAAATTTGTATATTTTGTAAAAGGCATTTTATCTCGTTGCCTCTAAGAGGAATGAATATTCTTGTGTTGGAAACTCTTGTCCGATTATATCAAATATAACTGTTACATTAAAAGTGTTTTCATCTGGTATTGGATCTACCTGAACTATCAGATTTTCAATTCTTTCTTCAAAGTTTTCAACTGCAATTTGTATTTGATCTTGAATTACAGATGCTGTACCAAAATCGACAAATTCAAATAAACTTCTTCTTACATCAGATCCCAACAAAGAATTAAAAAATCTCTCTGTCGGGATAGTTTCTACAATATTTCGCACCGCACGACGAATTGCATTCTCATTTTTTAATATCGGTAGGTCTTTTGTTATAGGATGAGGATCAAAGGACAAACTAATGTCCTTAAATGCTCTTGATATCCTTTGAACTGCCATTGGAAAAGAGTTTTCTTAATTTTATTTATACCCTATTCCTGAAGATTTTTTTGATCTTTTTTCAAATCATCGTGCATAATTTCTTGAATTACTCTTTCTTCGGGATTATCATTCGTCTTATGTGGCAATGACCAATAATCCGATGTTAAACTTGTTGTTCCCCATACTTCTCTCATAATATTTGTGTTTCTATCGACAGGTGAGTTGCCCATTTTGACTCCTGATTAGTACAATCAGAACTTTTTGAGGGGTTTCTATCCCTTTTTGTATTTATTTTACCCAAAATCCTTTACGTAGATAATCATCATCAACAATAAAATGATAATAATCTAAATTTTCTGGTTTTTCATTTTCCCAAACTGGAATTGCCTCTGTATTATTATACTTAAAGTCGGGATTTTGTCTGAAATGTACTTCAATTAAGTTGTTTCCTATAAATTCACAGTTTATCCACTCATAATTGCCTACTAAATCATTTAAAATTGTAGGAAAATGATGTTCATGATCAATTTTTTCCCATTTTTTCCATTTATATAGTGGTTCGTATGAATCACGAGTGCCTAATACGGTCAATTCTGGAGTTTTATTGTGAAAATCTACACTAATATGGTCCCCTTCAAAAACTTCACACCAAAATTCGGCAGGATGATATGAGTCAGTACTCTTATAGACATATTCTATACGAGAAAAACGTCCCATACCGAGTAAATTCATACAAGGACGTATAATATAAAAGTCGGACTTAGGAACATCAGTCCCGACAGGACCACATGTATAACCTAACTTCCGACTTAAAATTAATTTATTGTAAACCCAAAGGTCATCAGTATGAATTTGATCCCATTCCTGATTCCCTTCTAGATACATTATTTTTTCTTTTTGCGTTTAGCATACTTTTTAGGAGACAAAACGTTTTTGCAACGTTTATCTGGTTTAGATTTATCTCCTTTATGTATCCAACGTCCCATTATCGTCCTTGACCACGATACATTTTACGCTTCCCATTACGAGACGTAGCAGCATACTTCGTGTTCTTACCACTTCCTTGACGAGTTTTCTTGGGCTTCCCAGGCATAAACCCGTCTTTGATTAAACCAACCTTTGCACGTACTGCCATAATAACTCCTTAAATCTTAGTAATCTTAGTTTCTAAATCTTGTGGTCTTGGAGAACCTTTCTGATAATACTCTATCGAAAGGTCCTCCATTATATCAAAGTATTCTTCCTCGGTCAATCCTTTATACAGAACTACCCCTCTGTGGAGAATTGTATACTTTGTCTCTAGCATCAAATAACCCGAGTCTTTTCGTGCCCAACGCGGATGCGAGGATCACACCAAATCTCAAATCCTGCTTCCTTTGCATCCAGACAGAAACTTACATCCTCTCCACACATATCCTGAACCTCTCCAGACTCAAAGACTTGCATCTTTGGAGCAAACCATGGATACTTCATGTCTTCGTGCTCAAAGACACCGTGCTTAATCAATAACCATCCAAACCCTGCATAATCAACAGTAAATGGTTTGCGACGCTTGGAGATACTCTCACCTGTTTCATGATTCATCACTCCACCATTGTTACGGAAATCATCCTCTTCCATCCAGTGTGCAACACTTGTGGTACGACCATCCTCAGTCATATACCAACCACTTGCAATGTCCTGATCCATCAGAACTAACTGATAAAACTTCTCAGTATTAAATACAATGTCACTGTCAATCCATAACTGATAATCATACTTTAACTTACCATCCCAGGGAATCTGATCGGGTCCACGCAGCACATTTGCCCCAAGGCACTTGCAACGTGCGAAGTTTACCATCGAACTGTAATCTTGTGAAATTTGAATACTTGCTCCTGCCTGTACCAAATCAAAACAAAGTTGTACAAAGTTTTTGAGATATGTATAAGAAACTCCCCTACCGGGTAGGCAAAACACAATGGCCTTGCCTTTCACCATTTCTCTTGCCTTATCATAGTCCCATTCTTCCGGACTCTCCGATGGTTTGGGTGTTTTTGCTTTTACAGTAAATCCTTTAGCCATAATAGTAAGTAACTACATCAATATCATAACACTCTATCTATACAAAGTCAATCACTCAATATCTCCAATAATAATGCAGTCGTTCTCAACCTCGATGTTTAATTCTACTCCCTCATACCACCCCTTCTCATCACAAATCCATTGAGGTATTGTGACATAATACTCACCGGTTACTGGATCGATCTCTATAGTCGTAAAATTTTCCTGCGGATTTTTTTGCATATCTTTGAACCCTGTTGCCATTTTTTATATATGAAAAAATTTTTTTATGAGACTGATATTTAAAGGTCGATCTGGGTCGTTTATAGCTTGGGGAAGTTAGGGGGTTTTATATACGGGGGGGCATCACGGCGGGCAACACATAAGGGGGCATAATACCCCCTAACTGCTGTTCACGAACGAATGCCCACTTCTATAAACTTTCGTCGCACATCACGTTTAGTCTGATTTAAAGAATGACGGCAGGAAGGTGTTGATGCCGTATGAATCTTCACTCCTGTATGATGCCTCCAGACCAAATGTCTTTTCTGTCGTTGTAACTCAAATCCTTCAGATTTCATGTACTTTGTGAGTTCTTTGAGATGTTTCATGGGGAAAGTAAAGAGAAATCAGGGGAGGTCAGGAGAGGGCAAATCGATTCACCCACTGCCCTACCGACTGACGGGGGTCTAGAAGACGGAGCATGTCACGACGACGCACGGCATGGGTGCTGTAGTGACCTGACCGCCACTCCACCGTGATGGTGCGACGACGGGGACGGAGACGGAGTTCAGAGACGGCAGAGCTGGGGACATGCTGCCAGATGATGACGGTGTTGAGAGGGTTCTGCATGAGGTGCGTTGCTTTGACCCTTCTAAGATACCCGGATACCCCTGCCGGGTCTGTATCAACCGATACCGTTTTGGATATTAGTTTGGAATCGGTTATTGTTGAAGTTAGCAGCACTGAAGAGACGACGATTTACCAACTTATATGTGCCGAACTCATTGGAGTAAACATAACCCTCAGAATCGATTCTATCCTGACCGATGTATGCTTCTGGTCCATCATTACGACAGAGATAAAGTGCATCATCCTTGATAGATTGCACCAGTTTCCAGAATGCGATCAGAGTGTAATCACAATCGAAAGCATTATCATCAATCGGTGTATTTTCACGGATGCACTTATTCAGTTGCTGCTTAATCTTCTTTGCTTGCTTATCATCCACAAAGTGAACATTTTGTGCGATTACCTTAGCAAACATAATGGGTTCGGAGATGTCATCAAACGACCCGGCACAGGTGATATAATTGCCAGAGAAGATACGGGCACGGGGTTTCACAAACTTACAGTAAACTGTGTCGGTGATAGTGAACTTCATCGGGTGTGCGATTGCATCCCTTAAGTCACTCTCTGCAGTGTAGAAAGTATGTGGAGCAACGATGATTTCTTCAGTTACGATATCATCGAATTTATAGGTGATTGTGTTGGGAGTGTATTCATCAGACCCACCGAATCCGATAAAATCCCCTTGGAAAATGCCTTCGGTACGTGGTAGATAATCGAAGCATTTGTGGAGAATATCAGCAACGTTGCCAACGTGGTTAGCATCAATGTCCTGATGCGATTCGTTGATCTTAATCTTTACTTTGTTAAAGACAGATTTGGTGCCCACGAAGAAATTTCCAGTCGCAGGATTAGTGCCCCAAACTATAGCGGGGGCACCATCAATCTTTACGGAAAGATAACCCTCAGAGAGGAAAGAATATAGGACAGAAAGATCACCTGTGAGGATGGTATCTTCGGGGTGTTCGATGTGAAGGTTTTTCATAATGTTGTGTTGATAAAGTGAAAACAATTGAGGGGGGATTGAACCCCCAAAGTTGTCATCATGCCAGACGCATTCCGTTAGTGAAAGGAATAGTACGCATTGCCTTTTCAGTCAGGTCGAACATTTGAATGAACCACTCACATTGCTTCTGGAAAATGTACTCTTGCTTGGTTCCGCAAGTGTAACCAAACTCAGAAAGAAGTGCATTCAGACGGGATTTTGTGGTCATTGATTGACGACCACCATCATAAAGTTTGAGGGATACGTCATCAACCTCAGCAATCAGATTGCTGTGCAAATAGACCTTAGAAACCCCATCTTCAGTGATAACGGAAGTGTTATCTTTGCACCAGTTAGTGTTACCTTTGATTGCGGCAATCATCTGGGTTTCGATCTTACGCATGAGAGAGAAGAGAAAGGACTTGGGAGGGTGCTGTCCCCTCCACTTCTCTAAGATACACGGAAACGGGGTCCCGTGCCGGTTTAGTGGACACTTTGACCGACTGTCCACCCGCGGCCGCGATTCTCAATAATAAAAGTACTTGAGAATCGGAACGGTTAGTGTTAACGAAGGAGTTGCATTTTCACAACCTCAGGCACACTATGGTCCTCTCTCACAGTGTGAATGTGAAAGTGGGGATTGTTGCGTTGGCAGTTAGCAATTGCATCCTCTTTAGTGGCAGCAATGTAACCTAACTCACCACGCATAATGTGACCATTAGGACGTTCAAAACGACCGGAGATGATGAACTTAATCTCTTGCATTGTTATCAGTTACCGTTGAGAAAATCGTGGAGTGCTGCCTGATACTCTTCATAAGAAGAATAACGATCACGCATGTTAACGGGAACCTCTTTTTTAGCAGGTCGGTAACACTCTGCCACGGTGTAACCTTTGGATTCGATGTAATCAGTGTAAACGTTGCTCATCAGATAATTGTCAGTTTGAAGTGCGATTGTGCAAGGGTCAGTGTACATCAGTCGATGTAAATGTTTCGGAGGTCATTACGATTGTCGCAGGATTCCCACACAGAGTAGAAAGAATTCCATGCACCTTCGTTATCAACAAAGGAATCAATTTCCAGCATCTCACATACCCAATCATATGCCATATCGATGTCGGCATTTGTATCATTCACGAATGCCATCATCTGACCCATAATGTCATCCCAAGTTGCTTGCATTTCGGGGGAAAGTGAGAAGATTGGAGTTGCCATTGCTTGTGTTCCTTTGACCCTTCTACAATACACGATTTTGGACCCCGTACCCATTTTGTGTGTAGGTTGCTCAACCGTCCACTCGCGGCTGCGATTCTCAATAATAAAAGTACTTGAGAATCGACACGGTTCATGAGTTTCAGTTAAGAATGTTGTGAGAATTGAAGAAGGCAACAACACTTAAGATCTTAGAGATATGCTCTTCTTGATCTTCGTTGAGGTTGATGTTATCGTAGGGAGAAAGAATAGTCTCCATTCCTTCATTCACAAGATTCTGAAGGATAGCAAACTGTTCATCAGTTAAGTTAATAGTGTAACTCATTTCAGAATGATACG
>Ga0208898_1001076_pt1 | contig 18842 bp, 21 predicted proteins | sample VirMetDEL_Mar_4_FD_184513 | JGI IMG/M metagenome (GOLD analysis project Ga0208898, IMG submission 184513) | Aqueous microbial communities from the Delaware River and Bay under freshwater to marine salinity gradient to study organic matter... | ecosystem: Environmental > Aquatic > Marine >...
GAGGACCTGTGCCACCCTGAGGACCTGTTGGACCAGTGCCACCCTGAGGACCTGTGCCACCTTGAGCCCCAGTTGCACCTTTTTGACCTTTAGTTCCTTGAGGACCTGTGCCGCCTTGAGGACCTGTTGGACCTGTTGGACCAGTGCCACCCTGAGGACCTGTGCCACCTTGAGCCCCAGTTGCACCTTTTTGACCTTTAGTTCCTTGAGGACCTGTGCCACCCTGAGGACCTGTTGGACCTGTTGGACCAGTAGCTCCTTGAGCACCTTGAGCACCTTGGGGACCAACTGCCCATGAAGTTAAACCACTTCCTGAATAATAAGTTCCACTGTTGTATGGGAAGTTGACTTGTCCAGGCAACCACTTAACATGTCCATTAGCACTATCACCATTTCTTGTAGCAATAAGAATCCAACCCTCACCAGGATCCCAAGTTGGGTTTGTATAGGCAGTAACTCTAAACCTAGTTTGATCTGATGATTGTGCTTGACCAGGAGTTACTTGATACCAGATAGCCTCCCAAATTCCAAGTGGAATACCATTTGAAGTACAGGTTAAATTTGTACTACCACTTGTAGAATTGTAGTAAGTTACTGTTCCAGATGTTGGGCAGTTGATATCAATATATCCAGCAGACCCAAATTCAGCTTTTTCTACTGGAATTGCAATAACTCTAGTAGCCCACTTAAGGCTTGATCCATTCCAAGTAACTGTTCCACCACCAGAAAGAACATAGTTTGCATTAGCAGTATTATATTCTGTAGGTCCTGTTGCTCCCTGAACACCTTGAGCACCTTGAGCTCCAGTTGCACCCTTCTGTCCTTTAGTTCCTTGAGGACCTGTGCCACCCTGAGGACCTGTTGGACCTGTTGGACCAGTACCACCTTGAGCACCTTGAGCACCCTTCTGTCCTTTAGTTCCCTGAGGACCTGTGCCACCTTGAGGACCTTGTGGACCTGTTGGACCAGTAGCTCCTTGAGGACCCTGAGCACCAGTTACACCTTTTTGACCTTTAGTTCCTTGAGCACCTTGAGCACCCTTCTGTCCTTTAGTTCCCTGAGGACCTGTGCCACCCTGAGGACCTGTTGGACCTGTTGGACCAGTGCCACCTTGAGGACCCTGAGCACCAGTTACACCCTTCTGTCCCTTGGTTCCTTGAGCACCTTGAGCTCCAGTTGCACCCTTTTGACCCTTGGTTCCTTGAGGACCTGTGCCACCCTGAGGACCTGTTGGACCTGTTGGACCAGTGCCACCCTGAGGACCTTGAGCACCTTGAGCACCCTTTTGACCCTTGGTTCCTTGAGCACCTTGAGCACCTTGAGGACCCTGGGCTCCAGTGACACCCTTCTGTCCTTTATCACCTTGAGGACCCTGAGCACCAGTTACACCCTTCTGTCCCTTGGTTCCTTGAGCACCTTGAGCACCTTGGGGACCCTGGGCTCCAGTGACACCTTTTTGACCCTTGTCGCCTTGAGCACCTTGAGGTCCAGTGACACCCTTCTGTCCCTTGGTTCCTTGAGCACCTTGAGGTCCAGTAGCACCCTGAGGACCTGTTGGACCAGTGGCTCCTTGAGGACCCTGAGCACCAGTTACACCTTTCTGTCCCTTGTCACCAACATTACCAGTTCTGGCGAAAGTTACAATTACATCTTCACCATTTGAGAATGATGTTGCACCAGATAGTCTAGTAACAGGAATTTTAAAGTATCCCGCAGCTTCTGTGCTGGATCCATCAATACTGAAAATAGCAAAATCATCCGCATTCAAACGATTGGAAACTCTCACATGACCCTTGATTGTTGATGTTGAATCATCAATCGTTCTCAAGAAGTCTTGAATATCTGTTGAGTTATCATCTTGATCATCAATGAACATTTGAGTTGCAGAACCCAAAGCTGCATTATTAAACTTTATACCACCTGTTCCAGGATCACTATCAGTGGTATTTGTAGAAAATGTGTAATCAAAAGTAGCACCACCAAAGTTACCATCAGCACCCTGAGGACCTTGGGCACCAGTTACACCTTTTTGACCTTTGTCACCTTGAGGACCCTGAGCTCCTTGAGGACCTTGAGCTCCAGTTACACCTTTTTGTCCCTTGGTTCCTTGAGCACCTTGAGCTCCAGTGACACCTTTTTGACCCTTGGTTCCTTGTGGACCCTGAGCACCTTGAGGACCTTGAGCTCCAGTGACACCTTTTTGACCCTTATCTCCCTGAGCGCCTTGAGGTCCAGTGACACCCTTCTGTCCCTTGGTTCCTTGTGGACCTTGAGCACCTTGAGGACCAGTTACACCTTTTTGACCTTTGTCACCTTGAGGACCTGTTGGACCTGTTGGACCAGTGGCTCCTTGAGGACCTTGTGGACCAGTGGCTCCTTGAGGACCTTGAGCTCCAGTGACACCCTTCTGTCCCTTGGTTCCTTGTGGACCTTGAGGTCCAGTGACACCTTTCTGTCCTTTATCACCAGTGGCACCCTTTTGACCCTTATCACCAATAATGGAGATAGTCATAAAGACTTCATCGCCATTACTAATACTTGCCCAACTATCTCTATCAATATATTCAATATCTAAAGTTCTCCAAGAACCATTATCAGTTTGACCAGTTACATAGAACTTAGCATTTACTGTTGGAGTATTTTTTTTGTAAAGAACGACTAGAACTTTATTAGTACTTGAGGAGTCATCTAAAGTATCAAGAAGTGGACCAATACCTATAGAATTATTATCAGTTTCACTTACATAAGCACTGTAAGAATTTCCTGGTGATCCTGTTGTCCAATTAATACTAAATCTAAAATCTCCCGTTCCTGGGTCTGCAGCAGTTGTGGAACTATCGAAGTTGTATGTAATGCCATAAGCATCAATACCAGCTACACCTTGAGCACCTTGAGAACCTTGAGGACCCTGAGCTCCAGTTACACCTTTCTGTCCTTTATTACCAGTGGCACCCTTTTGGCCTTTGTCGCCCTGAGCACCAGGATTGTCAGTAAAACTTATATTACCATTACCATCAGTTGTGAGAGCTTGACCAGCACTACCATCTGTGGTTGGAAAAGTGTATCCATTAACAGTTAGTGCGGAACCATCAAAAGTTAAGTTTGCCTCACCATTAATAGTTCCTGATGTTCCAGTGGCAGTTAGAATTCTATTGTCTGCTTCGTTGGTGATAGAAGTAGAATTAGCAACTTCTACAATAGATGCATCATTTCTAATATATATCTTCTTATCTGCAATATTAACAGCAACTTCTCCATCCGCAAGATTTCCTGTAGTGGGAACTGAGGAAGCTGTTACAGATCTTTTTGGTTTAAAGACATTAGCCATGATGTTTCAATTATTAGTTGTAATCTACTACAGTGTCAGTTGTTGACTTTTTTGAACGACTAGAAGTCTTCTGGAGGTTTTGATTTTCCAATTCAAGTTGTCCTATTTTTTCTTTTAAAGATAAAATAAGAGCCGCAGAGGCATTTAATTTTGCCTCTGCGGTGATAAGTTGAGTTAGAAGTTCTCCAGATTTTGATTGATATGCCTTTAAAACGTCACCATATTCAAGACCAATTTCACTTGTCATACTCAGTAAGTGCCTCCGTCAAAAACTAGATTTACTGCTTCTTGTGAACTATTTATGACCTGATTTCCAGAAGCAATACCACCAACATAAAGACCACCAGCAGCAACAGGTGCATATGCACTTGCAGTGATTTGTGGGTCTGCATTTCCAGTGTCAGCACTTTCTGAAAGTTCAGAAAGCATTGCCATAAACTGGTTATCCAACCAAGCAACACCAGACTTTTTGGCAGATGATTGGTAATAGTTAAATGCAACCGCACTATCCCATGTTGTTGTTGCAGTTGGTGCAGCACCATTTACAAGACCAAGTTCTAAAACTCTATCTTCTACTCTGGTTGTTTCTACACTGAAAGTAACAGCAGTGCCAATAACATTCAAGTTTTGGGTAACCGTTAAGCTTCCAGCAATTGTAACATCATCAGGAAGACCAACGGTAATTGTTCCAGAAGATTCTGAAACCGTTACTTCATTAGAAGTTCCTGCAAATGTAATGGTTCCACCAAGAGCAGTTGCGGTGCTGGTTGAACCATCAGTAACAGTGATTGTGCTGTTTGCAAGTTGATTATTTGCAACACTACCACTCAAACTACTTGCAGGATAGTTTGTGGCATCAGAAAGATCAAATGCAGGAGTTGCATCAGAACCACCAAGACTTAACTGAACTCCACCATAGGAAACAGTGCTGTTTGCAAGATTTCCGTTAGGAAGAGAACCAGTTACATCAGTAGCAAGATCAATCTGACCCAGTGTAATTTCTTGGCTAGAGATGGTCAAATAGTCATATGAACCAGCAAGGGTTACATCTGTTGAGTTATCTGTACCAGCAACATCAACACCAAGAGATGCTCTAGCGGTAGCAGCAGATTCTACAACAAAGTTGGTTCCATCACCAACAATGAATCCACCATCAGAAGGAGTTAACCCAGCAATGTCAGCCAGTTGTGCATCAAAGGCCTGGACATCAGTTCCAATGACCAGCCCAAGATTTGTTCTGGCACCAGCAGCGGTAGTAGAATTTGTACCGCCATTAGCAAGTGGAAGAGTACCACTTACATCTGTGGTAAGGTCGATAAGACCAAGAGTAATTGCTTGTCCAGAAATGCTTAGATAATCAGCAGTGCTGGTAACAAGAGTTACATCTGTTGAGTTATCTGTACCAGCAACATCAACACCAAGACTTGTGCGGGCAGTTGCAGCAGATTCTACAACAAAGTTAGTGCCATCACCAACAATGAATCCACCATCAGAAGGAGTTAATCCAGCAATGTCAACAAGTTGTGCATCAAGACCATATGAAATCTGGTTATTAGAAACTGTCGCTTCAATGCCAGTTCCACCAGTAAATGTTAAAGTCTCACCAGTGTTAAAGGTATCGTTTGAACCAACGTCAGCAGCAAGAGTAAAACTAGATGAAGCAGGTGCAGAGAATGAGAGGTTACCAGAACCATCGGTAACTAAGACATTACCATTATCACCATCAGCCCCTGGAAGAACAAAGGTTACATCAGAAGTAACTGCTGCTGGGGCTGATAACTGAACATAATTGTTTCCATTATCAGTATCCTCATAGAACTTTACACTACCACCAGCACTTGAAGAAGCAGCAGTTAAAAGTTGTGTTACAGCCGAATATGCTGATGCACTAGCAACAGCACTTCCTGCTCCACTTCCAGATCCACCATTATCACCCACATAAAGAACCTTACCACTCTTATCATAAATTGGCTCGCCTTCATAGAAAATAGACCCAGGAGTCGTAGTACCCCTTTTAAGTTGAAGTCTGTTTGCCATTTTATACTTTTTATTAAATTAGTATGCTTTATTTAGTTTTAATAAGATCCAAAGTCATCAATTGTTGGATCTGGATTTGCATCATTATTAATACCAAAGTAGGTCTTAGGATTCACAAACTTAAATCCAGAAACCGATGGGTCATAAACCAAAAGATAATCAGTAGTAATACCAGAAAGATTTGATGCATTTACATCAGTTAATGCTGTCATTGAAGTTGTAGCGGTAACTCCAGTTAGACCAGAACCATCACCGACAAATGCAGATGCAGTTACAATACCAGTATAATTTGCATTTCCAGCTGGACTTCCAATCGTAGAACCTTCAATTTCAACAACACCAGTAGTTGAATCTAAAGTAATAGCAGTACCAATAGAAACGGTGTTCGATGATGGATCAAGTGTAATCGTTCCATATCCAATAGAAAGAATGCCAGTAATTCTTGCGTCCCCTTCAACCCATAAAGCAGTAGAGCCAGTACTAACTCTATTAGTTCCAATTGCAACATTACTAGTTCTATAGATTCCATCACTCGTTTCAACCCAATAACCAGTAGAAGTAGTTCCAATAAATTTACCTACACCAGAATCATAACGAAGAAAATAACCATCGTTCTTCGCAGAGTCTCTATCAACATCATCCAAAAACTCAAGACGAGTTTCACCACCACCACCAAGGGTAGCAAGTTGTTGTTGAATACGATTAATGAATAGACGATAATGTTGTTGAAGTTGATCCAGTGTCACAAAGTTTTGATCAAGAGGAGTCAGGGGATCTTTATTATCAGTAGAAGGTGGCTCTGCAATGATATTCTCCGTGAGAATTTCTTTCTCACTAAACTTCTCAAATACCTCTTCAAGGTACTTAATTTTTTTACTTAGTTCATGACTCTTTTGTTCTAGCTTTTTAACATTTAATTTTTTAAATGTTAAACGAACATCCTCTTGTATTTGTTTGAGATTATTATTTTGAACTTTTAAGTGTGATTCATTTCTAACAATGTTAAGTTCCAAATCATATATTTTCTTATTCAAATCATTTCTAGTTGTTTCAGATTTCTCTAGATCATCTATAACCAAATCTCTAAGAGAAACAACTTCCTGAATTTTATCATTAACTACCTTGATTAGATTGGTCTTATCACCTTCAACAGCACTCACTTTTTCCAAGAGGCTATTTACTGTTTGATCTAATGTTTCATTAAACTCTTGTAGTTTTATTTCGGTTTTTCTTTCTGTCTCAACAACAAAACCTTTATACTTAGGAATATCTTCTTTTTTTAGTTTTGCAAAGTTTTCGTCAAGAAGTTTAAAGTCTTCCAAAAATCCAGAAAGACTTTTCTCATTGATTCCCTGAAGTGTCTCTGTTAATTCAAGATACTTATTATCAACAAACTCACCAATACCTTCAAGGGTTTCGTTTACGTTTTCTTCTAGTTTTGCAAAACGGTTATCAGTACGAAGTTCACTATCTACAATCAGTTTCTTATATTGTGGAACTTCTACTTCCAGAAATTCATTTACAGATCGTGTTAATCCAGAAACATCTAAACGAATTTCTGTAAGTTTATTTTCATTAATACCTTTAACTTTGTTTTGAACATCACGAATACTTTGTTCAACTACAAGAAGTTGAGACATCATCACACGATCCAAATCTTCTTTCCTTAGAAGGTTTTGAATCTCTGTTCGAATATCTTCTACACTTTCTGAAAGATGATTAACTCTCTCAACATTAACACGGTAGTTATCCAGAGTGCCAGAAAAATCTGAGAGAACTTCTATCTTACTCAGGTTATCCTTGAATGACTCAAAGGCATCAGAAAAAGTATTCAGCTCAGGAGTCTTTACGACTTCTTTAACTGAGTTATCCACAGTAGCAATATTCTTTTTGAAATACTCTGATGGTTTCTTGAGTGCCACTATTACAACGACTTACATATAGAATATTTATTATACCCTGTACTCTTCGATTTTGTCCAGTACTTTGTTTAAGTACCTATCAGCAAGAAATTTAATTCCATCTGAGTATGGTTCGTGATGAAGTTTCTTTTTTAACTTCAAAACCTCACACTTCATTTCTTCTTTTGTGAGTTCGTTTCTAGGCATAAAAAAAAGACCCTCTACGTTATGTAGGGGTCTTTGAAGTTTTATTAAGTTTTACCAAATACCAGGAATGACTTGTCCTGTGGTGAGATACGAACCAACGGCGGCAACGAATCCCATCATTGCAAGACGACCATTGAGAACTTCAGCTTTGTCGTTAAATCCCATTTCAGTTTTCTCCTTTATCAGGGGTTAAGAGTGCAGATGCAACAAAAGTAACAATCAGGATACCAGCAACAGCCAACATGACTAGAAAATTCCAAAGAAGAACTTATCAGTGATTGCGTAAGAAATAAAACCTGCGATGATACCCATCATGGCCCAACGACCGTTGGTTCTTTCCTTCACCTGATTGGGTGACTTCATACCGTAATTTTCATAGTACATTACGGGTTCCTTGGCAAACATATTCTGTTGTCCAAGTTCATTCGTTGTTACGGTCATTGGTTTGTTACGAACTGTTACAGAATTATATAGGAAGTGTAAAGAACTGTCAAGGATTTCTATTAGTAATCACTGACAATTCTCTCACACTTTTCTGGGTTTTTCTTACAGAAGTTGCGAACATAAGAATTCACATCCCTGTCCATAGTGTAATGGGCATGAGTGTGAATTGTCTGTATCAAGAACAACATCCCAACCAAAATTAAATTGAAGTGAGTGATTGGAGAAGAAAGAATTTTTTTCATAATAAAAAAGGGACCCGAAGGTCCCCTTAGAATTATACCCTTAACTTATCAGAAGGAGTACTTCAGACCGACTTTGGTGCCGTAACCATTCTCAGCACCGTTAGCACCAGTGGCGAAGGAAACTTCACCATAGACGCCCAGGGCATCAGTAGCGGCGAGACCCAGACCAGCCTTACCAGAGAAGACGGTATCGGTAGTACCACCATCAGGCATTACAACAGAAGGACCACCCTGAACATAGTAGGAAGCAGACTCACTCAGAGCACCTTCATAACCTACATGCAGGTCGGTGGTGGTGCCATTGTAGTCACTACCAGTGAAACCAGAGTTGGCTTCAACGTTCACATAGGGTCCTGCAAACGCAGCACCAGCGAAAAGGGGAGCAGCAGCGGCAGCTGCGAATACGGATTTGATCATTTTAATACCTCGTTATTTTCTCGCAGAGTAATACCTGCGGATGTGAAGAGACTCGACGTGTCTCTGTTTGGTTCTCGTGAACTCAGCGAGTAGTTGAGGCTTCGTCACGATTACCTATTTATAGTAACTTAAGAGTCGGTTAATGTCAAGGGCTGACGGATAACCGTCTCAGTTCAGTTCATGCGTATCGTATTGGAAGAACTTATCGATAGGCATATCGGAGGATTGATTAGTCCACCAATGGTCTAATCCTTCGCGGCTAGACTTATGGAAAACATCAATATGTTCTGGATGGATAGTTGAACCAAGTTCCAGTTTATAAAGGAGTAGGGGTATGGCGTATGTTTTTCCTGCATTGTAAATAAGGTCATCTGCAACGGCACGAGGACGCACACCATTATCTAACTTGAACTTATCATCACGACAATGGAAGTGCATGAGTTTCTCTGCATACCTACGATTAACTACGAAGGCTGCAGTGGAATAATCATCCACATATCTAGGATGGATGTTTGCAACTAACTTGCGAGGGTTGATCACTGCAATTTGCAAACAGTCCCAATCGTATGGAACCCTAGACATGAACTCCCTCCAAGAGAAGGGCCAATGTTTCACAGAACAGAAGTCACAGTCATCTTCCATAAAGATACCATACTCTGTATCCGTGGTGTCATACCAATGTTTGATGGCTTTCAGGTGTGAAGTAACACATCCAATCTCACCAGGAGATACTGCATTAGGATACCCACCAGAGATAATCTCTGATAGGTTACTTACTCTACCATCAAATGCAGAGATTCTTTCATAGTTTTCAATTTGCCAATAGTTAAGTTGGTCCTGCATCCACTTCCATCGTTCTGGTTGTCCATCAAGATTGATGATGTAAAGAGGACCAAAATCTTTCAGTTTGTATGCAGCTTTATTTCGATCCATGTTTTGCAATCACCTTTTCAATACTAGGAAGATAATACTTTTTCAGGACTTCAACCCAATCAAACTTCTTAGAATACTCTTTGATCTCATCACGATGTTTTACAGAGTATTCTCTGTTCTTGATGATCTCTTGTTCAACGTATTCAATATCGTTAATCTTGTCCTCTGGGATGACTGTGATGAATTCTTTTTCGGTATCTAGGTTAGCCTTACCCCATTCACATACTACCACACCAAGTCCAGCAGCCAAAGCTTCCATACACACAAGTGGATGAGCTTCACCATCGGAGAGAAGAACTAAGTTACCATATTCGGTCAGTTCATTGTACAACTTATCTTTAGACCATTCACCAAGGTAGTTCTTTGAAGTATTGAACTTGTCATCAGCAAGGTTACCTGCATACCACAGACTATCAATCGACTGGAAGAGATGTTGTCTCTTACGATAGTCAATCTTTGCAAGATAGATACTACGATCTGGATACTCAGGGTCTTCGATGTAATTAAACTCACTGAGATTTACACCATTAGGAGTGACAAACGTTTTCTCCTTTGGTACATCAAACATGATGTTATAGATCTTTTGAATTCCTCTAGAAAGACAAAAGATGTTTGGTTTGATCCTCATAAACTCATTAGCTACATTGATGTAACCATTGAACATTTGAGGACGTTCAAGATATCCAAAGTGACTTGTGATTGCACATGGATATTGAATGTATGGAACGATGGGAATAAACTCATCGTAGTGTACATGTACAAAGTCAGGGCGAAATGCATTGATCTCACCAATGATTTGTCTCGCATCTTTAGTGTTGACAATCTGAACCTCATGGCCCAGTTTCTCTAGTGCAAGCTTGGTGTCCCAAACCAAGATTTCTACAGCACCCCATCCCGTAGGTGGGATAGGCATAATACCAGGACCAATCAGTGTAATTCTCATACTTTTTTTATTTTAATTTCGAAACATAATCAGAACAAACACCAAAACAGTTAGTGACTTTTAACATGTCCCAACTCATCTTACTCCACTCTGGCATCACAACAACTGTATTTTCTGTGTATGTTTTACCAGGGTAAGCCCAGATGTTTTGTTTACTAGTTAGGGTGTAATCATCCTCCTGGTGCCAGAAGTAGTTATATCCACTTGTCTTGACAGAAAACTCATGAAGAGTTGTAATGTCTTTACAGTGAACCCAAAGATGATCTTGTTTACCAGCCAACCACCACCAAGTAATCATATACTGAGGTTCGTCATGACCCAACCACAGTTTGTCTGTAAGTGGATCATAACGAACGTCAATCTCTACATCATATCCCTGTTCGATACATGAGATAATTTGTTCTGGACTGTTTTCTGTTTCGGGATCTGGACCATTTAAATTAGCCCGATGGGCAATCAGTTTCATTTTACCTCCTAATAACAAAACCTTCCATGGGTACACCAATTATATCACTAGGAAGACATCTCATCAAGAAGGACATCATCTTAAAAGATTCTGGTGATGGTTCCCAAATTCTTCCATAGACCATATCCCTATCCATATCACGAGCACAGTTCTTCATCCATCCAAAGAACTTTCTACCACCAAACTGAATAATGTCAGGGAACCTTGGATGATGATCTGCAACATAAAACTTGTTGGTTGGCAGTCCTTCTAGTTCAGGGAAACCAACAGCCCATGCATCATACCTTGCAAGGATATAGAGATCATGTTGATCTCCAGTCTCTTCATAGGCTTTGGTGACCTCACCAATTGAAGTCAGTTGAGACTTAATGTTACTGAAGTTCTTTTCAGTATGGTGAGGACCGTTCCACCTTTGGTGAATGAAACTCAAAGTGTTTGGTGCAAGAGTAAAAGTTTGAGGAGGATCAACCTTCAAGACTTTTGGATTGTACGCATCCTTGATAATCTCAAGGGCATTAGGAGGAACTGGATTACTCTTAATACCCTTTCCATCAGGAGGATGTGCAGCCCAAGAGGAGACTTCATACTCTGCATCTTGTTCAAACCATGCATGGGCATAAACATCTGCATTGTATTTCTGGATCAAACCTTTCAGGAACTCTTGAGGTTTAGGATCATCACAATACCTTGGTTGACCAAAGAGAAAAATAGCTACTTTCATTTTGCAAGATGTGAAATGTCAACGCGAGAACGAATTGTTTCGATGAACTTCTGTTTTGCAGCAGCAACTTTCTCTACACACTCTTGAGTGTTCTTATGTTCACCTTTACTAAGATCAATACCAGCGGTGTTCATAAGACCCAATACTCTATTGTCTTGCAGACCGATGTACTCAAGAGGAGCACCAGTGGTTAAACAACAAATTGTTGAGTGAGCCCTGGTAGTAATCACATAATCAGCGTTTGCAAGAGTTGTGTACAGATGTCTTGCGTTTGTGATCACAAGACTGGACGGGTGCATGAAGTGATATCCATATTCACAGTTGTTAGATACCAGGTACACAGGATCATCACTCTTGTCCAGGAGTTCACCATAGACCTGAAGACAACGACCAGGATCCAGTTGATTACTGGCTTCAATATTCACAACGGAATACTTACTTGACTTACCAGGGCGAATATAACTATCACCCATCCACCAGCCACCATCCATACCACTGATGATCTTCTTGTGATCTCCACAGAGTTGTGCGATCACATCATCTCGGGTGATGACTGCAAGAACATCAGATCGATCTGCAACCTCTTTGGCGTATGCAATATCAGATGAATCATATTGAGTTGGAGAAAGACCCCAACCAAGGAAAGGAACACCAGTACTGAAGAGTGCATCAAACAGATGTTTGAGATTGGTGTGCAATGCACAACCAGCAAACAGAACTACAAGATCTGCATTGTCACGAATCCAGTCCAGAGTGGCTTTGGTGAACAGTGGAGTTCTACCATGACCATATCCAATCTCACCACTATCGAAGAACTCAATGTATGTGATTTCGGTTTCAACATCTTTGTAAGTTTGTTTGAAAGCTTCAATACCTCCCAAACTAAAGAAATCATTTCCCAGGTTCCTAGATGCGGGAGGAACAATGGCAGCAACCCTAATCATCAAACTTCTCCCCTATAGTGTTCTAAAAAGTAATTTAAATCTTCTGGAGTACCGATACCCCACATACCATCTCTTTCAATCTCTTTGATACGGATCTTCTTACCATCACCGATAGCTTCATTGAAAACTGGACAAACATAATACTCGTTGTTCACACGAATATCTTTTGCAATCATTTGTTCTGCATACTTAACGTAATCAGAACCTCTCTTCCAGTAGTAGATACCAACTGTCGCATGTTCTGAGATGGGTTTTTTCTCAGCAACCTCTGCAACATAACCATCTTCACCCAGTTTGGCATAAGACCATTTGGGGTGAGTTGCGGGGAACGTGATAATACCTCCATCGATACCATCGTTCTGGAATGCGTAAAGAGTTTCATTACTATCCCACTCAACGAATTGATCGGAGTTGGCCATAATCAACGGTTCATCGTTGTCGATGAATTGTTTCGCAAGTAAAGTGGTACAAGCTGCACCTTCTGTGATACCTTCGACCTGTACAATGTTACACCCAGGAGCAATGAGAGGCAAGAGGTAATTAAGATTGTACTGTTCATAATGTTCTTTCTGTACGATGAAGGTGTAGTTGGCCTTGATGTTCAAGTTCTCAACAACCACTTGGATCATTGGTTTACCCTTGACTTCAATCAAAGGTTTGGGGAACGTATATCCTTGAGAGGCAAACCGACTACCACGACCAGCCATAGGGATCAATACATTCATTGTCTTACTCTCCCATGCAACTTTTTGTTTGGTTCCGTTGAGGATTTTTTTGATACGATCAATTTTAGATTGGTCCAGATCTTTACGATCGTCAACAGGAACAAGGTGGCACTTACTATCCAGAGCACCTTGCCTACCAATGTGACTATCTTCAATGATAACAGTGTCATTGGGTAGGGCTCCAAGTGCAGTCATGCACTTCCAATACATTGCAGGAAATGGTTTGTTGCGAACCACGTCTTCATTAGAGACGTACATATCAACGAACTCAAGAAGACCAAGACGCAACAGAATGATCTTCACAGTATTACGAATACTGTTAGATGCAACTGCAATCTTATATCCTGCATCTACAAGTTGTTGGAAGTATCCCATCAACTCATAGTCTTTTGCAACACAGTCGTTGAAGATCTTGAGAGTGGCTTCTTGTTTTTCTCTCCAGATCTTATCGTATTGATCTACAGGAAGACCTTTGTTCTTGGTAAGAAGTTCCAGTTTAGCCTTCGTAGGAAGACCATCGTAGATACTTACATGTTCTTCTCTTGAGATTGCATACTCAGTACCAAGAGCCTGATTTAGTGCTTCATAATGATAATCTTTACTATCAATAAGAACACCATCAAGATCAAAAATAACAAGTTTTGTCACATGTCCCTCCAAAGGCGAAAACCAAATTTATGTTTTGTGATCGGCAGTTTGTGATATCTCTGTGCGTTATAACCAATCAAAGTTTCTGGATTGATTGCAGCTCCCTCGTCAATGATTGTTTCAAGGTTACTACAAACATCGAGATATTTATCCATCAATTTAGAGGCACCAAATGCAAAGTGATCGTTAAGCCCATAATCCAAATGAGCAAACTCATCAAGTACATTAACAGTGTTGAGGTCATAGACATCAAGAGATTGAATTTCATGGAAAAAGAACTCATCCGTTCTCAATCTTACCACACAATCATACTTAAAGTTATTCTCCTCTTCATATTTTTTCTTGAGATCATTAGCCTTCTCAAGACTGTAGAACATAGAAATGATATTGTTTACTGGATGTGGGAACCTAGGATCTGGTTGCCAATCACAAATGAATTGTTTGGGTTCTTCAAACTCTAGACCTTTTGGTTTCCAATTCTCTTCCATAAAAGGAACAAGATCTGCATCCCACTTACCACGATCTTTGTATTGATCCCAGAAGTAAGAACCTACCCAACTTTTGTCATACCAAACGTGTGCAAATACATCCACTTCCCAGTCTGGATTGCGATCCCAGAAGTTCTCACGGTGATTGCGATGACACTCTCTAAGATGTCTGGGTTGTCCAGAGTAAATCAATGCAACTTTCTTAGACATGATACTTACTATTATCTTTGGCTAGGTGAACCATCTTAGGTTGGAAGTTACATGCATCAGCAAAGACTTCTGGGAATGCAAACTCTGGACCAAGAGTATGAACTCGTTCTTTGTTCTGTGCATAGAAACCATTCAAATGACTTTCATCATGCCAGACTGCAATGACGTTATTCTTTTCATCAGTCATAATGCGATCATGAAGTTCATCCATCATCTCAATCACATCTGGAACTCGACCACCCCAGAGGCATCCTTGCCAGTAGATAGAGAAATCATAATCCTCAGGAACTTTTGCAGTTGACAGAGGATTAGTTTCAAATGATCCAGGTGGTTGATTGTGTGGAGGAAACTTGAGGAAGTGACAGGGATGATGAACACCAAAGAAAGACTTGGTTCCAGTGTTATCAAAGAACTCTTCAGGAGTTACCTTATCAACCACAGCCATATCTGCATCAAGGAAAACCAACCAATCAAACTTATTAATCTCCTCACGAGCCCTATTGATGATGTCAAATCGATAGAGAGTGATGTAAGGCCAATCCAGATGTTCTACTGGATATACGATGGCATTGTCTGGTACTTCAGGAACATTACCATCAGTAAAAACAAAGTATTGTTTCTCCATATCAGGGAGAAAGTTTTCTTCACAACGTTCGTACCAAGATGGAAGGAAGTTAAGGTACTTACCAGTTCCAATGAATACTACAGCAACTTTTGCGGCTCTCACTCAAGCACCTCCCAATGTTCAGGATAAAGATCTTTTGTATCCAGGTTTGCGTTGTCTGGACCAAACCACTTCTTAGGAGCAATCACTTCTTTACTATCAGCCAACCATGCACCCCACCAGGAGAATGTGGAGTTTGCGATGATGTGACCAGTGCAAAGAGACATCATTGCAAGATCAGTATAGTGTGAATTACCTTCACTGATCAAGAACTTATCATCATCCTTAAACAGTTCTTGTTGTTTGCACCATTCGGGATCATCACTAAAGATTGCAACCTGACGACCACCAAGATCAAACTTGTCTAGGGCTCGTGCATACCATTCAAGTTCAAGGTTGTGATGATTACCAGAGTTGCGGAGGAAATCACCACGACGAACATGAAGTGCAACAGGAGCTTTGTTTAATCCATTGATCATTGAACGGACAGGATCAATAATCTCTGGACGAAAAGTAAACATCTCACGAACCATTTCTTTGTCATGAGCAAAATACTTTTCACTCTGGAAGAAACCTTGAAGACTTACCCAATCAGGGCAATCATTATAAAGTTTTTCATTGAAGTGGAATGTACCTTCTACAACCGTGGGTCTACCAGCATCGATCATCTGGATGTTGAGTGGGTTCACATTCTGGAGTGTGAATACATTGTGTATATCAACTCTCAGTTTGTTTCCAAGGTGATCTACAAAGACATCATTGGTAATCGGGAAACAATAGTTGTATCGATTTTTTGAGGCGATACCTCTCAAGGAAGCCACTTGGAACATCTGGTTTCCCAGTTGTCCAAGTTGACCTAACGAATTAAAACCAATCATACTTCACTCTCTTCTGGATAATAATATGCTTCCCAACTTTCATTGAGTTTAGATCTGTTGTACTGATCTTCTACCCATCGGTATGTTCGTCGAATACCTTCATCAAGGCTAATGGTATAGTCCCAACGTAGGCAATCACGGATCCGATCGTTCTGGCTATTACGACCGCGAACTCCCAGGGGACCATCAATATGTTTGATGACCACCGCCTTTCCTGCAGCCTGCGCCGCGAGCGAGATGAGTTCGTTGATCGTGACCATCTCCTCGGAGCCGATGTTGATGACTTCATGGTAATTACTCTCCATTAAACGTCGTGTAGCTTCAATGCAATCGTCTATGTACAAGAACGATCTAGTTTGTTTTCCATCTCCCCAGCATTCAACCGTGCCTTCTTCGCCCACGATGGACGCAACTTTTCGACACATAGCGGCGGGGGCCTTCTCGCGTCCACCTTCCCAGGTTCCTTCGGGTCCGTAAATGTTATGATACCTAGCAACCCGAACATCAAGCCCATGGTTGCGAGCGTAGGTAAGATATAGTCTCTCACTAAAGAGTTTTTCCCATCCGTATTCACTGTCAGGATTGGCGGGATATGCATCTTCTTCACGGAGACCAGGATTATTGGGATCTTCTTGAACGTGTGCAGGATAGGCACATGCAGAAGATGAATAGAAAATCTTAGGAACTTTACGTCCCATACCTTTTGTCTTGACAATTGCATCAAGAACGTTCAGGTTGATGGTGGCAGAGTTGTGCATGATCTCTGCATCATTCTCACCAGAGAATACAAAACCAGCACCACCCATATCAGCTGCAAACTGATAAACTTCATCAAATCCTTCAATCATCTTGTAAGGAACTGAGTTATAGAAGTTACCAAGAGTTCCTTTGTACTCAACCACACGGTTGACAAAACTCTTGTCTCTTAGATCACCAATGACAAACTCATCGGCTTGGTGACGGGAGAACTCAGGATGTTTCAGGTCTACACCACGAACCCAGTATCCCTCTTCTTTTAGTCGTTTGACCATCCAGGAGCCGATAAATCCTCCAGCCCCAAGAACTAATGCAGTTTTCATCAGTGTCATAAATCAATCGATGTATTTATTATACAACAAAAGGGGTGGATATACCACCCCTTTCTGCAGGCTCGCCACTTATTTTTTACAGAAACAAGAAACTGATCAAACCAGACGTTTTACTCTTTCATACCAACTGTACAGCACATCAACTCTCGAATCAGTACCACCTGTTTTTGGTTCTGCAGATTGAAGTTCAGCAAGTGCAGATTTGATTTCTGCAAGTTCTTCCCGAATCGAAGCAATATGTTCTTCTACGATCTTATCGTATTGAGACATAAAAACACCCTTATTATCTTCTGTTGAAGATGATGTTGGTGTAAATGCGGAAGCGGAAGATTTTTTTCTTAAACTAGCCATTTTTCAAAATTACTTTACAGAGCTCTACAGGGTATGTATAGTTAATCGTACTTTCGGTATGCAGGACGGTTTAAAAGCCAGTTGGTGTATTCTTTGTCTTCAATTGCAATTGAACATTGCATCTCATTATCAAAATAATAGACATCACCCCAACGTTTCGTATACTCATCTTTCAATTGCATACGATAATCTTTTACACCGTTTTCCAGAACACCATTATAGGTGTAACGGACATCACCACGTTCAAGAACAACATTCATCAGACTGCGACTCCTTCGGATTGAAGATCTTCTTTGAGAAGATCAATCACATACTCATAGGTATCATAAGGATCATCGTAAAACTCAACTCCTTGGTCCTCATAATAACGCAGGATTTTTTTATACAGTTTAGGATTTTGGAAGTCTAGAGAAACAGTACCATCTACGGTCTGAGAAAGAACTTGAAGGTTCTTTTTGAACTTAGACGACAACGACATTGTAGTGAATAGTAGGTTTGGTCCCCCGAAGGGGAATGCTCCTTGTGAGGATCGAACTCACCTCAGCCGAATTATGAGTTCGGTGCATTCACCAGATTGCTAAAGGAGCAACAACGACTTAACTTGCGTCGTCGTTGTATACAGTATACAGTGCCCAATACTCATCTGTCAAATTGTCTTGGACACTTGGCTCATCGGCCACTGGGGGAGATTCAGGTTCAGGTTCCATCGATGGAGAAATAATTAAGTATATTTAGAAAACGGAAAGGGTGGGATTCGAACCCACGGAAGCTTTCACTTCGCTAGTTTTCAAGACTAGAGCCTTAAACCACTCGACCACCTTTCCTTGTGGATGCAAGAGACTTTCTAGGAACCTTGTATTGGAACTCTTCTTTAAGATTATACACCAGTTCGTAGTTCTCTGTCAAGACATAGTAACCAGTGAGGTTTGAACCGTCATCGACCCAGCCGTAACTGATCAGGCGTTCATTCACATCACGAAGATCTAATGTCTTCTCAGTATTTAGATAGTGATTGAACTTCTGGTGCAGGTTGATCATCGTTCCTCAAAGTCAAGTTTGCGGACCCTACGTTTCCGTCTGTCCTCCTGGTATTGTAAGTCCTGATTGGTCAGGGCCCTGTGATTATTTACAGTGTTTTCCGTTTTGGTTAACACTACTTTACTGAGGTCAACCGCAGTGATGTTGTCCCCATGAACTGATGTCATGT
>Ga0208898_1001078_pt1 | contig 18834 bp, 19 predicted proteins | sample VirMetDEL_Mar_4_FD_184513 | JGI IMG/M metagenome (GOLD analysis project Ga0208898, IMG submission 184513) | Aqueous microbial communities from the Delaware River and Bay under freshwater to marine salinity gradient to study organic matter... | ecosystem: Environmental > Aquatic > Marine >...
ACTTTTCATACCCTCGACCTATATCTGGGCAGGGGGGGTAAAATCGGGGGCTATGTCTCCCAGGGAGACTTTTGGGTGACGTAAAATCGGCTATGTCACCCGCTGTAAGGCCAGTAAAACCTATACACTCAGAGATTTGGGAGACATGGAGACATAGAAATAGAAAAATTCGCTCGCAGAAATATTTTGTGCCGTGAAAGTTTTTAGAGCAGATCATGTCACTAAGTCTCCCGGCAGCCCGCAAAGTCAATGACAGCAAGGGATAGCGATGGGTGACATAGCGAAATCTATGTCTCCCACATGTCACTCACGGAAATGCTCGAAGTAAAATCCGCAGCTGCATCACACATTTGCGAGATGGAGATCAAACGGCACGGTAGGAGGAAGCCATGGATGGCGAAGAAGAAGGGTCGCAACGAGCGCGAGCTGACCACCGGCAAGTTGAAGAAACCATTTATGAACTATACCACAGACCCCAGATACCACAGCCCGTCATGGAAGGCTACGAGGGAGGCCGTGCTTCAGCGCGATCCCGTGTGCGTTTGGTGTCTCGAGTTGAGCAAGCTGACACCAAGCACGGAGGCGGACCACGTCATACCATCACGACGATTACCAGATTATGAGTTCTACGATCAGAGCAACATTGTCGGTAGCTGCCGCAGCTGCAATTCACGACGAGCATCATACGAAGCCAAGGGTGTGCATTTCGACACCTTCGAAGAATGGGCTAAGTTTTTAAAAAAGAAGAATGCAAAGAATATCAATCCAGGCACGTAAGGTCATAACCGATGCAATAACAGCTTCAGAGATTACAGGTATCTCCGCTGACAATGTTATCCAAGGCTACAGACCCCAGGGCATCGACCCGGCCACTTTATCCGTGAGCATTTTCATCAATGATTCCAATCGCGTGAATGTGCAAACCGGCAACGCGGCAATCATCCACGAAGTAGACTACGCCATCTATGGTGACAAGGTCAGCACCGTGACTGCAAAGATGAGCCAGCTGCTCACGGCGCTCGAAGGTTACAACGACGATCACACCCTGATGCAGTGTACATTGACCAGTACTCAGGTTGAAGTTGAAACGGACGGAGTGACTGGCATCATCAATAGTCGATGGTTTGAGATGAGCGGAGTAGAATCAGAGCTACCTATATGATAGACGATCTCAAAGAGAAGTACGCGCTGAAGAAGCAGCCCAAGAAAGACAAAGAGGTGAAGGCCAAGGAGTCCATAGACCTAAAGCCTATATTCACTTTGGATGAAGAGGGTGAGAAGCTGTTCTATCGTGTCGTGCAATACCTTGAAAAGAGCGACTTGATTGCTGAAGTTGACGTGATCACCGTGACCATGCTTGCGAAGAGCCTAGCCTTGTACATTACGTGCGCCCGCGAGGTACACGACTATGACGATATGGTGCAGGTTTACCAAAACGGAAGTAGCAATGTGAGCGGTGCGTTTACTGCACTGAGCAAAGCGCAGGATCAAGTACTGAAGTTGAGCGCAAAGCTAGGACTGTCACCCATGGACCGCACCCGCATCATGGGAGCGGTGAACAACGTGGAATCCTCAAAGACAAAATCTGCCGAGGGTGATGCAATAGACCAATTGTTGTGAGATGGCAGGGATCGACATATCTGCACTTGATAGATTATGGAGCTACGTTGATGACGTTTTAGAAGATCGCGTAGTCGTGGGCAAGTACGTAAAGCTTGCCTATGAGCGATTTGTACGTGATTTGCGTAGCTCGGAATCTGACGATTACGAGTGGGTATTCGATCCCGAGGAAGCCGCCAGGTACATAAACTTCATAGAGAGGTTTTGCGTTCACACCCGTGGTGAGTTAGCTGGAGAAAAATTTTTTCTAAGCGCATGGCAGGTCGCTTTGTTAGCACAGTTATTCGGGTGGAAACACAAGACACAAGGCTACAGGAGATTCACAACAGCCCATCTATTTGTAGGGCGTAAGTCAGGCAAATCACAACTCGCAAGTGCCATCATACTTGCAATGGCTGTGCTGGATGACGATGGAGCGCCACAGTTTGTGACCGCAGCGACGAAGCGCGATCAAGCCCGTGAGGTTTGGGACGAAGTTGCCCGGTGCATCAAGAGCAGTCCATTGTTGCTAAAGCGTTTCAAGGTACATCGATCGGAGATACTGGGGCCACGCAACGGGACGATTGTCCCTTTAAGTTCCGACAGCTCTACGCTCGACGGTAAATCCCTGAACCTGGCATGCCTTGACGAGATGCACGCAATCAAGGATGGCAACCTTTATAGGGTACTCGCTAGTTCCATGGGTTCAAGAAAGAATCCGCTCATGCTTGCCATCAGTACTGCAGGATTTGTGGTCGATGGTTTAGCTATGCAGTTTGTCAAGGGCGGAAAAGCTGTGCTGGACAACAAAGCTGACAACGAGCGACTGCTGTTCGTTTGCTACGAGGTAGACGAGAATGACAAGTGGGATGATGAAGAGGTGTGGGTCAAGGCGAACCCTGGTTTAGGTTCGAGCATTAGCATGGAGTTCCTGCGGCAGCAGTGTAAGAACGCAAGGCTTTATGGTGGTCGCACCATTACCGAGTTTATGGTCAAGCACTTGAATATATTTGTGGGATCGGAGGATATCTGGATTGAAGATGACATCTGGATGTGTGAAGAGAACTGTCAATCCCCATCTACAGCCCATATTTTGGATGAAAAATCAGAAAAACCCCTGGCTTATTTGGGTCTCGACCTTGCCGCTACGGACGATATTACGGCTTTAGCGGTCTGTTTTGGCGATGATTCCGTGGGTTATGGCCTTGAAATGCACTACTTTTTGCCGGAAAGAGCGGTGCAAAAGAGGCTAGAAAGGGATGAAGCAAGCGTATATAACCGTTTCGAAGAGCTAGAAAACGTCCATATTACGCCCGGAAACGTCACGGATTACGACGTAATTCGGCGTTTAGTGAGCGGAAATTACGTTTTAGATGGCAAAGTTTGCTACGATCCAGACAATCTGAGCGAGAAGTACATGATCAAAGGTGTAGCGTATGACCGTTGGAACAGTTTAAATTTGATACGCGATTTGGAGGGTGATGGTGTACCGTGTGACCCCTTTGGTCAAGGTTTCGCCAGTTTGAGCTTTCCTTCCAAGGCATTAGAGAAGGCTGCACTAGACGGCAAGCTGTTTCATGGCGGAGACGAGGTGTTGCGATGGATGATGGGTAACGTGACGTTGCGAGTAGATCCTAGCGGCAACATCAAACCCGACAAAGGCAAGTCCGGCGATAAGATTGATGGCATGGTTGCGGCCATCATGGGCATCGGGGAGATGCTTACGTTCGAGGAGAAAGAGGAAGACCAAAGCTATGAGTTTTTCATGGCCATCGTTGGCGGAGATAAGTAAGTTAAAACTCCTACGGAAAGCGCACTTTTGCGCGAATGTCTGAAACAAGAAAGAATTTTTTCACACGGATAGCTGATGCTTTTCGAACCCCACAGGTCGAAGAACGCAAGCTCCCAAACTGGCTGACCACGTCACCGTTTGCTTCCGTGATTCCACGAACAGGCATCCAGCAAGGTCAAGATACCCTGCAGCTTTCCGCAGTCTACGCCTGTGTCTCCCGCATTGCAGATACTATTTGCAGCATGGAGGTAGGGGTAGAGAGTATGGGCGCTGATGGCAGTCGTGTTCCACTACAGGACCATCGTCATACGGCGCTTTTGGGTCGTTCCCCCAACCCGCTTATGGGTGCATACGAATTCTGGCAGATGTGCATCAGCGATGCTTTGCTGTACGGCACTGGTCACGCAGTCATCATGCCCGACAAGTCGGAGATGTACTGGGTACCTGCTACAGACATCTCGTACACAGTTGACACCGATTCGGGCAAGCGATTCTACAGCTACACTGGATCTCCCGGTCCAGTTCCACAGGAGCAGATTCTAGAAATCAAAGCTTTCCGTGGGCTTTCTCCTACTTACACTCAGCTTCAAAACCTCAAGACGGCTAAGTCTATCCAGGACTTTGCCCAGACCTTCTTTGATAATGGAGGTATGATGGGTGGTATCCTCAGCACGAAGGAACACCTGAACATCGATCAGATGCGTGAGGCGCAAGCGCGTTGGGAGCAGGAATACATGGGAAGCGGAAATGCGCACAAGGTAGCGATCCTTGGTGGTGGCTTTAACTACCAACCAATCGCTGTACCGCTCGACCAGTTGCAGTACATCCAGGTCAAGAAATTTAGCAGTGAGGAGATTGCTCGCATCTACCAGGTGCCACCCGCAATGATCGGGCTAGAGGGCAACACTGCTTATTCGAACTATGAACAACAAGTGCTGCAATTTTTCCAAGGATGCGTGCTGCCATGGGTGCGACGAATCGAGCTGGAGGTCGAAAGAAAGCTTCTCAATGAAGAACAAAATCTACAATGCCGTTTCAATGTTGACGGCCTTTTGCGTGCGGATAGCGCAAGCCGTTCGGAATTCTATCGAACGCTCCTCGCTTCGGGGGTCTTCTCGATCAACGAGGTCAGAGCGAAAGAAGGATTATCGCCGGTAGATGGAGGTGACAACCACCATATCCAAATCAATCAGATCCCGCTATCGTCCATGAACGATTACGCGGCTAACATAACCGATACAACAAATGGCTGATTTCTATTACAACTTAGAAGTGTACAACGCCCGTCCACAGGATTCAACGACAGCCACCGGCACAAAAGGAACTGACCGTAGTGGAGCAACCAACTGGACTTACCAGTACACTGCTTCAGATGTGGCCAATGAAGCTGCTGGTGAAGCTGCTTTTCTCGCTGCATTCGCTGCTGCCTTGCCAGGTGCGCCTGGAAACATCCGCTACATCACGGCTAGTGGTTCAGGATCGCTCTATGCTGCGCTTGACACAAGTGCGACGCAAGCCAATGATGGTACTGCAGCAAGCGGTGTTTGGAATGAGCGTGTAGGCAAGGGTGTCTATGCCTACAAGATTGGCGTATCCGCCACAAACATGGCTGGTGCCGTAACAAATACTACCGCACACAACCTTGCTTAATGGCCAAGGCGTTCAACAATTATCCATCGTCTGCTCGTAAGCGAGCTGCAGCTGCTTTGCGGCATAAGGAAAAGAACGGTACTAGCTGCGGCACCCCCGTCGGCTGGTATCGCGCTACCCAAATTTCGCAAAACAAAAAGCTTTCGATGTCAGTGATTAAGAGGACTTTCTCCTTTTTGTCGCGTGCAAAGACATACGATCAAGGCAAGTTTACAGATGCTAAGGGCAAGGATATTTGCGGTTCTATCATGTACGCTGCATGGGGCGGGGATAGTATGAAGAACTGGTGTGAACGCGTTATCAATAAACAAAGCGAGAAGCGGGCGATGACACCCGCGATAGAGAAAGGCTTGAAGAACAAGATGGAGAAGCACAACGAAAGTGTTAGCTCCCCAACCAAGAAGGCTACGATGCGGATGCTCAAGGCCGTGTTTAACCGAGGCGTTGGTGCATACAAGACCAACCCCAGTTCCGTCCGACCTTCTGTAAAGAACCCGGAGACTTGGGCATACGCTCGGGTAAACTCCTTTCTCTATGCATTAAAAAATGAACGATTCCGTAGCGGTAAGCACGACACGGATCTATTCCCAAAGGGACATAAACTATCAACCAAAAAGTGAGAATCTCTGATGAATAATTTAGAAAAAAGGTCGATTAACGTCGACATGGAGGTTCGTTCAAGTGAAGATGGTAAGACTATCGTAGAGGGCTACGCTGCTCGTTTCAACGAAGAAACTACGATCGGTGGCCGCTTTGCAGAACGAATCGCACCTCATGCGTTCGATGATGCCGATATGTCTCAAACCGTTGCACTGTTCAATCACGACTACAACATGCCTTTGGCCCGTATGGGGCAAGGTCTGGAGTTAGAGGTTGATGAAAATGGACTTAAATACCGGTTTGAACTTGGAGAGCAAACATACGCAAAAGACCTCGCAATCAATATCCGCGAAGGCATTGTCGCTACAAGCAGCTTTGGCTTTACTATCGAAGACGATAGCTGGGAAAAGCGCGATGACGGACTCAACCTCCGAACAATCAATTCAGTAAATGTTCTGTATGACGTCAGCCCAACAACGCAAGGCGCATACGACACAACAGAGGTCGCATTGCGATCAATGGAAGAGGCGCTTGCTGTCGAAGAAGAATTGGAAGAGCTTGAAGAAGAGTCGCGTGCATATGCGGAGATGGAAGAGGAAATGGATGAAGAAAAGCAAGACTCAGTAGAAGAGGAAGAGGAAGAGCGCGAAGAGATGATGGAGGAGGAAGAAGAAGAGGAAGAGCGCGAAGAAGAGGAAGAGGAAGAAGAAGAAGAAGAAGACGAACGAAACGTAACGCTAGAAGAAGTGGAAGCCCCCGCCACTTTAGATAGTGAAGAACATAATGTACGGGGCGCAGAAAACGCAAATTCTCAAGATAATATGAACGAAGAGAAAAAGGCTCCTGCGGTAGTGCAGAGCATGGGGGATTCTACCCCAAAGGTTCGCGCCCAGTTCAATTTGGGTAAGGCCATCCGAGAAGCAGCAAACGGTCACTTGACTGGCCTGGAAGCTGAAATGTCAAAAGAAGCAGAGCAGGAGTTCCGCGCAGCAGGTGTTGTACCTGCAGGTGGTGCCGGTGTACACATCCCAACCATGTTGCTCCGTGCCGATGCCGTGCCAATGGCAACAGAGGCTGTAGCAAACGTATCAGCCGCTGTCAATCAAGGTGTCGAAACTGAGATCCTCGGTGCGATTGCTAAGTACCGTCCAGTGACCATCGCTGATAAGCTCGGTATCCGTCGCATCACAGGCGTAACTGGTGATATCTCTATCCCAGTACAGTCAACTTCTTTGGCCGGCACGAAGACTACAAACGAAGCCGATGCTGTGGATTCCGCAAACATCGCTTTGACTGCTGTATCGCTTTCTCCCGAGCGCCTCGCAGCTCACACGAAAGTGACTCAGCAGTTGTTGGCTCAAAACAGCTTTGACTTGGATGCTTTCCTCGCAGCAGACATCCGTCGTGGCTTGGAGCAGCAGTACAACGCTCACATCGTAAGCAAACTCTCAGCAGGCGTTACCAAGGTAGATGCTGAGGCTGCGGGTGCATTGGTTGCTACAACAGACGTACCATACGAGTTGGAAAAGTTGTTGCGCAACGCTGACGTTCCATTCGAAAACATCAAGTTCCTCACCGATCCAACTGCATTCCGCGCTTTGCGTTCTGCAGCTCGTGATGCTGGTTCTGGTTTGTTCGCGGCTGACAGCTTCAACACCATCATGGGTTACCCAGCTGTAGTTTCTACTCTCGTAGCGGACGAAGATGTTTACATGTTGAACCCAGCTGACGTAGTATGTGCTGAGTGGGGCGGAATGTCAATCCTCGTGGATCAATACACTGAGGCGCACAAAGGAGTGGTTCGCATCATCGGTTCTATGTATGCCGATTGCAATATCATCCAGGCTGCAGGTGTTCAGTGCATGGAGAACGTAAACTAAGATATATTTTTTTCATAGGGGCTAGGAATTGGCCTGGCCCCTTTTTTCACTCCTATGATAGTAAGCAAAACTCAATCGGCTTTAGATTATACTGACTTGTTCAGTATCGAGCTTGCGCGGTACCACGTTCGGTCACTGGGCAGTGCTGAAGATACTGTGCTTGCGTATTACATCAATGCTGCGCTTGATTACTGTGTTGCTCTATCAAATAGAAATATCGGTGCAACGAATGCATTTACTATTTTGCTTCATGAAGATGAAGCGAAGTACCCGGTATTTTTTAGGGGAATCACTGGACTCGCTTCTCCACCCACCAGTCTATCTGTACAGTACTATACTAAAGACAACACGTATGCAGATGTACCAGCCGCAAACTATCGGCTGAGAAGCGATGTCTACCCCGCTCTATTGGAATTCGTAGATTTCAACCCTAGCGACATCAATAGCAACTCTGACAAAGAAACATATAAGATTTCATTCTCGGGCGGAGAGACACTTGCCTCGTTGCCAAAGCAGTTTGGCCAGGCGGTGCTTTTGTTGACGGGACACTTTTATAACCAAAGAGAGTCCGAGGTGATTGGTCAGGTTACTACCGAAGTTAAGATGGGTGTTGAGCGCCTGTTAAATTCTATGCAGAAATTCTGATGAGAGCGGGGTTATTTAACTACAGGGTAAACTTCATGGAACCCAGCTACACGGTCAACGCATATGGTGATCGTGTTGCTTCGTTATCTGCTTTTCGCAGTGACGTTTGGGCTGCCGTAAAGTTTATCGGCTCTCCTTCGGCTGGTGCCTCAGAGGAAGAGCTGAACAACCAAACCACAGGTAAGGTAAAAATCGAGCTGAAGTGTCGATACTTTGGTAATGATGGTGTGGGCAACAACCGTGGTCCCAACTACAAGGATGTTATCCGATTTGACGGTGCAGACTGGGACATCTACGACATCCACATCATTGGCCGACGTGAACTCTACATGATTCGCGCCGAAGCTCGAGATGACCTTACTACTGTTGATCACATCGCAAACCCTGCTCCTACTTCGTAATGCCTAGCTTCAAGAGTACCATAGAATTTGATGCGAAGAGCATTGCGGACTTCAAGAAGCAGATGTTGCGAATTGCGAGTATCGAAGATCGTGAAAAGCTTATTATAGATGCCTGCAAGAGTGCCGTAAAGCCTTGGCAGGCAGCTATGCGTAATAAGATGTACACGTTCAGTGTTCAACGTCGTACCGGCAAGATGGCAAAGTCTATTGGTATACGCAAGTATCAAGATAAGCGAAGCGGTCGTGTGGGTGCGCAGGTTGGTCCCAGTGGCGCTCGGCGTGGCCCTAGTAAAAAGGGCGGTGCCGGCTGGAGGGTTCACTTCTTTGCAACACCTGCAAGACAGATGGATCCTCAATACCAGATTCCCTTTCAAGAAGTATATAGCAGCGTGAATCGAGGAGTAACGATACGCATCGCATTGAACATGCGCATACTGATCGATGCTTTGAAAAAAAATAACAGAAATCCTGAATTCCTTCCCTAAAAATGGCAAATATTTCATCAAATAAACTCGGGGTCTTCATCATTGAACCCGGGATCACTTCACCTCTCGAGGTGTTAACATCGTCTTCTACAGACTACACGAACGTCAGCGATGCCACTATCGCAGCTGCTGGACTTTCAGCTGGAGACGATTGTTATTGTGTAACAAGCACAGGCGAACTCATCGGCCTTGCAACAGTCAGTGGTACTTCTGGCTCATTTACTGTAGCTGACACTTCAGACAATCGTGTATTGTTGGCTGCAGCTACAAGCACGTCTCTGGAAGCAAGCAACACAATTAACGAGGTTGCTGCTCGTGACGGTTCTGGCTCGTCTACAAACTTCATTGCTTCCGGTTCCTTGAGCTGGACGGTGAGTATCGACGGCTTGCTTGATATCTCTGCAGCCACCGGTTCTGCTGTCACGTTGACCGATGTAGCTCGTAAGCAACAGTACGTCCACGTCGAATTCGATACTGATGTATCTACAGGCAACGATCAATCTACTGTGAAGTACGTAGGTCAAGCCTTGATCAGCTCAATTACGATGACCGGTGGTGTTGATGATATCGCTACATATAGCTGCACTCTGCAGGGCTATGGCGATCTCTACAAGCAGACTAATCAGGTAACTGAGAGCTAAGTCTGAATTATTGGTAATACTATGAGGGGGTGGGTGCTTCTGCCCATCCCCTTTTTTTAAATAATCTTCTTCAATGAATACTTTACGAGGAGAGTTTGAACTCAATATCCTGGACAAAAAGGAAAAGTGCCTTTTGACCCTGAACGCTTTGCGTATGTTTAGCCAAGCCGAAAAAATTAAGCTTGACGAATTTGACAAATACATGTCGGGAGATCCACTCACGGCAATGCCGCTGTTGGCATACTACGGTTATCTCAATTGCCGATTGCGAACACAGGCCAAGGGTAAATCGGTCAATAAGGAGCTATTCATAGCAGAAGTACTGGACTCAAACAACCTCGAGGAAGTTACTTCACACATCGCTTCGGCGATGGACAACGGACTTGGAGAGACGTCGGGAAACGTGAAGGGCGCGAAGTAAGCGCCGCTCCGACTTCTTGGAAAGAACTTTACCATCAGTGCATCACGATGGGTGTAGAACCCGTGGCGTTCTGGGATTACACGATGGCTGAAGCTCTTTCTATTGTGAAACGCCAGGAGATGGCTGATCGCCTTCGCTGGAATCACACCGCCTCTGTGTTGAGTTTGCTTGCAAATGTCAACTCATCAAAGTCCAAAAAATTCAAGCCCGGTGATTTTCATCCCTACGAAATCTCTGACAAAAAGGGTGAGTTTAAAAGTAGGGAAGAGGTTATGGATTTTGTAAAAACATTCAATGTAAGCAATGGCACAAAGCGCGACAATTAAGGCGATACTCACCCTATCCACGGAGCAGTTTACCACGGCTCTAGAAAGGGCGCAAAAAAAACTTTCAAACTTCGGTCAGCGACTCACCAGAACGGGTCGCGACCTTAGTTTTGCGCTCACAGTACCTTTGGCTGCTGCCGGCAGAACAATTCTAAAGGTTGCCACAGACTTCGACCTTATCCAGCGTAAGATTGGTGCGTTGGGCGGAACCGGAAAGATTGCAGCTCTTGAGAAATCCGCAAGAGAATTAGGGGCAACCACTATCTTCACTGCTACGCAGGTAGGTGAGCTGCAGTTGAACTTGCGTAAGCTAGGTCGTACTAACGACGAGATCCAAAAAATTCAAGGTACGGTCCTGAAGTTTGCTCAAGCTATGGACACGGACCTGGGGGAGTCTGGCCTTTTCGTTGTTCAAACCATGAACCGATTTGCCGACGAATTAGAAAACGTCGGTGGTGCCGCTGAACAGGCACAGTATGTAACTAACCTGTTTGCAAAGGCCGCTGCTGAATCGGCATTGGATGCAGACAAGCTTCGTAATGCACTGAACTATACAGGTTCAGAATTGGCGCAGTTTGAGATTAGCCTACAGCAAGGTACAGCACTGCTCGCGGTTTTGGCTAATAGAGGCTTTGAGGCTTCACGCGGTGGTACTGCTTTGCGGCGTATCCTTGGTGAACTGGCTCAAGAGGGCTTTTCTGGAAATGAGGCCATTGAAGAGCTGTTAAGTTCTACACGAGATTTCGCAGGACAGCTTGAACAATTCGGTTTGCGCGGAGCAGGTTCTGCTGCCGCACTTGCCGGTTTACGAGAAGAATACGACCTGCTCAATGCTAAGTTAGAACAAAGCTCAGGCTTCCTTGATCAGTTCCAAGAACTCATTGATGATTCCTTGTTCGCTAAGTTCCGTAGGTTGCGCTCTGCCGTCGAAGAATTGGCGTTGGTGTTTGGGGAGGCTTTGGAGCCAGCTATTAGTGAAATTCTAGACAGTGTCACTGAATTTGTGCTTTCCCTGCGCGATCTCGACAAAGAAACCATTAAGACCATTTCTGCGATTGGTGCTTTCTTAGCTGTCCTCGGTCCGTTGAGCTTGGTCATGGGTGGCCTTGTTATTTCCAGTTCCGGTTTTCTCGGTGTAATTAAAGGGCTTGGTCGCATTACGGGCCTCGGTGGGGCAGTCACTTCCCTCGGAAGGTTCGCTGCACTCGGTCCTGCACTAACTGCTGTATTTAGTGTGATAGGACTTGGTAAGTTTGCCTTTGATAAAATATTTGAAGGTGTCGGGGCTGCCAACAGAAACCTGGAGGAATACAATAGGCTGGTAAAGGAGGCTCAAGAAGAGACAAAAGCCCTACAGAATTTAAAGGGAATACCTGTCGAGTTAAGCACTACTGACCTACAGAAAAACCTTCAAACTCTACGTCAAAACTTTGATATTGAGCAGAAGAAGCTCATTGATGCTATCCGCTCCCAGGAGTTTGGTGCGATCGGACTGGAAAGATTCATAGCTCAAACCCAGGCTAATGTTGACGTCATCGCCGAGCAGATCGCCATATTCGAAGAAAAACTACGCAAGGCAGCAGAGGCTGGTAAAGATGATTTGGGCCTAGAGGACATTCGCACTGCTTCTCTCGAGCAGTTGATTGCGAAGTTCCGTGAGCTACAAGAATTACGCGCCGAGATTACGGGTGATGGAGCAAGGGACTTTATCGTAGACCTCGATCAGTTAGCCGAAGTAGACAAAGCTATTAGCAACGTCCAAAAGAGCATCAAAGCCTTGACTGTCGAGGGAGGTATTGAGCCGCTTCTGCCAGATGGTTTCTTCTCTGATGTGCCGACTCAAGAACAGCTTGAATTGTTGAAGCAAGTCAACCAGGCACGATTAGAGTTATTTGATCAGGGGTTTGACGTTGGCCCTGTAAGCTTTGGAGAATTTTTTGGTCCAGAGCAATTCATCGAGCCAATTGAGCAGCTTATTACTCCTGAGTTCCAAGCTTCTTTAGAGCAGGGTATCAGCCAGGTTGAATTGATGCGACGTTCGGTGCTTGACTTGTCTCAAGCTGCTATTGGCTTTGGTGACATCTTTGGCAGCGCATTGAATCAAGCCATCCAAGGCACAGAGAACTTTGCTGATGCTTTGAAGAATAATTTGCTTAATGCCTTGGCGGTAGTGGCTGCAAAGGTCGCTGCCTTGATTGTAGCTTACATCGTACTCGCAATCGTAAGCGGTGGCACCACATTGGGTACAGGAGCGGGTCAATTTGCCGGTATGAACTTTGGTCAATTCATGTCTTCGGGTTTGAACATGGGTATAGCTGGATTTGGAGGAGGCACTCGATCCGTACAAGTAGGTACATTGAGCGGAAATGATTTAGCTATTTCTACACGAAGAGGCGTAACTGCTAACGATCGCATCTATGGCTAGGAGATTAGTAAATACCATATTCACCTCTGCAGACGAGACCGACTGGACACTCGAGCTGTGGGACATGAACCTAAGTTCAGCAGACCTTGATTACGAGGTAGAGATGGACGTTAACGGTTTCCAGATCACTTGGAATGGGGACGAGAACAACGTGTTCCAACCATTGCTTTCTAGTGCCTGTAAGTTTACGATCATACTCAACGAAACCCAGCGTGGTACCATTATGAATGTGGCCTATGGTGTTGACGAGTTCCGTATGTGTGTCAAGATCAGAAAGGCAGGACAGGCTTACTGGGTTGGTCAGATTCATAGTGAAGCGATAATTGAGCGTGTAGAGGACGGTCTCATATATGTCGACATGACTGCTTCCGATGGTCTGGCTCAATTGGAGAACATTGACTTCAAGGAGACTGACGGTACGGTTTATACAGAGCGGTACAGTACGCAAGCGTACATCTATGCTATCCTCAAGAAGATACCGAGCGTAAGCCTTTGGTATACGGACAGCGGCGTGGGCAGCGTTTTCATGTACGAGCATTTCCTTAATCAGCCTGTCATATCAGATGATAGCTTTGCGTTCAGTCACACAGGTTCCGACTCCGTTACGCGAGGGGTGCTTGACTATTTACATGTAGACCCAAACACTTGGTACCTTCGACCACAAGAACCGGAGGTTCAAGGTGACGATTTCAAGAGATACCCTACTACAAAAGAAGATGGTTTTGTTTCGTGTAAGTTGGTTTTACACGATATCCTAGCTTCGCTTGGAGCGACCATCTGCTTTTCAGAAGGTACATGGCGCATCTTTGATCGATGTTACCTGGATGCTACTACGACGAGCTTAAATTCCGCTTCTGTTATTCAATATGCTAGAACTAGTTCTGGCACTTTGGAAGCAGGTACTTTTACCGAAGACATTGATATCGATATCGACGATACTACTTCAGAATTTAAAAGAGGTATTGTTCGGAGAGGATTGCAGCCATTTTATGGAGCGGGACAGACACATGTTAATGCAGGTAGTGATTTATTATTTGCCAGCGGTATAGGATATTTCGATCCGGAGGTTACGGGTGCGCTTTTTCGTTATGCCGTGACTGGCTCGGGGGAACAAGAGTGGCCTACAGATAATACAAGGGGAATCTGGAACTTGGCAGGTGTCACGGGACTAGATAGTGATGCAAATGTCACAAACTTGGAAATTGCTAATGGTGCAAATGGTGGAGCGATTCGCCTTCACTTTAGTGGCAACTGTGATTACGCTCGTTTCCGAGCAGACAACCCTTGTGGCACTCTCATGATTTTATCATTTAAGTTTGTTGTCAAGGATACAAACGATGTTAGCTATGCTTTGAAACGTCGTGTAAGAACATTAAAGTATTCTAGCACCGGTACAGAATTTGCTATTGACATTACGGGTGGTACAGGCACAGGTGATGACTACTATGCTAAGTTCTACGAATCGGATTACTACGAGTGGGTGGCCTCAACGGATTCAGGCTACAATGAGGCGTATGTTGATGTCATGCTTGGTGCAGATCCGAGTGTAATAAACGCCGATGACGTTGGTACCACACAGCCTTTCCTCACTCAAGACTTTCCTTCGTTTGCTTTCTACACACCCCCCGGGACGAAACTAGACACATCTTCGGACGTTGATAACCAACTCAAGAAAGAAAACTCTGACGATCGCAGGTACTTCGTATACCGTTTTGATCACGTTTTAGATATGCCACAGGGGAGTGCCACTATTGACGAGATTGAGATGCCCGAGTTTTGGGTCACGGAATGGGCGCCGGATGAAGGACCAGACATGTATTACGACAGCTCTGGGACTTCTCTAGCTTTAGGTACAGACACGGGAAACCCGAACTACAGAACGAAGACCTCCCCTACAGGTACGAACGGCTTTTTCGATCCATCGATAAGCAACCGTCCGGACGTGGTTACTATGTTCCAGCTTTCAGGCATAGAGATTTATAATGGTGATGGAACAAATGAATTTGATAATCAAACTATTTTCGTACCCACCAACGTCTATGGTAATGAGATATACCGCAACGCTCGTACTCATGTGGGCGGAAGCTTTGTGAACTTTGGTACTCATGTATATGGCCGGTACTTAGTAAGTTCATACAGCGATCCCACGGCGCGAGAAGACAACTTTAAGATGATCACTGCTTGGGATTCGTCTGACACAGTAGAGCGAATGACTCAACGTGTCAATAAAAATGTCATGCAGATGAGAGACCGCACACGGCAAATCGTCGAAGGTGCGATGTTTTCATACGTTTCTAATTCTACCATAATTGAACCATGGCAGCGATTGATAACGACCAAGCTCTCCGGCAGCTCAGAAACATTTATCCCTTTCCGTGTGACGTTGTCGTTTGGGGATCTGGAGCAACGCTTGACGATGATGAAGGTGCGAGGCTCAGTGACTACTGTAGGCGGGTCGCATACTGATTCGGACAAGGGCAGAACAGGAAGATCTGCCACAGGCGGCAGTTACAATCCAGGTGGCTTACCGGACATAATCGGGCCACAACTGAGATCAATTTCTTTTAATAGCAGCGATGAGATTACTGGCTTTACTGTAGCCAGTGGCTTCACACCCTTGAACGCTGATCAGATTTCAGATGTCGGCACTACCAACAAGTTCGGCGGTGACACCAGTGACCAAGAGCTGTTTCAAATATTCCTTGAGAAATAATGGCTAATTCGTTTAACACAGATCAAACCAGCATAACCACCGCTTCTAGCGATACAACTGTATTTACAGCATCTGCTAGTACTACTTTAATTAAGTCGGTACGAGTCGTTCATGCTAGTGGCACTTCCTCAGCAACACTGTCTATTGTAAAGTCTGGGTCAGCTACACGTACAGACATGAACACGGTTGCTTTGTCGCAAAATGTACTTACTGACCTGATTAGCGATGTTTTACCATTGGAAAGCGGTGATGTTATCAAGGTGCGCACGAGCCATCAGCCTTCAGAGGTGTTTGTAAGCTACGTCGAAAATACCACATCTGTTTCTGCACAGTCCATTGATGTATTAAGCGATGTCGACATCAGTACGGTAGCACCTACAGACGGTCAGGTACTTGTGTGGGATGCCACTAACTCTGTTTTCGAGCCAGGCGATGCCGCTTCAGGATCAGGCACAGTCACGTCAGTCGGCATAACTGCCGGTACGGGAATCTCATCTGCGGGCGGGCCAATAACCACTTCAGGTAACATAACTGTTGCGTTAGATGCAAGTATTGATGACTTAAGCGATGTAGATAGCACTAACAAGATTCCTAATGACGTATTGGCGTGGGATGGCTCTAATTGGGTGTACTCTAGACGGGTCTCCTTGCTTTATGAGTTGCTAAAAGAGGGAAGCAGCAAAACAATTACGGCAGAACCTACTAATGTTGACGAAACTGAGGGGTTTGTCAAATTAGAGGCCACGGCGGCCAAGTTAAAGGTCAACAATACAGGCGTTGAAATTACTGAAACGTCCCCCGGTGACATTGAGTTCGTAGTGGCTACTGACTCTTCTGGTAGCACAGCGTTTACGGCATTGCATATAGATGGCAGTACAACTGCAAACGTATCTGACATCATAGTTAAGGCGGGCGCGTACTTTAAGTTTGATGACGGACTTTATACGCAGTGGATTAAGCCGACTTCAGGCAACACAGGTAACACCGCAATAGTTTTACCGAGCAGTTCAGGTCAATTGGCTTTGACGACTGATTTGTACACAGACAGCGATGCGGATGCTAGGATAGCAGCAGCAAGTGTGACTGACCTCACAGATGTGTCCAGCGCAGGTAGTGGTGCGATTATTACATCGGCTGAACGTACCAAGTTGAGTGGTATTGCTACAAGTGCTACAGCAAATCAAACTGATGCGCACTTGCTTAGTCGTGCAAATCACACAGGCACTCAAACAGCTAGTACGATAAGTGATTTTGACACTGAGGTATCCAACAACTCAGATGTGGTTGCTAACTCTACAAAGCTTGCAGGTATAGAGACAGGTGCTGACGTTACTGATGAAACGAACGTCAAAGCTGCACTCGATGGCATGACATTGAGTTCTGCTACTATTGCTACAGGTGATCGGTTATTGATTCAGGATGCTAATGCTAGCTATGAGCAGAAGTATGTATTGTATGACAATTTAGCCCTGAAGTCATATGAAGAAGATGAGCTTGTTTCAGGTCAGAATGTCACTATGAATACTGGTGTGTCTGTAGCAAGTAACAAGATTGTTGACATCATGGGAGATGCTCTTGCTGACACGTCAAATGCAAACACAAAGAAGTTCTTAGGATTTCATACAGGCAGCGGTGTGTGTGTATTAAAAGGAATGGTAGATGCAAACAACAGCATATCAGGTGCTACCGCCGGATCGCCTTTGTGGTTAGGCGCAAGTGGTTCTTTTAGTGCTACAGCACCAACTACAGCAACCTATTATTCACGTGTCGTTGGTTACTACATTGGCACGTTAGTAGGCGGTGAAGTCATGTGTTATTTCGACCCGTCTAGGGATTGGGTTCAAATTGATTAATTATGGGAGAAATTTCAGGAGTACCAGCAGCAGACATCAACAACGTAGATGGTTTCTACACTACGCAAGGAGGTAGTAGCACAGCATCAACTACGCCTACAATCAGCTTGAGCGGTGGTACGTTTGGCGCAGTTAACGTAACAGTTACAAACCACAGTTCGTACACAAACCCAAATTACGAGTGCGTTGTAACCGCAGGAGCAACTACTACAGTCACGGATGCAAATGTAGATCACACGATTGACACAGGTTCGGACAGCGTTGGTGATACCATGTCGTTTAACGATCTGGATACCGCAACTGGCACAAGAACGGTAACGGTCAAGGCACAAGAGTTTGGCGATTTTGTGCAAAGCGCAGGAGCAACAGCAACTTTTGATAAAGTGTTCTTGCAAAATCACTACATCCGCATACGCGGTGTGACTAGCACAGGAGCAAATACAAATTTGCGTTTGGCTATTGAGAACTTAGGTTTTTTCACTGGGGCAACGCAAACAGGCACAGAATACCCAACTACTGCATTGACTAGCGAAACTTCAGAAACAGGTATCGTCATTAGCGCAGGTCACACATACAGTGCAAGCTATGCGGCGTTTAAAGCAGCAGATAGTAGCCTTCTTACTATGTGGTGGGCGTTAGGTACAAGCGCAACAAACAACTGGTGGCAAATGCAGTTTGAAACCGCTACATACCCAACCGCGCCTATAATTAAAAGTATGATGCTACGATTTGACGGTCAAACCAGTGCTAGTTACTTCAGCATTGCAGGTAGCGACACTGGCGCATTTAGTGGTGAAGAAACAGATTATGGAGTGTTTAGAATTACCGCCAAAGAGACAAATTTAAATTTCGGATAATGACAGTTACGCAACCACTGATTGATGAGTTTATGCGCGTTATAGGTGAGCAAACGCTACTAACACACCTAAGCGGGCAAAGCACTCCAGAAATGATTGACAAAGTCGCTGTATGCACTCGCGTTCTGCTTGACGAATGGACCTCAAGCCCTTGGGTTGAGAAAAGCATAGAGGGTGACAGGTTAATAGAGACATATGGCTGATGAGACAATTAACATGATTGAACGACACATTGACCTTATCGTAGTACACGCTACAGCCACATACGCCACAATGGACGTTGGGGTAGAATGGATAGATCGACTTCACAAGAAGTTCGGATGGAAAGGCTGTGGTTACCATTTCGTAATTCGACGTGACGGAACGGTAGAGGCGGGGCGCGACGTGTCCATTCCTGGCGCTCACGCAAAAGGATTCAACGCCAACAGCATCGGCATCTGCTACGCTGGAGGGCTTGACCCCAAAGGGGACCCAGAGGACAACCGCACGCCTGAACAAAAAGAGGCCATGCGAAGCATCCTTGACACCCTTACACACGTTTTCCCA
>Ga0208898_1001079_pt1 | contig 18825 bp, 3 predicted proteins | sample VirMetDEL_Mar_4_FD_184513 | JGI IMG/M metagenome (GOLD analysis project Ga0208898, IMG submission 184513) | Aqueous microbial communities from the Delaware River and Bay under freshwater to marine salinity gradient to study organic matter... | ecosystem: Environmental > Aquatic > Marine > Coastal...
AGATTACTCAATGATACTTATACTGGGGATTGTATGAGAATTAGACGAGATAGAGACAATGAAGAGTTAGATATTGGGTTTAGTGGGAGACACTTAGATGCACAAGCTATTCATGACTTCTGCTTTGGGGATACATGTTATGTGACAACATGGTATGATCAATCTAATAATGGGAGCTCTACTATTGGGGAAAAAGCATACAACACATTTACATCTGTTCAACCTATTATCTTTGAAAGTAATGCTGTAACTAGGACGGGAACATCTAACGCTCCTGCTATTAAGTTTGTAGATAATGACTTCTTAGAGATTAATGTAGATGATTTAAATAGGGATACAGATAGATCATTCTTTTCAGCATTTACTCAGACAAGTACAGATGTCTCAGGGAATAAACTATTCAGACAAAACAGTTCTAGTGCTGGGAATGGGTATTTTGTAAGACTTAATACTGGGTCAGCTGAGATAGGGGTAATAGATGATTCTATCACATTTAACTATGTAGATAATGACTTAGGGGATCATGTAGTACTAGCTCTTACTCATAAAGGGGATTACTTTGCAGATACAGACTTAACTCTTAATGGGAGTGAGTTAATTATTGATGGAGATGTACTACAAGTTCAATCTACTCCGACAGGTATAAATGTTGTAGATGGGGGTAGTTTATATCGTATTGGGGGAGATGGGTTTGATGGGCATATAAATGAACTGATTTATTATACAGTATACTTAAATCAATCTGCTGCATCTATTGAATATTATGAGAGGATGAGGGGTAATATCTATCAGTATTATCAGTTTCAAAATCCACTATCTCTCCCACAAGTAGTAGCTAATGATGCTACTATTGATGCTATTAGCTTCCCAATAATTACCGAGTCTGCATCTAATCCTCAGTATCAAACTCTAACAATACAAGGGTTTAATGTCCCTATCCAACTGTTCTTTGAGTATGATAACACCAACGTTACTCTTTACTATAGGTTAGATGAAGTGACTACCACCCCTACTCCTGGAGTAGATCCTTATGTAGGGATGACAGCTATAGCCCCACAAACTAATATAAGCATCCCTTATGCTCAGAACTTAAGCTTATATGTAGACTTTACAACTCCTGCTGCAGCTATCCCATTAACTATTAAGAATGCTACAGACAGTAATGCAACAGTTAACATTACTAGCTTAGCTACTTCTGAGTACGTAGTTAGTGTAAACGTAGCTGAGTATACTGAGTCAACTAGAACTGCAGGAACAACTGTAACTATTACAGGATTCTCAGCTGTAGATGCAGGAGATTTGTTACTCTGTTTTGTAGCTAATGATGAGACTAGTGGATACTACCCAACTGGGCAGTTAGTTTATAGCGATACCTTTGTAGATGCAGGATTTACAAAACTTGCAGAAGTGGGGGAGACATTAGATATCCCTATTCAATTGTATTGGAAAGTAGCTGATGGTACTGAGGATGGGAGAAACTTCTTTATAGGAAGCGCAGGAGCTGTAGATTGGATGGCTTGGTTGTTACGTATAGACAATGTAGATACATCAGGAGGAAATGTAACTCCTACATGGTTAGAAGGATTTGCTACTGACTCTAATTACGGGACGGTAGAAACATTTGTTGGCCCGACTGTATCCCAAGAAGGTTGTGCAGAAATCATATTTGTAGGATATGATGGAGGGGATAGCTACCCATTAACTATTTCAGGTGGGACTCAAAACCCATTCTCAGGTAGTCAAACAGCAGAACAATCAGGCTATTGGCCAGATACATCAAGTGGGGGATTAATTACAGGTTGGGAAATTAGACAGGATATAGAAACAGGTCAAACTGGGAGTGTTACAATAACAGCTGGGATAGCAGATGGGATTGCAACAATCAGAGTAGCACTTACCCCAGCAATATCATAGTAGCTCATGAAGAAGTTTATTCAAGGAATGGTTAAAGATCCAGAAAGAGTGGATCAACCAGATGGTACATACAGAGATGCTCTGAATGCAAATATCTACTTTCAGAAAGGAGCTATAGCCAATGAGTTAGGGACTACCCCAATTGCTTTTGATACAACTCTCATTAATAATGTAATAGGGAGATGCGTATTAGAAGATGGGAGAATTGTAGTGTTTGGGAAAATTATTCTCTCTATAGGGGAACTATCTGATGCTATACTTTTAGCAGATCCTGTAGACAATACCCTCACAGTACTTTACAGAGATAATGATCTTAACTTTCAAATAGATCACACCATTGAAGCTACAGCTAAGGTTGGGAATAACAATGATATCTTAGTTTACTTCACTGATAACTACGTAGATAGACGAGTTGAAGAAGCTACTGGGATATCTTATTTAGAGGACTACAATCCCCCAAGAGTATTCAATATAACTAAGCAACTAAAAGATCTTACAGACCCTACAATACTTTACAATAACTCAAGTTACAATGTAGATAAGTTAGATTTGTTCTTACATACTGGGGAGATTCCTAGATTTAATGATATTAGAATTGAAGAAGGGGGAGGAGTTGTTAGTGGGACATATCACTTAGCATTAGCTTATGTAGATGATGAATCTAATGTGACTAACTATATGGCTACATCTAATGCTGTACACTTAGTTACTGCTCCTGAAGATGCTATCCCAACTGAGACAATTACTGGAGATCCGCAAGGAACTCAATCAAATAAATCTATTATCTGGGAAGTAATTATCCCAGCTAACATCAACTATACATTTGTACAACCTGTTATAATACAGCGTTTTGGGGGATTGAATCAAGAGTCTAGTGAGTTTGCATACTCATTACAGAAGATATCTATCCCAGATAGTTTCTTTGATCGTAAGATTGAAATTACTTACACAGGATTAGAGAATGTAGCTCAAGCATCTGTATCAGATATAGTTATTGATAGAGTTAGGTATGAATCAGCTAAGACATTAGTACAGCTAGATAATAGATTGTACTTAGCTAATCTTGAATCTAGGGGAGATATTGGGTATCAACGATTTGCAAACAGGATATCAGTTGAGCCTGTACTTAACCCATTAAGAAACTTTGACCCGAGATACTTTGATAATGAGACATTAACTATTGGGTATAAAGGATATGGGTCTAGAATACGATCTGAGTACAATATTCAAAAGTTAAATGGGGTAGATGCAAGACTGAATAGCAATGTAAAGAAGGGATACAAAGACTCTAATCTTTCTTACAGATACAAATCATTCAGACGTAGTGAAGTATATGCATTCTACATCTCATTCGTATTAAAAGATGGGACTGAGACATATGCATATCATATTCCTGGAAGGAAAAGTATTTCAGACGGTAGAACAGATGAAATGAGTTCTATCGCAGATAACTTTGATGCATACCCAAATCTTCAAGAATTCCATGAGTACTACCCTGATGCAAAGATGTATCAAGTAGTTGATACTCATATAGATAATGGTCAGAGTATGGGTTACTGGGAGAATACTAGTGAACAGTACCCAGAAACTTCAGACTTTGAACAGTGGACTGTGCTTTCTAATGGTTCCCCATCTCAAGAAGATGTTGATATTCAAGGTGAGAATGTTAGGCATCATAAAATGCCATCTAATAAATCTGAGTATTCTTATATTGACTTAAACGATGGTGAACTAAATCCTGAATCTTCTCCAGTAAATGTAGGAGCTACTACGATGGTAGAGTCTATTCAGATTCTAGGTATAAAGTTAAATAATATCAGGATCCCTAAGTTTATGCTTAAGCAGATACAGGGATACAAAGTCTACTATGCTAAGCGTAAACAAGAGCATAAAACAATTATTGGGCAAAGTGCTATTATCCCAGCTGCTTTTAAGAAGCAATCTAATATTGCTACTAGCTATGATACTGCAAAGACAGGACCGTTTAATCCTGCGTGGTTATCATTAGGGCATATTCCCCCATCAACATTATCATATGTATACAGTACAAATTTAAATGGGACTTCATATAAAGGTGTATCTGCATTTGGGTTTCATGACTTCAATCTTCTAAAGAATAAACATACTCTTACTGGGGCTACTCATATTGATATCCAGAAGGTTATGATTATGAAGATGTGGGCAGGTACAGATCAGAGAACCCCAGATGATAATGGTGACTTTTACATCCCTGAATGGGTTAGTGCTGAAATGACTAATGCTAATGATGATTCAACAGTTAAGTTATTTGGGACATCAGCTTTATTAGCTCACTCATATGATAATCCATCAGATTTAAGTAGTTTAAACGTAAGCTTTGCTGATTTTAAGCATTCGAATATTACAGAGGTAATATCTGATCTTAACTCTATCTACACAATTAGACCTAAAAGTATCACATACTTACCTGGGTTAAGTATTCTTGATAACGATAAATTCTACTCATTCCAAAACGCTGATACAATATTTAATTTTGCAGGAGAAACTCAGATATTTATCAATACTGTAACAGGTCCTCCCGCAATAATGGCTTGGTCATCTAATGAGGCATACAGTAGTTCTGGAGTATTAGCTGATTGGTGGAATGCTGAGAAGATTACTAGACGTAAAGAATTAGAGTTATTAAGTAGTGAGTATACTGAAGATGATATTAGTACCTACCCAGTAACTTATCTAGCAAACTTAGTATCTTATAAGACTGATGTATTCAAACCATTTGATGAGCAGAACTTAGTATGGACAGGATACTACAAACCTATATCTGCTGATATTGATACTGGGGCAGAGTCTAAAGCTGCAGATGATGGGAAGGATAATAACTACTACCAAGGTGCTGAATCTGATTCAATATTTGGGGGAGATACCTATATAGGGAGGTATGGATTTAGAACTACAGGTCAGACATATGGGGGAGCATACAATAATGATACAAGCTTATTTGATTTAAACGACCCAGATTCAAATGATTTGACTGTGGGGAATAGAACCCCAATATCTACACTGTACTACTTTATCTGTGAATCTGATGATTTGTTAGGGTTTAGGCATGCAGGGGATAATCAAGAAGGGGTTACAACTGCTCAGAGTAAATTCTTTGACAATGAAGTAGCTGCAGATGTAATATTCAACTCTCCATTAAATGATGGGACTAAGCAAGATAACTTGCTGTATATGAACAACTACTCTCTTAATCAAGACATTAGAGTAGCTCGTCCATACCCTAAGACATATAGAGATGTATTCTTATTCCCTACACGTACAATCAGATCTAACAACGATGAAGGGTCAGTACAAGATAAATACAGACAATTCTTAGCGTTAGAGTACAAGGATATCCCAAGAAATAGAGGAGATGTAGTCAAACTATTTAGTCTTGGGGGTGTACTTTATCTGAATAGTGAGAGATCATTATTTGTTACTAGAGGTAAAGAAAACTTACAATTATCCGGAGGTACTCAAGCATTTGTAGGTTCAGGGGATATCTTCTCACAAGATCCTGAGGAACTAATATCTACTAATACAGGGTACGGAGGTACTGATTCTCAGTTTACTGGGGTAACAACTAGATATGGGCATTTCTATTTTAACAGAAGAGATAGAAAAGCATACATCTTAACTGAATCAATTATTGAAGCATCCTCAGCAGGGATGGAGAAATGGTTCTTAGAGAATAGTGGGTATGTATTAGAAGAAGAGTACAACATATCTCTGATACAAGCTGGGTTTAATATTGATTCCCCAACATCTAGCTTTGGGTTTCATGCTGGGTATGATCCTAAGTACAAGAGAATACTGCTTACTAAGAAAGAACGTGTCCCAAACAATGTATTAATTGATCATTTAAATGCTGGGAGAGTTAGAATAATAGATAATAGATTTATTGTACAACAGTACTTACCTGGGATTGTAGGGTACAGTCAAGGAGATGTACTATCTATTACTGATGATAATATGTTTGAGTCATCAGGGTGGACATTATCATACTACCCAGAGATTAAAGTATGGGGAAGTAGGCATTCTTATCTCCCTACCCTTTACTGCAATACAGCTAAAGAGTTGTACTCATTTACAAACTACAATGATATTAGATACAATGCTCAAATCTGGGAGCACTCCAATGTAGACACCCCATGTACATTCTACAATACTGAGTACAACTTTGAGTTTGAGTACATTGATAACACATCCCCAGCAATAAGTAAGATATTCTCTTCATTGTATTACTGGGGAGAGTTACAAGTTAGAGACGGGGAGAATACTGAATTTCACAAAGTAACTACTCCGATATTCTCATCTTACTATGTGTATAATTCTACTCAGATATCTGGGGAGAATGATATTACTGCATTAGTAAATACTAGATTAGTAGATAGAATCTGGTATATTAATGACTTTAGAGATCTAACTAGGTATGAAAATACTCTCCCAGTTGAGATTAATATGTTTGTTACTGAGGGAGTTATAAATCCTTTATACTTAGACTATAACAAATCTTGGTATCATAAAAAGAGATTTGTAGATACGTATTTAGGTGTTAGATTAATATCTAATAACAATAGAAATTTAATATATTTGTACGGAGCAGGGACCAAGCACCGTCAATCTTATAGATAATGGCTAAGAAAAAGAACTGGATAAAAGGTGCTATTAAGCGCCCAGGAGAATTTACAAGAAAAGCTAAGGAGCGTGGTATGAGTGTTGCTAAGTTTCGTGACACTGTACTTAAGTCCCCAGATAGATATAGTGAACTAACTGTTAGACAAGCTAACTTAGCCAGGACACTTAGTAGATTTCAAGGAGGAGGTCCTTACGATCAAAATGTACTCCCTACTTCTAGTAGCACTATGCAACAAATGCCTGGTGCTCAACAAGCTCAACAACAATTCAATCAACTTCAAGATCAATCTAGAAGAGCTCAACGTATAAATAAGCGTGCTCAAGAGTTAGAGCAACAAGCATTAGAAGATCAGACAAAACAAAACTTTCAAAACTCTTATACTCAAGCAGCTCCTCAATTAGCTAAGTTAGCAGCTGACGCTAAGAAAGTAGAAGGATTTAAGAATCTTGGGGTAGGGGCTAAGATGAGTGGCGTTGGGTTAGGGGCATCATTATTAGGAGCAGGTATAGAAAGAGTATCTGATGACCAAGATGCTACTACTATGAATGTTGGGGAAACAAGTGGTACATTATTAAAAGGAGCAGGTGCAGGATTAGGATTAGCTGGAACACTGTCTGGATTTCTTCCTGCATTAGCTGTCCCAGGATTAGGTTGGGCAGCAGCAGGTATTGGGGCAGGTATAGCTGGGGTAAAAGCTCTTAGAGAAAGAAACCAAGCTAGAGATATTAAAGAGAACGAAGATGCTGAGACACAAGCTGAAGAACTTAGAATGAATAGAGCTCAAAGCGCAGCATTTAGGCAGGGAATGACTACAACAGGAACTGACCTTGGGTACAATATTGGGGGCTCTATGACTAACTCTTACCTTCCTGGGTATCAACAATTCAGAGGTGGGGGAGAAATGATTAAACGAGCAGATGGGAGCTATTCCCCAAGAGGATTGTGGGATAATATCAGAGCAAATGAAGGCTCTGGGAAAAAGCCCACAAAAGAAATGCTTGAGCAAGAGAAGAAGATTAAAGCTGAAGAAAAGAAGACTGGGGGAATGAAAGTTCCTGGGGGTATGATTAAACCATTACAAGGAGGAGCAGTAGAGTTTAAAGGTAGAAAGCATGCAGATGGGGGTATCTTAATCGACCCTATGACTGAAGTTGAGGGTGGGGAGACTATGGATAAAGTCAATATGTCAAAAGGTAAATCATCTGATTATATCTTCTCTGAGCATCTTAAGCTTGGGGGTAAGTCATTTGCTAAACGTCACAAAGAAATTTTAGCTAGAGGAGGGTCACAGCAAGAGATTCAAAGACTTGCTAAGTTGCAAGAATCAATGGCGGCCAAAGATGGGGAAACAGATCGCAGTCCTAATAAGATTATGCAAACTGGGGGAGACAAGTTTGATGATACTGTAGAAGCTGGTACAAATGTCTTACGGGATATGCCTACAGATCAATCTACTTTTGATCCTGGATTGTTTACAGCTGATGAAGGATTTACACTTGAGCAAGTAAAGGAAAGAAATCCTTGGTTTGATTGGGAGAATTTTGATCCATCTAATACTGAAGATGTAAAGCGTTTCCAACAAGCTTATAATGATAAAGTCCCAGCTGCAGATGAGATCACAGTAGATGGGAAATTTGGGGATCAGACAGCGTCTGTTTATCTTAATATGAAAGGGATAGACCCTATTGTACAAGGTAAAGAACGTCCAGAAATCCCAACAGCTGAATTGCAAGGAGAAGAAAAGTATAAGAAAGCTGCTGACGATTTAAAGAAGAAAGATGAAGCTAAGAAAGCTGCTGAAGAAGCTGCTAAAAAATCAAAGAGTAATATGCTCCCAGCAGCAGGGGCAGCTTTACTTGGGTTAGCTCAACTTCCTGGGAAATTAAAAGGCTCCCCAAAAGCAGCTAATATTACTCCTCAGCAAACTGGGAAGATTAGACTTCCTAGAGTTAACTATAATGCTGAAAGAGCAGCTGGGGCTGCAGGTACTACAGCAGTTAATCGTAGTATTCAGAATCAAGTAGCAGGTCCAGCATCAATTGCAGCTATGACTGCAAATACTGAGAACCAACGTCAGAATAATATTCAGATTGCTAACCAAGAAGCTAGAGCTAATAAGCAGTTGATGGCTCAAGAAGATATGACTAATGCTCAAATAGCTCAACAGAATGCATCTAATGTAATGGGGGCTCAACAGTTTAATGAGCAGTCTAGATACAATAAAGAGTTAGAAGACTATCAGCAAAATATACTCAGAAGAGAAAAGATTGGGGATACAATTGCTGGAGTTGGGAGAGACTATATGGGTTATAGAGCTGATGAGAGATTAGCTACAGCTACTGATGATACAGGTTCGTATCTTAGATTTATTCAAAACAACCCTACCTTAGCTAAGCAACTATTTAATAGCCAAGAACCTACTGAGTCTAAGACTGGGGGATATATCAAGAGAGCTAATAAAATCAGACGTAAAAAGAGAAAGTAATGCCTGTACAATACCAACCGTATAAGAGTATGTATGTATCTCAGCGTAGTCCTGAGATATCTAAAATGCTTAGAGATAGGTATATGACTAACTTTGCAGCTCAAAATGAACTGCAAACAAAACTTCTTGAGCTGCAAGCTGCCCCGTTTGAGGGAGATGTACAAATGAAAAAAGATTTAGATAGTCAAGTATCTCAATCTATACAGCAGTTTGCAGATAGGGGTGATTACGAAAACCTCTCTACGTCTATAATGAATTTAGCTTCTCAGTACAAAGCTAAAGCTGCCCCTATTATGCAAAATAATCAATTGTATAATGCTTACAAAGAGAACTTGAAGTCTTTGTATGAAGATGATAAAATTGATTTTGAAGATTATCAAGGGGCATTGAAGCTATCTACTCGTAACTACAGTGGAGTTACAAAAAATGAAGATGGGAGCTACGGTAATTACTTTAGTGGGAGAGAGGTTATTACAAATCCTGACATCCCAGATAAGATTAAAACCGCTTTAGATGGGATAGCTGCTGATGAGTTTGGGGCAGAGTCTAGAGTTATAGGTCAAGGAGCTAATGGGGAGTTGGCAGTTGAAACTAAAGAGGGAATTAAAACTGTATCTGCCGATAAAGTTAACTCTGTACTTGATTCTGTATTTATGGATCCACAGGTTCAAATGTATCTAAACCGTAAAGGGGAGATACGAACTATGGATATGTCTGATGATGAAATACAAAACACTGTACAAGCTCTATTTCCAGAACAAGAGATTAGTGCTAACCCAGAAGACCTTAGAAGCGGTATATCGCAGTACATGGCTAGCAAACTAGAGAATCAGTACAGACAGTCTGCAATATCTAAATACTCATTTGTAGAGCAAGAGTCCTCTGAGAAATTCTACTGGGATAAGTGGTGGTTACAAAGACAAAATGATTCTGCTACAAATGGGGGTTCTCAAATTGGGGTACCTGGATCATTACGTACAGAATCTTTGGGTAAATCAACTTCGGTTATTAATTCAGAGCTTAATAACTCTAAAGAGATACTTAACGATCTTCAAAATCCAGACTTCTTACATAACGAGTTAAATCTCCCAGAAGATATTGACTTTGAAGATATTATGAATATGTCTATCCAGGACTATACTACTAAGTATGGTAGAGACTCTGCACCTCTGTTTAGTAATGCTAGATACATGGCTATGGAGGCAATCAATACAAGCATGATCAACACTAAGTTGATGAATGATGCTAGAGAAGCTAATGGGTTTATCCCAGAAGCAATTGGGGCTAAGGTAATGGATAGTAGATATGCAGATTCTGTGTCAGAACTTTCTAATCAGTTTGGGGTAGACTCAAATAACACTGCTTTAATACTTGCAGACTTAGGAAGAGAGTGGTCAGATAGACCAGCATCTAAAGATCCAGCAGAAGCTATGGCGTCTTTCCAATCTAAATTCCCACAAGGATCTAAAGAAAGGGATTTAGTAGATTATATGCTACAAGACTTACTTGCTGGAGTTGAGGAGAGGAGTAGTCTTAAAGGAACTTTAGCATATATAGGTGGGATTAGATCTTATAGAAGCTCTGAAACAATTTTACAAGGACTGAATAGACTTTTGGGGCAAGAGCTAGACTCCGTAGATGAGTTCTTAGAAAATAAGACAAAGAGAACAATGAGTGTTGCATCCTACCCAGTAGCTCCAGGAATGGATTATAAAGATGCATCTAAGATATCTGATATGATATCCTCTACTCCTACTGATGTATTTACTTACATAGACCCTACTACAGGTAAGCTAGGAACATTGGAAGATCTTATCCCATCCTATCAATCGTTGAATGAAGTTTCAGAAAACTTTGATATAACAACTGCGCAATTTACTGGGGATGTTCAGTACTCCCCATTCTCATTTGGGATGCATGGGGGCACAATGTCCGCAAAGATTAAAGACAGTGAAGACAATATTGTTACTGTGAACATTCCACTACAGTCTCAAGTAATTATTGATAAGCTTCAACCTTATTTTTCTAGTGCACCTTATCAGTTATCTAGAGCTATTTCTAGTTTTTATTCAGCTGGTTACGAAGAAGCTAGAATACCTATACAGCAACCTACTGGGAATAAGATCTATGTAGTTGTTGATATGGAATCTCCTCAAGGTAGAGTGTATCACGTAGAAGATGCTCAGGGAAATAAAATATCTGAGACTGGGAGTTTAGATTCTGGATTAAAAGATGGGTACTTGTCCACTCTATTTGATGATGGGGCAAAAATATTACCGTTCGAATAATATAATAATGGCTGACGATTTAATTAAACCTACTGAATCTGAGGAGATTAATCCTGTTACAGGCCTCCCATTTAAACCTGGGAATAAAGATCAATTCAATGGTAAACTGTTATTTACTGGGATTAATTACAAAGATCCTTTAAGTAAATATGCTAGTTACAATGTCCCATTATCCCCATTTGTAGACTTAGAAGAGCAGCGCGCTCGTTTACAAACTAGGTCAGAAAAGTGGAGAAGAGGATTACTAAAAGCTGGGGTAACTACTGTAGGAGCCGTAGCTGAGAATACAGTAGGTTTAATTGATGGAGCTATAGAAGCTGCGTATACTAAGAACTGGAATAGTCTTAGCAACAATGCTGTTGGTAGAACAGTTGATTCTGCCAACGAGTGGATGAGAGAAAACTATCCTAACTATGTAACTGAAGCTGAGCGTAATATGTCAGCCTTTGAAGCTTTAGGTACAGCAAACTTTTGGTCAGATCAAGTACTTAATGGGTTGGGGTATTCTCTTGGGAGTGCTGCAACTATGTGGGCTACTGGAGGTACTGGGTTGATTGCTAGAGGTGTAGGGTTAGCTTCGAAAGCAGCTAAAGCAACTGGAGCGTACAATTTATCTAAGTCTATTATCAGTGGAACTAAAGCTGCAAATATTATAAACTCCCCAAGACTAGCTAACTTTGGGGCTAATCTTGCTAATGCAGCTAAGCAGACAGAGCTTGGGTTTATGATGTCTTATGCTGAAGCTTCAGTAGAAGCTAGAGAAACTTTAAAAACTCAAAAGAGACTGATTGCAGAAGAGTACGGAGTAGATCCTGACAACATCCCTGCAAACTTAGCTAAGGAAATAAATGCTGAAGCTGAGAGAAGATCAAACTTAGCGTTCGCATTAAACTTAGGAGTTCTTGCCCCAACAAATATGATAATGTTTGGGAAGTTAATGACTCCTAGATATAGCTCTGCTCGTCAAGGTATTTCGAATGTAAGTGTAAACGCTAAGACTGGGCAAGCTACTGACTTGCTTAAAGACATGTCTAAAGCTGGGAGATTTGCAACTAAGTATGGTAAGAACATAGTTGGGGGAGGTATTACTGAATCACTTCAAGAATCTAGTCAATATGCTATATCTGAAACTGTAGATGATCTTAGCCATGCAAGCTATAAAGATATCCCTAAGATTATTTATGATGGGTATGCAGAAACCTTCGGTAGCAAGGAAGGTATGGAGTCTACACTTGTAGGAGCTATTGTAGGTATCATCACTGGGGGATTAGGAGCTGCTAGGAGAGCATTAAATTCTACTGAAGAACAAGCTCAGAGAGACAAGATTGTATCTGCTTTGAATGACCCTAATATGCTTAACTTATTTAAGCGTGCAGAAGCTCTTGGGGAAGCAGAAGAGTACACTAGAGCTATGCAGGAGTACCTTGAGAAAGGTGACCATAAAGGCTTTAGAGATATGCAGTCTAGACTTATAGCTAGTACAGCTTTAATGCATGAAGCTACAGGGTCTACTGACGTATTATTAGACAGATTAGAGACTGCTAAAAATATGCCGGAGGCAGAGTTTAGAGTTGCCTGGGGTATTCCTGAAGAAGTAGAATTTGATCAAGCTAAACTAGTAGATAGTTTAATTAAAGATGTAAAGTCTGTAGTAGCTAAGAAGAGAGGGTTAGATGCTAGATTCCCATCTTCTAGAAAGCAAGGGGTTGAGCGTCTTATGATGTCTAAAGATGAGAAAGCGGAAGAGGCAATAAGAATCCAAGAAGAGGAGCTATTTAAAAAGATAGCTGTAATGAACTCTTTTGGGTTGGAGGACTCTGAGTCTAGGATTGACAACATGATTAATGACGTCAATGAAAAGCTTAGTTCCCCAATCAATAGAAATGACTTTGCTTTTGACTCTGAAGTAGAAACTCAGTCTGAGGAGTATAGACTTAAAATTGAAGAGAACATTGCTAAGATTGCAGATCCTGCTGTAAGAGAAGAAGTTACAGAAAAGATTATAGACTTATACAAAGTTGTTGGGGATAGGGACGCTGCTATAACTGCTCTTAATGAACTCTACAAAGATCCTAAGAGTAGAGCCTCTGCTATAGCTAGAGAACAGAAGCGTCAAGACAAAGCAGCTAAAGATAAGTTTGATGCTGAGATGATATCTAAAGCTGACGATGTAATTAAAACTACAGACACAGCAGAAGAATTAATAGAGCAGACTAAAGGAGATATAGAAAACTATAAAAAGTCTGATGCCGCAAGAGCGAAGCTTAAGGATGAAATTACAAAGCGTAGACAAGAACAGTCTGACTTTATTAAAAAGCTCAACTCTCTCCCACTCTCTGAGGTAAAAGCTCTTGAGGGTCTTACTCCACTAGAGGCTAAAATTAGAGATGAATATCTTCAGACTAGAACTGAAGAGACCCCAACAGGACCAGTAGTCACAGAACCTGAAGATAGTACTAAAGAAACTACTGAAGAAACTAAAGAGCCTGAAGAGTCTAGAGGAACTAAAGAACCTGAAGAGACTGAAGATAATCCATTTGAAGAAGATGAGTATGAAGGTGATGAAGTCACTGGAAATGGGTTATCTAATATCAATGTAAAAAATGGGAAGACTAGATATGTAAAAAACTCAGAAGGGAAGGTAATTGTAGACCAGAATGGGGTACCTTTAAAGAATGCAGAGTTCGACGATACTGTTAACGGTTCTCCTGTTCAAATTAGTTATGAGCTTCTGGCTTCTAATAAGCTCGTATCTGAAGGAACGAAAGTAACACTTGAGGTAGTAGAAACTGATTGGTGGAAACAAAATGGGAGTGGGTACAATGCCGTTACTCACATTCCAATTTTTATAAAGAAGGGTGATAAGTATATAGGTAAGCTATCTAGTGGGAACAGCAACATAAGAAAGGCTGCAGTAAAAGCTTACAGAGAAGGTAATAACGGAAGTGTAACTACTACTGTTAAATCCAAATCTCAAGGGTACAGAGTAAATACTGTAACAATTGAGGGCAACCCTTTCTTTCACAATGCATATCTTACTCATGGGGATAGTCCTGTAGTTATTATACAAGCTGAGCCAGAAACTAAGGCACCAATAGCTGTTGTATACAATAATAAGTACACTGGAGAAGAAGCTGCTGCAATAGAAAGAGCTGCTGAGGAAGCTGCAATTTCTATGGTGTTTGGTCAAGTAGGGTTTATAGTTAAGAATCCTAAAGGAGAATGGGTTTTACAAGTAGCTCATACTCAGAACTTAAGTGAGGATAATGTAAATGAGGTCATTAACTTAATGACCAAGACTGATCAAGATTCCTATGATAGGATTACTTACTTGATCGGGAACTCAGTATTCTTACCTGGGGAAGCTTTTCAAATGTCTCCAACATTCTGGAGAGCAGATGCAGCACTAACAAGATCTGGGGAAAGAATATTTACATTCCAAGTAGGGGATATTGCATATTCTATTGGGACAAACCTCATGAAAAGACTTTTGTCTGGGGAACCAATAGACTTTCAAAAATTTAAAGGCACAACTGCATACTACAACTTAATTCAGAGAGCGGTTAAGGAAGGTAAAGAGTTTTCTAAGCTTGTTAATAAATCTGCTTCAGGGGCCAATCTTGTTGAGGAGAAGTTCCCATCAGATGAAAGATTAGAGGAGTTTATAAACAACGAGTTATTGGATCTTCTTAAGACATTCTTATCTAATAAGAAGAGAAACATAGATGCTGTATCTCTACTCAAAGACCCTAACTACTTCATGGAAATCACCAATGAAGAGTTACCAGCAGTAGATGGTATAGAGGGTTATACTGGGGTATTGTCTACAGATGCCACGCTAATAAATGGTAGCATCTTTACAGACATTGAGATAAAGCTTGATGATGTAGAGGAGGGTAAAGTAGAGACTACTATAGAAAACCCTGTTGAAGCTCCTGTTAGTGAAGAGCCTACGATTAATGATGTTTTAGAGAGCTCTCAAGATCCATTTGATACAACTGACCTCCCGTTTGATCTTGGAGGTCCTGTAGATGATGGATCAGAGGGTCGTATAGGATATGATGAAAATGGGAATGAGATTGACTTATCAGGTTCTGAATTCCTCCCACTTAGAACTGGGGATACTACCTCAAGAAAACTTGATAAGACTGCAGCTCAAGCATGGTTAGCTGAGAGAGGTATCCCTGTAGAGTTTTACGACTTAGCTGTACGAGTAGGAGATGCATATGCCCATGGATTTATGAAGGATGCATCTGTTTACTTGTGGAATAATGCTGAAGTAGGGACTGAGTACCACGAGGCATTCCACTATGTATTCAGAACTTTGCTTACTGATGAGCAAAGAGAAGCTATCTACAATGAAGCAGTTGAGAAGTACGGTCTTAAATCAAAGAAGCCTTTAGATGTTGAAGAATACTTAGCAGAGAAATTTAGAGATTACGTACTGACTCTTGGGGAGACAGAACTTACTCTCCCACAGAAGATTAAGAAGTTCTTCAAAGATCTGTTCAACTACATCAAGGCTTTATTTAGGCATCCCGTTGAAGTAGACCAGTTGTTCTCTTTGATAGAGTCTAATCGTATCCCTAGAAAGTTTGAACGTCAAGCTGAGTCTTTCTCATCTAAAGATCCTGCGTATCACTTAGTTAAAAGATCTAGCTTATCTAAACACTACGTAAACTTCAAAGACTTAACTGACATCATAGTTAGTGAGTACGTAGATATAGCTGATGAGTTAATGGCTATAACTGATAAGAAGGAACAATCTGAGTACTTACTTAAGTACATAGGGAACGGAAAGGATAAGGGAATTATAGCTGATAACTTCTTACGTAGAGCTATTAGTGATAGAGAGGGATATGGTATGTCTAACTCTCAGTTAAGTACTGTAAAGAAGTATGTAGATAGCCAGCAGTTTGATTCTCTTCGCAGCTTTATGGAGGAAGAGGATCTGTTCTTTAAGCCCCCAATCACTGAGGATGTAAACTCTAGTGCTTATTACAAGCCTGGGATTGCTGCACAATTCTACAGTGTTTATGTCAATTGGAATGACGTAAGAGATGAGCTCGGTAATCTGAAAGACGCTGGGTTTAGGACTACTATGCTTCTTAATGCTAGGAAGTATGGTCTTAAGATTAATGAGTCTGAGCAAGAGATTGAGATTCAAGATACTGAGTTTGATAAGATCTACAACAAATCTCATCTCGAGGAGTCCCCAACTAAAAATATTGGGCAAGACATTAGAAGGATATTCTCTAGGGTAAAGAACGCAACTACAAACTCTCTTGGGGTTCGTACCTATATGGATGTGGACAAGACTCTAAAGTTAATGATTCCTGCTACTGTAGGAGCTAGAGGATACAAAGAGATTGTAGCTAGACTTATAGAGAAAGCAGAGTATACCCCAGAGTTAAAGCCTCTTGTTGAGTACTTACAGGATCAAGATAATGTAGCAGATGCAGCTAAACTTACTAGCCTTATTAGTCTTGTAAAGTCTAACATGGTTATCTACCAGACTGAGGTACAGAAAGATGACAAGGGGATAGTTGAAAAAGTAACTGTAAAGACCATAAATGCAGATGCTGCTAGTAATGCATCTGAGTTTGCTAAAATCTGGAGAGAGAATGGGATTCAAGGTGGGTTTAATAATCCTACAGCTTTAATCAAAACTGTTGATGGGGGACTGGAATTTAATAACAATGACATAGAGGGTGCCTCTAGAGCAGCTAAGATTAATGAGGCTATACAAACTTATCTCACAGATCCAGCACAAGGTATTGCTGACATCTTATGGTACTCATCTATAAGGTTTTCTCCTAGCAAAAAAGCACATACAAGACGAGTAACTAACTCTATAAATTCAGGTGTCAACTTAGGGAGAAGTGCAGAAGCAATTCTTATGGCTGTTGGAACTGTGGAGAGAGAACGTAGAGGTGCTAAGAGAATGATTAAGTTTACCCCAAAAGAAGGTAAAGTAGACAACGTATTCCTCCCTGGTAATCAAAGCATTAGATCTCTATCTGTAGAAGCTGCAAAGTATGAGACCCCAAAGTCTACATCTTATATAAGCCCAGACGGTAAAAGCAAGTACCCATACAACCTCCCTACCCCATTAGCTGAGATGCTTGATGACTTAAGAACTCAAAGAGGGTTGGTTGAAGATGTATGGAGTAAGGATGTAGCTCTTACTGCTTTTGGGAATAAGGAATTTGAGTCTATACTTCTCAGAGAATCTGCTAAAAACCCAGATCTGTTTAAACACAGAACACTGGATGTTATAAATAGTGAAGACCCATTTGAATCTCCTAGAGATCACAAGAAGCTATCAGATAGAGACTACTTGATTCTTAGAATAAATGAGTTCTTAAACCAAGGAGATGCTACAGAGTTCTTCTATGCTATCCCTACTCAAGAAGCTCGCCCACGTACAGACTTAATATCTCTCCCAAGGTTTGATGGTAGAAACGTAAACAGGGCAGACGTCTTGTCTAGAATCATTGTCAGAGATTTAATTCGCCAGGCTAAACTTGGGAATGAGGAGTACATATCTAGCTTATCTGGGATAGAAGATTTTGACTACGCTACTGGGAAAGCTTCTGAGTTTATTATTGAAGCTGTTCAACGCCCAGAAGTGTATCAAGATCTGTTTGATGCTATACAAGAGAGAGCTACTAAATACTTGAATACCACATTCTTACAGAATGAACGAGAGTTCTTTGATTTAGTTAAGAAGTTCAACATATTCAGTCATAACGGGGATACCTTTAACAGAGACACTCAGTTTATTGATGATGCGTTTTTAAGATACTCTTCAGTAGAAAGTATGCTCAGGTCATACTTATTCAATCAGCTTGTAGCTAAGGTAGAAGTATCAGAGCTGTTTAGAGGTAGCTTAACTACGTTCAATGGGAATGTGAGTAAGTTCTACAAGCGTGCTGGTTTGCTTGATACCCCAGGCAACAAGCCTATGATGCAAGGTGAGTTTGATGGGGATCCTAATTATGGGATGCCTAGACAGTTAAGAACTATCTCAATTGAGAAGTTTGAAACTACAGACGAGTGGCATAATGAAAACTCAGATAATATAGCAGCTAAGCTTAAGGATCTTAAAGTCCCTAATGCAGAAGCTATAGCAAAAGCGTATAGCAATAGGAACAAAGACAAGGATATAAGTGATGCTCAATCATACATCTCCCCAACCATGGCTAAGTACATGCAGCAAGGTTTCTTTGGGAAGTGGGGTAAAGAAGATGATGCATGGTTTAAAGAGTACATGGATAATGAGGGAGAGTGGAAGATGGAGTATACCCCTAACTTCAAAGTCTACTATGAAAACCATAAGCTTGTCGATGGGATAACCAGAGTAGAGATGGACAAGAACTCTTATGTTGTACTGACTAAAGAGTTTGTTGAGGGAAATGAGGTACTTGAAGCTATGCTTGATTTCATGAACAAGAATAATGTTCATGTAATTAACACAG
>Ga0208898_1001080_pt1 | contig 18817 bp, 18 predicted proteins | sample VirMetDEL_Mar_4_FD_184513 | JGI IMG/M metagenome (GOLD analysis project Ga0208898, IMG submission 184513) | Aqueous microbial communities from the Delaware River and Bay under freshwater to marine salinity gradient to study organic matter... | ecosystem: Environmental > Aquatic > Marine >...
GAAAATTCTAAAAAAATTTCAAAAAAAAATTTCTAAAAAAAAATTTTGAAAAATTCTTAAAAGAACTTTCTAAAAAGTTTCTTCAAAAATTCTCGGAAAATTCTCGTCAAAAAAAAATCCCAAAATAATAATGAATGTCATAAAAAGAAATAATGAAATTGAAACGGTAAGCTTTGATAAAATTACAAAAAGGATAAAATCAATTTGTAAGGATATTGATATCAACCACACCAAAATAGCCAAAAAAGTAATTTCTGAGATGTATGATAACATTAAGACCACAGAGTTAGATGAATTGATAGGTGAAACATCAATTCATTTATCATCTGAAAATCCTGATTATGGTGAACTTGCAAAGAGAATTATCATTAGTAATAATCATAAACAAACTCCAAAAACTTTTTCAGAATGTATTCAAAAATTAAATGATAGAAATTTAATATCTAAAGATTTATTTAATGTAGTGGTAAGAAATGAAACCTTAATTAATAAAAAAATAAATCATAAAAGGGATTATGATTTTGATTATTTCGGATTTAAGACTTTAGAAAAAAACTATCTATTTAGGATAGATGATAAAGTAGTTGAAAGAATTCAATATTTATTTATGAGAGTATCCTTAGGGTTACATCTAACTAATTTAGATGATGCGTTTGAAAGTTATAATTTCATGTCACAAAAATATTTTATACACGGAACACCAACTTTATTTAATAGCGGTACAAATAATCCACAGTTGCTAAGTTGTTTTTTATTAGGCACTAATGATTCTATGAACGGAATATATAAAAATATTACCGACTGTGCAAAGATTTCAAAATGGGCAGGAGGTATTGGAATACATATATCTGATATTAGATGTAAAAATTCAAAAATAAAAGGAACTAATGGTAAATCAAATGGTATAATACCTATGCTTAGGGTATATAATGAAACTGCTAAGTATGTTAATCAAGGTGGTAAAAGAAATGGTTCTATAGCAGTTTACTTAGAACCACATCACCCTGACCTATTGGATTTTCTTGAAGTAAGAAAAAACAACGGATACGAAAATGATAGATGTAGAGATTTATTTACTGCTCTATTTATTTCAGATTTATTTATGGAAAGAGTAGATGCCGATTTAGAATGGTCTTTTTTTGATCCTAATATATGTCCTGATTTATCTAATTTGTGGGGTCTAGATTATGAATGTAAATATATAGAATATGAAAGTAAAAATTTAGCAATAAAAAAATTACCAGCAAGGGAGATATGGGCAAGAATTATAAGTAGTCAAATAGAAACAGGTACACCTTATATTTTATACAAAGATACAATTAATAAATTTAATAATCAATCTAATCTAGGTATAATAAAAAGTTCTAATCTTTGTGCCGAGATTACGGAATATTCAGATGATAAAGAGTATGCTTGTTGTACATTAGCGTCTTTAGGTTTACCTAAATTCGTGGAACATAATTTTTTTAATTTTGAAAAATTAGGTCAAGTTGTAAAAACTGTAGTTAAAAATTTAAATAAAGTTATTGATTTAAATTATTATCCAGTTGAAGAATCAAAATTATCTAATCAGACACATAGACCTATAGGGATTGGTGTACAAGGTTTAGCAGATGTATTTTCTATTTTAAAAATAGATTTTGAAAGTCAAGAAGCAAAAGATTTAAATATTGCTATTTTTGATACTATCTATTATTATGCTGTTTTAGCTTCTTGTGATTTAGCAAAACTAGAAGGACATTATCCTAGTTTCAAAGGTTCTCCATTATCTAAAGGTATTTTTCAATTTGAAATGAGAAATAAAGAAAGTAGTTATAAATACAACAAACTGAGAAAAGATGTTATTAAATATGGAACTAGAAATAGTTTATTTACTGCTTTGATGCCTACAGCTACTACTAGTCAAATCCTAGGGTTTAATGAATGCTTTGAACCATATACAAGCAATATTTATTCTAGAAGAACATTAGCAGGTGATTTTACTGTAGTAAATAAATATTTAGTGAAAGAATTAATAGAACTAAATCTTTGGGATAAAAATTTAAAAGATAGTATTATTACAAAAAACGGAAGTATACAACATTTAGATTTACCAACAGATATTAAAAAAAGATATAAGACAGTTTGGGAAATATCACAAAAAAGTTTAATACAATTATCAATAGATAGATCACCATATATCTGTCAAAGTCAATCTATGAATTTATTTTTTAAAGAACCTAATATAAAAAATTTAACAAGTGCTTTATTTTATGGTTGGAAAAATGGATTAAAAACAGGTTGCTATTATGTTAGATCTCAACCTAAAGTCCAAGCACAACAATTTACTTGTCAAGTTTGTTCGGCATAAAAAATCTCTTTTATATTTTTAATGAAAGAAGAAATATTGAATAAATCAAATAATAGATTAGTTATTTTTCCTATTCATTATAAAGATATATGGAAACTATATAAAAATGCATTAACTACCTTTTGGACTACAGAAGAAATAGATTTATCAAAGGACAAAAATGACTGGGAAAAATTAACAGAAAATGAAAAATTTTTTATTAAAAATATATTAGCATTCTTTGCTAGTAGTGATGGTATTGTAATGGAAAATTTAGCAGAACGATTTATGAATGAAGTACAAATATCTGAAGCAAGGTCTTTTTATAGTTATCAAATCTTTAATGAAAATATACACAGTGAAACATATTCTTTATTAATAGATACTTATATAAATGATACAGAAGAAAAACTTAATCTATTTAATTCAATAGATAACAATCCAATAGTTAAACTAAAATCAGACTGGGCATTAAAATGGATTGAAGATAATTCTACTTTTGCTAAACGACTAGTAGCATTTGCTATAATTGAAGGTATATTTTTTAGTGGAAGTTTCTGTGCTATCTATTGGTTAAAGAAAAGGGGACTTATGTCAGGTCTAACCTTTTCTAATGAATTAATTAGTAGAGATGAAGGACTTCATACAGACTTTGCTTGTTTACTATATTCTAAACTTAATAAAAAATTATCTATTGAAGATTTTAATAATATTATAAAAGAAGCTGTTGATATTGAAATAGAATTTATTACTAAATCTTTACCTTGTAGATTAATTGGAATGAATAGTGATTTAATGCAACAATATATTAAATTTGTAGCAGACCGCCTATGTATTCAATTAGGATATAATAAAATATATAATGTTACTAATCCTTTTGACTTTATGGAACTAATATCACTAAGACCTAAATCTAATTTCTTTGAAGTTCGTGTAGGTGAATATATAAAAGCTGATGTTAATAAAAATGATTTTGATTTATCAGAAAATTTTTAAAATATATTTATATGAGATTATTAATACTATTTTTATTAATCATTTTAACTACATCTAGATTAGGAAATATTTATAATATAAAATATATTAACAATACAGAATTTATCAACATAAATACAAATAAGTCTATTGTTTGTTATTATTTAAATATCTTATGTACTCTACCGAAGGACTAGGTGGTTCTAAAGAACTCTACCGAAGGACTAGGTGGTTTCACTCTACCATAATATCTTTTCTGCCCAATACCCAGCAGTATTCTTATCAGTTTTCTTTCCGTGTCTAGAAAGATAATTAGACCTCCTTTTTTTATCATTATGATCTAAATTAGAATACATCCCTAATTTATCTTTAAAATGCTGGTATCTTGTATCTCCAAAATGAATTAATCTTTTTTTACCATCTTTCAAAACATAAACACTATACTTTTTATTTTTAGCATTACTCTTGAAAGGTCTATATAATTCCATTATATTTACATTAGATTAATTTTCCAATAATTGGACACTCTTTAATTAATATTTCTTTTATTTGATTTGCTATAAGCATATGTTCTTTTTGAGTTCCATGACCTGTTCTTAGTTGAATGTAATGTATCCAACTTCTAAGAGTTCCATTCATATATAGTCTAGTAGGACTACTCATAGGTAATACCATTCTAGCACATTCTTTAGCAACAGACTTATTTAATAATTTTTGATAAAGATCTTTAGTTTTTTTAAAATGTTCTATAATATCATTTTGTAACTCCTCAACTAAATCATCATCTAGATCGCTTATAGAATTTTGCCTATTTTTAAGGTCTTGTCTTCTAAGTTCAGGTATTTCTAAATCTTGTTCTACTTGTGCATATCTTTGACTAAACTCTTGAAAACTAAAACTTCTATGTCTTATTATTTGTGCTGATATTGCTCTAGTTGTTTCTATTTCAATACACATAGAGGCCATTTCAAAAATACTAAAATGTTTATGATTAAAACAATATTTAATTAATCCTTCTATATTTTTATTATCTTGATTTTTAGGATTTGAAACCCTAGCACAATAAGTTATTAATTTTTCACTATCAGGTGTTATCCATATTAATTTTACATTCATTGATAAATATAGTCAAATATTTTCTCATATCTAAACTAATGATAGAAATTACTAATTTAGAAAAAGAAATAATAAATCTTAGACAAGAAAATTTAAAATTACTCAATGTGATAGAAGAATATAAGGAAATTATAAAAGAACTAAAAACAATCTCTTTTAAAATTCCTGATGACGAAGAGGGAGAAGCAACATCTTATTATGATAGTGACTAGAGAACCTAGGTTCTCCTTACACCTCTCCTATTAAAGGGTTTTAAAGGGATTAATCCCTTAGTCAAAGTTTACAGTACATTTACATTTAAATTTTTCCTTCAATTTTTCAATATATTCTTTAATATTAAAAGCTTCTTTCTTCTTCTTCGTATTCGGAGGAGGAGTAGTCGGTTTGAGATTCTTTGTTATTTCTTGTATCGCTGGTGTCTGTTTGTATATTTTCGGTCTCGGTTTCATATATAGTATCTAAAGAATTTTTTATTTGATATCTCCCCCATAGATAACCATTTACATAATCATTTTTATAATGTTTTCTTGATATATAAGTTAGTCTTTCTTTACTAAACCAATAATCAAAATTTTTAGGTTTATCTTCAAAATCCCAATCACTTGTTCTATGGTGTAAACTATAACCGATTCTAGGTGTATTCCAATCTTCTAATTCATAACGACTATTATAAGCACCCATTAAATAATTATAATATATTTTTTCTAAATTCCAATTCATACTTTAACGACATATTTTTTTATGTAATCCTTATACTCTCTTATATTACTCTTATGATTTTCACATACAACAAACAAATAAGGTTCACTTGTTACTAAACCATTATATAAATTTCTTGCTTTCTTTTTTCCTTCTCTACTACTATCCATTAAAAAAAAATTCTCATTCATCACGGTATCTAATTCAGTCATAGACGAGATATTATTGAAGATGATATAGTCCGCATTACACCGACAGACAGTAGGGAGGCAACAGATTTTCTGTGTGATAATAAAAAAAGAAAGACTAAGTGGCTTGTAGGAATAATGCCTCCCCCTAACTGATAAATTAGATAACTTTTCAGCAAACTCTTTAGACTTATATTGAAGGGCAAGATCATCTAGTATAACAATTGTTTTTAATTTAAATCTATTAGGAGGGTCAGCAATTTTATTAAATTCATTCATTACGCTATAGTTATCTACTATATCATCTAATTTATCTATTTCATTGGCAGTAAATCTAAAAGGTTTCTTAATCATAGGAAAATCCGCATTAGTTCCTGTAAATAAAATAGCCACATCTAAATCACCATTTTCAAATTGCTTATTTATAAAATCTCCTATAATTGTAGACTTACCCCCACGCCTCTTAGCACAGACTATAGAAAAATGACTATTAACAAAGTCCTTAGTATTAAAATATTGTATATCATTAACTTCCATTATAATATATAAATATAATATATGAATAAAAAATATGTACCGAACTATTTATCGCCTTCTGATAAAAAGAAACAAATTAGATCCATTAAAGAACAAACTATTAGACCCAAACTGGAGTCCGCCAAGTCAAGGAGGTCTTCATATGTTAAACAATTTGAAGATAAATACGGTTTCAAAATTACCGACCCAAAAGTCAATAGGATTATCAAACCAGAAGGCAAAAAACTAATATTAGACAAAGGAAAAGCTGCTTATTTTACTTCAGGTTCTAGACCAAATCAAAATCCTTTTAGTTGGGCATATGCTAGACTAGCATCAGTTATTATGAATGGACCAGCAAGAAAAATAGATAAAGATATTTGGGAGAAATTTAAAATATAACAACATCACCATTATTAAAATCACCCTCAGTCATTCCTATAACTCCATCAAATAAATTAGTTTTCCTTTCATAAAAATCAACCCTATCAATTACTTCAAATATAGGTTTTTTATCGTTAATTTGTCTTGCTATTAATTCATCTAATAAGGAATGATAATATTCTAATTTGTGTGCTTCATTACTAGTCTTACAACTAGATATGCTAACACCTGAAAGACATTGTAAAGAAAAGTTTTCTTCATCTAAATCATCTCCAATAGGATTCATTTTTAATATATCAGCAATACCCCAAGGTTTAACTAGGTCGCATTTTTCAGCATAATTTAATAATTTACTGGTATCTTTTTGTAATTCCATAGTTAAAAAAGTTAATTGTTCTTGTGTTATTTCTTCTTTTACTTCTACTTCTTCTAAGCATTTATAAAAAGTATATAATTGAAGACTAAGGTATTTATCACTTAACATAAATTTTAACAACTTACTATTAGTTAATAGGTCTTTCTTTTCTAAAAGCATTTCTATTTTTTCTTTATTACCCTTTAATATTTCATATAGTAATAGGTCTACATCATTATTAACAATATTTCCTGCTAAATTAAAACTATCTCCAACATGTGTCCAACCACTAAATATATTACTATCATCTAACATTTTATCAAGTGTAACTTTCTTTTTAAAAGGGACATAAGCAATTGGATCTTTTGTGTTCCAAACTCTATGATAATTATCTACAGAATTTTCAAAAAGATTAACATATTCAGGTTTATCTACTAAAATTCTAGGTTGTCCATAAGTTACTAAATGTTTGATAGGGTTTCTATTAAATTTATTTTTATTACTATTATTGTAGACATAAGTAAATAACTGAGCCATAGCACCTCCTAAACTATGTCCAGTTACTACTATACTATTAACAAGGTGATCCGCTTGTTCTAATTTTTTGATAATTTCTTGATAACTTTCTTTTAATGCTAATATAACTCCTAAATGAAATTCTATATTACTTGCTACAGGATCTAGAATATCTTTAAAGGGATGGTGGTTATATAAAAAATTACTAGTGTTTGATGTTTGTGTAGTTCTTCTATAAGCACTTTTTAAATCTGTTAATACATTAGATACGCCTTTAGTACCACGGAAAGCAAGATATAAAATTTTTTGACTAATAAATATTAAAAAAGGAACTTTAAATTTAGCATTATAAAAATAGTTTCTTTCCTCTCCTATTCTATTATCATAAACATCAGTACACATTTTAATTGTAATACTAAATAATTCATCTATATTCTCTGTGTTTTGTGTTCTTTTTTCTTTATGATTTACATATGAAATAGTCGCTTGTGCTGGTGCTGGTGCTGGTGTTGGTGCTTGTGTGCTTTGTGTTCCTTCCTCTCCCTCCTTTACTGGTTCTTTTGTAAATCCTGATTCATCATCTAATTCAAAGTTTCTTCTTCTTCGTGTTTCATCGTCTCCACCTCTGGTTAATTTTTCTACTACCTCTGTAGTTATTATAGCCGCTCCACCAGCACCAGCCGCCTTACCTGCTAAGTCAGTTTCTTTATCCCCTGCCTCTGCCTCTTTACCTTCTGCCACCTCATCTCCAAAATTAGGTTCATCTGATTTATCTAATGGTTCTTTAGTTTCAATTACTTGATCTCCGTCAGGTTCTCCTTTCTCATCAAAATCAGGGTCTTCATCTATTTTTTTATCTTCTGCCTTTGCCTCTTCATTTGCCTTTCTTATTCTTTCATTCATTTGTCTAATGCTTTCCTCTGCTATTCTAAGATTCTCTTCGGTTATTGCTTCATTTCTTTTAATTACTTCTGGGTCTGCTTGTTTTCTATCTCTAACTATTGCATTATTTTCTACTTTAAACTGAATATCAGGGTCTAATTTATTAAGATTTTCTACAGATGCTTGTAAGTCTTCAACTATTTTTCCATTTTCTAATTTATATTGTTTATAAGGGTCTGCCTTATTTAAATCATAAAGTTGTATCTGTTGACCTCCTTCTTGTAGTTTTGCTGTAGATTCTCTTATAGTTTGTTCTAATTTAGGTTTTTCTGATTCACTTGCTGATCTTAATAATTTTGTAGCCTGTTCAATAGTATCTGTTCTAATTTTTTGTAAACCTTCTAATTGCTCTCTTTCAGTCATGTTGTTAACTCTATTAATTTCAGTTTCAACTTGTGATTTTAATTTAGGGTCTATTGTATAACCTTTACTTTTAGCATTTTCTACAACTTGATTATAATTTAATAATTTACCTCCTTTAGGATTTTTTGTTCCTAGTTTAGTACCTAATCCCCCAGCATAACTAAAAGCAACCATAGTAGCAACACCTAATGCTATTTGAACAGGGTCAGCGTCGGCACTCATCTGTAAAAATTTATCTGTAGAACCACTAGTAGCACCACGCCACACTCCTTCATTAAAAGTAGCTAAACCTAATATCCCTTTTATCCAATTACCAGCGGTTCTATTTCTTTCTCTTGCTTCTTGTTCAGCCTGTTCTCTTTCTCTCTGTTCTCTTTCTAAATTTTCATAATAACTAGCAGCAACCATTATTAAATATTTAGAAAATCTTTTTAAACTACGTCCCTAATACAACTAGAAGAACCACATTTAATTTGTGTACATTTGCTTTTCTGTATCTGAGCCATTATACCAGTAATTAAAGCAGTTGAACTTAATATAATACTACTAAGGAATATTCCCCAAGTTGTTAAACTTTCCTTAGGTTCGTATATAAATACATTAGGAGATATTCCATTTTCCTTCATTTCTTGTAAATCAGTAAAATTCATCATTTATTTTTTATCTTAGATATTTATATAATGTCAAACTCAAAGGTTAGAGGCTACAACGATAGAAGCGGAATTCTTTATAACGAAATGAACGGACTACGACAATACAAAAGTAAGGACATTTTATATCCTAGAACTAAAAATGTATATCCTATGTACGAAAATACTAGAAATGTAGAGGCACTTTTAAAGACTGGTCTTAGTCGTAAATCTTTTTTTAATAAGGGTGGCCTTTCTAAAATCCCTCCTTTACCTAATTCAAAATTAGAAGATGGAGGATTTAAAAATAAAGGAAATGTTGCTCCTCAAGACGATGGACAACCAAAAAGATTAACTGTAACAAAACGAGCAAAACAACTAGCAGCTAGTGCTAATTATAAATTACCTATTACACCTGAACAGAAAACCAGTGAAGAAATGAAAACTTTACAAAAATTTAATTCTTTCATAGCATCTTTAAACAAAAGTAAAATGGGAAATTTAGGATATAGCAATCCTCAAGGAAGAGCCCCTAGAAATTGGTTCAAGGGGGCAATAGATATGCCTCCAGATTCTTTAATTTGAATAAGGGATTAATCCCCTTCCACCCCTTTATTTTGATGTAAAACTTTTGAAAAGTTTTTTTCTTACTTTAATATAAATGGCTATCCTACACTATAGAATTACAGAAAAAGAACAATCTATAAATATTCCTAATACTATACATGCACAAAGTTTTATTTTTAGAAGGGCTGTTGTTAGAATGATTCCTTTAGCGAGTGGCGGAACTTCAACAAATTTGAAGGGGGGTATCGTGGTAACCCCCTCCCATTTTAGTGGATTTGAAATCAGTAGTGGTACTTCCATAGATTCTACTACAACCAAACCTATTAAAAATAACTTAGGAGCAAACGATATATTAATAGGATTAGATGAATACAAACCAATTAATAATATTTATTTTGATATGGAATTTGAATCAGAAGATATTAATCAAGGGTTTACAGTATCAGTTCGTAATTTTGATAAACAACCAGTAGTTTTTGGAACTGGAGCAGGTGAATTAACTAGTATAGATATTTACTTTCAGTTTGCTAGTTTGTACGATTATAAAACCTACTAAAATTTTTTCTAATAATATAAATAAATGGCTAGAATATCTGAAAAAACTATAGTGAATAATAATAAGAGAGCATCAGTAGGAGGGTATAAAAACCCAAAAGTTGAAATAATGAAACTACCAAAAGCAGTAGAGAAAAGATTAAAGGAATCTGTAATCACCCCTGAAATGTATGAAGAAATGTTATATTTTGCTAAGTATCAACCATCAGGTAAAAGAAAATTAAATGATATCAATCTTAGTAGAATGGTAATAGGTGAGGATATCGCTCCTTTGACTGACCGAGAAGGATTAAGACGGGGGGGTATGGTTAGTGAAGGAAATATTGATAGAAAACCTTTAAAAAATAAAACGATTAAATTAAATATTAAAAACAATAATAGAATTCAAGGAAATCCTAATTATCCAAGTTTTAAAAACAATTTTAAACTCAAATAAAAATGTTTGTTTATTTTAAATGGAGGACGAACAACCAAAATCACCTGTGGTAAAAGCACGCTTAAGAAAAACAAGAAGTCCAGGTACACAACCAAAATTCCCAACACTAAGAAAAAATTTTATGGAGGAATTTATTAAAGATGGTTTTTTACTTAATACAATAGAAGAAGGAAATTTTAAAGATGCTTTTGAGTTCCTTCTTGAATTTAAAAAAAAATATAAATTTGAAGATAAAACGTTTTTAGAGGTTTTAAATTATGGTAGTACTAGCAATAACAAAAATAAAAGAACTGCTGACGCTATAGATAAGTTTATAATTTCTTCCAATGATGGAGAATTTATAACTAATGCTAATAAACTAGGTTCAGTATTAGGATCAAAAAAATCAGATATTTCTATTAGTGAAGGTCAAGGATTTAAAGATTTAAAAAAAGAAGTTGTTAAAGAAGAAGTTAAGGAAAAAGTAGAAGAAGAAGAGGAGAAAGAAGAAACTAAACCCTCTGTATTAGAAGCAAGTAAAGAACCTAAAAAAGAAAAAAAATCTAAAGTAGATGAGGAGTTAGAATTAGCAGGGGTAGGTGTGCTTCCTAGTAAACAACCTTCAGCAACCACAGGAAAAACTAAAGCTTTTACTGATAAAGAAGTGCAAGATATGATGGAAGAATTAGGAGTATCAAAAAAAGAAGCAATAGAACAATTAAAATTAGCAAAAAAAGAAGTGCAAGAGATGATGGAAGAATTAGGAGTATCAGAAAAAGAAGCAATAGAACAATTAAAATTAGCAAAAAAAATGGAATCACCTACTTTTTCACCTGATGAAATGCCCACAGCTAAAGAATCTATGACCCAAGAAAAGAAAGCACAAGAAGAAGCAAAATCACAAAGACCAATGAGTGGAATGACAACTAAACAAGAAGAAGACCTATTAGGAATTTCTCAAGAGAATGTAAAGATGGAAGTTAAACAACCAAAAAGAGAAACTGGACCAGTTGACATTGATGTATTACCAAGTAAAAGCGATTTTATCCCACCAATGCGACTAGGTACAAGAGGTAAAGATATAAAAGATTTATTATCTGATATAAATTATTTTTTCAAAAATTTTAAGAGTCAATTAAAAAGAGAACAGGAATTTTTTAAGAACGTAGATAAATCTAATATTGATCAATTAAGAGAACTACACAATAGAATAGTAGGAAAATTAGGAGCAAAAAAAAAAGAAGAAGGAAAAAAAATAGGAATTATTGTTAATGCCGATGAATACATTAGAGAGCAAATGAAAAAGATATTACAAGAACAAACTTTTGCTAGTCTAAGACCACAAGACGTGGTAATTGATGTTGGTAGTAGAGAAGCAGAAGGAAGGGAAAGAGATACTAAAGACTTTGGAGATTTTGCCGTTAAACGAAGTGTTGATGGTGGCTTAGCGGCTACACGTGAGGCGGTATATAGATATATGCCTAGTGAAAATGATCCTGAAATTGGAGAAGAAGGAAAATCAGAAAAACAAAGGAAAAAAGCAAATAGATTAAGTTTACCTAAAGCAAGATTAAACAATCAAAGAACTACCGCTATGAGAATGAATATAAATAATCCATTTAGAGTTCCACAAAAAACAATTAAATTAAAATATTTATATTAATTAAAATGAGTACCAGATTCACATTAGGGCAAAATACATTAGTTTTGGGTGCTAATTCTGATCAAGCATGTGATATTGTATCTTTTGATGGAGAACCAGTTAAAATTAATGGTATTGTTCCTAGTAATGGTGGTGGTGTACCTCCAGTGGGTGATGTTGAATTTATAGGTAATTTATATGTGAATGATGTTCAAGGAGGTGGAGCAAAAGGAATTATTACGGCAGAGAAATCTATGTCCACAGGTCTAGGTGGATTATCCTCTACAGGCACTATTCAAACTAATAACGGTGCTGATATTGTAAGTGCTAATAACTACTATTTTGATGGACAAGATATTTTTAAAGTTACGAATAATCAAGGACAAATTACAAATACGGCATATTATAGATATAGGAATTTAGCAGTCAAACAAGAAGCTAATGAATTTACTGGTGAAAATCATTTTTTAGATGTACAATATTTAGGAACTAGTGACAATCAACCAACTCCTACTTATACTAATAATATTACACTTGATAATGTTTCAGGTAATATTACTAGTGTTGGAAATGTAAGCAGTAATTCCGCTAATATAGATACACAAATTACTTGTGGTAATATTACATGTGATAATGGGGGTAACAATAGTTGTAAAGCTAGAATATTTAATACACGCACTAGTGGGACAAATGGTTGGGATATTAAACAAGAACTAGAAAGCAACACTCCAGCTGATAATATATTACAAATACACGCAACTCAACAGCAAGTTGTAGGGAAACCTGTAGAACTTTATATAACGAGTAGTGAATATGACCCTACACTAGGACATAATCCTAATATAAAATTAATCCCTGATACTGTGCTTAACGGAGGACAGGTTCAGGCTAGTCAAGTTATATTTGGAACAGGGACTAATAGATTTCAATTTAAACAGGATATAGGCGGAGCACTAGACCAAGTATTACAGATTAACGCTAAAGACGCTAGTAGTGAGGTTAGGTTTAAGGATAATATAGGGGCAGGTTTATTAACTGTTAAAAAAACAAGTGTAGATTTAGGTACTAGTATACCTTTAAATTTTGGAGCATATTCATTTAGACCAATTCAATATAAATTAACTAGAACGCTTACAATAGCAGCAACACCAGATACTACCAATTTTACTAATATGGCTTTTAATTGTCAAAGTGATACTTGGACTAAGGTGAATGATAATACTAGCGTTAGTTTGTATAATGTTTTATTAGAAGGATATTATAAATGTACTATAACTCAAACTGCGGATAGTAGTTCTGGTAATTTTAGTGCTTGTGATTTAATGTTTGATTATATTTTACACTTATCTATACAAACAGCCCCAGATATAGATATAACCGAACCAGCATTTAATTATAGAAAGAAACCCACTAATCAAGCAAGGCCTACAATAGAAATCAATCACTTAAATACACCTGTACAGAGTCAGCCAGTCTTTGTCTTGTATCCAAATCAAAGTGCAGGGGAGACTATGCCTATTGAGGTACGATTAACTAAACTAGATTTCTAAGGAAATTACGTTTTTTTTCTGTAAAATTTTTTTCTAAGAAGATAATATAAACATGTCCAACGTCATATTAAGTGCACAATCTAATAGTTCCTTGCTCCAAACACTGAACCAATCAGAATCTAAGGTGATCACATCTATATACAGCACCCCTACTGTGTACGCCCCATCAGCCACCTCTTGGTATACTTTAACTGCTGAGAGTGGTTCTGCTACTGATGGTATGAGCGAAACTTTTGCTTTACCTAAATATGGAATTCTACAAAATATTATTTTATCTTATAATAAAGTCGTTTCTTCTTATACTCAGGCTAATGGTGCTACTATAAAAATACCAGCAGGAGATGTGTTTAACGTCCTCTCAAGGGTGGAGTTCCTTTCATCTAGTAGAGTCCTATGTACCCTTTATGCTGAGGATATTATAGCCCAATTAAAAAATTTAAGTACTGATGAATATTCCAGTATCGCTAATTTTCTTAAAGAGTCAGCTACTATACCTCCTACTGGAAATTCAGCAGCACCTGTTAAGGTTTCTATCCCAATTGTATTTCCATTCTTCCAACAAAAGCGGTCCTGTCCTAACTTGGCTTTCCAAGAGCCCTGCCAGTTAAGAGTAGTTTACAAAACTATAGGAGATTATGATCAAAGTACTCAAAACGCAGCTGATATTACCAACGTTAATACTACTATTACTTCTAATGTAATGCTCCGTTATAAATTATATGATGAAGCAGACACCGCTCAGTTGTTAGCATCAAATTACGAAGATGAAATGCTAAATATTTTAAGTTCCAGAAATTATAGAGAAAACCCTGTGTCTTATACTCCTACTGCTAATTCTACTTCACATAAATTCACGATGGAGCTAAAGAATGTAGACGTAGTAGAGGATTTTTACTTTATGGTGAGAGGCCCCATCGGTGGTCTTGAAGTAGCAGGAAGAAACCAACTATTCGCCATTAACCGTGTTAGGTTAACAGCTGCCGGACAGGAGATTTGTGATTTAACTGGAGATCAGTTGTTATTTATGAAACTATCTGAAAGCGGATGGCCAGTAAATAGTTCTTTCCTTGCGGACCAGATTTCTGACCCAATCGTATGTAATAATGTCGCAAAAGTGCAGACTGGTCTTTGGACTTGGAGTAAGGATGTCTGGACTAATGGTTTCTCTCTAAGAGAAATGACCAACGTTGTAGCAGAGGTTTACGTTGATGCCACTTTTACAGCTGGTAAAACATACACCTGTTATTGTCAGGAGTTAACTAGTTGTATTATATCTATTTCATCCAACACAGGGCGCACGGCCATTTCACTCGCCAATTAGAATTTTTTTTGTAATGTATTTAAAAGGCAACGCTTCTTTAATTTTAAGGATTTTTATATTTTCATATTTGTCTGATTTCAATAATCCATTTATAATCTTATACACAGTACCTCTATTATATATATCACAACTATCTCCTACTTTATCTAATAATTCTTCTATGGTTTTAAATTTACGATCAATTGGTTCTCCATTACGGTCAATTCCTTTAAGGTGATATTTTAAATAAAATTTTGATGCTACCATTATTAATTAAGTATGTTAAGGATAATTTGTTTAAATCAATTGTTTTTAAAACTACTTAAAAAGAAACTACTTTATATTAATTACAAGAATGAACCCAATTGAAGAAACTAAACAATTATTAAATATTTTAAATAATATGGAGTTTAAAGGAAATCCAATTAGAGCAGGAAAATTAACAAAGAAGTATTTAGACTTTATTAAAAAATTTCCTTTGTCTGCTGGTATTCCATCTAGACTACTTGATACAAGAAGTAAAACACCTAAACTTAAAAAAAATATTTCTAAGTTAGGTTTTAGTATTGTAGATAATAAATTAGTACAAGAAATAAAGGAAGTATATAATGAAATTATTGAGAGTAGCAATTATAGTATTAAAACTAATATTACTAATTTTTTATCTCAAGATGGAAGAGATAAAACAAATGAACAAATTAAAAAATTAGTGAATAATGCTTTAAAAAAATATAAAAAAAAATCGCCTACCTTATTATTATTAGAGGGAATTAAAACTATCACTACTGGAGGGGATACTAAAAAAGAAACTTTTAGATTTCCATTAGGAATTAAACCTAAAAATTTACAAAATAAAAAAACTAAAAAGAGTTTTCATAGTTTTCAAATTACATTAGAAACTTTATCTAATGATTTCTTGTCTTTTTATGAAAACTGGAGTGAAAATTATATTATTAAAGGTTCTAGTACAGATGTTGTAATTAAAGACATATCTATTGATGTTTTTAAAACAAATAATGTAGGGGGAGCATTATTAAGTAAAGCTAATTATAAATCTATTACTTTAAATGGAGTAAAAATTAAAGATTATAATAGTAAAGGTGTTAATAATTGTTTCTTTTGGTGTGTTAAAGATTGGTTAAAAGAAAAATATAATATAAAAAGAATAACTCCTAAACTCTGTAATGAAATTAGGGAAAAATATAAATTAGAAAAAGATTCTATGATAAGTTCTGAAGATGTTATCAGAATATGTATAAAAGAATTTGAAAAAAAAATTTTAGTAATTAATTCTTATGAAAACTATGATGTAGATGAGGAAGAAGAATATGATAGAAAATTATTTTTAATGGATAAACATTATTATTTATATGAAGGGAAATATGGTTGTACTACTTGTCCTCTATGTTCTACTCAGTATTATAAAAAACATAATGTTCAAAATTGTAAAAAGATACAATCTTTCTTAAATAAATCTAGATTAGTGCTACCTAATAAAAAATTAAAACCAAAGAATCATTTTAATAAAAATAAATTAGTTTTACATTATGATATAGAAACACATACTAAAAATAGAAATCACCAACACGAAGCATATATTGTAGGATTTGTCTATTTTTGTTTTGAAAAAGAAGAGTGGATTTATAAAGAATTTACAGGGGTAAAGTGTATGGAAGAATTTTATGATTATATTAGATACCTTCCTAAAGTTAAATATCTAAACGCTTATAACGGAAATAGGTTTGACCATTATTTTTTATCTAAATTAGCAATTCTTAAAGATGTAAAAAATTTAGAAACAGAAATAACTATTAATAATGGTTCTATCTTAAAACTAACTATTCCTAAATTTAACAACTTGGGAAAGTTAGAAACAATAGACTTAAATAGGCATTTAACTGGATCTTTATCTAAAAATTTAAAGTCTAATAATTGTAGTGTAGCAAAAGGGGAAATAGACCACACTCTATCAACTTATTGGGAAGAAACAGATGAAATACGAAAAAAACAAGTAAGAGAGTATTTATATTGTGATGTAATGGGATTAAAAGAATTATATGAGAAATTTAATAATAGTTTATATGAAGAGGAGCAACTTAATTTATGTGATTTTATGACTGGTTCTCAGAAAAGTTATGATATATGGAGAACTAATAGATTAGGTGGTCATATTGTAGAATTACCAACAAAAGAAGAAGATGATTTTTATAGAGAATCTATTTATGGGGGTAGATGTTATCCTAATAAAAGATTTTTTAAAAGTAAAGAATATGAAAAAATAATGAAAGGTGATATTAAGTTTGAAGATATTGAAGATTATTTAATAGCGGTAGATTTTGTTAGCTTATATCCTTCAGCTATGCTTGAAGAATATCCTATAGGTTTTCATATCAATACTAATAAATATGTAGAAGGTAAATTAGGTATATATAGAGTTAAATTTATTACTAATAAAAAATGTTTAGTTCCACCTATTCCAAGAAGAAAACTTAGTGGTGGTTTAGAATGGGATATTTTAGATGGTGAGGGAGTTTATACTAGCGTAGATATTGAAAGAGCAAAAAGACATGGATATAAGTTTGAAATTATTGAAGGTAAATATTGGGAAGAATCTGCACCTATTTATGCCGACTATATGACTCATTATTACAAGAAAAAACAAGCAGAGAAAAAGGGAACTCCTGCCTATGAAACTGCTAAATTAAATCTTAATGCCCTTTACGGAAAACAAATTCAAAGACCTATTTATGAAGATAAAAAAGAAATTAGAAACTCAGAACAATTAAATGAACTTTTAACTTGTAATGTTATAACAGATATTTTAAAAATTAATAAAAGTTTATGGATAGTATCTAGTCAACCTAGAGAAGAAATGGATTATGAGAGAAAAATTAATAAACCATCACACGAAGGGGCATTTGTTTTAGCATATAGTAGAGAATTAATGTATAAAGTCTATGAAGATTTAGGAAGTATTTATGATATGGATAAATTATTTTATTATGGGGATACTGATAGTTTACACACACATCAAAAATATACAAAAAATTTAAATTTTAAAAATGATCTTGGGGGAGTACAAAATGATTTAGGAGAGGGTGCTAAAATTATTTGTGGTATGTGGGTAGCTCCAAAATTATATATGGAGGAATATATTACTAAAGACCTTAAAATTCATAGACACTATAGAGGGGCAGGTGTTCCACAAGAACAATTAAATAAAACTTGTTATAAAAGAATGTTAAAGGGGTTATCACAAACATTCAAACCAAAATTCCAAATTAAGAAAAATGCGTTAGATAGTAAAACTAGTAGATATGAAAATGGAATTATTAAAAATGGAGAATCTCAAATATTTACATTATATCATATCACAGACACGGAAGTTAATGAGGAGGGAGAATATTGTTTGGAGAAAGTTTTAAATAATGAAGTATGGGCAGGAAGAATTTTTGAGAGTGATAATGTAAGTTATCCTTTTGGATATCAGAAATAAAATCTTTTCTTGGCGGATTTTGGATTTTATTTTGACACTATTTAAAAAGAATTTACATTATATAATTATTTTTTTGACGAGAATTTTCCGAGAATTTTTGAAGAAACTTTTTAGAAAGTTCTTTTAAGAATTTTTCAAAATTTTTTTTTAGAAATTTTTTTTTGAAATTTTTTCAGAATTTTCTTTTTAAGATTTTTCAAGATTTTTTTTATAATTTTTTTTATTATTTTTCAGAATTTAGATTTTGAAATTTAGTAGCAAAAAATTATATTATTCTCTC
>Ga0208898_1001082_pt1 | contig 18806 bp, 14 predicted proteins | sample VirMetDEL_Mar_4_FD_184513 | JGI IMG/M metagenome (GOLD analysis project Ga0208898, IMG submission 184513) | Aqueous microbial communities from the Delaware River and Bay under freshwater to marine salinity gradient to study organic matter... | ecosystem: Environmental > Aquatic > Marine >...
GGCATCAGTAGAGATGTGATGGCGGCGGCGTTGCTTCGACTCGATCGGACTGGCATCTATTCACCCATCCTGACAGTTCACGATGAAGTGATTGCAGAAGTCAAGCCCGGCGAGGGAAGCATCGAGGATTTTGAACACCAACTAACAATCTTGCCCGACTGGGCAAGCGGATTTCCGGTTGAGGCTGACGGCGGCTGGAGAGGACATAGGTACAGAAAATGAAACTAACTACAAATCAAATATGGACAATCATTCTGATTGCGGGGATCTGGGCGTTCGGAGAAACGGCCGTGGCTTTCAAGCGCGCCGGTATCACGGCACAGTCTCTCGATCTATTCTTTACGGACCTGACTCAAGGCGAGCTTTTCGCTGCGATCGGTGCTAGTTTGACGGGCGGCGCTGGGTTCTTTGTTGGCGGCCGGTATCAGAAGGCCAAGTTGGTTGAGGGGACGAAGTAATGAGCTACGGGCCGAAGACGCAGTTTAGTGATGATCTCCACGCGCAGAAGTATCGAGCGAAGGGGGAGACATTTACGGAATCCATGAACCGGGTTGCGGGTGCGCTCAAGGATAGCGAGGAGCATTTCCGAGATATTCAGGACACGCTTCGCAATATGCGGTTTCTCCCGGGAGGCCGGGTTCAGGCAGCGATGGGCGCTATCAAAGACGTGAGCCCAATCAACTGCTTCATGTCCGGAGATATTTGCGACTCGTTCGTGGATGACGAAGGTAACATCATGCAGCGCGCTACCGAGGCGGCGGCAACGATGCGACTTGGTGGCGGTATCGGAACCAACTTCTCGACTCTGCGCCCTCGCGGCGATCTCATCACGAAACTCGATTCGCAATCTTGTGGCCCGATCGGGTTCATGGAGATTTTCGACGCGATCGGAAAGACGGTCGCGTCCAGCGGCCATCGCCGCGGTGCGCAGATGGGCGTTGTGCGTGTCGATCATCCCGACATTGAGGAGTTCATTCACGCGAAGAATGACAACCACACGCTCACCGGGTTTAACATTTCCGTTCTAGTGACGAACGAGTTCATGCAGGCCGTCGAGGCCGACGCTGACTTCGACCTCAAGTTTAACGGTCGAGTCTACAAGACGATTCGGGCACGCAATCTCTGGGAGATGATTATGCGCTCGACGTATGATTACGCCGAGCCGGGCGTCATCTTCATTGATACGATTCAGAGTGAGAACAACCTGCACTACTGCGAAACGATCACCGGGACTAACCCGTGTGGTGAGATTCCACTTCCGCCGTTTGGTGCTTGCTTGCTGGGTTCCTTCAATCTGGTCAAGTATGTAGATCCGTCGAGGAACCAGTTCCTTACCGAGAAGCTGCAAGAAGATATTCCCGGGATCGTTCGGGCTCTCGATAACGTCATTGATCGAGCGCAGGTCTGGCCGCTGCCCCAGCAAGAGGCAGAGATGAAGTCCAAGCGACGGATCGGAATCGGAGTAACCGGCTTGGCCAACGCGCTGGAAGTGCTGGGTTGCGAGTATGGCTCGAAGAGTTTCGTGAGCGCGACTCGATTCATCATGCGTACTTTACGGGATAGCTGCTACGAGGCGTCGATTGATCTGGCGATCGAGAAGGGATCTTTCCCGCTGTTCAATGCGGACGAGTTCCTGAAGAGTGAGTTCACGAAGCGGCTTCCGGAAGAGATCCGAGAGCGGATTGCAAAGCACGGGATTCGTAACTCGCATTTGCTCGCCATCGCTCCGACCGGAACGATCAGCCTGTGTGCGGACAACGTATCTTCTGGCCTTGAGCCGGTTTTTGCTCACCGATTTGATCGGACGATTCAGCATTTTGACGGGCCGGTCATCGAGACGGTCGAGGATTATGCGGTTCGAGAATGGGGCGTCGAGGGTAGAACGGCTAATGACCTGAGCCCTGATGAACATCTGAACGCTTTGGCCGCCTGCGTGCCTTATGTAGATCAGGCGATCAGCAAAACGATCAACTGCCCGCGAGATATTTCGTGGGAAGCCTTCAAGGACGTGTATGTCCGAGGCTGGAAAGAGGGTGCGAAGGGTGTCACTACATTCCGAATTGGCGGGATGCGGGGCGCTCTCCTCGAAGAAACTGAAAAGAAAGACGAGCCCTCGGCAGCCTGTGAGCAGGATCCGAATACGGGACGTTGGGAGTGCAACTAATGTTGCTTTCTATTGAAGACGCTATCGACAAAGTAGAGGAGCATCTGGAGCAACTTCGAGAAGCATTGAGGATCCTATCACAGCCCGGAACGCTGGACGTGATTTTGGAAGTCGCAAACCAATGGACTGAAGACAAAAACAGCGCATGGCTAACGATGAGAGCTGAGTGCGCTGAAAACGTAATCGAAGCCCTTTGGATCTTCATCGAAGCCCACGATCGAATTTTCAAAGAGAGTGGCGGAATGTCTAATCTCTGTGATATGATTGGTATTGACGTTCAATCCATTCGAGATTCGATTCGATTTGAGATGATCCAGCCGCTGATGGAGGGCGGGCTGTACGACGTGAATCTGTTTAAGTTTAGAGAGATGGTAACTAAACTCGTCGAGCGCCTGCATTCATGTGGCAACTGAGAAATCGTTAGAGAAATACGGGGCGTCTCAAGCAAAACAAAGAGGCATCTTTGTCATCAAACTAGGTGTCTTGGGCGGTGGAGGCTGGCCCGATCACTCTTTCTTCAAAGGTGGTCGGGTCGCCTTCATCGAATACAAAGTAAGCGAATCCGCTAAGTTTCAACCCCTCCAGAAGTATTATCTAAAGCTATTATCAACGCTTGGTTTTCGAGTAGCCGTTTGCTGGACCAAGGATCAGGTGGATCAGTTTTTAAAAGGTTTCGACAATGAAATTCAAACCTCACGGTTATCAAGAGAATGTGCTGGGCAAGATGATGGAGCGGGGGAAGTTGGCTCTGCTTCTGGATCCGGGGATGGGCAAGACGGCGATCTGCCTTGAGGATTTCGTCCGCCGACGAGATGCTATGATTGCCAGCCGCGCGTTGGTGGTAGCTCCGCTGAGAGTTTGCCACTCGACGTGGCCGACCGAAGTAAAGAAGTGGTCCAACTTCTCGAACCTACGAGTGCAAGTGGCACACGGCAAAGGCAAGATTCTGGAGAGCGTCAACGCCGCAGATATAGTCGTCATCAACCCGGAAGGACTCGATTGGCTTTTACAGAACGCAAAGCATCTGTTTTCTTTTGACGTAATCTATGTCGATGAATCGACCATGTTCAAAAACAGCCAATCTAAGCGGTCGAAAACGCTGTATAAGGTTGTCCATTCTATGAACGGCGGCATTCCGTTTCGCTTTATCCTGACCGGAACGCCGGCCCCAAATGGCATCGAAAACCTATTTGGTCAATTCAAGGTTCTCGACCCCGACATTCTGGGATCCACCCTAGCTAAGTTTCGCGGGGATCATTACTTCTATGCGCGCAGAATGTCTTTTGGGGTTTTGTGGGAGCCAACAAAGGCTTCTGCGGAGTCAATCACGAGAGCAATCAGCCCCCATAGCGTTCGACTAGATGCAAACGATCATCTTGACCTACCGGGGATCCAGTATATCCGTAGGCCGATTCGTTTACCACAAGAAGTGATGAGATTGTACCGGGAGCTGGATTCAGAGCTGATGATTGAGGTGAGTGGTGGGTTGGTCATGGCCGCGAATGCTGGCGTGGCTACCTCGAAATGTAGGCAGGTAGCTAACGGAGCTGTTTATCTAACAGAAAATGGCCTAGCGGCGACCGAAGAAACTCGACGCATCGAGTGGGTCCACACTTGCAAGGTGGATGACCTCTGTGACCTCTACGAAGAACTTGGGGGGAAACCACTACTGGTTGGGTTCGAGTTCAAGCATGATCTTAGTCAAATAAAGCTGGGAGTCAAAGAGCGATTCGGGTTCACCCCCAGATACATCGGAGAAACCACAAACGCCGAAGCAGATGCAGAGCTGATCGAAAAATGGAACCGACGCGAACTGCCAATGCTGCTGATTAACCCGGCGGCGGCCTCACATGGGCTCAATCTTCAGGCCGGAGGGCATCACCTCTATTGGTACTCGCAGATATGGGATTTGGAGCTGTACCAGCAGTTTAATGCGCGATTGTGGAGGCAGGGGCAATCAGAGGGTGTCTTCGTCCACCACGCCGTCGCTGAGAAAACTGTAGACGAAAAAGCCTTTAAGGGCAGACTGAAAAAAGAGGGCACGCAAAGAAAGCTGCTGCTGGAATTGAAAGGAAACAAATAATGGACTCGTGCCATAATGACGGTATGAACAAGGTAATCATCCTGACGGGATCGGCGGGGAGCGGCAAAGATACGGTCGCGCAGGCTCTGAAAACCCGTTTCGAGAAAATGGAAGAGGCAAAGTTTTCTGCCGCCCTGAAGGATCTGGTCTGCGATATGTTTATTTGGGATCGCAATCGAATCGACTCCGACCTCGAATACAAGCAGGAGATCGCGCGATGGCCGGGCGGAGGCGCAGTAAGCAACACGTCCGCAGGGCCGAGAACGCGCAGGGAGCTGCTTCAGCTAGTCGGCACCGACATGGTTCGAGACATGATCGACAAGGACTTCTGGGTCAAGCGAACCTTGCTCCAGATGCGAATGGAGAGCCACCCGGATAGCCTGTGGGTGGTATCTGATTGTCGATTTTGGAACGAGTACGAAGCCCTGAAACGAGCCTTCAATGAGTGCTTTGTGCTTCGCCTGCATCGAATGGGGCATGTGATTGAGGAGTCGTCCCATCCATCAGAACAGGAATGGAAGGAGATCCCAGCCGACGCCGAGATCGAAGTCTGGAGCGGAGATATTACCAGGCTTACAAAAAGTTCGATTTCTCTCGTCGAGTGTTTTCTGGAGGATCAATGAGGTTCCTTCTCATCATGCTACTCGTGACCGGCTGTCATTCATTCAAGATGGCCGAAAAGCAGATCAAGACGTATCTGAAACACGTCGATGAGAACTACGATTGCATTGGAGTCGAGATCGTCGATGACGCTGCCATCTGCATTGATGATGTTGCGGTGACCGTAACGGTGACTTTCTGACAATTCCTGTGCGGAGACCGCAGGCTGCGCCAGTCCCGGGGGCCCGTCACGGTCGAGCCGGTTAGGGCGAGGTAGCTGTAAGGACCGCCAACAGCGGATACGGGTCTGGTGACGCAGACCTGAGACCGCAAATGCAAAAAGGCGGGGGGATCTCACGATCCCCCCGCCTACGCAGCACGGCAAACCCCCGAAAGCCGTACTAAATGAAGTATCTCAGATCAGAGTTATTTCACGCCCACGAAAAACAACCCCCCTCTGAAATACTTATCTGAATCTCCAAGCCTTCCAGCCGAATGCTCGAAGGGCGTAATAGCGCACCCACGATCGGAAAACGCCGATCGCAGTCATCATTTTTCCATCGAGTGATGCTTTGATCTCTCGTATGCAATCTTTTCTATAGGCAATGTCAGCCGCTCGCCGATGAGCCTCGCTAAGATCAAGCCGCCGCCCGAGCCGGTATCTCCAGTCGTGAAGGTTAGCTGGCAAATCAACGTAGCCGTAGCAGGGAGATGTGATACCAATTCGGATACCCATGATGTGATCGGTGGAACATGAGGAGCCATCCGGCCCTTCCCAACCCTGCGCCAGTTCGGACGCCCATTGCTCTTTGGTGGGGGTCTGCATGAACTCTTCAATCTGCATTTAGCCCTCCACAATCTCGAAATGAACGTAGTCTCTAAAAGACTCGTCAGACATTCTGCCGTCTCGATCCCAGTCACCGCCCCACCGTAGCTCGATTCCACGCTGGCTGGCCAGCGTAAACATGACGCCAGCCAAAAGAACGAACCGTTCTGTATCAGCCCAGTCGATCGGGTACGGGGCCAGATCAACCGCTTTACTGGGGAGCTGATTATGCTTCGAGTCAGGCCACCTCAAATGAGAGTGGCCGTCTGCGAACATTTTCTCCTGTTTGACATAATCCCGATGGCCCTCGATAACTGAGAAATCCATAACCTCGATAGCCTTCATTACGATCTCCTGTAGCCGTATATCGACTAGGGAGAGCTTTTCCAGACTTCTAGGGCTTAGGGTGGCCACTTTGCTGACCTCCTTCGTGGAATCTACTCAAACGATCTGTGCGCTCGTTTAAGGACTGAATCTGAGTTTCAAATCGAACCTGCACCTCCCGACCCTGTTGAAGACCCTCAGAGGCGTTCTCAAGAAGAGTCACAATGCGGTCTAGGCTCTTATCAATGTTCTCAAAAGTCTTTGCGAACATTCGGTCCTGCTCCTCCAGCCGGGTGATCCGACTTTCCACCCGCACAGCTCCGATACACATCATCACGAGACCGGCTATAACGATTCGCAGAAACCACGAAGGAGCATTAGCCAGAGCGGTCTTGGCCTCTTCTTGAGGGCTGTCCATTTTGTATCTCCTTCGTTATCTTTCAAACTCAAAAATTACACGTTGTGCACCATGTGAAAGCTCAAGAGGCGCTGAGCCATCAGCTAACGCTGATTGAATCCAGATTTCAACATAGTATTTTTGCCCGACAGTAAGCTGAGCATTGTGAGGGGCTGCTTCAAAGGTGGCAACAAGGTCATCGCCCGTGTTGGAATTTTGACCGTTGTTTGAGACATGCTTTGTGAATGATGCGACAAAAGGTTGCTCTGTTGCGGTCGGTGTATCCAGCAAGGTGTCAGGGTATGACAGAGGCGGATTGGTTGGCATCCACCCTTCCTTATACCGCGCCATTGCATGTCGCTTCCTAAGTTGTTCGGCTGTTTGGCCCGCAACCCCAACAGTAGTTGAAGCAGAGGTATCATCTTCCAGTAGATTGAAAGTAAAGTAAGTCTGGAAATTAGTCGCCGAGCCACTAAATGCAGAGGTCTCGTCGTAGAACCAAACCTTCGGAGTAACTGCGTCAATTACGTTCTGCGGCAGCCAACGCATCTCAAAGCGAGAGCTGGTGGGACTGGTCCCGTTACTTGGGAAGTAATACCCCTGCCACTCGCCATTATCATAATAGCAACGGCCCCAGAAATCGTTGTTGTCTCCGGTGGTTGTTCCGGGCTGGGGAACTTGGGTCATCATAACAGGAGGGGCCGGCAAATTTCGGCGGTATCTTTGTTCGGCAAGTGCAGTACGATCTGTGCCTTGGTCAAGATCCGTCCTACCGCCTACGGCTGAAATCTGATGACGATACGTTTCGTTGCCAGAAGTAAGCCATGTGCCGCCGGCTTGCAGATCGGCCTTAGCTGCCCCTACGCGGTCATGCAGTATGTCTCCGCTAGAGAGGAAGATAATATCAGATCCGGTATTGAGGGTTTGTATGCCGGTATCCATCACGCCACGATAAATTTGATCGAGAACGAGTACCCTATAACCTTCGATAATAGTGGGCTCTTGCCCAAACCACGGAGTTGAAAAATACGCCGGATAATTATTGTTAATGAAGATTCCTTTCACTTTTTTACTTTGAAGTATCCACTCAAGCAGCTCAATTCGTAGGACGTATGCAGACTTATACGCTATGATCTCATCAAATCTGGGGTCTCCATTGGCCCACTTCGGTCGAACCATTGCCAGCCCGTATCCGTGGTATTGGATTTGGTCTTCGTTCAACGTCTGCACCAAAGCATCGGGATCCCCAAGTCCGTCTACCCAAAGAGAACCGTATCGGCCCATGCTGTCCGCGTTTAAGTCATAGACTGTAATTGCATCTTCCATAAATCCGTCCACCATCGTCGTTTTGACATTGGTGTTTCCGTAAACCGGATTATTGCGGGGTCCGGGGTTGTTACCATAAGGGCCGGATTTCTTATTGGTTAACTCTGCCGAATCATTGAGATACCGCCTAGCGTACTGTCTATCTCTCCAAATATCTGAAGAATGTGCGATGACTCGACCCACGGGCGGAAGTTGCTTCAAATCTGATGTATCATTCCAGATTCCGGCGGCCAAAGCGTCTGCTTGGAATGCTTGTGCGGCACGCGAGGTTGCCGTAGGCGCACCGACTATATGCCATGTATGAAAACCCGTTGAACCGGGGACCAGTTGCTGATGATGAAAATGGGTAAGACCACTCATGTCTACGACGGTGGCTTCGATCGGCGCTACATCGCCCATCGAAGAGCTAGTGGTATCACCGCCGACGTGCATTAGGTCAGCAGCGGTAGGCTCGTCGAATACATCTCGAACCCCTTTGAGCAGGACGTTTCCATCGGTATCTTTAGGCAGCCCGACTTCCAATACACGCATGTAAAAATCATATAGCCCGAAGTCTGGATGATTGATCTCAATCACATCCCCCGGTCTCATATCGCTAAATTCCCGAGAAACTTCAATGTCTACCGAAGTGATTGGGTATGCCAAGGATTGCAAATTACGCTGCGCCACAATGGCCGCAGCTTCTGATGTGCGGACTCCCGGCAGGTCAACTTTCTTTACTCGTCTTTTTCCGTTTTGGATAGCCATGTTTCCGAGATCGTGAGCGGTGGCTACCGTTTCCTTAAACTCATCTCTTCGGTCATAATACTTGGCCTGTACCACATTGAAGGTTTCTTCCCAAGACTGACGTGAAGCCGACTTAATCTCAATGATAGACGACTCGTCGATTGAACGAATGGTCTGACCGCTGACTACATTCCCCTCGTAGTCAAGCACCGCGTTGTCAGAGGTTCGGTAGGTCTTTCTGAGCAGTTTTAGCTGAAACAAGCCGTTCGCATTTTGAACCAGCATACCATTGATTTGAGAGCAAATATCATCTATAACTGACTTAGCTTGCTTAGGGTTATCCATAGTATAGCTAAAACCATTGCCAGCATTGTAGCATTGTTCGGCTGCGGATACGAAAGAATTCGTGTCAATCAGCTCAGCCGGGATTGAAAGGCCCCAGTTCGTATCTGTTAGGATTTCATATATCACGTTAGCTGGGTTAGCATCTGCGTACCCATTACTGGGATCTTCTGCGACTTTAGCGAACGACGACGCGGGAGCTGTTGGGTAACGGTGTACTGTGAATTTCCATTGGTTCAACACCGCACTTTCTGAGAGGACTCCCCCCTCCCAGACGGCGTGACACAGTTCCGGATACCTCGGAACAAGCTGGCCCTTACTAATCTGAACGCCCGCAGAGACTTCAAGATAGTTGTTTTTCTCTTGATCTGAAATATAGCTATTGGCAAGCTGGTTTGCTGTGCCATAATAGAATCGGAGATCGCCGATAAGACGGCCCCCACGCTTACTACCGCCAAAAAATTGGGTATCCTTAAACGACAGAAGCCTCTCTCCAATCTGCGTTGCAGAATATCCGTACACGGGAGCATATTCGGTGCTGTTCGTCAGAGTATTCCAAAGAGCATAATTCTCACCGGGTTTTAGCGCGTATTCGTCGTCGATGGTGATCTCGGACAAAGTGTCAATCGGACCCCAACACAGAGCAAGGTCCATGCCAAGGGAATACTCCCAGCCGACTGTTTGACCGCCCGTGTCGAGTTCTCTTGCCGAGAAATCGCCATACCAAATGACGTTCTGCCCGTCTATTCGAGTTGACCCCCACACAACAGGAATGTATCGGCTTTCGAGATTTGTCGGGAATCCGAAATCTCCCAGACCGGCAGCCTCTGGGCCTTCAATGTCGCTTTTGGGCGCTAGGGCATAGGACAAACCAGCCGCAGCCGCAGAAATAGCCAGAGTGATCGCAAGGACGATTAGGAACTCAATACCAGTCACAGATCACCTCTTCGTGTCGGTGCTGAAAGGGTTCAGCGTTGGGATGTAGGGGAAGCCGCCGTAGTTGTTTGCGTTTGTGAAACGATTATGGCAGACTTGAATGGAGTGGTTACATCCAGCGGTAACGGTGACTTGATCGCCAATATTTAGCGAAGATGTAGGCACTAGAAGAACAACAGTATACAGATAATCCGGACTGCCCGGTACATAGGGCGAAGGGGGTTCCTCTAAAGATAGAACCGTTCGTTGACCTACACTACCCGGCCCGGAAAAGATCCCACCGTTAAAAAAGCCGGTGTCCGCCAATTTAGTGTTAGCCTGACCGAAATCTGATAGAGTAAGTGTGACCCCATCGTCGGAAATCGTGTTGACGCGGAATGTGAACGTATTCGCCGACTTGTTGACGCCGCACCGAGCATCATAGAGTGCGTGATTGCACATCCATGAATAGGTGGCGACGGGAATCTGAACCCCAAGTTTCGACATAATACCAAGTAGGGTTACTGTCGCTGTCGTATCGGAGAACTTCACAGCACTTACCGACCCATACCAGAATTTTATGACTTCCTCTGTCACATCGCTCCGGTGAAGCCTATAGATTGTAACTTCGTCAGGCTCCGGAGGCACACCCCCTAGATAACGAGCGGCAAACTCATTATTGAAGGGCAGTTTTAAGGATAGGGTGGCTGAAGACTCCTTACTGTTGATAGTGGGAGCAGTTCGTTTGATCGGGACAGGCTCATAAGTTTTGTTCCTGTATACGATCGGTAGAGGACCAGATGTATAATAGAAATCATCAGAACCCGAGATGTGATAAAGCTCAATCGGGGCTCCGCTTTCTGTTGAGCTTTCCTGTGAGTCATAGGACATTGGGGGTTTTCCTTCCTTATTGCTTCACGGTTACTAGATTGACCCTGCACGAAACTTCCTCCGGGCCATCGTAGTTGATCTTGATCTTGTCGGACGCGAGCCGCACATGGTAAAGTATTGAGATCGTCATGTTTGGGTGGGACGCCAGATCCGTGTCGGTCACGAAAACATCATCGAACGTCAAGGTGACGTTCGTGCCATCAGAGTCCTGCCCAATGACCTGCGCTTGTTTGCGCGTCCCATTGCCAAAGTCGGCTTCGAGATGCGAGTATCCATCCAGTAGGGGCGTCAGTAGGCCCATGTCATCGCCGAGGAACGTCGCCGACAGTCCGTTCGCAGCAGCAGTCGAGATGAACAAGTCATTCGCCGTCGAGGGCACCCAAAAGGATCGCTGCCGACCCCACGTCCAATGCAGGAACTTACGAAGGCTGTGGACCTTATTGCTTTCAAAAGTATAGTCAAACTGACGCTCAAATGAGACCGCCGAAGAGTCCCTACGGTTCAAAGTGTCGATCGTTCCAATGCTCTGATCGAACCAAACAGAACCAGAATCTGAAGAGAATCTAAGGGATCCACTAATATACTGCCCCTCGCGGAGTACAGGACGAGATAGATAACTTTCTGAATTGCAAAGATCCTGCCATGCGGTTGAGTTGTCCCGTTCATTTTGATAGAAGGTACTAGAGTTGGGTTCTACCCACTCCACAGAGTATCGGGTCGCTCCGGATGGGAACAATCCGACACTTGGTCTTTCCTGCATGAATACTTCAGCCGTAGGAAGCAGCGTATAGCGAGAAGCATTAAAGAAGATCGGAAATCCCGGCGTGCTGGGTGGTGTTGGGGGGAGAGCGATTGTACCGCCAGAAAGGGTATAGCCCAAACCATGGGAAAAAATCTCCCCCGTTACATTATCATAATACCAGACTCGATCCCCGGGACTAAGGGCAAAAAAAGACGGATCAAGCCCACCTGAAGCTGTGATAAGCAAGTTTCCGTCTATGTCCACAGTAACAGAACTGAAAAGCTGTGTGCGATGCCAAAGACCAATCCGGGCCTTTCGGCCCGGTAGTCCCATCATCTTGGCTTGAAAGGAGACTCCCTGTTGCCGATCTGCGACCGTGTATTCAAAGGTATAGGTTGTTCTGGGGTTGGCTCGAATGCGAGTGCGTTTCTCAGTACCATCCCATGCCTCCGATACATCGGTTTTGAACTCCATCAACTCTTCGACTCCGCCTTCCGGCTCTTCAAAGAGCATTAGATTGCGGGTGTAGTAGACAGTCATCGCGACGCCGCCCCACTCAAAACTAGCCTGCTGTTCCTGAGTGCGGCCCGGAGACAGAAACGTCACCGTAACCGTGACGGTGTTGTAGGCACCGACCGTGAGTTGATTAGCGTTGAGTTCAGCCTGTGTGGAAAGCGCAGTTTGGCCCGGCCACGTTACTTCATAGGTCGAATCGGGTAGACTGAGAGAGATGGCTTCAGTCAATACCGAGTTTTCCGCATTGTGAACATCAACCGTAAACGAATCTCCTTCGAGGATTTCGGATAGAGTCAGCTCACCAGACAGGGCGTTAGTAAAATACCTAGACGGCGTGTAGAGACTGTAGAAATCCAAAATTCACCTCTTGTAGACGTAGCACGCATCGCCGCTATTTTCGCGATCCGCTAGATGGGGAGGCTTAGCTCTATCACCGACAGCTCCCTCTACTCGAACGGGAAACGTCGAGTAGTTACTGTCCCCGACTCTTGTTGTCACATATCTAGTATTGACGGTAAATTGACTCGATTGCCCCGCGTTATACACTTCGTCTGTAACAGCCTGCAAAGTGCCTCGATACACTCCCGGGACTTGACCCAAATAGTGACAATAGGTCGCTCCATATCGAGCGTCTAGTGCCTCTTTCGACACAATAAAGGAAATGTATTCGATATGCACTTCAGTAGCAGAAGCATCTCCACCGAAAAGATCGAATCGAATTTGATTAAAAGTATGTGAGATTGAGTTCGGCGGGGCATCATACCAAAGAGATCTATCTTGACCGACGATCCACTTAGCAGTAACCCATTCGTTATCAGCGAGCCCCTCTGGCGCGCTTGCGACTGCATAAACAGAAGTTGCGGGCGAAAAGGGGTAAGTGGAGTCAGTAGGATAATCTCTGGCCCAGAATTGACCCAGCCAAGCAGAAGCAGGACCACTTACGAGCCTAAACTTTATTTCAACCATATCCCATATGCCCGCGTTGCTTGTCGTATGTGTGGTAAATAGATTGGATGTGATGTATGGGTCAATGTCGGAAAAAGTCCACTTCACATACCCATAGCCATCGTTTGCGGGATTGGTTTCATATGTGAGAGAGCTATTTGATGCCACCCAGTTAGTGCTTATCTCATCGAGATACCAGAATCTGAAGCCGCTAGAGTAACTCTCCGGGTAGGCGCTATTATGAGCGATGGCGCTAGTCTCGGTAAACGGATAGATATAGCTGGGGTCATAGTTGAGCGGTACAGAACCCCCGGGTCTCAAGGGGTAAATGGTACGCCCGCGAGCGCCGTCCATGTCCCAAGAAGGGCCGCCCTCAAACCCGTTGAGGCCGGTTTGAATTGAGTACCGAGTGGTCTCTAAGGATTTTCTCGTTAGCTTTGTCGGGCCATACTGGTTGAGGTGGCTAACTCCAAACGGTCCTAGATTGGCTCTACCGCCATTCAGCATTGGGATTCCCAGCTCTGAGGTCGAGGCATTCTCATACGGAGTTAGCAAAACGCAAGGGTTTTTCCAGACTTCATCCATGTTCTGAAAATCCATCGCGTACTGGAAAGTGTCTTTGCCGTGTGCATCTGTATGCGGGCCTGTAGTCGCTAGAAAAACGCCTGCATTAGAACCATCCACGGTAACGGGGCCGCCAACCGATGACGTTCGCCCCATCCACCAATGCGAATTATGAGTGCCAGATTTCAAGACCATGTGGAAATATTCTTCGCCGACCTCTGGCCCGCCAAAGAATTCGTAGTCCAAGCCGCCCGTGAAACTGATACGCCCCGACCGGGGAAACCAGCCTTCTTTAAGCTCATCAGGCTCGATCACGGAGTTCCACATACTCCCTTGAAATTCTCCAAATCTAGTTTGGAAGAGTTCATTGGTTTCGTATGTGTCGAAATCAGAGAACAGAAAATTCGTTTGATTTCCCGAAGCAGGCATCGAAGGCGGTGTAGAAGTAACGACACCCGTGTTAACATCGAGAGTGCCGACATAAGAGCAGGTGAGGGTTTGCGTAAAAGGAATCGCGCCCTCCGCGACAGACGCCGTGGTTATGTCGAATATGTGACGGCGGGTGGAAATGGTTTGGTCTATCAGGACTAGGGCGAACCCATCCTGTAGACTCGTAAGAGCCCCCTCACCGCCCGTCATAGTCGCAATAAAAGTATACACTCCTGCGGATTCAGTCATAGTCCATGTGCAGTTGACACTAGGAACAGTCATGTACACATCAAAGAATCTGTCATAGTTGACTTTGAAAGACCCACCCGGCGAATCAAGAAGTTGACCAAAGAGTACGTATTCACCTACATTGTTGTTGGCTAGTTCTCCTTTGACAATATCAAACAAGAATAAAGCTCCCGAGTCATTATGCTCGATCGCAAACGTACTAAATACGTCCGTTCCACTTTCTTGAAATGAACTAAGACCTCGACTGCCTTTGAAGGGGTCATTGAATCGCGCAACATCATTGATAGCAAAATTCATAAACGCATCGACAAATTGATCGGGAGTTAATGCCGTACCACTTTTGTAAGCCATGAGGTTTCCTTTTGTTCACACCGCGTTCATGTCGAACAGAATGACCCCGGTATTATATCCGACTCCATTGACTCGTGAATATGTACCGCCGTGAACGGGATTGGCTCCAACAATAACGCGAAGTTGGCGACCCTTATACTCAATCAGAGTTCCCGGGCTCAGGGCATATGCGGGTGTGATATTAGTTCTGGTCACATCCCCCGCAGGATCGAACCGAACCAGCTCAGAGCCGTGATACACGCCGGGCAAAAAGCCAAAAGTTTCTATACGAGTATTCAGCCCGGAGGTAGTCTTCGCTAGAATCCGCTCGCCTTGGTAGCCAAAAGTAGGATTGCTGAGCGTTTGCCCGCCGGTCTCTCCCGGGTGTGCCCAAGCATATCCATCTTCCGACAAGTCATAGATCGTCATCGGACGTATCTGCGGCCCACCGAAGGCTTCAAGGTAATATCCCGCGCGGTATTGAGGTGTGTTATATCCAATATAGGTCGAATATACCAAGTCAATTCGAGTGGGGGTAAAGTCTGTAGTGGCAATTACCTCGGCATAACCTGTGTTACTTGCCCCGATGTTGACGCTTCCATCTCCAAATCCACCACTTGTACTGCTAGACGAAGCAGATAGATCAGGAACTCTATAGCCGCTTAAAGGCGAAAGTTGAAACACCTGAGTCGGACTCGCGGTTCCTCCGTTGAGGTTAAATGAAGGCTTCAAAATAAACGGCGCTGTTACTTGCCAACGCCCAGTCTGATTGGAGGGGGTGTAGAGCATGGATGCGTCTGTTGTCGCGGTAGGCCCGTTGGAAGTTCGCCACCAAGGACGCGGCGCAGGAGCCGTGCCTGACATATCAATGCCTAGATTACCGAGAAACGCTACCGGAGACGGATACAGATCGACCGGAGCAAGGGGAGTCATCATTCCGTAGAAGTACATGCTGTCCATGTCTGGATTGATTGTCTGAGTCAGGTTGTTTGGGTCGCGGGTCTCGCCCATGATTCTGATGTAGCCCGGCCCTCGAAACATCGTAAACTTGTCAGGCATACGATTCGCAGTAGCTGGATCCGTCGAACTTGCCAATCCGGCAGTTAGTGGGGAGATAATACCATTCGCAGACCACGGAAACCCCGCACCTGCGTCCCAGAAGGAGCTTGATGCCCCTGCAAGATTGGCAGTCCAGTTGTCTACAGGCGCAACGTATGAGAAGGTATTGCTGGTCGCAAAATTCAGCGTCACCATGTTGGCATCTGCAAACGTATCTGAGCCCGTGTGTGGTCCAAGCCTCCCCGTGTCATAGACGAGGTATCCGTTGTACCCATTAGCGCCAAACGGAGGTGAATTAACTTCCATATTCCAATGTCGGCTGGGTTTGGACCAGTTTAGATCCTCGTTGTAATCAGGCGTAATTACATTAAAGTAAAATCCCTGCCCCGGGCTCCACGCATTACCTGTGCTGATCGGCCCGACTCCAACGGTCAGCCAGTATTCATAGCCTCCATTCCCATCGTCATAGTAGAAGTCTTTTGTATCGCCGGGATTTAGCTGTTGCTGGGCTCCTGTTTCGTCTTTGAGCGTTGATGTAAAGCCCGGAGTGTATATAACGAAGTAGCCCCCTGCATCCCACGCGAGGACATACCTCCCTGCTATAGCCTTCGAGGCATTTGCCTTGTTCTGAAACAGATAGTTCGTATACTGACTGTACGACGTTGTTGAAACAGTACTCAGAGGATCACTTATGTCAGCATTCCGTTGTATTGTATCCAGAACCAGCAACCGGGAATCGTTGCCCGGAGCGGTTCCTGCATACTCAATCAACCCGTAGTCCACAACGGGGGCACCGTGAAGGAACTGCATTATCTGGCGCGTCAGGGCTTGATGAGCTGTGACGTTACGGCCTAGCTGCTCCTCCCAACCTGATCGGGCATCAAGATGCTTCAAGCCGCTGTACAGTCTTATCTGAGGAACTGTGACTACGATCTTATCTTCCATCAGTAATACCTCTAGCCGAGTGATCGTAGGATTTCAGGGTTTCTTTGAATGACGTTCAGAATGAGCTGTTCGCCTTCCTCAGATCCCAGAGCGTCCAAAGTGTTCTGTGTGGAATCGACATTTACAATCGTAACCTGCGGCGGCTGTTGAGCCATCATGTTCATCTCGCGATTACTCTTCAGCGACCCACTTTGCGGCGGCACAAAAAGCTCAGGCCCCCGCTCGCCAACCATATAGGGCATACCCGCCCTCATCGGCCGCCCGGCCGCGCCCGGCCGCCCGGGGTAGGTAAGTTTGGGGACGGGAATCGCGGCTTGGGCAGAACTCTGAAGCATCGAAGAGGTAGTCGTACTGAGAGTAGAAGTAGCTGTGTTTGCAGCTTCGGCCGGAACTGCTCCACCCAGCCCCATCATTGCCAGAATGCCGTCTCCGCCCATCGCTTTGATTGCCGTAATGATTGCCAGCATAGCGACGAGCTGAACCATCATTTTGGCGATCATTTGCACGAAAGAAACCGCGATCTGTTGGAAGTTGGTCTTAGCTCCGGTTGCTAGATTCCCAAGCTGATTCATAAGGCCGCCGATTGCGGTTGCCGTGATTTGCTGGATATTACCGGCTAGGTTCATAGACTGGAGAGCAACTTGGCCAAAGCCTTGGGCCATCGCAGTTGCAACACCTGTTCCGGCTTCTCCGAGAGTGAGAGTGCTATCTAGGAGACCTTGATTGAGGTCGAAGAGTGCCTGTTTATTTTCGATCTCATCCAGCTCGTTCTGGTGCTGAAGCTCACGAAATTCAAGGGCTTTCGCCCACATCTCTGACAGAGCGGGATTATCCGCATCCTGCTGCATCAGGGATTGCAGAGGTCCGCGAACCTCTCGCCCGAACGTATCCTCTGCTCGCATTGCCGCAATCGGGCCAAAATCGCCAGCAGCTTGGTATCCGGCAAGAGTTTCTTGCTCTGCTTTCCAGACTCTCAAAGCATCTACATACGCCAGAACATCCTGTGAGCTTTGCCAAGCAACCTTACCGGCCTTTGCAAGCTGGTCATTGAACTTGGCCTGAATCTGCTCCATCGGCCCAAGCGACTTGCTAATATCGTCGTACAGCTCTTGGCGATCACGTTCAGCCTGCGCAGCATCAATAGCCGATTTGGTGGCATTCTCGTTGGCCGTCTTGATTCGCTCTTGGATTTCTGCTAGAGCATTAAGCGGAATGCCTACCTCTTCTAGTACGATCATAAGTCTCTTGTAGGCTTCCGAGTTTTCGTCGATCGTACCTTCCTGAGCATTGACAAGCGGAATCAGTTGAGCTATACCATTCGCCAACTCCTTATACATCCGACTAAAAGACTCTTGCAGTTGCGGATTGTCAATACCCGCCATTTCTCCTTGGAGTTTCTGCATATACTCAAACTGAGCAATTAGAGTCTCTAGCGGTCGCTGATCGTCAAACGCATCGCGCAGTCTTGCAAAACCTTCGATGCTCTCTTTCGTAATTCCGGGCAGCTCTTTAAGTGATTCGGCCAATCGGTCTACTGAAAACGGCTGATTTGCCAAAGCAGCGTTCTCTTCCGAGAATCGCTTGATATACTCAGGTAGTGCATCCAGCTCTACGCCGAGAACTTTGGCCATATCTGAAGCCACTTGGAATTCGCTACTCGTTCGATCAAAACCTGCGCCTAGATGTTCGTTAACCGGAATCAACTTGAGTAGAGCGTTAATCATACCCTCTGAGGTTGACCGAAACTTCATCATATTCACTTCGGTCATTCTGCCAGCATCGCTAAATTCTTTCATAGCCCGCTGAAGAGTCGAAATATCTTGAATGATCCCCGATTGTTTAGAGATAGGAGCGTAATCAGAAACAAGGTCAGAGAAAGCCGTAGCCGTAAGCGGCGCGACGAAACCCCGAAGAGATTCATCTAGTGCTTCCCGTTTTTTGACAAAATCCTCATATTCCTTCGTGACCGCCGCAAGCTGATTTTGGATATTCTCGATAGCTTCTTGGCTTACTCCAGATTTGATCGCGGTATTGAGAGCTTCACTCAGGATGTTTCTTAGGTTGTCAGCTCTTGCTTTTACGGCCTCTTCAATGTTGTCGAAATCTCCCCTCTGGACCGTGCCTAGTTTAATACCGACCGTAATTTCCTCGAACTTGGCTCGTTTATCTTTAAGTAATTTTTCAAACTCTTCGATAGACAGGCCGAGAGCGTTAAATTCTTTCTGCCAAAATTTAATGCCCTTGAGGTCCATATTAGAAATATCCGCCAAAGCCAGTTCAAGACTTTCTAGGCTTTCGACGGGTTTTTTCGCTACTTCGAGATCGGCGGTGTCACTAAAGAAGTTATATGTCGCAACACCGGCACCAACAACTGCGGCGGCTAGAATTGCCCATGGATGCTTTAGATTTGAAGCCATAACAGCTAGCTTTGCC
>Ga0208898_1001083_pt1 | contig 18788 bp, 33 predicted proteins | sample VirMetDEL_Mar_4_FD_184513 | JGI IMG/M metagenome (GOLD analysis project Ga0208898, IMG submission 184513) | Aqueous microbial communities from the Delaware River and Bay under freshwater to marine salinity gradient to study organic matter... | ecosystem: Environmental > Aquatic > Marine >...
TTGATTGATGAGGTTACATAGGGGGGTACCATATAGAAATATATAAATACCCCCTACTATGGGGGGTCCCCCCTATACCCCCTCCCGTATAACCCCCCTTCCCTCTGGGGGTGTTTCGATGAAATGGGGGGTGGTGATGTTGTCCATGAATTTTCCAGGAAATTTTTATGTTTAGAATTAAAGTGTTTTTATTATGAAGTATATATATCAGGTTAAGATAGGAGAGGATTGGGATCGTGGTTTTGATATTAAGGGAGAGTTATTCTATTGGGATTATCAGAAGTTGGTTAATTATCTACGTTTAAATTTATATGAACGTCAGGATGGTAAGGAATTAATAGATGTGGGAGACAGTGAATTATGGCAGAAGGATTATGGATATGAGGTGAGGGTATATAAGAGGGGTGTTGAGGTTTAGGTAGAACCTTCTTCAAATGGGTTTCGTCAGAAACAACACCCATTTCTAGTAAAAGGGGGTAGGTGTCAAAAAATTTTCCAGGAATTTTTTATTTCAAAATTTTTTACTATTATTGTATTATGGAAAAGAAAGTATGTAATAAGTGTAACATTAAGAAGGATGTTACGGAATTTTATAGTGGTAGGAAAAAGTGTAAGACTTGTTATAGTGAACAAAAGAAAAGATATAGGGAAGAACATAGGGATGAGATTAATAAGAAGAGTAGGGAATACTACTATGAGAATCATCAGATGATGTTGGATAAGAGGAAGGAGTATAGGGAGAATAACTATGAGGAAGTTTCTTCTTATAATAGGGAATATAAAAAAACTTATGAGAAGAATAGAATTAAGAAGGATAATCTTTATAGGGTTAAACGATCTGTTCGTAATTTAATTAAGTGTAGTTTATATCAGAGAAATTTTACAAAGAATTCCAGAACCTTTGAGGTATTAGGATGTTCCTATGAAGAGTTTAGGGAACATATTGAATCTCAGTTTGAGGATTGGATGAATTGGGATAACTATGGTATATATAATGGTAAGGAGAAGTGTGGTTGGGAATATGATCATATTGTTCCCGTTAGTTCCGCTGAGTGTGAGGAGGATATATATAGGTTAAATCATTATTCTAATATACAACCATTATGTTCTTATGTTAATAGAAATGTTAAAAGGGGTAATATTGATTGGGAGGGTTAATCTTTCTGATCGTCGAAACGTTTCAATCACCCCGACCCCTCTTGATGGGGTTTTTTATTTTATTAATATATTTATATGGTATGGATGATAAACTAAATAAATTTTATGATTATATTGTTGGTAATCTTATTAAATCAACAAAGGTTTGGAAGGTAGATAATCATTTGGGTGGTGATCTTGTTGGTTTAAATTTTCCTATGTATTGTGACGATAGTTTGGAATTTTTTTATCTGACGGATGATATTGAGGAATGGTTGGACAGAGGTTGGATAACGGGTGGTGATGATATAAGATACCTAATGATTAGATATGGATTAACTGATAGTGAATGTCGAGAAGTTATGGATATATATGGTAAAAAATTGGCAACTTTAATATTAAGTAAATATGGAGGATAAACAGAAAATATATTTGGATAAGGTTGTCGAATTACTTATAAAATATACTGATATCGATTATAGAACTAATGAAATTAAATTCCCATTCGATGAATCTATTTTTAGTTATGACAATTATTTTTTTAATATAAATCATTTTAGTTCCACATTTTCTAGATATGTTACAAATACATATGGATTAACAATGGATGAGGATGATTATGTGTGGGATACATATAAAGATATTATAACAGATAAAATAGAAAATGGAAGATAAACAGAAGAAATATTTGGGTGAGGTAGTCGAATTACTTATAAAAGGTACTGAGGTTTGTTTTTTTAAATAAAATTCCTTATTATTATAATATGAAAAAATTTTTTAAGTTTATTGTTTTTATTGAGAGAGAAAAGATGAACGCTATGATTCATTGTGGTACTCCTTTTTTTTAATGGTTTATGGTTAATGAAAAGTTTATAAGGAATGTTGCGCCTTTAAACAGATTTAAACTTGACATATTTGTTTTGTATGGTGATCGTTTTCGTTTTGAATTTTATGATGGTGACTGTATTAATATAGATGGTCAGGTAGGTAGGATGATATATGAGGTTCCGTTCAGTGATAAGGTTATTAGTAGTGAATATTATGAAAAACAACATTTAAATTTTTGTAGTAGTGTGTATGCGATGATATATAACCACTATGTTAATTATATGATTACAGATAAGGAAGAGGTTAGTTATATATGGGACATTCTTGTGTCTGAATATAATACATTAATAAGGGATAAGGTTACGGAGAGTATTAAGGAATTTGTTGAACATATGGTTAACCCTAATTATATTTGTTCACCATCGGATTTTAAGTTTGATGATAATTTAATTTATTTCCCCACATATGGTTGGTATTTAAAAAAATTGATCTTGGATAAATTTAAAGTTATGACTAATCATTATAAGACAATAAGAATGTGTGAGTTTATCCCTTGTAAGTATTCTAATAATATGGAATTCGAAAATATCTTTATCGAACATAACATTTTATAATCTTTTCGACCTCCGAAACGTTTCAATCACCCCAACCCCTCTTGTGTGAGGTTTTTTATTTTATTAATATATTTATATGGTATGGAAGATAATCTTTATAAATTCACTGATAAGGTACTCGATCAACTGATGTCACAAACAAAGGTTAGTTTTGAATATATTGGTGAGGGTGATGAAAATACTATGTTTGTTAGAATTTTATTAAAACTTCCTTGGATTAATCAAGAGTGGGTTGATATATTAAAAGTTAGATTGGTGGGGGCAGATAGGATTGTTCATCTTCCGATTAGAGTTGAAAATAAGATAGGACATTGGGTTAATAGTGAGTCAACAGTCAGAGATTTTAAAAAATATCTTTATAATACATATGGTTTAACGGAAGGAGAAATGATACAGAGTGGTTTGTATTATAACTATGTACAAAAAATATACGATTTATTAAATGAGTTAGAATATGAAATAAAGGAGTATATCGAAGATTTAATAAGTTAAGAATATTTATATTAAAATAGAATATTATGAAAAGAAGGTTAGACGAAAGAAGAGGATATACAATAGACGAACTTAGACTGAAGTCAATATCTGTGTTAAAATCATTGGGTATTGAGTTGTCTGAAACCAATATTCTAATAATGATGGATAAACTTGTTGAGGTTATTAATTTAACTAAATCTGGTGTTGTTATGAGAGATATGGGTAGTGTTGATAAAGACACTAGGTATTATAAGTTAACAGAATCAGATTTACGTAGAATTGTTAAAAGAGTAATAGATGGAAAATAAATATGTTGACAAATTAATTCCTTTTTTTCGTAATCATCCTCTGAATGATCGTCACGATTTGGATAGAGTTTATGGTTTCACATCTGAAGATAATGATTATTTAATAAATTATGAGAAGTCTTTATTGGAACCTTTTGTTGGTAGGGTTTTTACTACTTTAGATATTGAGGATTCGGGTACATATGATTTCCAATTTGAAGTGGGTGAGGTACATACCATTAAGTATAATCAGAGTTACTATCCAGTTTCGAATCAAATAGAAAATAACGTCATACGAATTTATATTCATATATTTCCTGGTGGGTTAGTAGATATTAGAGGTGAAGAAACTATGGATGTTAATTTAGATTTAATTAATAATTCAGATTATGGATGGGAAGTAGAAAGTGAAATCAAAGATATTTTTTACGATTTCTTTATTAGTAAGGTTCCATTTTTTGAGAGTTCAAAATCTTATAACATATGGGAATTATATATTATCTATCCTGAAGATTAATTATCTACTACCACCAAAGTACTCCACACCATGACCTTCATTAATCAGAGTTCTTTGTAAAGAGGTTTCCCCCAAAGAAGTAACAAATATCTCCCCCAAACATCTACCATATTTACCAACACCATGTGATTTTAAAACAAACTCATTATTGTTTTCATTTAAAATATCAATAACCCTTTGTTTGGCGAGTAAACCCTTTTCCTTTTCTTCTAAATCTTTGGTCCTACTTTCGTATGCGTCAATACCATAAAAACGGATTCTCACTTTTTTCCATGTGTCAAATCCAAGATCCACAAGTGCGTCAACGGTATCCCCATCAACAACACGTTCTACTTTTGCGTTGTAAGTATACATAATAATCTATTTTTTAAAAATTTCGTATAACCCTATTATTGATGCCCCAATTAAAGACAATGGACCCAATATGAATAAACAAAAAACAATTTCAACCTTTTTATACATTTTAATATATTTATTAAATAAATATGCATAATGGGAAGAATTGAAAAACAAAAGAGGTTAATCATTGAACAAGCGAATAAACGTTTATTGGGTGAGTCTATGATAAATATTGATAAGGTATTAGAAGATATGAAATTTAAATTCGGACATAGTGATTTATCTTCAGATGTTATAGATGAGTTTGAGGAACATATGGGAAGTGATCTTATTGATCAGTTATCTACAAATGAATATACTGATTTGTTTTCTGATTGGATGGATTCTAAAAGAGAAGATGATTACGATGATAGAATGAAATAAAACGTTAGATGTGAAAATAATAATAACAGAATCACAATACAATAAAATTATAACTGAGTCATATTATGATTCAGATAAACTTTATTCTAAACAATATATAGAAAATGTAACTAGAAATGCGTCTAGAGACATTAAAAATTTGGTTAAGGGTTTAGAGGTAATTGGTTGTACAGATAGATATGGTAATATGACACAATGTGTTAGAATACCAGAAGTATTATTTGTTTATATTAGTGGTAGATATTAATAAAAAAATAAAAAATAAAATGGGAAGAATTGAAAAACAAAAAAGATTAATGATTGAACAAGCGAACAAGCGATTGTTAAATGAACAAAATGAAAAATTGAGTCAATCATATATTGATGATATGGTTAGAAATATACAGGGTTTAATTCCATATGAAGTAAAATCTGGTGACAATATTTATAATATAATAAAAAAATCTGAAGAAGATGGTTTATATTTTTTACCTTTTAGTGAAGAATTAAATAGTCACATTATTGATCCTAATAAGATTTATCCGGGTGACGTTTTATTTTTTATGTCCGACCCAACAGGTGGTAGTGGTAGAATGGAATATTTAAAGTCGCAAGATCCAGATATGTATTAAAATGAAAATTAAATTAACAGAAAGACAATTTAAAAAATTAATCCTAAAAGAACAAGACTTTTATGATTGTGAGGGTGACTGGAATCCTGTCTGTGCTAAAAGTACACAGAATGAAGACACCTTAATTTTTAGGAATGAATGTCACGCAATAAAATCTGCATTTGAACCTTTATATCGTTTTGGTGAGGACGGACATCACAGTGATCAAAAAGATATAGTAAAAGAAGGGGATTTTTGTGCTTCTAATAAAAGTGTTGAAAACACTATGGTTTTAGACGATTTTATTGAGAATGTGATCGAGGAACTTAGAGAGTTTCAGACTAAAATCACAAAATCTAAAGATGATGTGTGTAAATTTTTAGATAACGTTTGTTACGGTATAGAAGGGGGAGGTAAAGAATTGGTAAAACAAAAAACACCAACGGTTAGTTGTGCAATGGATGAAGGAGATTTAAATAGTGGTAGTATAATTAGAAATGGTTGTTTTAACGATTTTGTAGGGGAAATACAACAGATGTTAGTTGATTTAAAATATGATATCGGTAAATTTGGACCTAAAAAAGATGGTGTAGATGATAAATATGGTAAATTTACTATGAATGGGATGAGAAAATTCCAAAAAGAAAATTCTCTTAAAGATGATGGTATAACAAATAAGAATACTTATAATAATTTAAAACAAAAGTGGGAAGAATTGCAAAACAAAAAAGAAGGTTAATTGAAGAGGCAAATAAAAGATTATTAGGTGAACAAAAGGTAATAAGTAACCTTGCCAGTAACATAGGCAACTCTTTTAATAATACATTATCTAATGCGTTTACATCGGTTGCAGATGATATAGAAAATGAACTAACTGATGATAATAGGTATTCTGAATATGGGACTGATGTGATGACAGTTGCAAATAAATTTAGTGGTGGTGGTTATAAATGGGGTGGAGTTTCAGGTGTTTGTATTGCTCTTTTTCATAATGGTAAATTAATTAGAGGATATAATGAAGGAGGACCTTCACATTGTTGTGGTTTTACATTATCTGTTGCGTTTATAACTGCAACTAATAGAGGGTTATTAGAAGATAAAACAGAAAAACAAGTTAGTAAATTTTCTTCCGACTGGTATGGTGCAGGTGGGGCTAATGGTAAATTATGTGTTGCTGCTTTAAAAAATATAGGTATCGGTTATGAAGTTAGTTTAGAAGAAGCGAAAGAAGGTGATTTTTGTCAAATATGGAGAACTAACGGAAGTGGACATAGTGTCATTTTTATTTCACACATATATGATGGAGATAATATTATAGGATTTAACTATAGAAGTTCACAAAAATCTACGAATGGTATAGGTGATACTAAAGAGTATTATTCTGACAGTGGTAAGGGTAGTATGGATAGGAAATATACTTATTTTGGTAGAATGAACTCTTAAGTAGGTTTTTTATTTCCTACACATTGGAACTCTGGGTTATCTTCCCAGAGTTTTTTATTTGTACCCTTTATTTTCATATGACAGTTATGTTTCTTACCCCATTTTTTAGAATGGTTAATAATACTATCATTATTTCTGTTCCTTATAACCCAAGGACACTCTTTACAATTTTTTACCATATTAAAAGTTTTGGACTACCCTTAGTAAATATCTCTTATCATACGTAGGACTACAATTCGCACATGAATATTCTGTTCTAGGTTTTCTATGTCTTGGGTAGTTACCTCCACAGGTATCACAGACAAGACTATATTTATTTTCTATTTTATTAACCTGACTACTATCATAACATCTTTTACCATTACAACCGATAGACTTTGCAACGTGAACCCATCTCTTACAATGTCCTGAACCTTTTCTACCATGTATTTTATAAGAAAGTGCGTGCGCAATTTCATGTAAGATGGTGTCATTAATCTGATAGAAGTTATTTAAGTTATACTCACAAAGTGGTTTAGACAAACTTATTTCTTTGTCTCTATAAGAACAATACCCAAAACGTCTTTTAGCGTTATCGAATTTAAAACGATAACCTAATTTACTAGGTGTTAACAAATGAGTTTTCCCATTGACATCTACTTTATACTCTTTAGTCATTAATTGTTTTGCGTGTGACTCAACGTCTTTAATTGATTTAAAATTCATATATTATTTAATTTGATATTACAAATATACGAAAAATATTTTACTTACACAAATGACAATTAATTTTTTTTTGACCTTTATCTATATTTATAATAAAATAAGTGTATTAATATGAAACGAAATTTAACTGAAGAGATTTATAGAATGAGGAAGTTAATAAACTTCGATTCTAAAGATTTTAATGAAAATATTACTTCTGTAGAAAGATTAGTAGAGGAGAAATTAAGAACCGCAAATTTATTAATAGAACAGAATGATGATTATTGTAAAGGTAACAACGATATTGAAGAAGTAAAAATATCCGTTAAGGAACAGTCAAAGGGTAATTATGGATTTTCCATAAGGGCATTTTTCCCCGCAACAGGATCTTCAGATAAGGTTTATACAGAATCATTAAAAAAACTAAAAGATGAAATTATTTCTAAGTTAGATGAACGTACAAAAAAAAGAGTGGAAATGGGGATGATTGGGTTATCAATGGTACAAATATCCAGTATTTGGGGGAGTGCTAGTAATTATTTAAACGGTCCTCTGGTACCCACTAACTGGAATAATCGATCAACGATTAGTGGGGATTATAAAAAATCAGTACCCGAAATAGCGGATAAGGTAAAAGACAAAAGTGATACTAACTGGAAAAATAATTTAAATTACGCAAAAAATAGAGGGAATAACTTTCTAAAATGGGTTAAAAATTCGGGCGAAAAAGTAGGTATAACACTTAACCCTAAAGTAGAAATACCTGAATCTAATTTTATGATTTTAGATACTGGTGGTTGCATAGACGAAAAAAGGGATACTACAAAATACCCAAATTCAGGGCAAAGTTTAATCGTAAGAGGGACTATAAGACTAGTACCTATTACAAAAACATTTACAGTACCTGAGATAGAAAATTGTTTAAATAACGCCACAATTACTATTGGTTATGTTCCTGATGGTACACATAGTTGTGATTATGCAATATTTAATGTATTTGCAAATGATGTCCTTATCGGAGTGGCGAATCTTAATAACGGTAAATTAGATTCAGATGGTAAAATAACTGATTACACTAAAAATAGAAAATCTGATGGTAAAGTAGGAGGAGAGAGATCCTCAGAATTTGTATTGACAGATAAACAAATTAAAGAAATTGCTAGTAAAAGTGATAATGGTAAAGTATCTTTATCCATTGAGGGGTTCCCTACCGAATGGTACGATAGTAAAGATGGTTACAGTAAAGGTGGTACTACACATGCAGATACACCAACAGTAGTTCTAAAATTAGATGGTAGAGTTAAATACAATAGAAAACCACAAGTAAAATTAAAAAGAGGTTCAGTTAAGACACCGATCTACAGTTTTAACCCATGTCTTTTATCTTAATTTTGGTAAAAGTCTATTGTCGCATAAACAAATATCATGTCATGTTTTATACAACTAATTCCTGTATAGGTAAAATTAGGATTCAACATGATTTTATTATGTGGGGGAGATTTTTTCCACGAATTCACAATTAGAGTTGATAAGATGTCATTTGAAAAATATTCTTCATCCGTTTCGGGTATTATTTGTGCACAGTTCTCACCGTATGAAATGATATAATTGATATTGTGTTTTTTCAGTCTACTTATTACTGTGGGTGTATCATTGTTCTCATTATGAGAAATCTCCTCGTTATTCTTAAGGTAAATAGAATGTTGTTTGGACGCATTAAACGCCTTATCACACCACACCAACTTTTTTACACCTTTAGAAACTCGATATTGGTTTACTTTTTCGAATACTAATTTATCAAGTTCCGTTTGTGAATACCCTAACCCATTCACTAATAGTACGAAAATAAACATTAACTTTTTCATATATTATTTAATTTGATATTACAAATATACGAAAAATATTTTAAACAACAAAAAAAGTCCCACAAAAAGTGAGACTATTTTTAAAGTTTATTAGAATTATTTTATCGATTTCTCAAAAAATAACCTACCCAAGCGAATGACCCTAACATAAGTGGTCCTGTGATGTTATCACCACCCATAAGTGAAAGGTGTAACGCCACTGCGGCACTCATAATAGACCCTACTAAAACTGCACCATATAAGGAGGTTCTAGGAATCAATAATAAAATAACTGAGACAACCTCAATAATTCCGATAAACTCAATGTATGGTAATAAATTCATAAATGTGAAGTTATCTACCATTTCAGGGGAACCAAATATTTTATTGATACCTCCTAACCCTAATACTAGGAATACAAATAGATTTAAACCTAAACCTATGTTTTTTGTTGTTAGAAGGGAACTTAATCTACCTACTAACTTTTTAAATGTTTCTACCATAATTTTTATTTTTGTTTAATGATAAATATATTTTTTTAAAAAGTCAATATATTTAAATATAAACTATCATTATGGAAGATGAATATGAGTGGTATCCTGATCATGAAATTTAATCAATAATTTCATAATAAAAGTATAAATCATTACCGTCAACACCCACAGATAGTTGTCGGTAATTTTTTTTATCTAATAATTCTTTTCTTTTTTCAACATCACCCATTTTAAATCTAACTATCTTACCATTAACACCTTTTACCTTATCCCATTTAATTTTAGTGTCATTAGGTATATAAGTAATCGGACTTTTTTTCTCTTTAACTTCTTCTCTTTTCTTAGGTGTAGTTTTTTGTATTGTCTCAGATTTTACTTTTTTTCTTCTCATAATACAAATATAAATAATTTTAAATAAAAAACCAATATTTATATAAATAAATGTTACTATTAGACAATGGAACAACAAGAATTTTTAGAAAGACTTTTTAATAAATTAATCATAGATCGTTTAAATTATAATCCTGCCACTAAAATAGAAATTAATATATGTGAGATTAATTCACTATTAGATAAACGAAGAGGTATTAACATACAACTTAAAAGGGATGGTTACATAGGTATGGAGGTTAGAAAATGTTTAAGGAACATATATGGTGTTACTGAAGATGAATCTGAAATTTTATGGAATATGATTAGACTTCATTTAAAAAAATTAAATTTTGTAGAAAACGCATGTGAGGTTTTATATGATGATTACATACAATACCAATCCGACCCATATCGTTTTGATGGTTATGATTTGAGGGATCTTGACGATTTTATTGATTTTATGGGTGAAATTGGATACGGTTCTAGTCAAGGTGACGTACATAGTAATGAAAGAATTAATTTCTTAAATATGTTGAATAGGAGTGATTACGAATACATTCAGAGTGAGGTATTTGGATTAATAGAGTCTTCTTGGGAACCAGATGATGAATATAGAACAATTAATGAGGACATAGAAAGATATGATGATGAGGATAAAGAGTTCGATCCACTTAACGATGATTTAGTTTCAAAAGAACAGTACGAAAAAGTTTTTAAAATATTCGATAGTAATCCAGATAAGATATTTGAGGTACTAAAAGTTTTTGGGTTTAAAGATAATGAATTAGGGGAAACATATCAAAAAGAATATAATTTTATCCACAAATATTTAACGGAATATAAAGATAGAACACCAAAATATATAAGAATTGTTTTTGATGCAAATGATTTATCGGATATGTTTGTAGATGACAGAGATTATGATATACAAAAAATGGTTAAAAATTATCTAAGTGGTGATTGGGAATATGAACCTATATGGGAATGTATGGATTTTGATTCTTGGTTGTTTGACAGAATAGATGAATCTAATATTAAAATACTTAAAAAACATTATTTAGAAAATTTAGAGGGTGAAGAATCTGAAGATGATTTTATGGAGTTTGTTGAAAGTGAGTTTGGTAGTGATATTGGTTGTGCCGCCAGTGACGCTCAATACGCTGCAGATATAGAATACTTACATTCTGATTTTGAAAATGGTATCGAAGATTATCTAAGTGGTTTTGGTGGTAAACTACAGAGACCTGTAGATAAAGAAGGTAATACGGGATTTGGTTTAGTATACGTTGCGGATTTAGAAATAGGGGAACTTACACAATCTCCTTTCTTTCAAGATTCTCTTTCTGGAATTTTAGAACATGAATATCCTGATAGTTTTTATGATATTTATAATGATATCATCGAATCAGAGAAAGAAGGTTGGAGTTCTGAATATAATTATTTCTTACCTGAAGATAAAATTAATATTAACACTGATAAACATTTTAGATATGGTGGTGCAGGAAATATAGATTGGGGTTATTTTAATGAAATATTATCAGACAAACTATCTTATTATTAATAAAATTTGTTATATTTATAGAATATGAGAACAAAAGACAAAGGTAATAATATAAAAAAGGTTAATCTTCTAATGGAGATGAGGAGAAATTTATTAAATGAAACCCCTCCATATTATCCTGAAATGGGTGATCCTGTAACCGCACCTAGTGCACAACATGGTTATTTAGAAGGTGACGCACCAGAACTAATCGGTAAAGAAGTATGGTTCCACACAAATAGACATAATATAATGCACAATAAGAATGGTGCATTTGGTGTTTATGGTAGAACTAAAAGTGGTAGAAAACATAGTACACCAGGTATTATAGGTTATACTAATGATTTACTAATAGGTGGTGATATAAACTTTGATATTAGTCCTGGTTACCACAACATTATGAGAACCACAAAAGACGCAGGTGAAATGTCTAAACGATCACAAGTTGTTGGTGTTGGTGGTGTAGTACAAGAACTACCTGATGATCCTGTAACATTAAAAGAAATCGCAGAAGAAATAAAATATAATCCATTTATTTCTGATTATTTTCATACCGCAGATGGTACACATAAAGTGGTAGGTGCGGAGTTTGTATACGCTGAATATCGTCCAGATGGTAGTTATTCATTACACGCAATTAATCCAGTTTTAGAACCATTTAAAATGGGTGAATATAACCCTATGTAATATGAACCCAAAACAAAGATACATAAATGCAATAATTGACGTACTAAATAAAAAGTATGGTAAATCATCTAACCCAAGAAAAGACTACGAACTTTTTGCGTCAGTATTAGGTTATGCAACTGAAAAGGTGGGTCCTGAATTAGTTAATATTTATGAGATAGAAGACCTATCTGATTTATATTATGAAATTATTAATAGATATGTAAGGGATAATTATGGTGATGGTAATAGAGCGTTACCGGGAGACAGAATACGTTTGATTAATATGCCTGATGACCCCAACCCAATAGAACCTAACACTACAGGTACTGTTACATCGATAGATACAATTAATATGTTCGGTGAAGATCACTTAAACGTTGATTGGGATAATGGTAGGAATTTAAATTTGATTGTGGGTGTTGATGAATTTGAGGTTATTGATAAAGATGAACAAAATAATTTTAAACATTGAAAAGATTAATTAGGAAAATATTAAAAGAGGAGTTTAAAACAGAAACTAGGGATATTACTGAGATTAGTATTTATATGTTACATGAAGCTGCGAATAGTTTCGCAGAGGGACTTAGATATATAGAATCCGCAATACAATTCGCATATCAGACTAACAATGAAGATATGATAAGAGACTTAGAAAAGTTAAGAATGACAATACAAAGTGGTGGTAATAAAGTTTGGGCAGAGAGAGACGAAAGTATGAACATAGTTAATAAAATAAACGAAATTATAAAAAAATATAGTTAGTGAAAAGATTAATTAGGAAAATATTAAAAGAGGAGTTAAGTGATAATTCTAATAGAATTAAAATTTTAAATTCCATAGATTGGCCAAATTATGGTGGTGTTATAGATTCTTTTGAAACAACTCAATATCATGGAGCTTCTAATATGTTAGGTGAAATAACATTAGATAACCTAATATTAAAAAGAACATCTATTCAGTTAAAAGATTCAGGTAAGTATGGTTCTAGTAAGGTTGGTTGTATGGGATTTTATTTAACACCAAATAAAGGTTCTTTGTTTGATTTTGCAGGATTATATCCTAAAGCCGCATCTAAATATGCATATGAAAAAGCTTGGAAATACTCTTCAGAGGTAGGGGAAGAAAAATCTAAAGCTATGGTATATGAAGTTATACTAGACCCAAAAGCAATTATAGTTGATTATTACCCTGGTGGTTGTTTAGGTATGGCATTTAGTAAAGGTCAACAGGAAGCTGAACAAATAATGTTAGATAACTCAGATGGTTTTTATGGTAATGGTGAAATTGCAATTACTAATAAAAATGTCATACAATCCATCAATCTCGTTGATAGTGCTTCAATAAGAGAAATAAATGATATGTTTAGACAATAATGAAAAAGTTAATTAGGAAAATATTAAAAGAGGAGTTTTCACATCCTCAACACCAAAAATTTTTAGATGGTGTGGTTAATTCTTTATTAGAAACTATATATATTTCATCGTCAAATAACATGACTTCGTTTGGTTCAGTTGGTGAGATGGAAGATTATGCTGTTTTTGGTGCGGAACTTGATCAAATAAGACATGAAGATAAATATATAAAACAATTAGGGTGGGGCTATCATTATGATGCTGAAGACCCATATGATGAAGGATACTACTATAGAATGGATAGTCCTAATCAACACTATGAATATGACGAATTTTATTTGGAAATAGTCTATGATTGGTTAGATACTTTGGTGGAAAAGGGTATATTGGAATATAATGAAGATTTCGGTGATCATGGGGAATGGGTTTTGTTAGAAGATGATTTATTATTAAAAAGTAACTTTTTTAATTTTACTTGTACTCTTTGGAGAACATTATTAAAAGATGGGTATGAGTTGGGTGCATGTAATAATACTAGTAACAGAGTCGCAATAATGAAAAAACTTGAAAGTACCTATGACATTGGTGACTCATTTTCTATGGACTATGTGATTAATGAATTCTTAAGAAGATTGCCATATAAGTTAAAAGATATGGGTGTTAAAATGATTATACCTTCAGATAATGAAACATTAAATGAAAGTATTGTTGATGATTTTATTGAGTTTGGGAAAAAAGAATTGACATTAGGTGATGGATTTAGAGTTAATTTAACTGATAATGGTGATGATATTGAGACATTGGCGAACTATGATATGATGGATGGTGAGATTAATGTTCTGACAAAAGATAGGGCAACACCAGATATAATTAGATCCATCGCACACGAAATGGTACACCATAAACAAAATGAAAGAGGTGATTTAAGAGGTAACCCCGAAGAGGGTGAGGATGGTTCTCCTTGGGAAGATGAGGCGAACGCAAAGGCGGGTGAATTAGTTAGACTTTTTGGGAAACAATATCCTGAAATTTATGATTTATAAACCTTATCTCCGATAGAAATATTATTTGATTCACAGAAACCATCATTCACTTCTAAATTACCATTTGATTCTACAGAAGGGTATATCGTTGTTTCATCTTGAGCGTTAGCCTTTTTAATGTCTACAATCTGATTATCACTTATGAAAATCATCTCTATTGGGAAATTAACGTTTTTCATCCAAAAACCACCGTCTACATAATCGTAAAACATACCACAATTATCACATAGACTATCTCTATACATTAAACCTGTCATTTTCTCTTCGTCTGTGGATGGTACTTCACAATTTACTACAACTTCTTCACCATCAGAGTTTGTTATTGTTACTACACAACTCTCTTTAAAAGGTACCGATACATTTTCTAATAATAAGTCCAATAGTTTCATATTAATAAATATTGACTTTTTAATAAAAGATAGTTATACTTATATCATAAAAATTTTAATTATGCCAAAAAGTAGACATAGAAAAAATCAAAAACAAAAAGCTAAGGCTAGAACAGAAAGAATTAAATCCGATCAAAGGAGAGCCCAAAAATTATTTCAGGAGGAGTTTATGAAAGAGATAGAAAAACTCAAAGATAGACAACTCGATATCGAAGAAGTAGAAGTACAAGAAAAAACCGATAACTAATATCGGTTTTTTTATTTAATATCTAATATTTATAATAAAACATTAGATATGAAAATTAGAATTACAGAATCACAACTTAAAAGGATTGTCACTGAAGAAGGTGGGTACGATGACAGAAATATAATGAATATACATGCACAAAGTGTACAAGAACCATTACTTCAGACATTCGGTGGGACAGTCGAAATATTAAAAAGTTTCATAGATATGTCTATGATGGGTAAACTTAATAAAGAAAATTTAAAAAATTTCATTTCTAATTTAACTACTAAATTATCTATGGACGTTGATATGATTGACAGATTAGAAAATGAGATATATGTAGACAGAGATTTCAAAAAAGTGGTTAAAGATTACAAGATTTCATTGAAAAAATTACAAAACTACTTAAGATTACTATATTCAGGTGATTTCGGTATGGTATACGATATGACTGAACAAGAAATAATAAAAGTAATATTAGGTGAAATAGAAAAACTAGAGGGTGATGTAGAAAACTTATCTAGAATGATGCAAACGGTACATAATAGATATAGAAATCGTTTGGGTCTTAATTAAATAACGTTTTAAAAATTAAAGAAAAATGAATAACGAACAAAAAGCACAACTTTATCATTCATTGTTGTTACAACATGATAAATTAGATGGACAAATTTCAGATATTAAATCTGAGGCTGCAGGTATGGAACTTAACGAAACACAAAAGGCGAAGTTAGGGTTATTAGAACAACAAAAGAGTGATTTAGTTAGAAAGGCGATTAGTCTAATGAATGGTTAATGTTAAACAAAAGTAACATAAAACAAATTCTTAATGAAGAAATAAATAAAACAACCCAAAAAAGATTCTCTGAGGGGGTTTTAAAATACGCATATAATAAAATTTATAATCACCTAAAAAAAGATGAAGGGTCAAATACTGATATTTGGCCTGGAGAAACCTATGATTACTTTATTAATTACATAAAAAATAAAATTAATAGTGGTAAAAGATTCGAAGAATCAATAAACTATATTTTAGATATAATAGTAAGATACTCTAAGGAATTGATGTATCAAGTTGACCCAAAAAAATATATAAAATGGTTACTAGAATATATAGTTAATTATGGTGGGGGTAATACTGAATATATTGTTGAGAAAGATTCAGATTTATGGTACTATTTAAGAGAAAATAAGTATTTATTCCGTTGTGAAGACTCTTTTTTTGAGTTTATATGGGATAAATACCTTAATCAGTGGGGTGATAACACAAAGGACAGAATTTGGGGTGATATCTCTTATGAGGTTGAAGAAAAAATAGAGGATGAGGAGTGGCAAGAAGAAAATGGTGTCTCTTTTGATGGTTTAGATAGAGAAAAAAGTTACTTTATGAGTTATTGGCACTACCCTATGGACTCTTTAGGTTGGGATAGGGATAGGTTATGTGATTTTTATGTTGATATAATTGGTGATGACGATAACTTTGAGAAGATTTTTAAGTACTATGGATCAAAAAACATAAATAAAGTTTTTATTGATGATGCATTTTATGTGGTAATGGACAAAAATCTATTTTATAATTAATTTATTTATTTTTTTAGTCTTTTTATCCTTCTTAGTGCGTTTCTAGACTCATTTGTTACTTTAGATCCCTTATCTAAGTTCTCCGTATAGTGTATAAATCGTAGATTTTTGATGTTTCCTATCTTTTCTGGTGGTATTTTGTCTTTGTAACCCATAGAAATGGGGTAAATATGATCTAAATGGTGGTTTTTCCACCCTCTTTTATCAGAATTCTCTAAAATATGTAAGGGTTGTTGTTCTGTAACCTCCCAAACCATAGCATAATACAATTTTTTGTCTAAATCCTTAATATTTTTGATTTTTTGTTTGATTTTTGGGTATTTTTTTGTAATTTTACGTATCTGATACCTTATATTGTTAGTTTTTTTGGTTTCAGTAGTTAATTTACTTCTATTCGGATGTTTTTTACTCATACATATAAATTTATTCGTATTATAGTATATTTATTACTATATATATTACTTATGAAGATAATAATTACAGAAAATCAGTTAAAATACATCATAAACGAACAAAATAACGCTGAAGTTACAGAAAAAGAGTGTTTACCTGAACCTATTAAGGAGTGGAATGAAGTAGACTACTCAGTTAAAGATGTAAAAGATGGTAAAATACTTAATTATGGTGATAAAGACACCAAAGAAGGTAACGCATTAAAAAAAATACAAAAGAAATTAGGTATTGGGGTAGATGGTGAATATGGTGTTGGCACACTAAAAGCGTTGGCGAAAAAATTAGACATCGATCTATGTAAACAAAAAGATTATAACATACCGATAGGTCCTAATGGTATGAAAAAATTAGGTATAAAAGAAAATTTAGTTATTACAAAGGAAAATAGAGAAGATTATATATTGGCATCTACATTAGTTATTGAAAATTTTAACGCATCTAATACAGAATTATTTGCAATTTTATCTAGTATTAAAAATAGGGCGAATACTTGCAATAAAAGTATGGAACATATGGTATTAATACCTAAACAATATAGTACTTGGGACTACTATAATAAATTAGATAAAGAAGGAAAAAAGAAAGAGTTAAAGGAAAGGTTAGAAAACCATATAGAAAATAAAAATTTAGATAAGTTCTTAAAAGTAGTTAAGGATTTTAAGGGAAGTGGGTCATTAACTAAAGTAAATCATTACTTCACTAAAGAATTAGCAAAAAAGGCTGATAATATGGAGTTAAATTCCCCAATCGCTAAATCATATAGAAAGAATAAAAAAAGTATCCAAAGAATAGGGGATCATGTATTTTGGTGGGATTCTTCACATAGATGCAATTAATACTTTAATTTTTAATAAAAACGATATATTTATATAATAAAAACTAAATTATGAAATACATTATATCTGAAAATCAATATAAGATATTGCTAAAAGAAGATAGAGTAGAATTCTTAAGAAATCAAAACGTAATTGATCAACAAACATTAGATCAGGCGGTAGAGGGTGAAAATGAAAGAGAAGACGAAAGAGAACCTGGCGGCGGTAGACCTAGAAGGATTACTGTAGAACCTATTGAAAATCATGAGGGAATTGATATTGCCTATATTGTTACAGGTAGGAACGGTAAACAATCTATAAAATTAACACCAGAAATATTTCAAGATATTGTAGATGCGGACCCATCGAACAATAAACAATATGTTCAGTGGATGATTAAAGTATTTATGAATCATATTAAAGAAAGTGATATTGATCAAGCGGTTAGATTTTTAGCGGAGGATTTACCTGAGGCGAATGAATTCTTAGATGTCTTTGACAAAGTTAAGAACAAAAAAGTATTTAAAAGAAGTGCACCTAATAGACCTAACGCACCTCAAGATGTAAGAGACATTAACCAATATAATGACCTAGCACATTTATATTCAGTAGTTAGTCCATTTATTGGTGTTGGAGATGATGATGAAGGTGGGGATGGTGAAAGTAAACTT
>Ga0208898_1001087_pt1 | contig 18692 bp, 19 predicted proteins | sample VirMetDEL_Mar_4_FD_184513 | JGI IMG/M metagenome (GOLD analysis project Ga0208898, IMG submission 184513) | Aqueous microbial communities from the Delaware River and Bay under freshwater to marine salinity gradient to study organic matter... | ecosystem: Environmental > Aquatic > Marine >...
TTACGTTTGCACTGTAGACACTGAGCAGGAAGCCATCGACATTTGCGAAGGGAGAATGGAGCCACCCAGGCGGGGCGCGATACAAAAGCATCCCTCTGAGTTGGAGTACATGAGCGAGGGGGCTTGCGGCCTTTTGGTTCAGGGCTGGAGGAATCCCATCACAGACGGAGAGATAAGGCCAAAGCCTCATCTGTACTACGCATGATCCATCTTGAAGAAAACCTCTACGTCGGCGCAGATAAGTATCAATTCATCCTCAGAGAGAAGCGACAGACTGAGGAGAGCGGAAAAGTCTACTGGAAGGACTTGGGGTACTACCCAAACCTATCGACGCTCATACGCGGCCTGAGTGACCGGAAGTTATACCAGTTCGTTGAGCAGGGGAAATCCCTCAAGGCCATGCAGGAGGAGTTTGTGACTTGGGCCGAGTCATTAAAGACCCCGCTTGTCGCTGAGTTGAAACAGGCGGTTAAGGCTTATCAGGAGAAAGATGATGAGTAAGGTGCAACGATACGAGGACGGTGGCTATAACGGCTATGGCGTAATCGAGGATGATGATGGTGAATATGTCTTGTACTCAGATTATGCAGACCTTGAGCGCCAGCGTGATGAGTTGGTTGATTTGCTGACCGATATGGATAGGTATCTGGATTCCGGCAACAACAAGACAGCGATATGTCAAACCAGCTTGTTCCATCATGCAATCAAAGAAGCCCTCGCCAGAGCGGAGAAAACGTGATGGCTGTCAACACTGAGCAAGAAATCCGAAGGTTGCAGCAGGCTTGTCGGGATAAGGACGATGAACTCACAGCCCTGCGCGAAGTGTTGGCTGACCAATTTGAATGGGCATGGGAAACATGGATGGGGTGGCTTGACCAGCCTGCTTATGACTTCGATGGGGCTGATAAATCAATTCAGCATTTTGATTCATGGAACTGACAAAGAGGAATGAGCGATGAACCAGTGTGAATCAACAATGGATGGGATCGGTTGCCGCAGGCCCGAAGGTCATTCAGGCGCTCACAAAGCCGAAGTCTTTGCGGGCGAGATAAGTTGGACAGACGACCAAGCAGACAAACTATCATCAGCCGAAATGCTGGAGGAGCTTAACAAGTGACCCTCTGCGGCGATTGCTGGCTTGAAACAGGAAACCCTGACTGCGGCTGCACCCTCGTTCCGCTATCCGTTTGGGGCGCTCAGTCGTTCGATCCTGTACCAGACAGAAAAACCCTCTTGAAAATTGCAGAGGAAGATGCGCTTAATCCGCAAAAGAAGGCCGGAAAATGGTACGTGGTCAGAAAACAAGAATACAAAGACCTTCCCAAAAACCTGTATTACGATGGGTATCGGTTCAGGTATCGAAATCCTCAGACGGGGGAAAGAACGTGGTTCCCGGTAGAGACACGAAAGCACGAAGCGGTTGAAGCGGCGATTCACCTGAATGCGAAGCTCTGCCCTCCTGTAGACTTGATCGCAAAGGTCATGGGTACGCCAGACTTCACTGAGGCCGCAGATGAGTGGATTTCCAGGCAATCAGGCAAGGCCGCGAACACAGTAAAGCAGTACCGATCTATTCACGGGAAACTGGTTCAGGAGTTCCGTGGGCCGATAACGGCTATTACACTGCGCGGGATAGCTGACTTTATCGAATCCCAGAAGCCTTCAATGCAGCACTTCTACCGTCTTGCCCTGGTGGAGATTTACAGGATCGCAGTGGCGAGAGGATGGGTAGAAGATAACCTCCCAGAACGCACAGAGAAGCCCCGTAAGCCGAAAAGAGAAAGACCAAGGCTTACCCTTGCCCAGTTCAATGCAATACGCGACAAGGCACCAGAATGGCTGGTTATCGCAATGGATTTGGCCCTGTATTCGCTACAGCGTCAGGGGGATATTTTAAGACTCACTTATGACGATGTTCAGGACGGGTACATTCACCTGATCCAGCAAAAGACCGGAGCCGCTATCAGGATAGAGGTAGGGCCGAAACTGGCAGAGGTTATCTCAAGGTCGAAGCGGAGCAACGTGCATTCAAAGTTCATCGTCCACAAGCGGAACAAGGCGAACCCCATGAAAACTTCAGTGTCGGCATTTCAGCTACAGTCGGAGTGGAGAAAGCTACAGACGGAGAAGCCGTACCCGACCTTTCACGAAATTAGGAGCCTGGGAATAACCATGTACAGAGACAAAGGGATAGACCCTCAAGGGCTGGCGGGTCACTCTACTGAGGGGATGACGGATAGCTACGACCAGGAAGTAAGGTATCAGGAGGTAGGGACGTTATGATTGGGGAAAACGCTCCCGTAACCCCTTGATTCTTAACAACCCGTATATCCACTATTTCCCTCTCCCCAAACACCCCCGAAATCTGCCTCTAGCCCTTATATTTAAAGGGCTGTGGCGTTTTCACCACACTAACAAAACCGTATGCGAGGGTCAGTAGAAATGCGGCCTTCGGGGTGCGTTGGGGAAAATCTGGGGTGTGTTATGATTGGTTGCTTATCGCAGCCATGCCTGGAGAGGTAGCCGATTGAACCAAAGGAGCAACGATTTCCCCATACCTGTCGCCAAGAGCTTGCCTGATCTTCGGCTGATTGAAGATTCGGAGAATGTCCTGACGGGTGAGGTTCTGGTTAAACATGATCTTCCCAAGCTCGTCAACGACTTCGGGGGTGGCTTTCCCCTTGCTCAGACCCTCGATAACCTGACCGATCAGGGCTTGTGGGTTAGCGTTGGCAATCGCCTTCATCGCTCCAACGTCTACCGCATCATCAAGGAACTGCCCCGCTTGCTGCTGGAGTTCTGTCGTAGAGTTGCCAGTAAGCATCTGGCGCGTCTGAGTAAAGTTATCCTCGATACCAGCTTGCTTGAGAAACCCATCAACGTCATCCATCACAAGGGTCAACTTCTCCCGCATCTCACGAGAACCGAGTAGCTTGGCCCTTGCGTCACGGTTTTGCCCCATCCGGTCAAACATTTTTGAAATGTCCTTGACAGCACCAAGCTGAAACAACTTTTTCTCAGACTCGGACATACCTAGAACCAGGGGGGTCAGGTCTTCAACGTCTTCCTTTAGGAAGTTTCTCCCTAACTTCAGCGCGTTCAGTGACGAGGCTGAGTCTGCATAAGTCTCTGTCGCCTCCCTGTATGTTGGGTTCTGCTGAGAAAGCAAATCCATTAAGTCGTTTTTCATGGTTACAAGCCTTCGGGCTTTTGCCTTCTTTCCAGACCGTATTGCAACCCCGATAGCGTCACTGAGGTATTCAGACTTAGCAAGGTGCCAGACTTCAAGCTCATTTGCGCCAGGGCCAAGCTGGTTCCTAGCTTTGTTGTATGCGTTCTTGAGTGGCCCTTTCATTTTCAGGACTTCGAGCTTTTGGTTAGTCCTTATGCCCTCGCTAAAAGCCTTGTCATATAGCGGTCTTGCTTTGGTTTCCATCTCTGTGATTGTTCTTTTTACCGTGGAGCCAAACTTAGACTTACTTCCTGTCATCACCTCGATGGACTCTAGCAACCTCTCCTGCTGTGCAGCCTGACGAGCGTCTACAAGTTCCCGACCTTTGTCTCGCATTGTGCCGATACGGTTCATGCCAGTACGAGCAACAGCCCTCATGCCATCGTTTACGTCTGCCAGCGTTGCGTCCTTCGCCACTCTTGCGCCAGTCACAGGGTTTACTCTCTGGTTCAGCGCAGCGTACTTATCCGCTATTTCTTCTCCCGTTCTGCCCGTGGCCTCTGCGGTCTGCCTTAGAACCCTCTCAGCCTTGCTTCTTGGCGACTCTGACAGTTTTGCCCCGATATAATTACCAGTCGCGCCTGCGCCACGGAACAAGGCGTTCAAGCCAGCACCAACTACCGGAGCCGCCACGCCACCAAGCACAGCGCCACCCATAGCCCCGCCAACCTTCTCGCCCTGGTCAGCCGAGCCAGCACCATAAATTCCACCTTGCCCCGCGCCGACTCGCGCCATAGTGCCGAGCTTTGCAGCGTTGGTAGCGCCCTGTAAGGCTCTTGTACCGAGCTGTCTAGCAGCGCCAGCTATACCAGTGGAAGCGGCACCCGCTAACTCAGCCCCAAGTGCTACGCCTCGGTTATCCTTGCTGAACTGCTCACGCTTTGCCTTCAGTTGAGCGTCTATCTTGTCGTAAGCGTCCTCGAAGCTCTCGCCTGTCTTGAGAGAACCTGCAAGCGCAGCAATAGCCCCGCCGATCTCGTCAGACCAGCCAAATGTCAATCCTTGAAGGCCAGCCCTTGCGGTTCCAGCTATAGGGTTTACATCTACTTTCCCCTGCGCCCCTTGTGGAGAGTTCCAATTTTGCTCCCAGGGCTTTGCGGAACTTTGGCTTCCAGTCCAATCCTTTTCCCAAGGCTTGTCACTGCTCATTCTTTCACCCAGTTGTTTTCATCGTTCTTGTCGCCGCCCTTGTAGATATAACCGTTATATGTCATGCCGATTTGAAGCGGGCCTTGTCCGTCCCACTCGTTTGCTTTCTTGAGGGTGTCCATGTTGAAATCTGACCCCTTCCAGCCCTTGAGCGTTCCGTTTTGTTCGTAGTATTTAGCCGCTGAATCCCTACTCTCTGCCGCCGCTTGTATTTGAGCCATAAGTCTATCTACTCTGGCCTTATTGACGGACTCGTCCAGAGCGTCATTATATGCCCTGTTGATAAGCTGCTGACCCTCTTTCTCTGTAAATTGAGCGCCAAGGATCAGCCGCAGGTTTCTTTGAACAACCTCGGAAACCTTCTCTTTGGTATCAATAGCTTCTGGATTCCACATAGCCAGCACCTTGTCAGGGATAATCCCATACATGCCGCCTGTTACGTTTTTGTCTCCGCCTAGCGTTGTTGAGGCTTCTCGGAGTTGCGCTAAGTTCTTCTCTACGTCAGCCATGCCGCCCCTGGCCTTCCACGCCAGATAATCTTCAGCGAATTTCTTGTCTATCTGCTTTTGAGCTTCGCTTAAACCGCTTTCCTTCTCCTCGGCTGCTCTGGTTCTTCCTGCCTCTGCCTCGTTTGAAAGCCTTGTCCTCTTGGCTATATTCGCCTTTGTCAGAAGTTGCGCTCTTTGAGTCGGGTTTAAAGAATAAATGCGCTCCTGATCCTCTGGCGAAAGCTCAGAAATCAAGGCGATTTCATTGGGGTTAGGGTTCCACTGTGGAGGAGCATTAAAGCTAGGGCTACCGCTAGTCGGGTTCGGATTGAAGCCAGGAGTACCCCTGCTGGTTGGGCCAGGGAACGTCCCTGGAGTGGCCCCTGTGGGGCGCATCGGAGGAACTGGTATTCCAGGCATACCTCCACCAGCACCCACCACACTAGGGGCAGTAGGTGGCGACTCGGCCCCCAAAAGCCTCGGCTGGCCTATGCTCTTTCCAGAGGAGTCTACATCAATCTCCCAAATCTGCCCATTTCTCTCTATGCGTTGAGTTTGAGGCTTTCCGTACTCATCGGCCTCACGCTTGGCTTGGGCAATCTGAAGCTCATACGCCTGCTGCTGTAGTTGCATGTTCTTCTGCTGCTGCTCTTTGAACAGCCGAGCCATTTCAGCCTCTTGATCTTCCTTTTGCTTGCGCTGCCGATAGCCTAAACCACCACCACCTGCGAGAAACTCAACTAACGGGTTCATGTTTGCCCCCAAAGGTTTTTAAGAAGTCCTGCGTAAAAGCCGCCTTCGAGGTCGGCCATGCCCTGATATGCGCCAGCGTTAGCGTACATTTGATTGTTGCCCAGACTCGCCTGACCAGCCGCTGAGGGCTGTCCTACGCCCTGCACAAGGCTAAGGAACTGATTGAAGCTCTGCTGGTCGTTAAAGAGCTTCTGAGCGTTCTCACGGTACTTCTGGTCATACTGCTGCTCGTTCGCCAGTACACGATTGGCAAAGTTCTGGTTCTGCTGACCTACACCAAACTGAGCTGCGCCCAACTGCTGCCCATAACGCTGCTGGTCTGCGTTCAGGCTTGCAAGGAAGTTGCGGTAGTCTTGGTCTGATCCAAATTGAGCGCCTGCCATCTGTTGCCCGAATCTTTGGGCGTCTTTCCCCATCCTGTTTTGAATGTTGGCAAGGTCACGATTCAACCTGAAGTCCTGACCAGTCTGCCACTGGTTAAACAGTTGGTTGTTAGCCGCAAGGTTCATCGAGTCCCGAGAGGACTCAACATTCTGAAGCGTTGGGATCAGCCTTGCATAGTTCGCCATTGTCGAGTCATTCAAGGCTTCCATTGTCTGCCCGGACTTGAATTTGCCAGCCGCTACCCCCGCATCCTCGATCTGCTTGCGGGATTCGTTCTGCATGGCCTGGAGGTAAGGGTTAGACGGGTCAAGCAGGTTTGTCTGGTTGACCGCCACCTCTCGGGCCTGGGCCGGCCCTACTGTGGTGGTAGCCTGAATCTCATCAGTTCGGGACTGCGGCCCCGCATACGCCCCAGGTACTTGCCCGGACATATTGTTCGCCGTCGGCCCTTGCACGTTGGTATCGGGGTTAAGGGAGAAGTTGCCCACTCCCAAATCTCTCATTGTCGGCTTATACTTCGCCTGGGACTCAGCATTGCCGATATTCCTAACGCCCAACTGATTGTAGGGGTCAAGTCGGTTTACGCCGTCCTGATACATCGTGCGGTTGAAGTCTAACTGATCGTCCAGCGCGTCCTTCGCCTTGTCTGCTGCGTAGTTGGACATTGCAGTATTAACCAGCACCTGACCCAGCCCCACGCTGTTTGCAGAGCCGCCTGAACCGCCGCCCCATAGTCCCTTTAAAAAGTCCGTGAATGAGCTCACGCCATCGCCTCCATCGGAGTTACCTCCGCCAAATAAACCCCCGAAAATCTCCCAGGGTATGTTAAATCCGCCATCGTTTGAGCCTGTTCCGCCTGTGCCGCCAGTTCCACCTGTATTGTCGGTGCCTCCACCTATGTTGTCGGTGTTGCCAGTCTCAGGAGGGGGGCCAAATACGTTGTTTCCCTCATCGTCCTCGTACCAGCGCCAATCTCCAGCAGTGTCTTGGTTCTGCTCCCACCAGTCCTCGCCTTGCTGCATGACATCCCCGAAGGTATCGTCGCTAGAGCTACCAAGGTCTTTGAGCCAGCCGTTTAAATCGTCATCGAGGATTGAGCCTAGAATATCGTCAAGCCATCCATCGTCTGATCCAGATGCAGGGTCTTCCCAGTTCGCCCACTCCTCGTCAGTGACATAGCCATCGCCGTCAAGGTCTACGCCCTCTCTCTGATTGAGCGCGTTCTGGTTGTGGGCCAGAGCGTCCTGATAGGTCATGCCCTGATCCAGCAAGCCTTGCAGGACAGGGTTGTAGCCAGGATCAACGCCAAGTGCCTGATAGATGGCAGGGTCAAGAGTGTTCGGGTCTACAGCGCCAGAATTCAGATTGTTTTCAAGCAGTTGAGCCGCCATGCCGATACCACCATCGGCTACGACTTGGTTAAGGTCAACGCCAGACTCAGCCATGAGTTTTGTGAACTGGTCATAAACCTGCAAAATATCCGCAGGCACAATCTCGTCAGCGCCCACCGGATTGCCTGCCGCAGAGTGCCACCAAGGATCATCAGCAGTATCGTCAATGACCCCCGCATCGCCGGGGTTCTGATAAATATCCCCGCCACCCGTATAGCCGGGGTTGGTTGGGTTCAGGTTGGTGTTAGGGGTAGTCCCGCCGCCAGACGATCCAGCGCCGCCCGTTTGGGGGTTCTGAAATGCCGCCCACTCCTGATTCGTAACAAACCCGTCACCGTCAAGGTCGCCGCCCTGGTTGATAGCGTTAGCATTGTGGGCTAGGGCTTGCTCCCAGGACATTCCCTGGCGCTCCATCAGCCCCCTGACGTTGTTGTAGAACGGCAGGAATGCCGCCCACTCTGCGTCAGTTACCCAGCCGTCATTGTCTGAGTCTGCGCCGAGGTAGACAGCGTGAGCGTTACGCTCCTGCTCTGTCGCCATCAGTTTGTCTCGTAGACGTTCAAGCTAAACCGCAGGGATGACACCGTAGAGTTGTTTGTGTCTGTATCTGCGGTGAAATAGATGACATCGCCTGCGCTCAGTTTGAAGCCTACAGGCTCCACGATGTTGAAGTTATTTTCGACTGAGGTGTCCATGATGTAGCGAAACACCTCGAATTTTGTGTCCACCGTCCGGTTATGAACCCACCCTTTAATAGTTACTTTAGGAGAGCCGCCGCCAATCTTGTTGACGTTGGCAAACAGGAAAGAAGCTACGCCAATCGCGTCTGACGGGGTGTGAAACAAAGCCTGCTGGGTTACGCCCTCCCCTGCGGGAATGTAGGCGGGAACCCCGCCCGTTGTGCTGGAGGTGAGGGTGATCGCGTTTACATTCGTGTCGCTCGTACCAGAAGCCGCACAGGCCACCCGATTAACGCCAAGCATGGAAAAAGAAGTGGTGTCAGGGGAGGATGAACCGAGAACGTGCGTTCCCACGGCATACTCACCATTGGCATCGAGGTAGTTGAAATAGAGGGTAGTGCAGCCTGTCGCCGCGCCGCCTGCGCCGTCAGTTGTTGCGTTGTACGCAATGCTTAAAGTCTCGGCTGAGGAAAGAACCTCCGGCCCCGCTGGCTTGGCAGGGTCGGCAGTAATCATTATCTCGTTGTCTGCGGTGTCAATGTCGGGCAGGTAGGCAAATTTCGTATAGTGATAAACCCCGCTTCTCTGGCCCAGAACAATCTCCTCCTGCGGGGCTGCGTACACCCTGACAGGCTTGGCGTCACCATCCCTTCCGAGCGCCTGATTCGCTGATGCCCTGAGTTCAGAGTAAGGGCCGTAGTAGCACTTCATACGCAAATAAGTCTGTGCAGAGCTACCGTTGACCAGCCGCGCCCTGAAGTGTCGGCCTGACTTTACAGCTTTATGAACCTCTGGAATGCCTGCCGAAATCGAATAGCCCGAAGTCGGGTAGGTTGAATCCCAGTTTGTGCCGTCGATAGAAAAGTCGAAGTAAAGCGTTCCATCGGCGTCTGTCTTAACCTGACAGAAAACCTCATCAGAGCCGTTCTGCTCACCCGTTCCCGTAAACGTAGCACCACCGCTGAGAGGCGTTGTAGACGAGTTTCCGCTGGACTCGACGTTGTACCCTGCGTCACCGAAATAACTGCCATACGCGCTCACAGAGAGCAGTGAGGCCAGAATAAAGGCGGTCAGTCTCATATAATCATCCAGTCTGTGTCATCTTCGTCGTAATAGAGGTTTGGGCCGTCCCTCGGCCCCATCAAGGAGATAGAAGAACTCCCGTCGATTGTCTCTGAGCCTTCCGTGGCAATCGTCACGCCTCCAGAACCCTTGCGCTTGATTGAGACTCTGTGCAAATCCTTGGCCCCTGAGTGCAGAGTTATGGTTTGGGTAGTCGTGCCTGTAGTGACAACGACCTCCCAGGCTGCTTTGGGGTCTGTGGTGTAATCGTCAGCGGTGCGAGTGATCGTGGGGGTCACAAGGTCGTAAATGTCCAGAATCCGTTGCTTGACCTCCTCCTCGCCTCTGGCGGTCAGGGGGTTTCTGATAACTCGGTTCGTCATGCTGGACGAATGTCCACGTCAAGCTCAAGGGAGATAAAGTCAATCCCCGCATTATCGGTAGTGGTGACAGTAAAGAAGCCCTCCATGCAAGCCCCCCAAGGGGTCAGTAGAGGGATCACAGTAGCCTTGCTCACCGTCACGCCATAACTTGTCGAGCGCGTTACCTGCTTGCCTGTGTCACTGTCTGCCTGGAAAGACACGCCAATCGTGGGCGCGTTGTCCGTAGACTGAACCGTCAGCCATGCGGAATTGACAACAACCCTCTGCCCCTTCACGCCGCCGAATGAGGCCGCAGTGAATGTCGGGGTGTCCAGCGTTCTTGTGATCGCGCCCGTATCATGCAGGTACTTCGTTTCGTCGAAGTAGTACAGATATGAGTTGCCGACCACATAAGTCCTCCCGTGAGCGTTGATGTAGTCAAGCGCCCTGTAATTCGTTGTCAGGTTGCTCCCGCTTATCGTGGCCTGATGCTGTCTCTCAGACCAAAACCCAGAGGGAACGTGATACGTCCAAGTCGTGGAGGCCGAAGGAAACACGAAGTCAACAAAGTTCTGCTGACGGTAGTTGTAAGCCAGCACGATACAGTCTGAAACCGTTTCGTAAGTGTCCCACTCCTCAGCAATCGCTGGGGTGAAGATGGGCTGATACTGAAGCCCCGCCAGGACGTTCGGCCTGCGGTTCTGGTCGAGGAAGTAAACCTGATCGTCAATCGAGGAAACCGCATACGTTCCCGCTATCCCCCTCTCAATGACAGACTGCCGGGAGGCTGGGGGTCTGCCGGATGAGGTGTACCATGCCTCAATAGAGTTTTCCCCAAAGAGATACAGGTAGCGGTTGTGCGCGTAAACCCTCAGTAGGTCATCTGCAAAACTCTCTGCTGTGGCAAAGTCCAGCGCATTGAAGTCTGTAGCATCATCAACTGCCGAGTTGCAAAACTGCCCGTTAGGTTGGTCGAACCAGAAACGGAGGTCGAGGTATGCGGAAGATTTGGCAGAGTCAGTAACGTCTGCATCTGTTACCGTGACCAATCCCCCAGCCGTGGTGTACACGTAAATCTTGTTGCCGGAGCTTCCGGTAGTGATGACCAACTGGGTGCCGTCAGTCTCAAGGACACAGCGGTGATAGCCGTCTATCGTCCCGATAGTGGTTTTATTGCCGAGGGAGTCAACGGAAAATAGCGTCTGGTCGTAGATCGCATAGATAATGCCACCCATCGCCGCAGCGCCACGCATGTGCTTGTATTGCAATCCGTAAGGGTAACCAGAGGCGTCATACTCCCTGATGTTCGTCCCGTCAAAGACGTATAGCCTGTCGCCAGAATCACCGAAGGCGCACCCGTATGGGGTTCCTGTGATCCCCGAAAGACTCCTGCCAGCCAGTTGAACGGAAAAGCTCACGTCGCTCCCTGCAATCACGTATTCGGTGATGTAGGAAGACCCGCCAATAACCCAAAACTTTGAATCGTTCGCGTTCAGATGGATTTGCAGGCTGGAGGATGAAAGAGAGGTAGAGATCGACTTAACCGCGCCCTTGTAGTCGAGGGTGGAAATGTCGGCCCCCATATCGAACTCCCACACCTTGCGAACCCCCAGAGAGGTCTTGCCAACCACATAGACCTTATCCTCTGTGGAGTTGACCGCGAAGCCGTGAGGGTCATCAACCACGTTAGAGAGGTCGTATGACTTGGAGGCGTAAGCAATAGTGGTGGAGTCCCAGGCCGTTAGCGTGAACTCGTAAAGCGTGTCTGTGGCGCCATCAAGAATCCAGTAACGATCTCCATCGGCTGCAATCTGTCCCGCTATAGGGTTAGAACCACCGTAGGCACCAAGAGCGGTAGTCGTGTTCGCGCCCTTGGTGGAAATGTCCCAAGGGGTGGACAGCGTAGACTCAAGGATATTCGTAGACGAGAGAAAGAATACCTTTGCCCCATCCGTCTTGAGCGAGGGCGTCTTGGGGACGCTGACAGAGTTGGCGGTTGTGTCGGCAATCGACAGGGTTCCCACCAAGTCCTCAATGACCTCTGTAAGTCCTGGGAACTGCCGAAACGAGCCGCCAGAATGGGGGTAGACGTTGACGGCCTGCTGGTCAGAAAAGTCTATTCGGCTGTCTTCGTAGTTGCCGAAAAGCGGAAGGTTTACTCTCATGCGAACAAACAGCCTCCACCGGGAGCAACGTAAGCTATCTCGGTTCCCCAGAAAAGTTCATGCACGAACACAATGGGGTCACCAAGGAAGCGAAACTTCAGACCGTTGTACCAGCCATGCAAGCAAGATACCTCAGCCATTATATGTCGCTCGTTACGTCATACTTGTAAGAGAAGGACAGCCCAGGCATCTGAACCGCCATAGAGATATTGTTATCGGCGCTCAACGACCTTTCGGCATCCTTAACCTGCTCGAACAGGAGCGGAGAAAAGTCAGAGATGCGGAACTCCACAATCAAGTCCCGCGCCAGGAGCAACTTCAAATCCCTTACCTGCTCCTCGTACAGATCGAGCGTTGTGCCAACCGTGGAGGGCGTGGGAATGTGCAGGCAATTATCCGCAGTGAGCTTTGAAATTAAGTCCTGAAGCACCGTAAAGGCGTCTGTATTGGCGTTACTGTCCCACGTTGCAAAGCTGGTGCCTGTCGGACACAAGCCCAACTTGACCGCAGCCGAGTCAATTACGTTCTGTGCAGTAGCCATTCATATACCTTCCTAGATAGACCCCTGTCCCATTCACAAGACCCCTCGGAGCCTTGGGTGTTCTTTGGAGTCCAATCTGTTTCTAATTCGGAACCAAGAAAAACCGAGAGGCGTTTAAGTTCAGCCTCCCGATCTTCCTCGATAAAAAAGAAGTGAACGTTCTCCAGCGTGGTCAGCATCAAAAGCGATAACCACATCGAATCCCATTCACTCTTATCCCTGCCTCTCTTAGCCCAAGTCCACATAACGCGCTCTGGCTTCCGAAGGGGTACGACCATCTTCCCCGTAAAGGAAAAACAGTCGCGTATCCCATCGTCCGTCAGATGCCAGGATGCAGGCTCGAACCGAGAGAGTAAGTTGCAGGTAAACACAGTCCCCGTGTGGGGGATTGACACTACGCTTACGAGTTGTGCCAAATCTTTACTGCGTTTTGTGGACGGATAGCCTTGTAACCGTACAGAACGTCCAAACGACAAGGGAACTTGTCATCGGAGATCGTGTAGTCACGAACCATCCTCATAGAGATTCCATCCAGAACCTCACGAGCCGCCATATCAACACCCTGCGGCAACACAAGGTCAGCAGTCGCGAAAGCGAAAGCGTCCTTCTGGAAGCCAAGAGAGTGAAGCGCGGTGAAGGCGTTACCGCCGCCGAGCTTGTTGATTGCAGCGTTGTCAGCCGGAGAGCCAGAAACATTCTGCTTTCCACCACTCGCAACAATGGAGGGAGAAATCGGAATGCTCGTAGCCGTAGCCGCAACATCAGACGTTACAACGAACTTCTGAAGCTCCGCAGTAGTCTCCTTCGTTTCAGGGTGAACCCGATAAACGCCTTCAATAGTGATTACATCACCAGCCTTGAAGGTAGTCGTACCAGTGTCAACCGTCAGCGTAGCGCCCGTCTGAGAGGCACCATTGATGTTGTAGGAAGTATCGCCTTCCGCAGCCGTACCAGCAGTGTGAGAACTGATGAGCGTGTTTTCATAGTGCATAAAGCCACCATGCTTGCCCATTGCGCCCTCTTTGTACTGGCGGCCAATCTCGGCCTGAGCATTAAACAGACCCTTCGTAGCGTCGACGAGATCGACGTTGCCCTGGGGGTCGTGAATCATGCACCAATCACCCGCAGGGGTGAGAGAATTAACGAGAGCCTTACGAGCGTTCGCAATGTTCGCAACGGATACGGCAGAGCCTTGAGCGTCGATCACATTGTAAACATCGTCAACCATGCTCAGAGCATCGCTTTCAATGTTAGCCGCAAGAGAAGCCATTGCAGGCCCCAGATACCGCTTTGAAAACTCGTCAATGTGCATCGTCAGTTCTTCAGACGTAAAGCTGAAGTCGATACCCTTCTGAGTGTCTACGGTCAGAGTCTCAGAAGTTTCCGTTACGTCCTGGGCAGACAGTGTAGCGCCTGTACGAACAGTAAATTCGTTCGGCAGACGGATTTTAAGATCGTTACCAATCTTCGCGCCCGATTGGGCATATTGTGAGTCGTACTGCGTATTGATGTTCCAAGTGTTCGGGTAAGGTCGCTAGGCTTACCCCGCCCTTTCGGGCCGCTGCATGTCACCATGCAGAGCAGACTATATCATCACCCGCGTGGGGTGCATTGCGCTTCGGGCCGCTTGGCCCTACTCCTTTCGGATAGTCGTTACACCTTCCGTTTTATGAGGACATATACCATGCGTCCTTTTTCCCCATTGACAGTTCATGCAGAGAATCTGGAATCCTTCTGGAAACCCCTCACGCCTCAGCCATGCCATAAGTTGTTGCGTGGTCTTGAGGTTTTCTTCCCTGCGGTGCTCCGCGCCATCATTGTAAACATGGTCGATGCTCAAAAATGAAGGCTCCGTAACGCCACAACAAGCACAGACATAACCACCATACGCCGCGTAAACCTCATCGCGTAAAGTGTCAATGCTTTGCTTGTTTCCATCCCTGACCTTTGCGTAAAACTCATCTTTTTCAGCATCCGACATTCTCGCAATACGATCCTGTCTCCTCTGATTTTGAGCCTTGTTGATTCGGTCTTTCTCTGCCTGAAGCTCGGCTTCAGACATTGCCCCGCGCTTCTTACGCCATCTGCGTGTTGAGTCTATCGCTCTACACGCCTTACATGCGTAGTCCACTCCGGTTTTAGGGAAGTCTTCAATGGTTTTGGTTTCCCCGCATTTCCTGCATGTGGGGTCTTTGGCGAGATTAGCATTCCGCTTCTCTCTTGATTTTAAAACGGCTTGGCTCGGGATTGTCTCACCTATATTGATATTGGGATCAATATTATTTTATGAGATGTTCCCCGAATTCACAATGTTTTCGATGTACGTTGCCGTACAAAGCAGCCACATTTAACTGATGAAGTTCAACTTCTGATGCAGAATACGCAGCGCCTCTTTGGTAATAACACTCGGAGTTAAGAGTGAGTTAGCCATTTGAAGTCACCTTTTAAGCAAGCCCTAGCTGCTTGTTTCTCCAGTTGGCATATTCCTTCGGGGTCATCTTGTCAGGGTCTTTCTGAACTGATCCCGTAGGTTTAACCGGAGTCGCAGGGTTGGGCGTTTGAGTAGTTGTGACAGGCGGAGGGGACGAGAGTTGTGCTGACAACCTGCCCAATTCCATCATCGCCATACTGACGGGCATAGTCTCCAGAGAGGCCGCAGTCGCGGGGTTGCTCCCAAGATGGTACGCCAGTGCAGGGCCGTTTTCTGAAAGAACAATGGCTTCGGCAACGTGCGGAGTTTGCACTTGGTAGTTTCTGACAACCTCCCGATAGTCTGGGTGTTCGTCAGCAAAGGCGTTCTGCCTCTCCTGAAAGGCCATCATAGCCTCCCGCTGTGCTTGCTCACGCGCCGCTTGCGCTTGAAACCGTTGTTGCTGGGTCAGGGCGTCATTCACCGTTTTCTGTTGGACTTTGTTCGAGTATTCCATCATCGCCTGCTGATAGGCGGCTGAGTCGTAATCGAAGTCCTCAAGAGAAGGTGGAGGGCCGATTTCGTCCTGGGGGATGGTCTGCTCGTAAGCCTTAACCCTCTCCTCGAACTCTTTGGCCTTTTGCTCTGCCTCTTTCGCTCTGTCGGTTAGTTGTTTGATGCGTTGTTGAAAGCCGTTGCGCTTCTGCTGCGCCTCGTCCTCGTTCGGTGCATCACCGGATTCACCTTCCTCGCTAGAGCCTTCCGCCTTTGCTTCTGTCTCTGTCGATTCTGTGGCTTCCTCAGTTGCCTGAGTAACTTCCTCTGTTACGGATGAGGTTTCCGTAGGCACAGAAGTGCCCTCAGCATCAATAGCTGCTTCATTCATTTGAGTACGCCTCCGCGAATAATTCCCGCCTAGACCCAGGCGGTAAGGGGTTCTGTGCTAATCAGACGGGATTAGCTACCGAATCTATTTCTTGACTATCAGGTCTTTTTCTGGAACGTCTAGGGTTTCCCAAGGCGGGATAATCCTTCTGCCTGATACTGGCATGTTCATCCGCGCTTGGACGTTTCGGGCTTCTGCTTCGCCTGCCAGCCTTCTGTATTGCTCTCTTGGCTCCAACCGTTTTAGTTCCTCAGTTTCCACCCGAGAAAAGTAGGCTCTTGCTTCGTCAACATCAGAAACGCCAGCCTGCCGAAGAAGCTCAGAAACCTTTTCATATTCTTCTGGGTTCTGTTTTTTAATTTTTATCAAAGATTGAAAATCACCCCTTGCCGACTGCATTCTTTCCGCAACATCAGAAGTTAAGGTTTTATATATGTCTTGATGAGCGTTCATTAAGTCGGTGCTTGCGCCCAGGCTAAAGTCATTCGGTGAGCCGCCCCTGGCGAATCCCTCTATCTCTTGGATTGCATGTTGCGTTTCATGTAGAGGCGTTGATTTTGGGTCTGTATAGTCGCCAATCTGCCGCGCAGAGATGCTTATTTTATTCTCCTCTGGTATGTAAGCGCCTGCGTATCCTTCGCGTACAACTCCGGCCTCGAACTTTGTATTTGGCAGGCCACCACCCATCCCGTCAGAGGGATAATGCTCATATAGCTCTGGATGATCCAGCCCGTCTTTTAGCCTTGTGCTCTCAAGTTTTTGGTTCGCGTAGCTCTGGGCTATTTCTCTAACGCTGTCTGGGGTGTCTGGAGCGCCCACCCTATACCCCAATTCGTCTAACTTCTCGCCGTAAAACTTGAGATATGAGGGGTCTTTGTAAGTCGCCGCGCTATCATCAATCTCATACTTCCAGTGACCGTCTACGTCCTGAAACCAGCCCGTATCTTCCCAAATCTTTGCGCGGTCTACGCCTTGACCTTGCATATCTTGGGCCTTGCTAAGTCTGGCCAGGTCTGCTTTGGCAGACTTCACACCAGCAAATATCCCATGCAATGCGCCAGCCTCTACTCCCAAGCCAACCGTGGAGAGCGCCCATTCCCACCACTTAACATCATCGCCGCGCCTTTCGTGGTCAGCCAGCGCCGCCATATCGGTTGCTGTTCCCAAGCCTGGAACAACAGAGGTGATAATTGCCGCTATGTCTAGTGCAGTTTGCCCCTGTTCGTCCCATCGGTTGATTGGGAATGATGTTCCGAATTCAGGGCGAGAAAGGTACTCCCCTAACTGCCGCGCTCTGCTGAACTGATCGTTTAGTACAGCCTGAATCTCCTCTGGCGGCGTACCGTCAGGGAAATCTATGTACCTGTCACCAACCTTAACGCGAGGCACGAACTGTTCCCGTATTGGGATCGAATACGAAGTCCTCCCGCTGTTCTGCTTGGAACTTCGCCATATCTAACTGGAGCTTCCCTTTCTCTACCTGAGACTTGGTGCGCTTCTCCTCTACCTCGGCCTCTCGTTTAGCCAGTTCAGCCTGTGCCGCCCTCTGCTTCATCTGGGTCGCCATCTGCTTCTGCTTCATGGCTTGGGGATTCATCATTTCCTGCTTTTCTTCGTCAGTCGGTTCAGCGATGCCCTTCTTAATCAGCATCTTCCTTACCCGCTTGACGGCTTCGTCAGCACCAACCAAGTCGAGAGACTGGAAGTAAATGTCCATGATGATCTGGCCCATTTCTGGGTTTTGGGCAATGATCTGGCCGATCTGCTCTGAGGTTTCGATTCTTCGAGTGGCGTAGGACGGGCCAACCCGAATCTTCACATCGTAGTTACCCCGAGAAAGGTCGTTGACGTTCTTCCACTCACCCGTCACGTAATCGAGTACGGGCTTGTTAATCTCCATCACTTCCTCAGCGTCATCTTCGCCCAGGATGCGGATTTGCCGCTGTGCGTCGTACACCTCGGGGATGAGGTCAATCAGAATCTTACCCGTATGCCGGATAGCCTCTGCAAACTCGTCCGTAAACTCAAAGTTCGCAGTGTCGCCTTCCTGCTGTCTTGCCCTGATAGCCCTGCCGGAGGTTTCGTTACTCCTCTGACCCAGGGAAGCGTCGTAAATGCCTGTCGCAGCCTTAATGTCATCTGCGGAGATTTGCATACCTTGAACCAGCCCCGGCGACATTTGCGGTGGCGGCTCACGCTTCGGCATTCCTGTGGGGGATTCTGGGTCAGGGTTATACGGAATCCCTGGTTCGTTCGACACGTTGAAGTTACGCCACTTATCCTCATGCCCCTTGACCATCTTGGGCGTGAAGAAAAACGGGTTCTTCGGTTGGAGGGCTACGCTCTCAACATAGGCGCTGCGCTCATAGTTGTACAACTTTTGCGCGTCCCGAGCCTTCCTAATAACGCCCCGCGTCACTAACTTCCCATCGACGTTAGAGGTCTTGCCAAACAGGGGAATAATGGGAATGTACTGCCCAACCTCCTTAACTTCCTCCAGCACCTCACAAGCGGTGATCTTGAAGCACTCCAGGCGGTCTACCTTCGCAGAGCGTGTCTTAGCAAACTCCGCTTCTGGATATTCATCGACAAACAAAACCTGCCCGTCCTGGGTCAAGCCTAGCTCCCTGTCCTCCGATACAAGCCGGAAATACTCAGCGACACGAACATAATCTGTGTTGATCCAGTTCTGCATGTTGCCCGTTGTATCGAACGACTCACTAGCCCCGGTCTTGGCCTTCGGGTACATATCCTCAAACTCATCTACAGGAATGTCCTCAAAGATGAAGCCGTATCGAGCATCAGTAACGTCTGAGGTTTGAATAATCGGGTCAAGCAAGACAGAAAATGGGTTCTTGATTTCGTCCAGAATCAAGTCCTGATCGAACGAGTCAGAATCAACGTAATCGTGCCTGATTCTCCACGCGCCCCAGCCGCCCCGTACAGCCATTTTGAAGGCCGTTTTGTAAGCCCTATTGCCCCGCCCCTCAATCTGCCGAATTAAGCCCTCGTAGATTTCTGCGGTGTCTGCATCGTCATCCTCTGCGCCGACTACCTTGATTCCCGGCTTGTTCTGGAGGTGATCGCCTACAATCTGGTCGATAGCGCCCGAAATCTTGTCGAACGTCAAACAAGGCTGGCCCTTTCGCTTGTCCCTGGCGTCCCTGTCCCATTGCTCATCTTCCTCGT
>Ga0208898_1001093_pt1 | contig 18631 bp, 22 predicted proteins | sample VirMetDEL_Mar_4_FD_184513 | JGI IMG/M metagenome (GOLD analysis project Ga0208898, IMG submission 184513) | Aqueous microbial communities from the Delaware River and Bay under freshwater to marine salinity gradient to study organic matter... | ecosystem: Environmental > Aquatic > Marine >...
GCGTCCAACACACGCCTAAACCCGTGATTTCATTGTGAGACTTCTTTTCCTGTCTCTAATTGTTAGGAACCCACTAAAGGCCAAAATCGTTATTTGTCCAAATAAGCCAAAACCAGAAATCTGATTTTCCAAAGACGATCGAATTCACATATTCGGCCAAATAGCATTCAGCTTTCATCGACTCAGAATGACAATCGTTGACAACACCACACCGCCCGGCATAGCGTCCAGCCTTGCGCAACTACTAACATTTAAGCGGGGGCAATATGAGACGACTGTCTTTTTCTCTCTATCGGTGTGCAACCGATACCAAGACCACACTGCAAACCTTAACGTGGGATGAATGGATCACGCGTTTAGGCGATTGTCGCACTTCTGGCGGCAAAGACGGTCCCGGGTTCATTCCGGGTCACATTGAGAACGGAGCACACCGCAACGACAAGAACGTGAGCTACATCGACGCACTCTGCTTAGACATAGACGCAACAACGCTCAAAGTCATAGAACACGTTCAGCAAGCGACCAAAGACTACGAGTCATTCTGGTACACAACGCACCGCCACAATCCAGACGACGGTTTATACAAACTCCGCGCGGTGTTTCCGCTCGACAAACCTCTACCGCCTGAACGACACGCGGACGCGTGGCATAAGTTCAATCACTTCATAGGCGGCTACAACGACGCCAACACAAAGAACATCAGCCGCTTTTATTACGGGCACTCAACCGCGGAATCGAACGCAGATCACGCAACAACTTTCCATAATGCGACGGGACAATGGATCGCCCTAGACTGGCTTCTGAGCCTACCTAGCGGCGATTTAACGCCTTCTCACGTTAACGCGCCTAAGTTCGCGGGCTCAGCCGTGTTAGAGATCGAAGACCTCAAACGCATCAGTCAAAGCCTGCGTCGTTCTCATGATGAGAAAAAGCGCGCGCTTGGCGATACGTTCGACAAGCTTTCACGCGGCAAGGTCTTTGCGAACCCTGGCGAACGTGACGGCGTCATTTTCGCAATTTGCGTAGAGCTAGCGTATCGTCACCCTAGCTTGAATCCAGAACAAGCGGCGCAACTCTTCCGCCCGTCGCTTGTCAGTATGGATCAACTCGCAAGCTTAGAGCCGCGCGGTGTGCTCGGTACGATGGACGATATCGCCACAAACAAACTCCCGCGCGCGTTACGCTACAAGCAAGAAGCGCAAGCAAAGAACAAAGAAAGCCGAATGTCGGAAGCACGCGGAGACGATGAAGGCCACGAATACACGCCGGAAGAGCTAGAGCATATTGCGACGTCGTGCGGCATACAGAAAGAAGAACTACGGACTCGTTGGATCATATACTCACCGTCGAGCGTGTATTTTCTCAACTTGAAAGGTTACCAAGGACCGTTTCCGCGTGAATACACCAACACACTCGCCGACCTTTATCTCAAGCCGATTCCCAATGTGGCAACGTATCACGGCGACAAGCGAAAGACGCGGGACGCGTTGCTTTCACAATACGGAACCTTTGCAAGCAATACAGAAGCAAGCCTAGTTGCGGCTGCGTCTCACTATGACAACGAGCGCAATACGATCACGCTCGCAACCGCTCCGCGTGATCGGACGCTTCAACCCCGCTTCCATCCGGACGTTCATCTTTGGCTTGAACACTTGGGCGGTCGTCTCAAAGAGAAACTACTAGACTGGATCGCGTGCGTGCCTAAGCTTGAAGATCCCTGTTGTGGTCTCTATCTCTACGGCGCGCCAAACGTTGGTAAATCGTTTCTAGCTAACGGTTTAGCGCGTATCTGGGAAGCACAACAACCAACGCCGATTGAAGTCGCATTCAGCGAATTCAACGAAGACCTAAGCCGCGCGCCGCTCGTACTCGCCGACGAATACGTACCGGACGACCGGAACATATCCGGCAAGTTGCGTGATCTCATTTCAACACGCTCGATCACAATCGGCGGCAAGTACAAAGCGAACGCGCGTTTAGTAGGCTCAATCCGTCTCATGCTTTGCGCGAACACTGGCAACTTGATCAAGCTACCGGGTGATCCAACCAACGACGACGTCGCCGCACTAGCGCAACGCTTCCTAGTTATCGAGGTGAAAGAAGACGCCGGTCTCTATCTCAAAACGATTCCGCCCGAACGACTAGCGCGTTGGGCTTCTTACGCAATCGCCGAGCATTGCTTGTATTTGGCCGACAATCGCGAATTTGAGCGCGGTCGCCGTTTCTTAGTTGAGGGTGATCTAGGTTCAATGGGCTCGCGTCTACTCAACAACAACGATCGGTCGTCGTCTCTAACTGAGATCCTAACGCGTCTGATTCTTGAGCCTGAACCGTACTACAACAACACAAAGGCGCGGCAATACATCCAACGAGACGACGACGCAATTTGGGTCAACGCTCAAGTCTTTGCTGAAGTCTGGGAAGCGTACTTGTCGAACGTCAAACCGTTGGGAACACGTCAGATCGGAAACGCTCTAAACACCATCACAACGGGTCAAACCATGCGATTGCGCGTTGGTCCGCGTCGTGTCAAATTTAGACAACTTCGGATCGATCACGTAGCGCAATGGGCGGACGCTCACGGGTTCTGTGATGAAGAAGACTTTGAAACAATAGCGGGAGCGTTAGCATGTCCGATCATCTCTTGAGCGCGTCTCAATTCAAAACCTTTGAATCGTGTAATCGTAAATGGGGTTTCACCTACGTTGAAGGCTTGCGGCAACCACCAACCGCATCGACTCAATTAGGGACTGAGGTTCACACGTGCGCGGAAGCGTGGTTGTCGTCTGGTACGTTTCCTGATCTCAAATCAAAACCCGGCGCTATCTTTGCGCCAGGGATTGAGTACCTACCGAAGCCGTCGAAAGACTTAGAGGTTGAATCCTACTTTGAGTTTCAAGGCTTTCGCGGCTACATCGATTGCGTAGACTTAACCGGCGAGATCCCACTAGTCATAGACCACAAAACAACGAAGAACCCCTACTACGCGCTAACCCCTGAAAAGCTACGTAGAGACGTTCAGGCGATAGTCTACGCCGCAAGTATTTTTGATCGCGTACCTAACGCATCTAGCCTATTATTGCGCTGGGTCTATTATCGGACGACAACGCCGCAAGCGTTCAAAGTCGAAGTAAAAGTTTCTAGGTCCGAGATTGACACCGCGTTCAATGATATTCTAGAACGGTCTCGTTCGGTCTCTATCTTGCGCGAGATAAGCACGGACGCTAGGGGGATCCCTCGCAATTTGAACCACTGCAACGCCTTCGGCGGTTGTCCGTTTAAGGACCGTTGCGACAACTATGGAGAAGAAGAAAAGATGTCTGATATCTTTGAGAAGCTAAAGAAAGCAAGCCAGAAACAACAACAACCCGAAGTCGTCGCAAAAGGCGTCAACCCGCCAGACTCTAACGAGCCTGAGATCGTAGCGGCTGAACCTGTCGTTGAAGAGAAGCCGAAGCGCAAAAGGGGACGGCCAAAGAAAGTCAAAGAACCCGCACCACAACCCGCGCCGGTCGTGACTAGCGAACCGGAAGCAAGCCAGCAAACCGACTCAAGTTGGTTCAACCTCTACGTTGGTTGCTTGCCTGTAGGCGAACGCGTGCGGAACCTTGAAACCGTTTTGCTTGAAGTCGCAGAACGCGCCGCAACTAAGCACGGGCTCGCGCATTACAAGCTTGCCGAATACGGCAAGGGATCTGCGTATCTCGTTGAAGCGTTCAAAGAATACATAGACGAAGAACCGCTGGACGGTAGTTTCTACGTAGATAGCAAATCGCGAATCTTTCAAGAACTCCAAGACGAACTCACCGCGCGTGCGGTGCGTGTTGTGCGGGCTACGTTCTGAAATGCGACGCGTTGTTAAATCACTTGAGTTCAAACGGATCGAAGCGTTGCCTAGGCGTGTGCATTCTGTCGAAATGATGGAACGTGTCAGAGAGGCTCTAACAGACGTTTTAAGCCAAGATCCCACAGAGCATAGCTTGCGCCAGATACAAGCGATCGCACTTTGGGAATGTGAACAACACGGCGGACTGCTAGCGCCGATCGGTGTTGGCCACGGTAAGACGTTGATCACGCTTCTCATTCCAACACTACGCGACAAGCGCGCGTTGATCTTGGTACCCGCTGCAATGGTTCCGGTCTTGCGTGATCACACGTTGCCGACCTTGTCTGAGCAATGGCGGATCCGTCCCGATATTGAGATCGCTAGCTATGCGCGGTTGTCTCAAAAGGACGGAGCCGAATGGTTGATCAAGCTAGCGCCGGACATCGTGATCGCGGACGAGTGCCACAAACTCAAAAGGCTACAGAGCGCCAGAACCAAGCGTTTCGTGCGGTTCTTTCGTTCTAAGCCTGACACTGAGTTCTACGCATTGTCGGGAACTATGACGCGTGATTCATTAAAGGACTACGCGCACTTGTCTGAACTGGCGTTGCGCGAGGGATCGCCCTTGCCGACCACCTACTCAGATTTGAATGATTGGGCCAATGCGATCGATGTCAAAGTGAAACCAGAGGAACGCGTTCTGCCTGGCGCGCTTGAAGACTTAGAAGGGGAAGGAACCTACAAGGACAAGTTCAGATTGCGATTGACTGAAACGCCGGGCGTCGTTGCTACGTCTGACGATTCGATCGGTTGTTCGCTTCAAGTGTCTCCATTTCAATATGAGATGACAGACAAACTGAAAGCCGCGATCAAGTTCATTCGACAGAACTGGACTCTTCCAAACGGCTTCCCGTTATCGGACGCGGTAGACGTTGCGCGACATCTTCGCACAATGGCTTGCGGTTTCTATTATGAGTGGATCTGGCCTAATGGTGTTGATCAAGAATGGTTAGAAGCCCGAGCAAATTGGAACGCGTTTGTTCGTCAAACCATTAGTCGCGGATTGAAACGCAACGGCATCTACCTAGACACAGAAGGCTTGATCAAGCTTTCGTGCATGTCTGGCGACATCGATTCCGGCGGTGTGTTTGCTGAATGGTACGCACAAAGCAAGAAAGAACCGCCAGAGGTTGCGCCTGTCGCTTTCTGTCAGGAATCGATCCGCAACTTGGCGAAAAGCATTTTGAAACTAGAGTATAAAGACGGTCCTGCGTTGGTGTGGACTGACTCGATCGCGTTAGGTCATTTCCTAGCGCGTGAACTAGAAGCGCCGTATTTCGGAGCGGGTCAAACTGCGACGAATGATTTGATGGATCACCTTGCGGGTCAAAAAGAAACTGCGATATGTTCCATCAAAGCGCATGGTACGGGGAAGAACTTACAACGCTACAGTAACAACGTGATCGCGTCTACACCGTCAAGCGGCGGGACGTGGGAGCAATTGCTTGGTCGGACTCATAGAGCCGGGCAAGAAGAAGATCGGGTTTTCGCATATTGGAATGCGTCAACTCAAGAAATGGTGAGTGCCTTTGAACGTGCCGTCGCAGATGCGGATCACCTTCAAGTCACCACCGGATTAAATCAGAAACTCAGCTTTGCTGATAAAACAAGAGAGGTTCAGAATGGGATTGTTTGATGGAATTGAAAAGGTCGAGGTATCACAGAGAAGCGAGTACCTACAGCCTGGAAGCTACGTTCTAGAGATCCAAGCAATAAAGGAAGGCACAAGCCGAAGCGGTGAAGACTACTTCTTGTCCGAATTTAAGATCATAGAATCAAGTAACGACGAACTACCAGCGGGCGCGCCTGTCACGTGGATGACTATGAAGCGTTTTGATTCGTTTCTAAAAGGCGTCAAAGCGTTCATTGCTGCGGCGGCGGGTTGTACCGTTGACGAAGTAACGCAAGCAATCTGCGACGCGGCTGTTAGTTCTGATCAACCTATGGCGGGCGCTCGCGTGTCCGCTTTTGCAAAGAATATCAAAACCAAAAAAGGTGGCGATTTCACCAAAGTGACGTTCTCGGGCGTCTCTAACTAAACAAACAATTGGAGGGAATGTATTATGAGCAATTTGAAAATGAAGGCTATCGCTAGCTACAACGGCAACGAGCGTGGTTTTATGGTTACTAAGGAAGGAAAGGCTTGGACGTGTAGCGTTAAGACGATTGAACGCGCAATTAGATCTGTCTGTCCTGAGAACAACGATTACGTTGATCTCAAGTTGGGACCGACTGGCATTCCATTAAAGTTAGTTGGTCCCGGCGTTCTTGTCCCGGCCTAAACCCCACCTTCCTAGGGGATCCCGATATCATTAACGGTTAAAGAAGTCGGGGTCCCCGCCCCTTTCCTGAGAGTCAAAATGAAATTCACCGCCTTTGATACTGAGACGGCTTTAATCCGTCCCGGCGTACTTGCGCCTTCTCTTTGCTGCGTCTCATTCTGTGACGAATCACTAGAGCCTGAACTCTACCACGTGCGCGACGTGTACGCGCGGCTTGAGTCAATGCTCGTCAACGACAACATCGTAGGCCACAACGTAGCGTTCGACATGGCCGTTATCATTTCGAGATTCCCGGACTTCTTGCCGCTGGTCTTTGAAGCGTACCGATCACGGCGTGTGCTCGATACTATGATCAACGAGCAACTAGAAGACATTGCAAACGGTGAGTTTCGCGGCGCATATCGCGCGGGTCAATTTGAGAAGCGTTCCTATTCACTCGCAGCAATCGCGCAACGTAGGCTAGGCAAGCAACTAGACAAATCGAGCTACCGCCTAGGCTACGGAGATTTGATCGAGGTTCCGATCTCAGACTGGGAACAAGGAGCGAAGGACTACGCCAAAGACGACGCGTTGACCACGTACCAGATTGCGAAACTACAAGAACCGCAAGCGGACGCACACGCACAAACGCGCGCGGCTTTCGCGCTTCACTTGATGTCGTGTTGGGGTATCCGTACAGATCCCGCCTACGTTGAAGTCTTTATGAGCAATGCTCAAAGTGAGATCGAGCAACTCCGCGACCACTTGCGCGCGGCTGGCTACATCCAACGCAACGGCGCGAAGAACTCCAAAATGGTACAAGCGCGCGTGCTTGAGATTCTAGGACCGAACGCACCGCGAACGCCTAAAGGTTCAGTGAAGGCTGATTCTGAGACACTGCAACGAACCGGTGATCCCGACCTAGTCGCAATTGACGAACTCAAGAAACAAGAGAAGATTTCAAGCGTCTGGTTTGAGTATCTCAAACAAGGAACGACAACGAGTATCAACCCACGGTTCAACCCGCTCGTTGAATCAGGCCGAACAAGTTGCAGCAATCCCAACTTGCAAAACCCACACCGCGCGGCTGGCTTGCGTGAATGCTTCGTTGCGCGTCCGGGTTTCTTGTTTGCGTTCTGCGACTACTCCGCGTTGGAGATGTGTACACTTGCGCAAGTTCTAACGTGGCTCTTTCAATCGTCTAACCTTGCGGAAGCTTTGAACCGTGGGCTTGATCCCCACCTATCGGTCGCGTCGCAACTTGCTAATTGTAGTTACAAGGAAGCCGAAGAACGTTTGAGCAATGGCGACAAGCGGATCAAAGAACTGCGCCAAGTCTCAAAGGCTCTGAACTTTGGTCTGCCTGGCGGCATGAGTGCGACAACGTTCATCAAGTACGCTAAGAACTACGGAATCAATCTGACACAACAACAAGCGGAAAAGTTAAAAGCGGACTGGCTCAAATCGTGGCCAGAGATGCGCCGATACTTTAACTATATCGCGTCGCAAACTAAGATGGGCGAAGGTCAGATCGTACAGTTTAAATCTAATCGCGTGCGTGGCGGTGTTAGCTTCACACAAGCGGCTAACTCATACTTTCAAGGACTCGCCGCCGACGGTGCAAAAGACGCGCTGTTTCAAGTTGCGAACGCTTGCTACAACGTCCCCGCGTCTGCTCTCTACGGCTCGCGTCCGGTTGCTTTCATCCACGACGAAATCATTTGTGAAGTCCCAGAATGGAATGCAAGCAACGCCGCCGACGAACTAGCTAGGCTCATGCGCGTTACCATGCAAGAATGGACGCCAGACATACCGATCAAAACGACGGTCGCAATTGCGGAACGTTGGTACAAAGAGGCAGACGAGGTGAGGAATGATAAAGGCGAGCTTAAACCCTGGACTCCTAGCAGTTGATCCCGGCGTAAAGTGTATGGGTTGGGCCATGTTTCAGAATGAGTTTATGATCGACTGCGGTCTAGCTCGCGGTGCTACCTTACAACAGACACTGGCAGATCTCCCCGTTTCGTTTTGCTCACAGCTAGTCGTTGAAGACCAGCAAATCTACCAACACACCAAAGCCCGCCACTCAGACATTCTCAAACTAGCACAAGCCGCTGGCGGTGTAGTTGGTCGCGTTCAATGCTTTGAGCTTGAAATGGTGAAGCCGCGAACTTGGAAGGGCAACGTCCCGAAGACAATCTTTATGAGTCGCATATTGACAAAGCTTGACGCATCGGAGATTTCAATCTTTGACAGATTAACTTGTCCCAAATCGCTCAAGCATAATGTGTTGGATGCGATAGGGATCGGACTCTATAAACTGAAGAGGTTGTAAATGGGCGGTATTGGTTCTGGCGCAAAACGAAACGAAGAAAAGTTCTATAAGCTTGTCGAGATGCTCACCGAATCGGCAAAGACGATTGAGTTCTTGGCGTCGCAACTTGAGACCAGCGAGCGCACGATCTACCGGCACATTCAGAAGATCAGTGAAACTACGCCGGTAGCTAAATATCTACTGAGAGGTAGAATACTCTTTAAGATTGTGCCTGAGACGGAGATCGGGACGGACTGGGAAACCGTCTGAGACGCTCGACGTTGGATTCTGAGAGGTTTTAGGCGGGAATTGGGGTACTAGGTAGGGTTGATGTCAAATCGTGCCTTAGAAACGCCGACAACGCGTTGGCCAGGTCCACACGACACGCGCCAGCACGCGCCGCTGGTAGCGCCTAGAACGCCAGTTCAGCACGCGCTCGACCACGTACTCGCCTAGGCACGCTAGAGCCATGAAGACCACGCCATAGGCATAGAGAGCGATTAGTAGGTTGATAGCTTGTTCATTCATTTGTTGATCCTTTGTTGAGGTTAAAGCGCCAGGGTAACCCCTGGCGCTACCTAGTCAAATAATCGGCGAACTATTTGATCACCGCTCTATGTTCTACGAACACTCGCACGCCTGGAATCTTTGCATTCCCCTTTTGAGAACGGACAACCGCACCGATCGCCTTCTCGTCAGGTATCAAGAACTGAGACGGAAGCTTGCTCACATCTTCAATCTCAAATCGCCACACCTCGCGAACGCTTGGCGCTTCCGCTTTGGCTCTGTTGCTTGCAGCAACTAACGCCGCCGCTTCTTCGGGTTCAGATTGAGACGCTTCCGCTAGTAGGCGTTGAGCCTCTTCCCGTTGTTGTGCGGTGTACTTGCCAAGCCTACCGCGCATTGTGTCTAGACTCGATTTGAGACTAGTCGTGACCGGCTTGAACAAGGCGTCCACCTTCCGCTTGGCTTCAAGCAACGGCTTAGTGATTCCGGTTCTAGTTTCTTCAACTAGGTCTAGCTTTTCTTTGAGTTCAGAAAGAACTTCTTTGGCTAGCTCGGCGTGCTCTGCGTTCTCGATTTGAAAACCGTCGATCACATCGATCCATGCGTCCGAATCTTTCTTCATCTGCTTACAAGTCTTTTGTGCTGTTACGAGATCCATCAGTACCACTCCGCGCTTAGTTTAGTTTTGATTGTTTGCTTGTTGCGTTCGTAATGACGCATCACTTCATTCATGTTTTGAAGTCTACCGTTGACGAGTACGTTTCCCAACGCATCGATCACGATTTGCTTGTCGTCCCATTGTAGGACTTGAGCCTGTGGCTTTTCTATCTGGTTAAGTATGATGAACTTCGCCAACTTGTTTGGTGTCAGTCTTGGCTTACTCATTTTGAGACCTCCATTTTCTTCAGAAGAATCTTTAGTTCCTCTGTCTGATAATCAATACCGCGCTGTAGTCGTGTGTAGAGACGCTCTGTGTCTACCCACGCATCGATGCCCGCTTCTATGACTGCGTCGAGCTTTTCGTCTGTCTCATCGTCTAACTCTTCAAGCGGCGTTAGTGCCGAAGTGATTACAGCTATCCCTACGGAAGCTTGTACTTCAATCATATCGAGACGCGCGCTCTCTTGTTTCTCAAGAAGCTTCTGTAGGTACTCGCGTTTGCTTTCGATTGCTTGTTCAAGTGTCATTTTCATTTTGCTAACTCCTTAGATTGTGTCCTGTTCGAAATCGTGCCGGATGTTGTTGTCGTCATAAGTCATAAGAATTGCGCCGATCGCTGAATTGCGTTCGTGCGGATTCATGCAAGACCAAAGCTTATAGCGCCGGTCGTATTCATCCCAAATAAAGACTTTTTCGTACTGATAATCGATTCGGAATTGTGTGCTGTCTAGCTTAGTGAGAATCCGATCTAGATGTTTGTAGAGTTGTTTCACTGTGTAGCGTTTCGCCGTCTTGTTCTTGAGAGCTTTAATCATTTGTTCACCTCACTTGTTTGTCTTTCTAGTTTCTGTTGCTGGTCTCTCAATGCTTGCACTGTGTCCCGATACTCAACGCACGCCGTCATGAGTTCTTCATGAGTTTCGTCGGTGTCAAATTCGGAATCGGTGCGGTCTTCTAGAATGCTGAAGATTGCAATCTTCCACGTGTTCGCCTCGTTCTCTAAACGGGACACAACGTCTCTTGTGATCCTAATGTAGTCTTCCTTGTGTAACATGTTCTTCTTCCTTTCTTGTTTGTTGTTTATTGGTGCTTTGCTTCTGCATGTAACCAGAACTTGCCGACCGTAGTTTCTTGCTGACAAATTGGGCATGTCATCTTGAGACGGTGCGTTGCCTTGGTACCTAAGCCGCTAGGCGGTAAGAGCCTAACGCTCACACCGTCAAGGTCGGTAGGCTCGATCACTCTGTTTCCAAATTGCGAACGGCTTCTTTCATTAAACCCCAACGCCAACCGGATCGTTTTACCGGTATGGAAAAGCGCGTGGGCTTTCATGCGTTCCGTGTCTTCGAGGAAATACGAATCACGGGTCGTTGCCCTAAATTCCTCGTAGTTATGATCTGCCATTAGACGAAACGCCCACATGTTCAGATCGTTCAGTGTCTCAAATCGAACCGGCTTTGCGTTGCGCATGTTCGTTGTGTGTTGTTGCTCGTTGTACCGGCAGTAGTCTTGCCAGCCCGCTACACCGTTGAAGACTTCGTAAACATACTGTGGTCCCTCGTTGGGGCTATCGTAACAACGCCGCCAATGGATCCGCATAACGCGATTAGAGTTTCCAAGAGTAAACTGTTGCTTGCTGTTGTATTTGATTTCCATTTTGAGATTCCTTTGTTTGTTGTTTGTAAGGGGGACCCGTTGCCGGGTCCCGTTGTTTATTGGTTTATGTGTTAGTTGATTCTCATAGGCATTAAGATCAACGCGAACCCGTCAACAGTGGTTGACCACAGCGTCGGTTGACAAGCGTTGGCTTTTCCCTTTTTGGGAATTTGATGGCCGTGATAGATGATCATAGGGCTTTTAGTTGTTCCGCATTTCTTAACGTACTTGGCAAAGTCCGCGAGGTAATTCATGTCGAATCCGCTTGGCTCTTCTACTTGTCCATAGTCCGAAGAATCGAAAGACATAGTAGAGAGATCTGGAAACGATTTATTCTCAACTCGCGAATCCGGAATCTTGAAGCTAATCCCGATCCCGTTCTTCGGTATCAACTCAATCACAGCAACATGCGTTTCCGTTTCGTCTTGTCCTAAATCGGGAATCATGAATCGCACGCTTTCAAACTTAACCTTCAACATCTCTTTAGCTAGTTCCTTTGGAAAGTAACAAGTCTCTAGAGTGTCTAGATCGTCGTCGTAGCTGAGTTGATAGCTTGCAAGCCTGTTGCCGTCCGTAGCTACCCAACGTCGGCAACTTTGATCAAACCATATTGAGTCAAGGTTAGGTCTAGACTTGTCGGCAATGAAAATACTCAAGCTGAGAATTTCTCTTAGTTGTTCTGCTGTCATTGATGGATGGAATTCAACATAACCGTTTTTCATTTTAAGATTCCTTTGTTGTTTGTTGTTTGTTGTTTGTTATTGGTTAGCAGTTGTTTTCTTCAAAGTATTTCATGTGCTCATTGATCTCATTCTGACATCTTTCGATCACCTTGGTTCGTAGGTCCAAGTAGGCGGTGCGCGAAACGCTATGTTCTGCAAACCAGAGTGCTAGCGATCCCGTGTCACTGTCGTTGCACCATTCTGAATAGTGATACCGCGCGGCATGGTAGACATCTTCAAAGAGGTCGTCGGCTTCAAGTTCCTCTACGATTCTTTGCATCTCCATCAAGTCCGCATTTGCGACAATCATAGGCGGTGTGTCGATCATCATGTCTTCTACGCAGTACTCTTCGGCGTCATTCTCTTCTAGTAGTGTGTCGATGTCTGTTCTTCTCATTTTGCTAATCCTTTGTTTGTTGTTTGTTTGTTGTTTGTAAGGGGGACCGGTTACCCGGTCCCGTTGTTTATTGCTTGCGCTTATTCGGCTGCCGGTTCTTCTACTTCGATTCCGGCAAGTATCGTTTTGACTCCCGATGAAATTTGCTTCACCGCCTCGTCTACCATCTCAGGCTTTGCGCGTGCCCAACCTGTGACATATCCGAAGGAATAACTGCTAGTGTCGAATCCCAAGATGCGACTCACAATGTATGCCACCGATTCGGCTTCAACCTCGCCTTGCGCGTAAGTTGAGTGTTTAGGATCTCTCGCGTCCGTTATTGGGTTGTCGCTGTGTAGCAAGCTATGCGCGATCTCATGAATCAGGGTCTTTAGTTTCTGAGTACCTCGCAACTTCTTAGAAACCACGATTCTATTTTGAGACGGTACAAAGTAACCGTTTGCGCGTCCTTCAATCTCACCGAACTTCACTGAGGTTCCGCGAGACTCCGCGAACGCTTTCAACTTGTTGACCCATTTCGCTACAGCCTTTCGGTCGTTGCATGGGGTAACCAGGCTAGGGAGATCGTCACCTTCAGTCTGTGAGATGTCGAACGTGTGTCCCAGTTTGAACCGAATGAATCCAAACTCTTCTTCCACACCGTCAACCTCGCGCGTTGCTTTGAGCGGTACCGGACAAAGTATCTGTAAACCTTTCTCGCCTTTCTTCACTTGTCGGTTTGCTTTCTTCCAAGCCTGATAGCTTGCGCACCGTGTCGCACTTTGAACCGCCGACAATCCGCGTTCATGGCGGTCTGCCATTTGAGTTTGGATAAGCCAGACGTTGTTCATCGAATATTGATGAAACGCGCTGTACACGTTTAGGAAGTTTTGCCACTCACCGCTTGACGCGATTTCTCGCATTCCCTTTTTGATATCTTCACACGCCGCCTTAACTGCGTCGCGCTTTGCTTGCTTCTGTTCTTGTGTTAGTGGCTTGCGCTTCTTGTTTGTTGTTCTCTTTGTCATTTGCTGTTTTCCTTTGTTGTTTGTTGTTTGTTGTTTGTTGTTGTCTCAATTTGCTTACTTAGCTTCGTTCGCTGGATCGATTCCGTACTCGTAAAGAAAGTTAGGGCACAACGCTTCCTGTTTTGCGAAATGCTCGATCTCTTCTTTTGCTTGCTTGATCGAACTAACGAGTTTGATCTCTTGGTAGCGCAAGTCTTCACCGCCTACCCAAGCACGCACCGCCCATGATGAATCCCACTTGTCGATGCGAAACGAGATACCACCACAACGCGCAACGTAAGAGCCCGCGAAACGCTTTTTCAATTTGAGATTTGTTGTTGTGTTGTTCATTGCTTTTTTCCTTTGCTTTCTGCGCTTGCGCGCGTTCGTTATTCACTTGTTGGAACCACTGTATATACAGTCAATTATTTGTCCAGATATCGTGTGTCGCCAAACGATACACGACGACGAAGTTACATTAACGATCTTGTGTAAGTACTTGATATCGTTGAGCAATCCGGAACGATCGTGAATTGTAAAAGTTTGGTAATCTTTGTAAAAGTTCTGTCACGGATTGTCATAGGAGTGTAATCGGCATTTTTTGTTGGTGGTCAAATGTAGGTGCGTTGACCACCTTTGCCGCGCGTTGCGCTTGCTTTCCGTGTAGCGTTTCGATACACAGAAAACGATACATTCCCCGGCATCGTCTCAACTAACTGCAAAGCTAGTCCCCCCCGGACTTGAGGCGGTGCCACCTTTTCAATCTGCGACTAGTCGCTGTAGACTACCAGACCAAAAACCTCTGGTGTGTATGCCGCGTTGGACGTTCTGATTTTGAGAATTAAAACGTCTTGTGTGTTTTGCCTAACGTCAAAGCTTCCTAGATTGAGAATTGTTTCCACGTCAGAGCCGGTTGAGTTTGTGAACGTTGCTGAAGTTGCATCGGTGGTCGTGACGCTTGAGATCTCTAGTGTGACGTCCTCTCCATTTGCGACGAAGATTGCCGCTTGTGCATAATGAGTTTCATCACCTGTCGTGCTCAAGCATAGATCCTTGCCGCGCACATAATATCTTTTGATCTCAGTTAGCGTCGTTTCTGTTGTGGCTACAGGACCGGTCGGCGCGAACGCGTCACTGATCACTTGAACTTGAGCAAGTAGCGCGAACTCTTGATCATCAAATACTTGTTCCGGCGTTGTCTGTAGGATCTCTTTTCCTTCGGTCAAGTTTCGTTCTGAGATCCAATTCGTGTAGCTTGTAGGGTTGCGCGTTGTCATGGTGTCGGCGTCTCCGGTCCTAAAATGTGATCCATGATTTCGGCTGAATACAAGTACACGCGTTCACTAAACGCCAACCCAGAGTTTGGATCGTCCAGCACGCCGCCCTTCTGAATCTGGATTCTCAGATTGAAAAGGTAGTCGCTAGGGCTTGCTGGTCTGAACCCTATGTAGCAATCGAAGAAGCGGTAGTTATAAGATCCCGAATTGACATTCCCCACTAGTTGCCATTTACCTACAACTTCGCGCGATCTAGCTATTCTGCGCGGTTCTGTGACATCTGCCGAAATCCCCTGACCGGCAAACTGAACCCGCGCGCGGTGCATTGATCGACCTGGAATTGCAAATCTCAAATTGACTCTTAGCTGTTGATGTCCTTTTTGCTGTAGATGAAAAAGCTTCACGGTGCGTTCATTGTTCCATTTGAGATCAAAGTAACTAGAGGTGTCGGTGATCGTCGCGTATGGAGCCGTCGCAGGATCGGGAAAGATGATCGTGTGTTTCGTTCTGCTAGCTTGTCTCAACGCTTCTGTCTGCGTTGCTAGTTTCATAATGACATCCGATGTCATCAACCGACCGGGCTCAATCGTTGAGCTTTTGATAGGATCAACCGCGTGAAAAAGACCTCTGTTCATATTCGGACAACCTCGTTAAATACCGGCTCAGTAGCGACAGACGTTGCGCTAGTGATGTTTTCGTAGACCGACAAAGACTCTGAAGCAAAATAGGAAGTGTTGCGGATCTCATAGAATAGATCTTCAATGTCAGGCAAACGCTCAAGACTCCCGACAAACTGGATTGTGTGCATCTCGTTTCCAGAACCATGCGATCCGCTTGGGTGTTCGTGACTGATAGAGGTGATCAACTTTGGTCGAATATCGCTAAATGCGACGAACGATCCTGTAGCGTCAGAGCCTAGCAAAAGAACGCTACCAACGTCGGCAGAGTCTACACCGCTGTCGTTGATCTGAATCGCATTATTAGACACCGCCAAAACTTTCGAGCCGCTGGTTTTCAACGCGCTAGAATCGTAGGGCGTCGCCGCGTAGATTCGCAGAATCCCATAATGCTCACGCGCCGCTTCGCGTGGTATCGGTACGTTCACAGTATGGTTGACGTTGCTTGTCGCTGTTGCTGCGATCTTAACGTCTGAATCGATTGGGCGTCTTTCATATTGAGAATCAAACGAGAAATACAGGTTTACGTTGCTTGTGACGCGTCTACCGTACATGTTCACATTGAGACTCTTCACGTAGGGAGACAGACGGATCGGGATCTCAAGTTGAGGTAATGCGTCTACTAAGTCCGATCGAATAATCAAAGAAGATGCAAGGTTAACATTCTGCCCCATAGTAACAACAGTTCGTCTCAACTTGCGAGCGATCAAAATGTTGTGGTTGTCGTAACCCTTCCGCAAATCGTGAACGTTGAAATAGTGATCTTGCGTTGTCGTCCTATCGTCTAACCGCGTGTAGGAATCTGGGACTCTGTAGTCGTAAATCAAATTGCTCATAAATACACCTTCGCTTGATCGCCACCTGTCAAAGTCTTTGTGCTATCGTTTGCCATAGCTGCGAACTTATTCATGTTGCTTGTGTTCGACGCAGAATAAGACGAGAACGTAAGGTAGTCGTCTGTCGCAATTGTGAGACTAGGCGTTGTGGTTATGTTGATCACGTCAGTACTAGCGTCGGCTGGCGTGGTTGCTGTGTTCGCACCAAAGCTAGAGATCACAAGAGGACCGGCCTTATACGCGCCTAGCTTGTCTCTCAATTCGAGACGATCACCAACGCCTAGGGAATCCCACGCTTCCCCGTCTTCCGGCGCGTATTGCGACACGTCTATCGAGAACACGCCGCTAGAGTACGAACTCACGATCACCGCTGGCGCTATCAGTGCGGCCAATCCTGATTTGAGAATCTGCACACGCACGCGCATAGACGGTTCAGAGCCTAACTCAATTGCGCAAGATAAGACACGGCACGCGGTACCGTTGAAGCCACGGTTTGCGGTGTAGGGGTTGAAAGGTTTGAACGTTCCTTGATCGGTAACTGAGATCAAAGTCCCAACTTGAATCGAGGTGAGAAACCCAATGTCGAGAACTAGATCAACCTCAGCGGGTGGCGTTGCTTCTCGTTTGAGTCTGGCGACCTGTTTTGCGGCAAGATCAGAGATCTGTGATGCGTCATTAAACATCGCACTCAATTTGAGATTCCCTAACAGATTGCGGTCTATGACTGAATCTAGCTCATCTGAACGAATTGTGATCACGTAGGGATCTGAATCGATGCCGGGACTAGATACCGTTGAGGTCGTCTGAGTTTCGACACGGTTAAACCGGTCTCCGCGAATCTCAGTTCTAGTTACTTGCGTGTCGTGTGGTCTCGTTTCGAGAACAATTTGACCGACAGCGGATCGAGGTATCAAGTCAATCGATCCCATATTGATAATCTGATTTTCCCCGACCGTGGTGTAGTCTGTGATCAATCCGTCTTGTATCGTTTCGCCTATGTACTCACACTTAATCTTTCCCGTTGCGCGTTCTTGATAGATGAACAAGTTGTAAGGCTTGCAAATGTTTTCGACCAACACTTTCCAAAGATCCGCTTGTGTGGTCGGTAGCAAAACGAACCGGCCAAGGTTTGCGCCGTTCAAGTGTTGATCGCGCACGGTCTCAAAAGAAGAAATGTCGATGTCAGAGTTTTCAACGTTCATGCCCCAACCTAGCGGTAGGACATCGTAGAGGCTGTTTCTAACTTGGTACTCTTTCGACGCTGTCGGTGTATTACTGAACGCAGCGGCAACCGTGATCGAGGTTGTGGTGTTACTCAGAATGAGACGCGACTCTCCTATGTTTGAATCTTCGGTCGCGTGTAGTGCGTAGCCTGCCCACTGGTTAGTTGTCCCAATTGAAGACGCGAAGTTGATTGTGGTCGTTGTGCCAGGTGATGATGCGTGCGTGTCTTCAACTACGAATTCACTATTCATCGTAGTTAAGAAGCAAAGTAGGACGTCGATCGGATTGCGGCTCACAACGTTGTTGAGTGAGAACCGGTTGATCTCAAAATCGTCTGTGTAGTTATCAAGGCAGAACTTGATCTGCGTTCCTGATTCAAACTCAGCAGGGATCCTATCAGTCCCAAGATCATACGCTGCGCGCGCTACCTCGAACTCGTTGAAGCGCCCAACGTTCTGCGAGAACTTGCCGCGCGCACGCGTTAGCGTGTCGCCTATCTTCACAATGCCGCCCATCACATAATGGAACTCAGGATCGCTACGCGTCAAAGATTGTGGATCTGCCGGGTCGCCTGACGCAAACGCTTGTTTCAAAGCGCCTTCAGTACCTCCCGCAACGCGTCTGTAGTGATATGCGAAAGCAGGGTAAAACCCGGTGTAGATGTCAGATCCTCCGTCTTTAGGTACGACCTCGATCTTGAATCTTCGTTCATAACTAAAGCCGGTGTAAGCGTTCACACCTACTTGACCGTTGGCGATTTCGTAGTCGCTATCTGCGACGTTTTGATTTGTCAGGCCCCACGGTTGATCCTCGCAACTTGAGACGACAAGTTCGCCGGGTGGATCGAAGACCTCGTGGTTGTTGTCGATGTTATCAGACGCGGTGCCGATCTCATATTGGATCCCCTGCTCACCTAGTCGAATCGTCCGCAAGCGTCCGGTATAGAGTCTGATCACATTCCCTACAGTCTCGCCGGGTACGTGGGCGAATAGCAGAATGCGACGGTCGAACCAGTACCGGTTGAACTGCGTGATCGTGGTGCCTTGCTGCCAAGTAAAACCAGACTTGATTGTTGCACCGCCGACCGGGCTTCGGCTACGTTTGCCGCGTTTCGTTCCGAGATAGCCACGCGTCGATCCGTTGTAGTTGTAAACAGTACCACCGGCTGAAGCCTTTGTTCCCAATTTGATAAACTCAGAACCGCCAAGCCAAACTTCATCGCCGGTCG
>Ga0208898_1001094_pt1 | contig 18625 bp, 27 predicted proteins | sample VirMetDEL_Mar_4_FD_184513 | JGI IMG/M metagenome (GOLD analysis project Ga0208898, IMG submission 184513) | Aqueous microbial communities from the Delaware River and Bay under freshwater to marine salinity gradient to study organic matter... | ecosystem: Environmental > Aquatic > Marine >...
GCGCCCGCCATAAGTGATACAGGATCAGTAGGATCAGTAACTAATCCGGTTTTACTTCCCGTTAATGCGCGAACAGCTAATCCTGCTGGTAATCCCGCAAGCGCAGATACAGCGGTCAAGGCGAGATTATCCATACCTGAATAATTTGTATCGTAATCAGCTAGTGTTCCAAGAGCTGTTTCTTGACCAGCGTTAGACGAAAAAATTCCTGATTGTAGCCCCGGACGTACCATCCCATCAAGAGACGTTGGTATATCTGGACGATATCCCGGTTTACCTTGTTCGTTAAACGGATTAGCAAATAAACCGTATAAACCATCAGCTTGAGTAAAAGCGTTATTAGTCTGGCTTGGTCCAAAACTTACTTTACCGCTACCAATCCCTAAGTTCCCAAGAAACTTGGCTAAGTTATACCCCCACGCCTTTTTACCATAAGGGTTTGTTGGCGTAATATCATTAATAACATTATAAGTATCTTTTGATACACGGCTTAACGCATCGCGGTACGCTTGTTTATCATCATCTTTGCCGGGGTTGCCAAAGTCGTAACCACCCATATCAATGCCGGACGCTTGGGCGGCGGCAGCAGCTTCGTCTTGGGCGGCATCGTTGTCTTCGGACTCGGAATCGTATGCCACTAATATTCTCCTGAAGATCCATGGACCAAGGGCAACGATATATGAAAATAATAAAATTCGAAACTATTCTTTTATTTACATCTCAAAAAATATCCGCTCTAAATTTCCAAGATGATAAAACTCCCCGCTACTACAATCGGTCTTATTGGTGAACACTTAACAGCAGCCGCCCTAATTACATTAGGCTGGAAAGTTTCGCTCGCCCAACAAGACCACCTCGACCTTGTTGCTTGGCACCCCGACATAGAAAACGAGTTTATACGCATCCAAGTCAAAACCTCGTTTTGCCGAGCGCAAAGTAAAAGTAGAAATCCCTGTTACCATTTTCAGAACGGCTCTGGTAGGTTTAAAAAAATTTTGGACCACCTCACAAAATACGACATCCTTGCTCACTGCGCCGCTGACCGTAGACGATGCCACTTCCAAGCTGCCCATACCGTGTTTAAAGTAACTGAGCGCTATCGCCCAGAACGCTTCGACGATCCATCCATCGAACAAGATTCTTGGACCAAGGCTCTTGAACACATGCGCGATTACAAAAAATCTAGAAACCGCTAGAAGGTTCCTACCTCCTTTTTTCTTGAATCAGGGTCCTCTTATCAAAGTATGACTCTATATATTTAAGGTCGTCCCGAAAATTTTTGGCATATCGCCTAACAGCGTTAAGACTTGCGACTTTATATGAGGAGGTGCGCGAAAATAGGGGGGGTCGGGGTAAAGAAAATCCCGCGCCGAAACGCTAACGGCACGGGACTCAAAACGCGGGGCGGGGCGGGGGCGTTAGCCCCCGCGCCTAGGTTACGCGCCTATTTTTAACAGGCCGCTAGCTAGTAGCTTTTTGCGATAGAAAGTTAAAATACGCGTCGCGCCTTGGGTAGTAGCTAATACGCTATCGGGCGCGTCCATAGCCTCGATAAGCGCGGCTTGGGTAGCCGAGCCGCCCAGCTGATCCAAAACGTAAAGGATAGCTTGGGCTTGGGGCGGAAGCGGCTTTTCTAAGGCGGCTAGCTTTTCGACCGCGTCAGACGCAAGCGCCAACTTAACCCCGTTACGGCCTTTAGGCGACGGGGCGGGGATACCGCAACGCGCCACAGATTTAGGGTCAACGGTAGGGGTTACGGTAGCGTTAGTAGTAGGCTTAGAAATCTTAGACATATCATTATTCTCCAAAATCGGAAGCAGCAACCGCGCCGCCTCAACACATACTATTATATGCATTTTCATACTAAAGTAAACCCCCCTATCAATCTTTTTTTATCTTTTTTTAATTTTATTTTTCAGGCAGCGCGACACGCAGCGCGAGTCAATCAAACAAACAAAAGAGTCAGTCAGTCAAAGCACGTGTACAAAAAAGCGAGCGAGTGAGAGCCACGCGCACGTGCGAAGTAATTATGATGATGAAGAGGGGAGAGGAAGAGCCGAAGCCCTTCCAATCAATGTTTGTCCATTTCGTCTAAGACGCTGGCAATAAAGCACCAATATCCAATAACAAGGATAGCCCAGAATATGAAGAGAGCAGTCAGCGTTCCCATTAGACAGTCTCCTCAAGGCGGTCCTCAGCACGATACGCAGCATAAGGCGCAAGCACCTGACGCATGCGTTTAATAGCATCGGTGTCGCAAAGACAGTCTTTGATCTGAGCATAAATCATTTCGTCATTCCAGCATTCGACCAGAACATCCCATGCGCCATAAGAATAGAATTCCTCAGCATGCGCACGGACACTGCTGATCATAGCCGCAGCGTCCTCTGAAAAAGCATTGCCAGATTTGACAATCAGATCACCGTTTTCGTCGAGTGTTATATATGACATAGCGTCCTCCTTAACGCGGTTAACGTACACATATTATAGTATGGAACGCTCGCGAAGTATACAACAAAATAGTCAAAGCTCCGGGCGAGTCAATCAGTCAGTGAGACAGTCAATCAAAAGAGGTTTATTGAATCAATGGTTATTGATTCAACATGCGCGTGCAAAGTCAAAATGATGATGAAGAGTAGTATGATGAAGTCACCCATCAGTCAATCACTCAAAGCTGACGGGATGAAGAAGGGCGGTCAGCGAACCGACCGCCCATGGGAGATTAGTCAAGCTTGATGAACTGGTCTTCAACCAACAGCTTGCGATAGAAGTCATAAATACGCTTTGGTGTTTGCTGGGTCTTGAGACCGTTGTCGAGCAGCGCGTCAACAACCTCACCCTGAGTGGCAGAACCGCCAAGCGCATCGAGCGTATTCAAGATGACCATCGCCTGAGGAGGCAGCTTGCGATTAGCAGGGACATCCTTAGTCAAGAGAGTGACCTTGCGGCCATTGAACCCGTTGACAGCTGGACGTGGAATGCCAGAGTTGCCGACTGGTGAAACAGCTTTCAGCTTTGGAGCTGGCTGGGCAGCTTTCGCAGGAGCTGTTGAAGATGATACTTTTTTCTTTGCTTGTGCCATGATGGCCTCCATTCTACTTTCTAATTGGTCGAGCACCCCGCTCTAACCATGCTCTTAATATAGTATAGTAAAGCAGAGAAGTAAAGTACAAAATAATGCAAAATACTGAACGTTAGTCAAAGCCCCAGAGACCAGGGCCAGTCAATCAATGAGTCAATCAATGAGTCAATCAATGAGTCAATCAATCAGATTCTCAGCTTAGTTTCAAGTGAGTCAGTCAAGCAAACGTCAGCCAAAAACTGAGGCCAATCAATCGGCGCACTGTACGAGAATGCTATTGTTGATGAAACACCATCCTCCATTAGTCTCAGTGCATCACCACCGCGATGGAGCGTCAATGCTTTCTGTGATGAATCAGCCACCAGTATCCAGGACCTGCCTCCTGCCGCCGCGCGACGCATGTGCCAAGAAACTTGAAACGGAGACAGTGAAACAGTGTCATTTGTGGTGCATTTGAGCTCAAGCCAAAACTCATGACCCCCATAACACGCGTTGACGTCAGGCACTCCCTGCTGAAGCGCTCCCGTCTCGATCCTTTGCCAATGGACCTTGGTCAGATTGTTCTTCAGGGCTTGATACAAATTCTTCTCTGTATGGTACATCGTTCAACACCTTCATGTTGCTTCCGTCAAGTAACTGCTGTAACCTTGACTTTAGTTCGTCGTCTGACATTGTTTCAACCTTTGAAACAGTGACCTCCTTCTTCTCAATATATAGGCCAGCCGCCCGACCTCTTGAGACCTCCGCGCTAATAGCCGAGGATATTTGACCCGAATCACGGGCTTCATCCCGTAAGAGGGAAAGTTCAGTAAGATGCGACTCCATCGACACAGCCGCCCGTTCATGCTCCTTTTTCATCAAGTCGATGATATGATTAGCGATGAGCGGATTTCTGCGAAGTAGAGCAGATCCTTGAGCTTTCGCGCCAAATTTATGTTTTGTGAAACCTGCACGGCGAGCAGCTTCAGCGCCCGACATCCCCTGTACATACAGTTGACAGAACTTTTTGTGCTTTGGTTGCAGGGGACGGTGTTTCTTACCATCAGGCGTTACCCAGTAGTTGCCACACTCTGACGGCTCTACGGGCGTATATTCAAGGGAATCCAATGTGGTTACGTCAGTCTTCACTAGTGTCCTCCAAAATACTTACCAAAGTATATATACCAGTGAATCTTACCCAGAGCAAGCAAAACTCTCTCGCGACGGCTTATCGTTTCTATGACATTTGTAACCCTATGATTTATACCATAGTAAATCTCATAGTCCAAGATCCATGGTACAAGAGCCTTATAGCAAGCATTATGATTTTATGAGATTATGATGTAGGTTTACGTGAACGAGTCACTCAAACCTGTGGGAAAAGCATTGGGGGCAAAAAGCCCCCAACATTATTAGTTAGTTTTCGTAAGGTCGTTTGTTACTCTTGACGAAATGGACGAATAAAACTTGTTGATAGCTTCTTCAAGAATATCGTCAAGGCTCACCCAGCCGCCGACTTGTTGGGGGATATCGTCCTCATCAAGAATGGCTATTTCGAATGTTTCAAGGTCGATAGACAAAGCATAATGACTTTCGGGCCACTGTTCTTCGTCATCGAGTTTTTCTACCCATTCACTAACGCTAGAGTAATTAGCAGGGAGAATACCCATAAAGGTGAGCATAAAGTCCGCATCATCACGGAATGCATATAACGCTTTCATTACTTGACCTCCTCAGGAGTGAAAGTGATAACATTGCTTTTACCTTCAGGCTGAAAGACCATATCGCCAATATAGTCCCAATCATCGTGGTCGTAGAAATAACAAAAGCACGTCATTTCCATAGCGTGAATAGCAACGGGCAGACAGTCCAAGGGCCAAGTACCAATCTCGGCGAGCGAATTGACATAGGTGCTGCAATCATTAAGTGAAAGGAACATGCCGCCCATAAAGCGACGTTCATGCGTTTCGATATTTTCGGCGTACAGTGTATAGAGCATATCAACCTCCAAGAAAGAAAAGGATCGCCCCTGTGAAGGGAGAGGACACAGGGGCGATCAAATTATGCAGCTTCGGCGTACTCGATAGCTTTTGCGAGAGCCTTGGCTTTGCGGTTAGCGCCAGCACCGAACCACGCTGAGTGGAGGCTGTTACCTTCGGACTGACTACGACGGTGGTGATCCTCGATGTAAGTCACACCGTTCAGTGCGCCCCACCAAGTACCCTTGGCTGATTTAAGAGTAGCGCCGGGAGAAAGGTCGATAGCACCCATGACCATCTCTGAAGTACGATTGAACTTCTCCTGCATAACAAACTCTTCGTCGGCACTGGCCTTGGCTTGTTCGATAAACAGCTGAGGCTGATAAAGCTCGGCAACGAAGTTACGAACAGCTTCGCCAGTAAACTGCTTGGACGAAAGAAACTCGGCTTGCTCTTTGAACTCGTCTTGGCGACGCTTCGAAAGACCAAGGGCTTCTTCGGCGGCTTGGCGAACATCCATATCGAACTCGCGAATATGTGGCATACGAAACGCAGCACCGCCATCGTTAAGAGCAACGGTCAACGTATTGTTACACACAACGCGGATCGGCGTGAACTTGATAACCATAGCCTTACCAGCGACGTGCGGCTGGTTGATAAGCAAGTAGCCCTTGACCTCGTCACCGCCAGCAAGCTGGAAGTCTGCCGAGATACGAGCCAAGCCCCAGATCTCTGAACCGTTGCGTAAGGAACCAGCGGTCTCCATGGTCATGTGACCAGCGTCGGTAAACTTCTTGAAGAAGTCGAAGATCTGCTCGTTTTGGATAGGAACGTAATCATCACCGCAGTGCGAAAGAACAAGGTTATCGCTATCGCGAGTAAGGAAGTGGTGACCGTCGGCGAGCATAACGCCAACGTCCTCATGCCACTCGGCTTCATTAAGAGTATATGCGGCGCGTTTGGAAACTGTCCAATCGAGCGACGCGGCTTGCATCATCTCAACAGGTGTCAGGTCTGATGCAACCTCAACGCCCAACCCGTGCCACGGAACAGTACCAGTCCAAGCCATAGTTTCTATATTGTGTGCCATGATCTTTCTCCTTTTTCATAGCGTTAACATATAATATAGTATAGACGGTCAAAACGATGATTACTATAACAAAATACTGAACGTCTTATGCGTTTTTCGGTTCCGGCGGGGCAACTAACATTTTCTTGTGTTCCCACGTTGTTATATCGTTTTTGAGTTCAGATGCTGGACCTACACGCAAAGTGCCGTCATTTCTTTCAACAACTGCCATCGGGTCAGACAATCTATGATACCCATAGAGCTTTTCAGTGGGGTGAGTTGAAGTGTCCAAGAGCGAAGATTCAGGGGCTACGGAAACAGCAATACCAGACATACGAGCAACAGCCAACCAATACTCAAGACAAGCGCGACCTGCCTCAGCATAATGAGGAATGCTTGCGTATGTATAGTCTGCCCCATAGACCGTAAGTTGTCCAACCTCTTGATAAATCGCATATGCTACTGCGTATGAAACCGTACTATTGAAGTATGGGTGTTTGACGACGTGTAGGACTTCTTTCAAAGGATAAAGTTCTACGACTGGACATCGTTCGTCCAGCTCACAAGAATATATGCGAGAATGACCGGAAGCATTGATTAAATAATCAACCATATTATCGGTCATTGCACCAGCGTCTTTACTATCTAAAAAGCGGGACGGCGGATCCAACATGAACAGGCGGTTATGTTTTAGGGATAACGCCATAGCATTTATGACCCATGTTTCATCGAAACATGCGCCGTTAGCAAGACCAGTAGTGTAGTTTACATGACTACGCCCCATCGCTACGAGAGCGATGGAAGCGCCTTTTAAAGATTCATATTTCATAGGGATAAAATTCCAAGGACGCCAAACATAAAGAACCCGAGAAGTGCAATACGCTTTGACGTGATGAAAGGTGGGTCATTACGGCGCGGTGTAGCACGGTCGATATGAAGACTGACAAGGTTTCTAGTTTGCATCTTTTACCTCCTTTAGACAAGCGGTGCCAAACCCAGCGTTTAACATTCGTTGTAAACGGGCAGGAATAACGATTAAATCGTTACATGTTTCGCAACAACGTCCATCGTTTACAGGCTCGGCGTTATGCCCACCTTCCCAGCCTGTCTTAGTTTGCACCTCGATAGGTTTTTGACAAATAGAACAATTCATCTTTTTATCCTTCTTTCGTATTCGCGTGGTCGCCCAGTGTTTACTCTAACAGGTGGGGCAACAACGCCTCGTTTCAAAGCACCATAACTACCATCTGTCTGTTTGAGAGGACGGCCTAAACGGTCGAGCTTTGGTTGAACTTCAACAATTTTTAGGGCTTGAATAATTTCTTCCCGTGTAGGAACTTTAACCATTATGCAACGCATCCTCTCGCTTTTTGAGGTTACAATGAATAGCCCTATTGAAAGTGTAGGGGAGAGTGTCGCTGATCTCGAACAACGCATCAACTAATAAGTCGATCTCGAGAAATGACATATCGGCAAGATCTCTTGCCACACTTGTATATAATGCTTTACGTTCCATTTTACACAACCCTTTCAGGAAACAGATACTCAGCATTTGCTGTTAAAACATCCCAGTTAACACCAATATTTGGATCGTGATTATCCCGCACGGTCTCCAAAACCTCCATCGCTTCTTCGCGAGTAAGTTTGGGGGCAACCCCTAAGACATCGTCGACATGCCAAACAAGAGAGATCTGTTCAGACCCTGGACCAATTTTCTTATCCATTACAACCTCCGTAGTTTTTCATTAACCATTTCGTAACGACCGTGAAGGAAGAAGTCTCTACCCTTCTTTTTCTTCACAACATAAACATCGTCCTCACAATATTTATCAGGCCAAACTTGTTTATGTTTAAGGATCTTTTTTTGAATAGCCCCGATAGTTTTATCCATCGCATACACAGTTAGAACATCATGCGGACCGAAAGGGGTAAGGCTATCATGAGTATCAGAAAGTCTGTACCAATAAAACATTAGTGATTACCTCCAACCATATCGAGAAGAGCCAAGGTCGAAGTCAGCTTATTGCGAGTATAAGTGAACCTATCGGCACCATACGCCACTGACACTTTAATGTCGTCATCAACTTTATTGATGATATCTATGGAAGCAAGCGGGTGGTTATAGAGCTTTGACCAGAGGTCAATTAGAACTTGGTTCATGATGAATCCTTTCTTCTTTCTATTACTTTATTATTATAGTAAATATCAAAGATCAAAGCTATTACAAAATAATGTTGGGTGTTCCATGCGTTTGCAGGTCATGATTTAAGGCAACTCCTGCTTTTACTCAATAACTGTCCCCCTAAACACTACGACGAGGGGGAGAACAGGTCGAGACACATAGCCTTGTATTTTGCGATTATCTTGCACGCAACAGCCTAACTGCTATCGCGTCCTATCATCCTCGCTCCGACGTCGTCAAACCCAACGCACGTCGCCTCGAAAGGAGGTGTGTTGCCCCCTCATAACTTTATCTAGCGAACTGATGGTCGCCCCAATCTTTTCGGTCGTCTGTTTGATCCCAACCGAGTTTGTATTCTTTCATCTCCTCGTCTGTCATATTTTCGCACTTAACAACTCTATACGATTTGCCGTGTTTTGGCTCGATATAGAATTCATGATAATGTGGCTGATACGACCGACCGTAATAACGGTCGGCCGAGCCACGGTCATAAGGTGATCCGTGGCTTTTGTTCATGACGCTGCCCGAAGGAAGTCGTTCTGGTACTGGTCGAGAATAACCTGTGTTAAACGTACAGGAATGTTATCGTCCAAATCCTTTGCGACAAACTTACCAAAGTCAGTAAGCGTCCATTCAAGCTCTCTCGCACCCTTACTGATAGGCCGAGAAGAAACTAAGCCTAAATCACGAGGACGGCCAAGAACGGAGGACAACGAATTATCATGCCCGTAACCGATAGCCGAAGCTACTTGAACTGTACGCAGTGGACCAAGCGCACGGTTCTTATAAAGACAGACAAGTATCTGCCAAGTCCTATACTGGGAACGAGTATCATCTACTACACGGGCGTGTATAAACGGTATTACTTTACCAGCATCTATTTCGGCAGAAGCAGGAAGCACCTCGATCTCAGCAAACTCTTCCCAGATTTCTGGGTAAGCCTGAGATAAAAGAAAAGCTATCTGCTTTGAGGGTGTCCGAAACTCTGAATCAGCAACTTTACGCAATACACGAAAAGTTGGTGCTTCAACAGCAACAGACTTATGGCTATCAATATTTGTCATAAACGATCTCCTTTTCTATGACATTTCTACTTTCTAAGTTTATGGTCTCCCATAAACTATAATATAGTATAGGCGGCAATATTTAAGAATACTACCGCCAATATTATCAAACTACTGCAACAGCCTCCAGCCGTAAGCACATAGTGTCTATCGGATACCCGGCTTTCAAACGATGCCAGCCTTCACGGGTACCAGTGATATGCCAATGTTTGATGTCTTCGATTTCTTTAACTTGACTATCACGGTCATGTATCATTATACAGTTTCCGTCGCCCCACTCGATACCCCAAGCACAGCGAGCAGTCCACGGTTTATTGTGGTCAAAGATTGCTACGCCATTACCGTTGAACTCATCGGGGTGGATAAGGGGATAACCAAGGTAATTTTCAAGGTCCGTGAATGAAGCTTCACCAAACCCGATTAAATTATGATAACACAAGTTAGTTATCAACTCAGCTTGGGTCATGAAGTCGTAGTCCATAACCATCTTTTTTACAGCGCCCATAACTTTCTCCTTTTTCTCTGGGTCCATCCACTGACGACGAGCAATACGAATGCTGTCGTCATCTTCAAAATCAAAATCTTGGGACAATATCCACTCCTTCTTTCTGCAGAGCTTTCATGTTAATGTATTGATTATACGCAATACTGATTTCTTCATCGGTAGCGTCGCCCCAATGAAGGTTCTGCCAGATACGTCGGAGACTATGAACCTCCGACGTAACGTAGATCAGTCTAGGGTCAGGTTCACCTGAAAACATTTCTACTTAGGCTACTCGCGCTTCTTGAGCAGCTACGTCGTAAAAAGCATTTTCATAATACTCTTTTAGACGGGTCTCATAGATATGAGCTTGGGTAATCCAGTCTTTAGCAGTATTCCGCCAAATAGAGGCTTGATTTAGATGAAACCAATATCTGCCCCGCTGAAATGGATTATAAGACCAGTCGTAAGATCGTCTAATATTTCTAGCTTCTGAAATATATTCACGGTGGTACGCAACACATTTACCATACATCGTCATGGCATTAGCGAAACGCTGTAAGGTATAATCAAAATCGTATTTCATAACATTCTCACTTTCTCAAAGTAGGCGTTAGTTCATTCGTTCGGGTAGCTCCTCGATAAAACCATTAACGATAAGAAACTCTCGGTAGAAGTCAACTGTTTCTTCTGGGTCGAGGACAGGCTCGAAACCTTGGCCAATGATAATAGCCGCAAGTATTGGGGCTTCTGGGGCTTCAGCTTCGTTCAGACTAGACCACATGGCCATAGCAAACTCTGCGTTGATAGATACTTTTTCTTCTGTAGCCATTGAATGATCTCCTTACTAGGTACTATTTATAATAGCCTAAAAAAGGTAGTCAAAAAATACCAAAAAGCTCCCGCTTAAAGCTCGTCTTCGTCAAACTTAATGTTACCTTCGAATATCGCTTGTTCAAGCTCTTCATCAGTTAGCTCACGATAATCTTTAAACATGTTCTTTTTCTTAACTTTCTTTACAGTTTTCTTTAACGGCGGTTTAGGTTTCACTATATCTTGAGGTGGCGCAGTTGGTACTGCTCCTCGCAACCGTTCTTCTGTTTTAAAGATATGACCGCATGTTTTGCATTTACGGCGGCGGAAATAATGTTCGCCTCTGTCTCTGCTTTCTACAACTTCCGTTGTCTTCCAAAGATCAGCGTGGTTACACCTTTTGCGACGAGTAGTTTGATTCCGCGCCCCTTGTCCAGCCCCTTGTGCTTTCGGCATGTTCTATCACCTTTTCTATTTCTTTTGCTTCACCCCAGTTTGGACCGAGATCAATGTCCACTTTAATCGGAACACGCATTTCTACGCAATGCTCCATAATATCTTTGATTTTAGATATTTCAGCATCGGAAGATACTGAGAAGTCTAATTCGTCATGTACTTGAATATGGGGTACAATACCTTCATCATAAAGCATCTTCATAGCCATCTTAGTCATGTCCGCCGCGCTACCTTGGATCAACTTATTCATAGCTTTATGAGTAAACGCTCTTTTGATTGCGTTACCATATTCTGTGTACGCTGTTTTATGATCCATGATTTTGCGTGTACCAAACTGGGCTGGTTCCCACTTATCGAAGCGGCACCGCCGTCCTAACAGCGTTCTAATACTTCCTTGTTTTGAAGCCCTCTGTACTGCTCTCTCCGAAAGTTCTTTGACGAAAGGTACTCGGTCGTGATACTGAGCGAACAATTCTTTACCTTCTTCTAATGTAAGCCCGAGGCTTTCTGAAAGTTTAGTAACCCCCATCGAATAAAACAAACCAAGGTTGATGTTCTTAGCTTGCTTGCGCTCGATACCCGCCATGTCCGCCACGATCTGATGGAAGTCAGCGTCTTCGTGTTGAAAGGCTTGTACGGCCTCCTCTGCGCCGCGTAGACCCATCATATCGGCGTAGTGTACCACGATCCGTGGTTCTTGTTGCGAGTAGTCAAAAGCTCCCCACTGGCACCCTTCTTCAGGGATAAATAATGAACGGATGGCTGTCCCTATCTCAGGGTCTCGGGCAGGAACCTGTTGAAGGTTAGGGTTTGAATAACTGAAACGTCCTGTAACCGTACCTCCGTTATCAGAACGTAAAGGATGTAACTCAGCATGAATGCGTCCATTTACTTGGTTCCCCATAATCATTCCGTCAATGAATGTAGTTCTAGCTTTATTCATCTTACGAGCTTGAACGATTAACCGAGGCATTTCATGCGGGTGAGCTTCAAGCCAAGATTGTTGGAATGACGGAGATCCCAACTCTGTACGATTATATTCGAGGCCAAGGGTATCGAAAGCCTTTTGGATAGATGCGTTTGCCCAGACTTCAACTTCATCCCCGCATAGTGACTTTATGCGATGAAGGGCGTCCTCCTCCTTGGCTCTAAATTTCTTAGATAAAGTTTCTGCCTTTTCCAAATCTACTCGGACACCGCGCCAGCGCATTTCGATTAGTAGCGGCGTAAGCGAAGATTCAAGATCGAAGATCGACCATAAATCTTGCTTTGTCATTTCGGCTTTTTGCCACTCCCACAGCTTTAAGGTCAGTACCGCGTCTTGCTCAGCATACGGTCCTACAAACATAGGCGGTAGTTCATGAAGACCGCCTTTAGCATCAACGCTCCATGCTTCGGCGGCATCGCGTAATAAACGCTCATCCTTCTTTTCTTGTAAGTATTCCCTACCGAGGGCGTTTAAAGCATAACTAAACCTATTTTCATCAATCAAGGGTGCGGCGACCATTGTATCAATGATCTTGTTTTTAATCTCGATACCTTCTCTACGCATCCAGCCAATATCATAAGACGCGTTATGGCAAACTATAGATGCATTGCCACTGGTGATCTTTTTCATCCAGTTAAGAACAAGAGTTTTATCCAGATTGCCTCCGCTTCTATGTGCGATAGGAAGATACCCCGACCAGTCTTTAGTCGCGACTGCGAATCCAACAACAGTCCCGTCGTTTCTAGCCCAACCCGCTCCTTTTTCTTTAATGTTCGGGTCGTGGGTTTCTAAGTCGATACAAATCTCAGAAGCGGTACTAAGATCAGGTAAGTTTTCTGGAGGTGTCCAATCACTGTCCGGACTAAACAACGGTTGTTGCAAAGGTACGTCTTTTAAAGCCATGCTCTTCCCTTTCAGTTTGGAAGAGCTTACTATATTATTATTCACCTTGTATAGTCCTGTCGCACATTTCAGCATCAATTAGAAAGAGATAGCGACGCAGGTCACGGATATCGTCTAAAATACCTTCGGGGCGCTGGTCTGCTTCCATAGCCGCGAAGATATCGTAACCATGTTCGTTAACCTGTTTTTCTAACCGATCCCATTTACGCGCCGCCATCATGAACGCGCCTATACCGCCGCGCTGTTTCCAGCTATCGCCATAGGACTGCTCGGCCTTATGGAGCTTATCCGCGTCCTCGATACCTAAACACATAACCCTGTTTATAATCGCGCTATGAGGCTCGTCAGTAACGTAGTCTGCGCCCTCTAATAGCTTGCGCTTCATAAACTCCTCGTGACGCTCTTGCTCTACACGCTCTTGCTCTATTTCTTTCTTTGTAACCACTCTACACATGCCTTTCTCCAATCTAAAGATTTTATTGTTTTAGCTAAGTCGATAGCATCGTTAAGCATACCTTCTTTCCAAAGCCACCAGCTTTCGACCATAGGTACAGCTGTTCCTGCAAATATTCTATTTGAATACGAAGTCCCAAAAAAGTCGCCCTCATGAAGCCAGTCGAAGAATAAGCCTAGTTCAAGGTCGAAGGTCTCAGGATCAGTAACCAAGGCTTCGTTAGCTTCTATCTCGCCTGAATCATATGGGTCGATAGGTACGCCTATTGGTAATTTCTTTTCCAGAGGATCCCAGACTTCTTTATAAACGTGAGCGTTGTTGCTAATCTGATAATAAGTACCCATGCGACAGCCAGACATAGCGGCGACGTATTCGTGAACCATACTGAAGTGTACGGCGTTTGCACCGTAAGCCCCCCAGATAAGATCGTTAGACCTATTCGTTACAGTCATGTCAAGCACAACTTGGTCATTTATCGGAATAGCTTTGAAATAAACTTGGGTGTTACAGGGAACGTCCTTGGATGAAGAATCAAGGTCTTTAGTTGTATCCCACATTTGAAGAACGACTCGGCGGTCGTAAGGGTTGGCTTTCAAAAGTTTTACCGCAGTAGCTAGTTGGTCATTATCAAACCAGTTGCGCCAGCGATAACCGTAAGCACCATTAACGAGTACGCCATCGTCAGAAAAGTCTGCCATCTTTTTAGCAAACTCAGTTAAAGTCGCAAGATCGTTACGACCAGCGATCATCCACAGCCCTTCTACGAAATGAAAGAAAGGATTACAGTTACGCTCTGGGCTTAATAATACACGTTCATACGGCCTCTTATACGCAGTCACAAGAGGGTTACGAAACATTAAAACTGTTCCATTACGAGAAGGCATTTCAATTAGACCACCCCCACGCAAACTTAAAACAGCTATGTTAAAAGCCTCATTTACATTTCTTGCAGTTATTGTACCTGTCACGGGAACCTCCCTCTTGGTTTACCTTCGCCGTTACGAACTCGTTCATATTTATCAAACTCGCACAAGCTATGTTCTATATCTCGCATCTCTAATCTAGGAAAAGACTCATAGAAAAACATCGGAGATATTTTTAGCAGTTCTAACATCTCTTTATTAAAGTCATGCTTTCTGCTTTTAAAGTTCAAATCCCTGCCGTGTATACGATTGAGACCGCGCATTGCTCCGGGACCAGCGTTAGCCCAAGTATAAATGTCTTCAGCACGATTTAATAAATGTGTGTGACGCAAATCAGTAATTATTTCATATGACATGAACGCACCTAGGTACGGAAATTGCATAAGAACCTTCCAAGAGTCTTGTAGCGTACTACCAAGGATAAGTTCATAGATGTATCGGCGATCGTCCCAAACTTTATTTATACAGGATATCACCCCATCTACCTTATCTAAGCCATCAGGGGTTTTAATTATGTATCCACCTGTTACATACTTAGATTGCTTCTTGATTTCTAGTCTTGCTACTTCTGGCTCCCAATGGACATGAAGACCGTGATCAAGGAGGGTTTGACCAGTTTCGATTAAATTAAACCAGCGGAATATGATTGTTGCCATTAAAACACATTCTTCATCCTTTAATGGATCCCGCATATTTTTACGAAACCAAACCGTCGTTTTATCGTTTTCTCTGAAGGGGTTTGTAAAACGATAAGTCTTTAAGATCTCATCGTCCGTCCACATAGATTGAGGAAAGCCCATATTTCGTTTTTCGTAAATATGGTGTCTTTCCTTAATCCACCAAAAGAACCTTTCCATAGGTTCCATTATTTTTTCCTCAAAATCCAATTACAGTTATTAGCTGTTTCCGGATAAGCGGTAGCCAAAATAACACGTTGCCAGTGCTTATCGAAACGACCTTTGATGTCGTCGATGACATGCTGTGGCCAACGAAGGTTAGCGGTGTGGTTACGCTTGAAATTATTCATTTGCGTAAACGTCCCGTAATGCCTTTCGATTGTGTAGTATTTTTCGAGGAGGGTTTTGAGTTCTTCGTATCCCCATTCGTAGACGTGGTCTTTTGGGAGAATGTCGTTTGACCCATCATGGTTCGGCGTCGAGACATATGCAATGCCGCCCTGACGCAGTTTACGACACGATGCTTCGATCCATGGTTCAATGAACTCCCTCCCCATATGCTCAATAACTTCAGTGGTCATAAAGACGTCTATTGACTCATCCTCAACAGGGGGTTCAGAGTCGGTAGTTAAATCTTGAAGAACAATGCGACCTTTATTACCAGTCATAGTTTTAAACCACTGGTGCTGGTCTACAGGAAGATCGTCGTCTACCCACCAATCGTCCAAGCACGCAGGATCAATGTCCATACCTACATAGCTATTTACGATTTCTTCTTTCTTAGAAACGAAAGCCTTATACAGGTAACGAAGTGTCCAAACTTCACCGCAACCGATTTCTAGAATGTCAACAGGTCGACCAAGTTCCTTGGCTCTGTCCATAATAAGTTGACCCATTTTACAAAAGCGGCTGATATGAGCCAGTTCATCTGGTCGCCAGTTAGCTAGCGTACCAGCCCCCGCAATGTCCATGCGGGTGTTTTTAGAGTTGTTCGCGTTTACCGCGAGTTTACGACGAATGGATGCCATTTATTTCTCCTTAAAGGGTGGTGGGGAGAGGTGTTTCGGATTGACCTCTCCCCATAGGGGTGGGGAAGGGAACGGCTACTCAGCTCGTTCTTTGCAGAAGGGAATTTTACCAGACCCCTCCCCGAAGAAGGAACGATTTCTGTGTGAAGTTCATACACGGCGTAGCCGTAGTAACCCCTTTGCCAATCGCTCCTCCTGCACTATGAGATTAGCTAAGAATACGAATGTACCCTTTGTCGACCATCTCACGGTGATAGTGTTTGTAGACGCGGTCTACGCTCTGTTTAGTGGGCAGTTGCCCCTCTATCTTTTCCCAGAACATACCAACGGTGATACCGCCGTCTCCAAATTCTTCTAGCTTTTCTAACATAAGCACCATCTGCCTTGCACCTTTTTCTGGGTACTTGGCAAATGCTATTCTTGTACCAACCCTAAGACGACCTGTATTAGAACGCCCTTGAGCCTTTAACATTTCTTCTCTACGAGCTTGCGCTTGAGAGGCAAACTTCTGAGCTTTATTATTAAAAGTGTCAAGTTCCACGACTGATTTCCCTTTATGAAATTGAGACTCATACTTATGACGAGGAAAACTTTTCTGTTCGCCGAAGTTATGATCCTTAGACCACTGCCACGCGTCAGGTGCTATTTGTATCCAACCGCCCATTCTTCTTTCTCCAGTAAAGTCTTACTCTAATATGAGTTATAGGCTATATATAGCGTTTGGTAAAGTTTTTTATATTCTATACAGGGAAATATTTATTGGTCATAGGTTGAACGATATGCAGATTTTCTTTAGCCCGTGTTAAACCGACATAAAACACCCTAGTGTCGTCGTCAGGACGTTTTTCATATTCCTTCCATGTGCGATGAGGGATATCAGTAAGTAACAAAACATTATCAGCTTCGCCGCCTTTAGCAGAATGAATAGTAGATAATTTAACCCTTGGGTTTTTGGTTATCTTTTCTCCGCGTCTAAGCATAGCTAGAACGTAACTGCGTTCTGGCACAGAGATACCATCAAACATCTCATGCCAGATTAAAGGTTCACCGACCTCGGCCTTTTCACAGACTTCTTTCAAGGTCAGCTTTTCGTTTGGCTCCAAGGTGTCGAACACTTTCTTCTTCGCGCCTTTAATATAAGAGACCGCAGACAAAGCATCCTCGGCGTGTAGCATGTCGCCTTTCCTCAATCGCTCCCAGTTTTTCACCGCCTGTATTTTCTTTTCTGATAGAGACGGTGTTTCCTTACGTTCAAAGTAAATACCTAAACTACGGCAGTGTGAATCAATTTCATTTAGAGAATAGTTAGAACGTGCTAGAATTAACCATTCGCCTTTTGTGAGATTAACATGCTCGAAACTTGCTTCGCTGATAACTTGGCCCTCATGATCTCGTGGTTTCCAGACTTTATCTGTGCGTGTCTTAACGCGCCTAATCACCCTATCAGCTATCCTATGGACGGAGTTCGGGATACGATAACTTTGATCCAAGACCCTAGCATTTCCCTCACTAATTCGAACGAGGTGGTCTACGTCTGCCCCTGCCCAGCGGAAAATGGCCTGATCATCATCTCCGGCAATGTAGACCCTGCTAGAGCAGCTTGCCAAGCTAGAAACTAATTTCCATTGCAAAGGACTAAGGTCTTGAGCTTCGTCGACAAACATAACGTCTAGCTTTGGCGCAAGCTCCTTAGTTACACAGTCGCCGATCATATCGGTAAAGTCTAATAGTCCTCGCGCTTCTTTAAATTGTATTAGACCTTTTTGATATCGCTCTAGCGCATACCAATCTATATCTTCGTCATAATGCTGGTGCCACTGTTCGCGTAAGGTTACGCACCGTAGCCTAGAAAGCCCTTCTACAAAACGAAGCCTGTCGTCCTTAGAAAACAAGGATACAGAACCCTCTTCTAAGTTTAGATCACCCGTCAGCCTCATCCCCATAATATCATTGAACTCGCGAAACTTAGTCGAGTTCATTACACCGTGGCGCGATAGACCAAGCATCTTATAACAAAGGGAATGAAGTGTTCTAAAGTGCGGTAGCTCATTCTCGGTTAGGCCAAACCGTTGCATTGTTCTTTCGCGTCCTTCTCTTGAAGCCTTCTTAGTAAACGCAAAATAACCTATGCGGTCAGGAGACGTACCGCGCTCCATTTCCATCTCGATCATGTTGAGGATAGTGGTTGTTTTTCCAGTCCCCGGAGGTCCAAGGATAATCGACCATGATTTAGGGTCGCTACTCATTAGAACGGCTCCTCTTGCATATTGGGTAGGTCATAGCCGCCGCTTTGCATCGCGTACTCGGGGATAAACCAAACTGTAACCCCTTTGCCTTTGATATGGAAGAAATGATCTCCGCCACCCATCTCGCGTATTCTAGCCGCGATGTGGTTACGCCCATACTCTCTGAACTGTTGGCGAGTAAAATAGTCTAATAAATCTTTCAAGCGGAAGAAAGTTTTACCGTCTTCTGACCACGGTTTACCCAACAAGATTTCATCTTTATTTTGAGCTTGCGCACGTTCTGTACAAAACGCTTCAAGTA